>QWCJ01000297.1_pt1 | contig 27514 bp, 27 predicted proteins | sample 1972501 | NCBI WGS metagenome assembly QWCJ01 (sample SAMN09866711, study PRJNA288562) | Human vaginal metagenome isolate term2_vaginal, whole genome shotgun... | isolation source: vagina | host: Homo sapiens | place: USA: California
GCTGGAGATGGGCGCCCACGGCATCGTCGGCGTGGACGTGGACTACGAGTCCCTGGGTCAGGGCGGCATGGTGATGGTCAGCGCGACCGGCACCGCCGTCACCTTCCAGTAGGAGCTGGTCGCCGGGGTTAACCCGGCGCGACAGACCCGCCGAGCCATCCCGAGCGCCAGGTTTAAACCTGGTCAAGCGGGCGGATCATGATGGACTCTACGTCCATGTGGCGGGGGCGATCCGCGATCCAGCGGATAGCCTCGCCGATGTCCTCTGCCTGCAGGTTTAGCTTGTCCGCGTAAACCTCCTCGGCCCGCTCGGCATCGCCCTTGAAGCGGTTCAGGCTGAAGTCAGTGGCCACCCGGCCCGGGTCGACCTGGCAGACGCGCACGCCCGCCTCGGCGAACTCCATGCGCATCACGTCAGTCAGCGCGGTCTGCCCGAACTTCGCCGCGTTATAACCCGCACCCCCGCGGTAAGCGCCGCGACCGGCAACGGAAACCACGTTGATAACCTGCGGTGCGTCCGCCACCTGCAGCTGATCGAACAGCGCGCGCGTGACCTCCAGGGTGCCCATCACGTTCGCCTCGAACATCCAGCGCCAATCCTCCGGATCGGCTTCCAGCACAGGGTCGAGCCCCCGCGCGCCACCTGCGTTGTTGACCAGTAGGTCTATCTTGGAGCCCGTCAGCTCGGCGAGCGCTGCGGTGAAGTTATCTATTGACGCCCTATCCGTCACATCCAGCACAAGGGGCGTAGCCTTGCCGCCCTCCTGGGCGATCGTTTGCGCTACCTGCTCTAGCTTTTCTGCACGGCGTGCGGCCAACACCACATGCCAGCCGTCCGCGGCCAGCAGCTTAGCGGTGGCTTCGCCAATGCCCGCGCTCGCGCCGGTGACGACGGCGACGCGAGAGTTAGTTGGTGGGGTGGGCGTGGCCTGTGCATTTGTGGACTCTGCATTAGTAGAACTCATGGATTCCAATGTAGCGACCAAGCGCAGGCAGCGGGGTCTATTTAGTTTTGGTTTGAGGCAATCCCTGCAGAACACTGCAATAGAGAAAGCTATGCATTAACCTTTTTCTTTAGCAAAGGTTATGGCGTTACCTTAAGGAATTCTTATGACTAATAATTACGGAGGCGGTTACCCCGGATCCGGTGACGGTTCTCAGAACAACCCGGGGCAGAATCCGAATCAGCCTCAGAATCCCTTTGGCCAGCAGGGCTACGGCAACCAGCAGTTCCCGGGCGGCCAGAACCAGGGCCAGCAGGGCCAGCCGGGTTACGGCGAGCAAGGCTTTGGCCAGCAGGGCCAGCAGGGTTATGACCAGCAAGGTTTCGGTCAGCAGGGTTATGGTCAGCCGGGCCAGCCGGGCCAGCAAGGTCAGCCGGGGCAGAACCCGTTCAACTCGCAGCCCTATGGCGCGTACGGCCAGCCAGGTAACGCCGGAGGCAACGGTGGCGGCGGCAACGGTGGCAAAATCATCGGCATTATCGTCGCCGCAGTTGTCGTAATCGGCCTGATCGTTGGCGGCTACTTCCTCCTGGGTAAGGATGACGAAGAGAGCACGGATGCCTCCAGCTCCTCGTCGAGCTCCGAAGAGTCTGGCTCGTCGGAAGAGACCAGCGAGGACTCCTCCGAATCCAGCTCGGAATCCTCCACCTCCGAGACCTCGTCCTCCTCCAAGGAGCCCGCGAAGGCCGGCGACATCGGCGGCCCAGATGATTCGATGGACAAGACCTACGCCGACGCGATGCCCAAGAAGATGCAGGAACTGGTTTACGACTGCAAGAACGGCACCTACGAGCTCGCCCGCGATAACAACCGCAAGGTCAAGGGCATGCAGTGCACCGGCGTATGGGACTCCGCCTGGGAGTTCAAGAAGGTGGACTTCGTTAATGATGCGAAGTTCGTACCCACCGAGATCGACTACGTGAAGGAACAGGGCGCTGAGATTTGGTCCGATGACCCGGACAACTTCGCGGGCTACCTCATGGATGACTCCAAGCCGTTCGTATTCATCATGAACAAGTCGAAGGGCATCGCCATGGAAACCAAGATGTACTTCGCAGACGAGTCCACCCTGCAAGAGGTCCTCACCCAGCTGGGCTACGAGAAGCCTTAGCCTCATCACAAGGGGATTTATCCCCCCGTTATTCACCCCTAGCTCAGAAGAAGAATAACGAAACGGAACATCCCGCGGGGGTCGTACCATTTGACCTACCGAGCGCCGCGGGAAGGCGCCCCTCACACAGAGAGGGCGCCATTGTTTCCCAGGCCCCTAAAACCCAGAAAATGACGTTTCCAGAGAGTAAAGGACCTGTCCCCTCATGACGAACAACAATCCATTCGATAACCAGCCCAACCAGGGCGGCAATAACGGGGAGAACAACCCCTTCAACAACGGCTCCAACCCAGGTGACGAGACCACTCAGTGGAGCGCAAACCAGAACCAGCCCCAGGGCGGTCAGCAATACGGCGCACAGCAGCCACAGCCCGGGGGTTATGGCCAGCCCGGCCCGCAAGGCGGTTACGGCCAGCCTGGTGCGAATGGTCAGCCCGGACAGAATCCTTTTAACCAGGGCGGCTACGGCCAACCCGGACAACCCGGACAGCCTGGCCAGAACCCCTTCGCTGGCGGTGCTGCCAGCGCCTATGGTCAAGACCTCAACTCCGGCGGTGGTGGCGGGGGCACCGGCAAGGTTATCGGCATCATCGTCGCCCTCGCTGTCGTCATTGCCCTGGCGGTAGGCGGCTACTTCCTGCTGGCCAAGGATGATGACGGATCCGATTCCGACGAAACCTCGACCTCCCAGACCGAGGGCAACTCCGAAGAGAGCACCGAGGAGACCAGCGAGGAAAGCTCCGAGGAGTCCACTACTTCCGAGACCTCAAGCGCGCCGAGCTCCACCGCCGCGCAGAGGGGTGACGTCGGCGGACCGGATGATTCCCTCCCCGCCACTTACAAGGACGCAATGCCGGAGAAGGTCAACGACCTGGTGAACAAGTGCAAGGACGGAACCTTCACTCTGCGCTACTACGACTCCTCCAAGGAGAAGCGCGACATGACCGGCGCAAATTGTAAGGGCGTTCGGGGTTCGGGTTGGGCCTACTGGGACGTGGACTTCATCAACGACAAGGAGTACGTCGAGGTCAAGGAGAAGGAATTCAAGGACGGCGGCGCGACGATCGTGAACGACAAGCCGAACGAATACGCTGGCTACGTTAAGGACAGGGGCAACACGATCGTGTTCATCTTCAACAAGGACAAGGACATCGTTCTAGAGTCCAAGCTCATCGCCCCGAAGCGCGGCGAGGTTAAGCAGGTATTCGACGAGCTTGGCTACTCCGGTGTTGGCGAGGACGCCTAACCCGCGCCAGGCTAGCTAGCGCCTAGCCTCCCTACAGCGGCTGGATCCAGCCCTGCTGAACGGCGTGCTGGTAGCCACCAACCAGTGCCGCGCCCAGGGCAACCGCACCTACGACACCGCCGACCCAGGCCAGAATGCCTGCGATCGGCGGTGCATCTTTACCTAGGGAACCTGCGGGATCCGTGCTGCCCAGCGGGAAGGTCTTCAGCAGCCATTCGGCTGCCGGGTTCGCCGCTTCAATGCTGCCCGCCAGGGAGCCTTCGTTGTTGGCCTTCGGATTGTTCGGGTTGGAATCCGGGTCGGCGGGTTGAGTGATCGGGGCGGTGCTGGACCCCTTGCCCTCGGACGGGGCGATGGCCTGCGCCGGGGTGGCTGCCACGGCGCTGACGGCTAGGGCACTTGCGGTGGCCAGTACGGTCAGGGACTTGGAAGAAGAAAAGGACTTCATAAGTCCAGTAGTTTAAAGCTGCTCCAGCGCCTGCGCGACATCTGCGAGCAGATCCTCCAGATCCTCAATGCCGATGGAGATGCGCACCAGGTCGCGCGGAACCTCCAGCTGGGAGCCCGCAACCGACTGGTGGGTCATCGTCGCCGGGTGCTCCAGCAGCGATTCCACACCGCCCAGCGACTCCGCGAGGCAAATCAGCTTGGTGGATTGGCAGAACTTCAGCGCCGCTTCCTCGGAGTGGAAGCGTACGGAGATCATGCCGCCGAATCCCTTGCCGGTGGACTGGCGCTTGGCCACCTCGTGGCCGGGGTGCTGCGGCAGGCCGGGGTACAGGACGGTGGCGACTTCCTCCCGCTCATCCAGGTATTCCGCGATGGCCTGTGCATTCGAGCAGTGGCGGTCCATGCGCACACCCAGGGTCTTCAGGCCTCGGGCATTCAGGTAGGCATCGAAAGGCGAGGCGATCGGACCCGCACCGCCGAGCAGGAAGTCCAGATCCTCGTCCAGCTGTGCATCGTTGCTGACGATCGCGCCGCCGACCACATCAGAGTGCCCGCCGATGTACTTCGTGGTGGAGTGCAGCACCACGTCCGCGCCGTGGTCCAGGGGGCGCTGCAGGTAGGGGCTGCAGAAGGTGCTATCCACGATCAGCTGCGGGCGCGTGGGGGCGTCACTACCAAACTCATCGGCGAGCACCTCGGCGATGGCAGCGATGTCGGTCACGGCGAGCAGCGGGTTCGTCGGGGTCTCCAGCCACACCAGCTTCGTCTTCGGGGTCAGCGCCGCACGGACGGCCTCGGAGTCGGTGGTGTCCACCACGGTGAAGTCCACGTTCCAGTCCTTGAAAACGGTGGCGATCAGGCGATACGTTCCGCCGTAAGCGTCGTGCCCCATGATCAGGTGGTCGCCGGGGCGCAACAGCACGCGCAGCAGGTGATCGGTGGCGGCCATGCCAGAAGCGTAGACGCGGCCGTGCTTGCCACCCTCCAAGGCGGCGATTGTGCGGGCCAGCGAGTCGACGGTCGGGTTCGCCACCCGACCGTACTCGTAGCCTCCGCGCAGCTCGTTCGGCGCATTCTGGGCGAACGTGGTGGAGGCGTAGATCGGCACGTTGATGGAGCCCATGAACTCGTCGGGCTCGTAGCCTGCGTGGATGGCATCTGTGTTGTGGGCCATGGAAACTCCTCTTCGAACTAGTGCTTGGTCGCGCTCGTCGGCGCCGGGTGAACCGATCCGGCGCGCATCGTTTCAACGATTATAGACCAAGCAGTCTAGTTTTCGGCAACAATGGACCAACCTTGGCGGGTTTAGGGCAATAGCACCACAATGGCTACATGGATCGAAGCGCACAGAGAATCGATTTCGCCCAACCCGCCGACGTCGTCGCCCCGCTTTTGTTGGGCGCGGTCTTGCGCCACGGCGGAGTGGCTATTGAGTTGACCGAGGTCGAGGCCTATCTGGGGATTGCAGACGAAGCGTCCCATGCCTTCAACGGCCCGACCCCTCGTTGCGAGGTTATGTTTGGCCCTCCCCAACACCTCTACGTGTATGCCAGTTATGGCATCCACCGTGCCGGCAACCTGGTGTGCAGCCCCGATGGCGAGGCTGGAGGAGTACTGCTGCGCGCAGGAAAAATCATCGAGGGGCTCGAAATTGCCCGTGCCCGGCGCGGATCAAAGCCCGCGGATGAAGCGCTTGCGCGTGGGCCGGGAAACCTGGGCGCAGCACTTGGTTTGAACCTGGACCTTAATGGCTCGGCGGTTGATCAAGTGATTTCTTGCGCAGGCGATACCTCATCCACTGCTGCCCCGTTTACCCTGACCCCACGCACAGCTATCCCAGAGATCACCCGTGGCAAACGCATAGGGATCACCAAGAACGCGGATGCCTTACTCCGCTTCTGGGTGCCCGGCGACCGCAGCGTTTCCAGCCCCCGCGGCCGGCAGCTGGGAAGCCCACTGCGCACACCCTCGTAGTCGGCTGCTAGCAGCGACCAAGCTCGCGCTGGATCGCCTCCTTTTCCGCCTGTGTAACCCACAGTTGATACTCCGCCTTCACTCGCACCTGAATGGAGACATAGGTGCAGCGGAAACCCTTATTCGCCGGTAGCCACGTCGCGGCATCGCCCGCACCTTTCTGCATATTCGCCGGCCCATCAACGGCCAGCAGGTTCATCGGATCGTTGGCGAACTGCTCGCGCCGCTCCGGGGAAAGCTGCTGCGCGCCCTTCTGCCAGGCATCGGCCAAGGCCACTACGTGGTCGATCTGCACCGCCTGGCTGGTCTTCTGCCCACGGACGAAGTGGATGTGCTGGCCGGTATAGGGATCCTGCAGGTCACCACTGAGCACCTTGCAACCCTTCGGCGCCTCCACGTTGGTGAGGTCGCGCGCGAGGATGTCGTTGCGCTGGTCGCAACCGTTGCGGTCGATGTCCTTCCACCGCTGGCCGAACTCATCGCGACTGTAGCCCGTCTTCGGCGCGCGCCCCTTGACCGCCAGCGTCTCCAGCAGGTCCAGCATGTTCTGCTGGTGCAGCGACCGTTCCGGCGCTGCGGGTTGCTCTGGTTCTTGTTCCGGTTCTGGCTGCTCTGGGGGCTCGGATTGTTCTGACTGCTCCGGCACCGTTTCTGTGGTCGGTTCTACCGGTGCTTCCGAGCTTTGTGACGCCGAACTTCCGCCCTCTAGGAACTCCGTACCCTCGGCGCACCCACCAAGTAGCAAACTCACGCCCACTAGCAGCGCCGCTGCACGGGCGGATACACGCCCACTTACCCTCTTGCTCATAACCCAACACGCTAGCAATCGCCCTGGACAGCCCAGGAGGCCATCCACCTTAAGTTTCGAACAAGCGTGCGGGGCGGCGCGGACGTAGGGGCGTCAATAAAAAGAAAATACTTTTATAGCTGCTTACCGCTGGCGGCCTCGCGGTAGCATAAACGCATCATGAAACCTCTAAAAAAGATTTACCGTGCACAAATGAAGGCAGTACCGGCCTTCGCAGACAAGATGATCGAGAAGCCGAACCGCATGCGGCGCATGATGAACCTCTGGCCGCCGCTGCTGTGCTCCGGCATTAAGATGACCCGCGTTTCCGAAGACTGGGCACACGCGCGCATCGTGCTGAACCTGCGTTGGTGGAACGCCAACATGCACGGCGCCGCCTTCGGCGGAACGCTGTTTTCCATGACGGATGTGCTGTTCGGCACCCTGATCGCCCGCCGTCTTGGCACTGAATACGAAGCCTGGACCCGTACCGGCACCTTCCAATTCCTCAAGCCCGGTCGCAGTGGGGCATACATGGACGTGGACCTCACGCCCGAGCTGATCAATTGGATCACTGAAACCGTCGAAGAGGACGGCTACTGCAACGTGCCGTACACCTCCATCATCTACAACAAGGACGGCTCCATCGTGGGCATCGGCCAGCAGGATCTGCACGTCCGTCCGCGCGGTGGCGGCAAGCGCGCCGACCGCCCGAAGCAGGCCCTGCAGCCGCGCGGCCTGGTGCTGGAATCGCTGGCGAATGCCGTGGTCTGGCACTGCTTCAAGGATCAGCCGGAGATCCTGACCGTGCTCATGTCCGAGCAGCGCCGCATCCCCGACCCGGAGGACCAGATGCGCCACGTGGTGAAGGTAGCGCTAGAAAAATCCACCAAGTCCCGGGAGGACCTGGTGGCTCTCGATATTCCGGAAAAGTACCTGGACGCTTAAGTTAGCCCAGCACCTTGCCGCAGTTCGGCCAAGCGCCTGCACCCTGCTTGGCCAGGACCTTCTCGGCGATCTCGATCTGCTGCGCCTTCGTTGCCTGGTTAGCGGTCGGGGCGTACTTCGTGCCACCGAAGCCAGACCAAGTCTGAGCACTGAACTGCAGCCCGCCGTAGTAGCCGTTGCCCGTGTTGATGCTCCAGTTGCCACCGGACTCACACTGTGCAACCTGATCCCAGGCGCTTACCGGTGCGGCCTGTGCGGCCGGGGCTGCCGCAACTGCGGCGGCTGCCGGAGCAGCAACCAGGCCTGCGGCCATACCGATGCGGGCGAAAGCGGTCTTTACGGACTTATTCATGTAGACGAAAACTCCTTCTGCGAAGCCGGCCGGGTGGCTGGCTTCATATCGATTGTTTGATGTCTACGCGGCCGCGCTTTGCGACTGCACGCTGGCAGTTACGCGAAGTATCGCGTCCCGGGCGTTTGCCGGGCGGCTGCCACTAAGCACGCAAACTTACGCACTCTCCCCCGGGGTCCGTCAACCGAAGAAGCGCTAAATCCCGAAAAAATCTCAGATTGATAACGAAATTTAAGGGGCTTCTTAGAACCCTTGCTGGCCGGATTCCACCACTTAGAACCTGAGAAAGCGCCTCTCACCAGGCGAATGCATCACTGCACCTCTTGATTGATGCTTTGATGCGGAATACTATTGTGTACATGCGCACCACAATTAATCTTCCTTCGAAAGTCCTAGAGGCGGCTAAACAGCAAGCGAAGCTCAACGACCTCACCTTGAGTTCTTACGTAGAAGAGGTAATTCGAACGGCTCTAAAGCAAGCTGAAAACTCTCCACAACAAACAGACAGCATTTTTCTCCCAGTGTTTGACTGCGGCCCCATGCTCGTAGACATCGACGATAAAGATGCACTCTGGGAGACGCTCGATGATCGTTCCTGATGTCAATGTTCTGATTAACGCATTCAGCTCCTCCGCACCCCGCCACAAGGAAGCTAAGGAATGGCTACAGAAGGCGCTTTCTCAGCGTGAATCGGTCGGAATTCTCGACGTGGTAGCGACCGGGTTTATCCGAATCATGACGAATCCTCGGATTTTTGCAGTGCCTCTCACCCCGGAGCAGGCTACAGGAGCCATCAACGCAGTCCTCGCTTCCCCCAACACAGTGCTTTTACACCCCGCAGGCGCTTCTTGGGACATCTTCGACGAGATGGTGCGACTGCATAAACTCTGCGGTAACGATATTCCCGACGCATGGATTGCCGCCGCGGTCATTGCAGACGAGGCAACCTTAATAAGCAATGATCAAGGTTTCGCCCGCTTCTCCAACCTGCGGTGGAACAGCATTGGCGAAGGAAAGTAGCAACTCTCGATTCGGATTGCAGTCGACGAGGACAATCCACTGGAGCGAAGCATTTATCGGCGCGGGCCGTAGACCGCAGCCGATTCGATGCGGGTAGGCACCACGTACGCGATTGCGGCGGTGCAAACAATGCCCGTGAGCGTCACCAACGTCCCCCAGTCGCCACTTAGCAGTCCGCCCGCGAGCACCCATGCGATCGCGGCGACTGATGCCAGCGCGATCACGGCCATGCCAAAGAGGTGCTCGTTGCCCGTACCGGAAACCGGTATGTACAGGAGCCCGGCGAGTACGCCGATGACGCCCGCAATCACTCCAGTCAGTACAGCAGACCCCACGCCTGCGGACGCTTCACCTGGAATGAAGCTCACCAGGAGGTCCACGATGAACACCGCAGCGAAAGTGACAGCCGCGGCCAGAACAGCGAGGACGATGAGGTTCATCGCAACCTTCTTGCCGTCGTAGCGGCCGGCCAGCAGGCCTTCGCGCGGATCTTGCGGGGGCTGGTTGTAGCCAGAGTTATACCCCTGCGGGTACTGCTGCTGGTTGTTGTAGCCAGAGTTGTAGCCGCCATAACCGCCATTGCCCTGCGTGTTGAACATGCGAGTCTGGTCGTCGTTTCCTTGCGGGTAAGTCACCCAACGCTCCTTTCACTGGCGTTTCAGGTGGCCTATGTTACCGGAGTGACTATTGAGTAGTCACCCCTCTCCGCAGCTTTAGTGATCGTCCCAGTGGTCACCGTGCTTGGCGTGGCGGTGGCCGTCGTGGATGTAGTCCACGTGATCGCCGTGCGGAACGGCAACGTGGCCGCAGTTCGGACCGTGCTCGTGGTCGTGATCCTCGTGGACCTGGTGCTCCGTGACCTCACACTCGTCCCAGTGCCCCTCGTGCTCGCGGTGCAGGTGGCCATCGTGGACGTAATCGACGTGGTCGCCGTGCGGGATGGCGACGTGGCCGCAGTTCGGGCCGTGCTTGTGATCATGGTCGGCGTGGGTAGTGCAGCTCATGATGAACTCCTTTATTACAGGCAACCATGGAGCCACCACCCATGGGTTAGGCGGGCCAGTAGGTTGTTTCGACGCTTTCTATACTGCCCTCTCACCTGCTACGTTGTCAATACGTTTTCATTAAATATTGGTTAGAAGCAGTGCGCGGTGGTCACCGGATTACTTCTTCAGGCGTTTTTCCACACTGGTGATAAGGCTACGAACGTTGGTGAGTACGCGCTCTTCCTTTTCCTCGACCGTCAGCGTCTCCGTCATCTGCGTGGTTCCGTCCGGAGTTTTCGTTCCGCGCACATAATCCACACACGCCAGGTCACTGCACATGTACGTACCGATGCTGCCGTAGTTATCCTGCGCGGACTTCGTGGTGACGATCGACATCAGAGAGGCGCCACTCGAAGGGTGCAGCGTGCGGCAAATCTGGCACATGCGCGCCCCGCCGCCGGTCGGGGCCTTACGGATCTCCATAGTGAGACCCTGCAAACCCTGCGCGGTCTCCGCGACGAGGTATGCCCGCTGGGGCGCCTTGGGGTCCGCCCAGCTGACAAACACCTGGCTCCCCCAGTCGGCGCCCAGAACGTGTGCCGGAATGTGAATGCGCGCAGCGGCACCCTTAGAGCAGTTGATAAAGCTCTTCCGAATCGCCTTTTCAGAGTAGGCCTGCACGATACTCCACCTTTCCGTCGCGCGAACTGCACCAAACATGCAGGTACGGTGGCCAAGTGTAACAATCCTCGAAGGGAGCAGATCATGGCGCGCAATGCGACGGAACCACTCGACGTACTCATCATCGGCGGGGGATTTGCGGGCACTGCGGCGGGTGTTACCCTCGCCCGAGCTCAGCGGACCGTCCGAATCATCGACAACGGAAAACCGCGTAACCGCTTCAGCGCCCACTCTCACGGCATCATGGGGCGCGACGGAGCGAGCCCAATGGAGCTACTCGACCAAGGGCGCGACGAATTCATAGCTTTCGGCGGTGAAGTAACCCAAAATGAGGTCACCTCTCTCGAGCAAACAGGCAACGCATGGACGGCCACTACGGCCGACGGACGGCAGTTTCCGGCTCGACAAGTACTCATGGCGACGGGCATTACCGACGAACTGCCGGACGTCCCGGGCCTAGCTGAGCTTTGGGGATCACGAGTTTTTCACTGCCCCTACTGCCACGGGTATGAGGCCCGAGGGCGAGATCTTGCCGTCGTCGGTGGAAAGAATCCCGGGTTCACGACGCGCATGGTGCATTTGTTGCGCAAGTGGACCGATCGCGTCACGTTCTTCACTAACGGCCTTTCCCTTAGCGAAGCTGATCGCGCACTGTTCGAGAAGCGCGGTGTTGTTCTTATGGACGCCCCCGTCTCCCGCGTGCAGCCCGACCCAGAATCGAAAACGGGAGTGCTAGTGAGCGCCACCGATCCCATCGAAGCTGGCGACTCCGCCTCCACCGCCATCGCGATCGATCAGGCCTTATTGGACGAAGAGCTACAGCAGATTCAAGGGCAGGCTCATGGATAACGAACAACCACAACAGGTAGCGTTTATTCTTTTCGATGGATTTGAGCTGCTGGATGTCTTTGGTCCTGCCGAGATTTTCTCCAAAGTTCCTGGCCTACAGGTGGAGTTCGCCTCCGTGGATGGGCAAGCCGTTGCCAGCTCCCAAGGTGTGAAAATTCTCCCCGACACAACCTTCGATTCCCTCGTGTGCGACACCTTTATCATCCCCGGCGGCCAGGGAACGCGAGCACTCGTCAAAGATGCGGATTTCCTGGCCCGCATCTACAAAATGGCGAGCTGCACCTCGCTTGTCTGTTCCATATGCACGGGTTCAGCGGTTTTGGCCGCAGCTGGTTTGCTGGAGGGATACGCCGCCACCAGCAATAAACTTGCGTTTGATTGGGCCAATTCTTTCGGCAAGGACATCGACTGGAAAGGCTCTGCCCGGTGGGTGCAGGACAGAGACCGTTGGACGTCTTCCGGTGTGGCAGCGGGTATAGATATGGCCGTCGCCTTCGTCACCCACTTCTTCGGCGCTCCACTTGCGGAGAAGATCGCCCATGACCTAGAGATTCAATTTAATAGCGACCCGGAGCACGACCCATTCGCGGTCTGAAATCTAGCACGCATTACTACTGCCTTGTAACCGCCCCCGGCAATGCAAAACACCCCGCACGGCCAGGATCCGAAGATCCAACCCTGCGGGGTGTTCGTTCTGTGGGCGAAGGGGGACTTGAACCCCCACGTCCCGAAGGACACTGGCACCTGAAGCCAGCGCGTCTGCCATTCCGCCACTCGCCCGAGTGACTATGTAGGACACATGGTATTCACCACAGTGTTTACACTGTCTTGCCTGCTGAAACCACACATTCCTAACTGGAATCTGTGCTCGCTGGCAACGAAATGAAACTCTAGCACGATGCACGCGCGCTTCCAAAAAACGCATCTGACCTGCGTGAAAATGCACGTTACCCGTTACTACCCCTATAATGGCCAACTACACACTCGCAGCATCGGGGTATGGCTGCACAGCACAACCTGCCACCCGGTGCCCGCGACTTTCGTCATACAGCGCCCCGCCAGGCACAACTAGCGCCAGGCACTTAAGGCATGCGACTGCAGTGGAAAACACAGGACGACACAGGAGGACTACGGACAATGAGTCTGTTTGGACGTTTCAAGAAGCTCGACAGCTCGCTTCAGCGCGGGCTGGATAACGGCTTCGCACGTGTCTTCGGCGGCGAGGTTGTTCCAACCGAGATCGACGAGGTTCTTAAGCAGTACGCCGAAGAGTCCGTCATGACGGATGCCCAGGGCCAGCGTTTGGCTCCCAGCTACTTCCAGGTACTCGTCAGCACCCGCGACTACGCAAGCCTCACCGAGTCCCGCCCGCGCCTGGCCGAGGAAATGGGCGATCGCCTGAGCCGCTTCATTCGTAACCAGGGCTGGCGCACAAACGAGCCGGTCAAGGTGAACATTTCGGCCCACAGCGGCCTGCACTCGGGGCAGATGCGTGCCGATGCGCGCTTCGACGTTCCCCGCACCGAGGATCGCTCCAGCGCAAACGTCGCCATCGGCGAGGATGCCCCGGCCCAAGCTGGTCGTCCGGAATGGCCGTCGTCGCAGCCCGGCGAGCGTTCGTTGGTCTCTCATGATTATGACGCCCCTAGCTCCAACGACGACCCGTCCAGCGATGCTCAACACCCCAACTCCGGGCGGTCTCTAGGGGATCTGGTTTCGTCGGAAGATGCGCAGCACCACCACAACGGGTCGGCCGACTCTGCTGGTGCTGCCGCTGGCGCTGCAGGTGCGGCCGCTGCTGGCGCTGCAGGTGCCCGCGCAGCAGGTGTGCACCGCGCCTCCCCGGATTTCGCGCGCAACCAGTGGTCGGATCAGGCGGAGCAAGCGGAAGATACTGAGGCCCCAGAGTCCCCGGTATCCCAGGAACCCCAGGAATCTTGGGAGCCCCGCGACCACCAATCCCAGGACGAAGAGAAGGAAAGCGCGGTGCACAACCAGCAGAACTGGCAGGGCCAGCAGGAAGGCAATGATTTCGAACGTCCGGTGAGCTACCCGGGCACCGAAGTCATTGTGCAGTCTACTCCCTCCCCCGTACGCGGAGGCGTGGGCGCGGACAGCGGCGAGAGCGAACTGCGGGTCACCCTCACGCTGCACGATGGCTCCGACCGCACCTACGAACTACGCAAGGGCAGCAACATCATCGGGCGCGGCAACGGAGTGGATCTGCGCATCCCCGATACCGGTGTTTCCCGCCAGCACGCAGACATCACCTGGGATGGCTACGATGCGGTGCTGACGGACCTGCAGTCCACCAACGGCACTTCCGTTAACGGCACCCCGATCGAAAACTGGCTGCTGGCCAGCGGCGACGTAATCTCTCTCGGCCACTCTGAGATCGGCGTGGAGTTCCACTAACCCTATTTTTCCCTTCCGCCCTACTCCTTCAGGGTCATCTAAACTAGGCTATTCACATACACATGTGCCCCGCGGGGCTATGTGCGCCTGTGTTTATTGAGTGGTTCATGGAGTACTCACCGAGTACTCACCGAACCTTCCGACCTTATTGAGGAGTTGAATACCGTGCAGACCACGCTGCTTTTGCTGGTCAAGATTGGCCTGCTGCTTTTGCTGTGGTTCTTCATCTGGATGACTGTTCGCTCCCTCAAGAAGGATGCGGATCGCACCTCTGGCTTGACTCCCGCCGGGATGGCTCCCATCGCAGCGGGATACGGCGGTCCCATGAACGAGCCCTCTTCTTCCGGCCATGCTTTCCGCAGGCACAAGGCGCCTAATTCCCTGGAGCTCACCAGTGGCCCGCTGACTGGCACCACGCTGAACCTCAAGGGGTACCAGGACGTCTCCATCGGGCGCTCGCAGTCGTGCACGCTGGTGCTGGAGGATGACTTTGCCTCCGGCACCCACGCGCGTCTGATCCGCCGCGGCTCGGATTGGTACGTCGAAGACCTCGACTCCCGCAATGGCACCTGGATCGGTAACGAGCGCCTGGATCAGCCCGTTAAGCTTTCCGCCGGTATGGAAATCCGCATCGGCCAAACCCACGTGAGGATGGACGCATGACCGAGGGCAAGAACGGAAACATCGGGCGCACGCTGAACTACGCGGCGTGCTCTGACCGTGGCCTGGTCCGCGGCAACAACGAAGACTCCGCCTACGCCGGCCCGCGTCTGCTGGCTCTGGCCGACGGCATGGGTGGCCACGCTGCCGGCGAGGTTGCCTCCCAGTTCCTCATTAATGCCCTCAGCCCCCTGGATTCCCCACTGATCGACGAGCCCAACAACCGCGATCAGTTGGAAAACTTGCTGGCCACGGCTACGGACGAGGGCAACCAGGACATCGCCGCGCACGTCGACGAGCACCCAAACTTGGATGGCATGGGCTGCACCCTGACCTCCATGCTCTTCCGCGAGGACGAGGTCGCCATCTGCCACATCGGCGATTCCCGCGGCTACGTCCTGCGCGACGGCGAGCTGCGCCAGGTCACCAAGGACGACACGTTCGTCCAGTCCCTCGTCGACGAGGGCAAGCTCGATCCCGAGGACGTCAGCAGCCACCCGCAGCGTTCCCTCATCCTTAAGGCCCTCACCGGCCGTCCCGTCGAACCCACCCTGTGGCGTGAAAAAACGCAGGTCGGCGACCGCTTCATGCTCTGCTCCGACGGGCTTTCGGATCCGGTCAGCATCGACACGATCCGCGAGGTTCTCTCCCACGGCACCCCGGAGAAAGCTGCCCGCAAGCTCGTTGAGATGGCACTGCGTGGCGGTGGCCCGGACAACGTCACCGTTGTTGTTGCCGATGTTGTTGGTTTTGACGCCGACTCCAATGCCCCGACGGATCCGGAGCTCACCCTGCCACCCCGCCCGGTGATGGCGGGAGCTATTGCAGGTGAGGCAGTGGATATGCCACGCCCGAATTCTTCGGCAGCCCGCGCAGCAGCTATTCAGGGGCTGTCGACGACGACGGCGGCGTCACCAAAAAAGGACGAGGAAGACGACGAGCCCGAACCTGCGACGGCCAATGGTGGCCACGATCGCACAGGTAACGGCAACAACGTTCACGGCGATGGCCACAGCGTAGGCGATGCAGAACCCAGCGCGGCCAAGAAGCCGAAGAAATCCCGGCGCGGGCTGTGGGTGACGCTGGCGATCATCCTGGCCGTTGTTCTGGCCGGTGGCGCGGTGACCTATGTGATGTACCAGCGAGTGAAGGACACGTACTACGTCACCGCGGATAACTCGCAGATCAAGGTGATGAACGGCACTGATTCTTCCGTAATGGGATTCAAGCTGAACTCTGTGCACCAGGACGTCTGTCTGGACGACGAAGGCAAGGCGACCTTCGTGGATCCGGGTGCGGGCGGCGATTGCCACCTGTTTATGACCTCGGATCTGACTCCGGCGGCGCAGGGCGCACTGTCGGATCTGCCGGAGGATTCCTACGACAAGGTCACCGGCCAGGTCAACCGTCTGGCGGAGCAGACTCTGCCGGTTTGTGTGACACGAGTGCCGGCAGACGGAGACAAGAGCGACAAGGACGGCAAAGACGACAAGGCCAAGGACAAGAAGGACAGCAAAGACAACTCAAAGAACAGCGACGCGCCCGAAGACCTCACGACCCCCGGAGTCTCCTGCCGCGAGGTGAAGTAACCATGAAGCTTTTTAGCCGACGCACCGAGGCTGGCTTGCTGCTGCTGGCCGCCATCATTTTGCTGCTGGCCATCGTGGCGCTGGAGATCTCGCAGGGCAAGGAAATCAGCTCCGAGGTGTTCTACCTGGTCGGCGGCTTCTTTCTGACTTTTCTAGTGGCGCACCTGGTGGTGTGCTGGACGGCCCCGGAGGCCGACCAGATCATGCTGCCCATCGCGGCGCTGCTCAACGGCCTGGGGCTGGTGATGATCTACCGGCTGGACCTCGGGTCGGGCCTCACACTGGCGAAGTCACAGATCATGTGGACCGCCCTGGGTGTGATCCTGTTCTGCCTGGTGATTGGCTTTTTGCGGGATCACCGCTCGCTGCAGAACTACTCGTATCTGCTGGGCTTGGCGGGCCTTATCCTGACGGCCCTGCCGATCGTCTGGCCTACCTCCCTGAACGCGGACGCAAAGGTGTGGATCAGCATCGGCCCGTTCTCGATCCAGCCCGGCGAGTTTGCAAAGATCATGCTGCTGCTGTTCTTCGCCGCGCTGCTGGTAAATAAGCGCCGCCTGTTCAACGTAGCCGGCAAGTCCTTCTTGGGTTTGCAGTTCCCCCGTCTGCGCGACCTCGGCCCGCTGTTTCTGGTGTGGGGCATCGCGCTGATGATCATGGCCGCGCAGAACGACTTCGGCCCGGCCCTGCTGCTGTTCGGCACCGTGCTGGGCATGCTGTACATCGCCACCGGCCGCGCCTCCTGGCTGGTGCTGGGTCTCGGCCTGGCTTTCATCGGCGCATTCGGCGTGTACCAGATCTCGGACAAGATCCAGGATCGCGTGTCCAACTTCGTGGATCCTTTGTCGAACTACGACGGCAACGGCTTCCAGCTCTCCCAGGCCCTGTTTGGCATGTCCTTCGGTGGCGTGACTGGCCGCGGCCTCGGCGAGGGTTACCCAAACAACATCCCCGTCGCGCACTCCGACTTCATCCTGGCCGCTATCGGCGAGGAGCTGGGGCTGATCGGCTTGGCAGGCGTGCTGCTGGCCTACGCGATCTTCGTGTCGCGCGGCTTCAACACTGCCATGCGAGCCCGCGATTCCTACGGCAAGCTCGTTGCCGCGGGTCTGGCGCTGACGATCGCCATCCAGGTTTTCGTGGTCACCGGCGGTATTTCCCGCCTGCTGCCCATGACCGGCCTCACCACGCCGTTCCTGTCGCACGGTGGTTCGTCACTGTTGGCGAACTACATCCTGTTGGCGATTATTCTTCGTATTTCTCATGACGCCCGCACGCCCCTGGCCATTAAGGAAAGGGAGGAAGCATGAACCGCTCCATCCGCGCGGTAGCCATCTTTAGCTTCATCTTGGTGGTCGCCCTCATTGCAAACCTGACCTACATCCAAGGCTTCCAGCAGAAGTCGCTGGCGCAGAATCCGCTGAATTCGCGTCAATTCCTAGAGGCCAAGTCGAAGGAACGCGGCAGGATCATCGCCGGCGACCAGGTGCTGGCCAGGTCCGTGAAGGATTCCGACGACTTCTACGACCGTGAGTACCCGTACATGTCCGCGAAGTACGGCTCCGTGATCGGCTACCTGTCTGACCAGTACGGTGCCTCGGGTATCGAATCTTCCCAGAACTCCATCCTCACCGGCGAGGACGATTCCCTGTTCGCCACCCGCACGTGGGACATGCTGACGGGCAAGGAGGCCGGCGGGGCGAACGTGGAGCTCACGCTCAACCCGCAAGTGCAGGAAGTCGCCTACGACCAGCTGGCCAACAAGGGCTACTCCGGTTCCGTGGTGGCTCTGCGCCCGTCCACGGGCGAAGTGCTGGCGATGGCCAGCACGCCCTCGGCTGACCCGGCGCAGATCGTCGGCCCGCCGGCCGAGCAGGCCAAGACGAACTTTGAGAACTACGCCAACGACGATTCCGCCCCGTTGTTGAACCGCTCCACGCAGCAGATCCAGCCGCCGGGCTCGACGTTCAAGGTCATCACCACCGCGGCCGCCCTGGAGGAGGGCGACACTCCGGAGACCTCCGTGACCGCCGCGCCGCAGATCACCCTGCCGGATACGGCCACGACCCTGGAGAACTACGGCGGCGCGGCCTGTGGCGGCGGTGGCACCACCACCCTGCGCGAGGCCTTCAAACGCTCCTGTAACACCGCCTTCGTGGACATCTCCACCCGCCACGGCGCGGATAAGTTCAAGAAGATTTCCGAGAACTTCGGCATCGGGGAACAGGACGACTACCTGGGCCTGCCGGTGGAGCCCTCCCGCCTGGGTGACATCCCGGACGGTGCGGCTCTGGGCCAGTCCTCCATCGGCCAGCGCGACGTGGCGCTGACCCCGCTGCAGAATGCGGTGATCGCCGCGACCATCGCCAACGGTGGTGTGCGCATGAAGCCTTACCTAGTTAGCAAGATCACCGGCCGCGATCTTTCCACCCTGCGGACCACCAAGCCGCAGAAGGCTCAGCGCGCGGTGCCGGAGGAGACGGCCGATACCTTGAAGGATCTGATGGTGGAGGCCGAGAAGTGGGCCGGCGGCGATGCCTCCATCGCTTCGAAGACGGGTACCGCCGAGCACGGCGAGGATTCCCGCAACTCCAACCCGCACGCCTGGTACATCGCGTTTTCCACCTCCGCCGATGTGGCGGTAGCCGTTCTGGTGGAAAATGGTGGCGACCGCGGGCGGGCGGCTACCGGTGGTTCGGTGGCCGGTCCCATCGGCCGAGCCGTCATCCACGCAGCTGAGAAGGAGCAGCAGTAGGCCATGAGCGATTCCCGTCAACCCGACCGCACCGAGATCGAGCGTACGCAGCGGCTTCTGGGCGAGCGCTTCGAGCTGCAGTGGATCATCGTCAAGATCCTCAAGCCGGAGTACACGGAAAACGAGGAGTTCCGCGCGCGCTTCCGCAACGAGGCCTCCGCAGCCCAGGACCTCGACAGCCCCAACGTCGTCCGCACCTATGAATCCGGCGAGGTCGAGGACCCGGACAACGGCACGGTGTTTTGCTACATCATCATGGAGTACATCCGTGGCGAGTCTCTGGCCGATGTGCTCTCGCGCGAATCCTCACTGCCGCAGAATCTGGCACTGGACGTATTGACGCAAACCGCCGCGGGGCTGAAGGCTATCCATGAAGCCGGACTGGTGCACCGCGATATTAAGCCGGGAAATCTGCTGATCACCTCCGACGGGTTCGTGAAGATCACGGACTTCGGCATTGCCAAGGCCGCCGCCGCGGTGCCACTAACCCGCACGGGCATGGTGGTTGGAACCGCCCAGTACGTCTCCCCCGAGCAGGCTCAGGGCGACCAGGTCGGCCCGGCCAGCGACGTGTACTCCTTGGGCGTGGTCGGCTTCGAGATGCTGGCGGGCTACCGTCCGTTCTCCGGCGAATCCACCGTGTCCGTGGCGATCAAGCACATCTCCGAAACCCCACCGGAGCTGCCGGAAGAGGTCGACCCCAACCTGCGGGAATTGATCAAGGTCTGCCTGCGCAAGAATCCGCGGACGCGCTACGCCGACGGCGCGGAACTTGTCGCCGCCACTGTCATGGTGGCCGAGGGCAAGCAACCCCCGTCCCCGCACAATGTGCCGAACGTCAGCACCGAACCGCACCCGCTAACCGAGCAGCTGGGCAACGTTGCCAGCGGGCCGGGAACTCGAGTGCCTTCAGCGTCGGGCCCTGAGTACGGTCCAGAGCACGGGCCAGGGCCCGGTCAAGGTTCCGGTTACCCTGGCCCCTCCGGCCCGGCTGCCGGTGCAGGTGCTCCGGCCACGGGCGCGGGCTACCCCGCGACTGCACGCGGGGCGGGTGGAGCGCAGGGGGCGTCACCAAGAAAGAACCGCTTGATTATCGCGGTGCTGGCCCTGGTGAGCATCCTCGCGCTTGCGCTGGCCACCTTCCTGCTGACCAGCGGTGGCGACGAAGAAGCGCCGGACCCGTCGACAATGACCGTGACCAACGAGGTCACGACCAGCCCGACGGAGGAGGAAGAAGCGCCGGCCGACCCGGACGGCAACGCCCCCGCGCCGGTAAACCCGGTGCCGACGGACACGACGAATGGCCCGGAACCCGCACCGGGAACCGAGACCACGTCGGAACCGCCGGAGACCTCCGACGAACGCGAGCCTTCGTTCCCCACTTTGCCGACCATCCCGAATGGCGGAGGGCGCGGCAACGACAGTGACAACGGCACCGGCAACGGCGGAAACGGTGGTCAGGGTGGCAATGGCGGCAACCACAACACTGCTCGCCCGAACCAACCCGGCCGCCCGCAGACGAACGATAACGCAACCTCGGCGGACAACGATGTACCTGCCGAATTACGCAATAGGGAGGCCGATCCGGAAAGCCAGCCAGTGCTTTAAGCGTTTAAGCACGATTCTTTTTAGCAATGTAAAAGGGATAGAACTATGTCCATACAACAAGTTGGACTAGGATTTGTTAATCAAAGTGACTAGAAAATCATTCTGGGGTTAGCTACAGAAGCAGACAAAGGAGCAGAAGGCGTGGACCGAAACGGCACAACCTTGGGCGGCCGCTACCGCCTCGGTGCCAAGATCGGCACTGGTGGCATGTCCGACGTGTACGCTGCTACCGATGAACTGCTGGGCCGCGATGTGGCGGTAAAGATGATGCGCCCCGACCTGGCGCGAGACACCACCTTTCTGGAGCGATTCCGCCGCGAAGCGCAGAATGCTGCGAAGCTGAACCACCCCGCCATCGTCGCCGTCTACGACACGGGTCAAACCCCGGACGAGGACGGTGCGGTGCCGTACATCGTCATGGAGCGCGTGCACGGTGAAACGCTGCGCGACATCATCCAGGACTCCGGGAAGATGAGCCTGAACGATGCCGCGGCGGTCATGTCCCAGGTCTGCTCGGCGCTGTACTTCTCGCACGAGGCGGGCATCATTCACCGCGACATCAAGCCCGCGAACGTGATGATCACCAACACCGGCGCGGTGAAGGTCATGGACTTCGGCATCGCACGCGCACTGAGCGATAGCTCCTCTGCCATGACGCAAACCGCCGCCGTCATCGGCACCGCCCAGTACCTCTCCCCCGAGCAGGCACGCGGCCAGTCCGCCGACGCACGTTCGGATATTTACGCCGCCGGTTGCGTGTTCTACGAGCTGGCCACGGGCAAGGCTCCCTTCCACGGCGAGTCCCCACTGTCCGTTGCCTTCCAGCACGTGCAGGAAAACCCGGAGGCGCCGTCCCAGGTTCCGGGCATGCACCTGTCGAAGCGCGAGGCTTTGAGCCTGGACTCCATCACTCTGACCGCTATGGCGAAGTCGCCATCGGATCGTTATGACGACGCGCAAGAGATGGCGACGGATCTGAAGCGCCTTTCCGAAGACCAACTGCCGCTGGTCGCCCAGGCCTATACCAATGACGCCGACTCGGCCGATGCTGGTTCCCACACCGCAGGCCGCGCTGCTGCCGGTGCCGCTGGCGCCGCGGGGCTGGCCGCCGGTGCGGCCGCGGCTGGCGCGCACGCGAATGATGATGACGCGCAGACCTCCGTGATCCCCGCCAGCCACAACACGGCCAACGGTGCCGCAGCTGGAGCCGGAGCAGCCGCCGCTGGAGCCGCTGGCAACGGTGGCGGCGACGGCTACTACAACGGCGATTACAGCGGCGATTATGATGGCGGCGACGATTACTACGACGACGACTATGACGCCGATTACGACGATGATTATGACGGCGAGTACGACGACGAGTACTACGAGGATGAGCCCAAGCGTCGCTGGTGGGCGCCCATCGCTTGGGTGGCGGGTATCGCCGCAGTAATCGCCGGTGGTTACTTTGCCTACCAGGCATTTACCGGCGACGATGAGCCAGAGAAGCCTATCGAAGCCGAGCAGGTGAAGATCCCGCTCGTGGCCAACAAGGACCGTGCCGAGGCGGAGAAGATCCTCAAGGACGCGGGCTTCGAGGTAACGGTCGAGGAAACCACGCACGACAAGATCGCGCGCGGCAAGGCTATCGGCACCGACCCGGCAGCCAACGCATCCGTGGCTCGCGGCACCGAGATCAAGCTGCTGGTCTCCAGCGGCCGAGAGATCACCGACGTGCCGGACCTGACGGGCAAGACCACCGAGGAAGCAGTCCAGCTTCTGAAGGATGCCAAGCTGGTTCTGAACAAGGAAGTCAAGGAAGAAGCCAGCGATGACGTGCCGAAGGGCAAGATCATCACGCAAACTCCGCCGCAGGGTTCGCAGGTCTCTGCGGGCACGAAGGTGACCATCACCGTCTCCACGGGTCCGGAGGACGTCCGCGTGCCAGTCGTCACCGGCCAACAGCTCGAGGACGCCCGGGAGAACCTGGAATCCGCCGGCTTCAAGGTGGTTGTGAACCACGTCGATTCTGTGGAGCGGAAGGATCAGGTGCTCTCCGCCAGCAGCGAGGGTGAGAAGCTGCCCAAGGGCAGCGAGATCACCCTGGAGGTATCCCTGGGCAACCAGTTCGAGATGCCTTCCCTGCAGGGCAAGAAGTTCGGTGACGTGTTCCGCGAGCTGCAGGCCGCCGGCTGGCGCGGCACCCCGGAACAGCTACACCGGGAGAACAAGAACACCACGGATCTGGGCCGCGTGGACGAGGTCGCGCAGCAGTCCATCCACAGTGGCGAGGTCATCAAGAAGGACGAGGACATCACCGTCACGGTGTACGTCTTCAACCTGCTGCCCTAGCGGCAGCGACGCGCCAAAGCAGGCCCCAGAGCTGGCGCCGCCCTAGCGTTGGCGCCCCAGAGCCAGCGCGCCTAAAGCATCGAGGCTTCGGCGCTGATCGCGCCGGTAACCTCCAGCTGCTCCTGCACCAGGCGGTTCACCAGTTCGGCGGGCACAACCTCGCCCTTGCCACTCAACCGCCCGGCTTCGTTCAGCCAGTTCGCCAGCATTAGGTGGCCGTACTGCGTCATCACGGACTCGGGGTGGAACTGCACTGAGTGGATCGGCAGCGTCTGGTGGCGCATCGCCATAATCATGCCGGAATCGGAGGTTGCCGTGACCTTTAGCTCCTCCGGAACGGTGCCCGGATCAACGGTGAGCGAGTGGTAGCGCGTCACGCGGAACGGGCTCGGTACCCCGGCCAGCACGCCGGTGCCGTCGTGGGCCACGGGCGAGGTCTTGCCGTGGAAGAGCTCGTCTGCCCGCACGACCTCCGCGCCGAAGTGCATGCCGATCGCCTGGTGCCCCAGGCACACCCCGAACAGCGGAATCTGCTGCTCAACGGCGATCTTCAGAACGTCCAGCATGCGGCCTGCCGCGCTCGGCTCGCCGGGGCCGGGGGATAGCAAAATCGCGTCGAAGCCCTGCAGCATGTCTGCCAGCGCACCCGTGTCGACCCCATCTGGGTTGCCGGCGCCGGTGAGCTCGGGGGCGTCATTGCGCAGCACCACACAGTCGTCCCCGCTGAAGCCCAGCTGCCCGATGTATTGCACGAGGTTGTAGACGAAGCTGTCGTAGTTATCGATCACGAGAATGCGCATAGCAAAGAGTCTAGCGTGGCAGCGTGCATGGTTTTGCCGCGGTGTACTGCTACTATCGTCTAGTACGTATTTTGCCCATGGGCGCTCGGTACCTCGTAGGCCGTCCGCTCCGCAGTCAATTGCTTCGAGGTTTTGAACAATGCCAAAGTCCAAGGTTAATTCCGCTGAGGAGAACTACTCCAGCTCCTCTTCCGCGGATCGTCGCACACCCGTGAAGCTGAACTCCAGCGGTACTCCGCGTTGGTACATCGTGCTGATGCTCGCGCTGATGCTTCTGGGCCTGGCCTGGCTGGTTGTTAACTACATTGCCGGCCCGGAGATCCCGTTCATGCGCGACCTGAACGCATGGAACTACCTGATCGGCTTCGCCCTGCTGATCGTGGGTCTGCTGATGACCATGGGTTGGAAGTAGCACCCAAGTTACTTCCCGGCACTGCCCTAGTTGGGCGATCCTAGTAGTGCCACCCCAGGCCGGTCCATATGGTGAAGGCCAAGATTGCCGTCGCGGCTAGTGCTGCGACGGTCTTTTTTCTTATTGACGCCCCCACGCCCCCGTTGCCGCCCTCCCCAACGGTGCTGGTAATGAGTGCTATGACGGCGCCTCCGGCGAGCCCACCGATGTGTCCCCATAGCGAAACGTTGGAGTACATGAGGGAGTACCCGAGGTTCACCAGCAGGAGGATGATGGGCCCGCGGAGGTCGCGCTGCCGTATCCGCGACAGGGAAATGAGCATGGCGAACAGCCCGTAGCCGACGGCGGAGGCACCGCCGACGGGGACGTTGGGCTGGAAGTACATGCAGGCCAGCGCGCCGCCAGCGGCGCTGGCAACGATGAGGCTGAGCATAACTACCGGCCCGTAAAAGCGTTCTACATCGCGGCCGATCAGGAAGATCAGCAGCATGTTGAAGCCCAGGTGGGCGGGGTCCAAATGAACGAATGCGGCGGTGAGGATGCGCCACCATTCACCGAATAGGGTGACGTTGGCGGCGTTGAAGAGCATCTCCCGCCCCAGGTTGCTCGAGCTGAGGCCGAACATGGATCGGCCATCGAGGGGGCTGGCGATGCTGCCGGATTGAAAAACCGTCACCACGTAGACAAGGCAGCAGGCTGCGATGAATACGTTGGTGACGGAATACCGCCGGCTATTCCGGCGGGCTTGCGCGTCCAGCCACGGCAAGGAGTTTTTACTCCTGGATCTCGACAGACTCGATGACGACGTCGTCGTTCGGGCGGTCCATGCGGTCGGTTGCGACGCGGGAGATCTTTGCGACGACCTTCTGGGACTCCTTGTCGGTGACCTCACCGAAGATGGTGTGGCGGTTGTTCAGGTGCGGGGTGGCCGTCACCGTGATGAAGAACTGGGAGCCGTTGGTGCCGGGGCCAGCGTTGGCCATGGCCAGCAGGAACGGGCGGTCGAACTGCAGCTCCGGGTGGAACTCGTCGCCGAACTGGTAGCCCGGGCCGCCACGACCGGTGCCGGTCGGGTCGCCACCCTGGATCATGAAGCCATCGATGATGCGGTGGAAGATCGCACCGTCGTAGAACGGGCCTTCGTTGGTGCCGGAGGCGTTGGGCTGGGAGTACTCCTTGGTGCCCTGCGCCAGGCCAACGAAGTTGGCTACGGTCTCCGGCGCGTGGTTGCCGAACAGATCGATGGCGATGTCGCCTTGGTTGGTGTGCAGAATTGCGGTTGCAGTCTTATTAGTCACGGTGATCCATTGTACTAAAAAGCCGCGACGGCTTCCGGCGCCTTGGCGACTCAAAAGCTGTATTGCCCATCCCGGTGGGGATTTTTCTTTAGGATGGGTGTTAGCACGAACACATATTGAAATACCCAAATAGATCTCCAAGGAGCATCTCGCACGATGAACCCCACCACGTTGAAGCTGGCGCTGCGCGGCGCCAAGCAGGGTCGCACCATGTTGAATAACCGCAAGGAGTTTAAGCGCCGCCAGGAGTTCGACGCGCTGCAGCAGCTGCGTGACAACCTGGCCACGGAGGGCGAACGAGAGGGCATCATTGCTGGTTCTCCCGCTCACGTGAAGGCCGTCGCGGAGCTCATGCTGAAGGAAGAGGGTGCTGCGTCTGCCCTCGAGCAGGCCCGTGCGGCTGCGGCTGCCCGCAAGCACCACCAGGCGCACCACTCCGACGAGCTCACTGCTGCGGATGTTGCGGACATGAACTCCACCGGTTCCCAGAACACTGCCGACACTGCTGACAAGGCCGCCGACAAGGCGGACAGGGCTCGTGCGAAGGCCGAAAAGAAGGCCGAGGCCGCAAAGAAGAAAGCCGCGAAGGCACAGGCCAAGGCAGCCAAGAAGGCCAAGAAGATTGAGGGCGAGGCTGCTGGGATGGTGGCGTCACTAAAGAAGAAGGGCGAAGAATTGAACACCGATGAACTGACCGAGAAGCTCGGCGCGGATGCCGAGAAGCTGCGCAAGAAGATCGACAAGCGCACGCAGAAGCTGCGCAACCGTTTCGACGAGGCGCAGGAGAAGGCCCAGAAGAAGGCCGGCAAGAAGGCCAAGAAGCGTGAGCAGAAGATCGCTCAGCTTACCGCTGCGCTGAAGGAAAATGCTCACGAGCTGCAGGAACGCGGCCAGGCTGCGACCAGCAAGCTGTACGAAGAGGCGGAGTCCCGTGGCGGCGACCTGGCGAAGAGCGCGGAGAAGAACCGCAAGCAGCTGGCCAAGAAGCTGGAGGCCACCAAGAAGAAGGCAGCCAAGCGTGCGCAGAAGCAGACCAAGGGCGCACAGAAGGATGCCCGCAAGCGCGCTGCGAAGCTGGACAAGAAGGTAGCCCGCGCCACCAACAAGGCGCAGAGCAAGGCGCTGGCGAAGGCCGAGAAGAAGGGCCTGAAGAAACAGGAGAAGAAGCAGAAGGGTGGCCTGTTCGGCAAGTTCCTGCTGCTGGCCATCCTGGTTGCCGCGGGCGCTGCTGCGTTTAAGTTCCTGCGTGGTGGCGAGAACGCTCCGAAGAACTCCCCGAAGGTGCAGGACTTCGCGGACAAGGCCACCGGCGCTGCCGAGAAGGCCAAGGCGAAGGCCGCCGAGACCGCGGACAAGGCTGAGGCAAAGGCCACCGAGGTGAAGGAGACTGCCGAAGCCAAGGCCGAAGAGGCCAAGACCGAGGAGAAGCAGGCTCCGGCTGCCCCCGCCGCACCGTCCGCACCTGCCCCGGGTGCACCGGGCGCTCCCGCACCGGGCGTAGCTGTTCCGGGTGCTCCGGCTGCTCCGCAGGCTGGTAGCGACCAGGGCGCTGCCGATGCCACGGATGCGACCGACGCCGCCGAGGCCGACTTCCCGCTGGCCGATGGCCCGGGCGAGGATCCGGACGAGGGCGGCAAGCACCGCCTGTAACCCGCACCCCCACATCGCGCGCTAAATCCGGCGCGCGATAATGGCGTACATGACCCCGCGCCGCCTCACATTCCGCACCATCCCGCTGCCGCAGGCAGACGCTCGGGACATCACCGGAAGTGTCGCGCCGCGGGTCTTTTTGTCTTTATTTAATGACGCCCCCACCGCCGCCTGGCTGGATTCCTCCGGCAACGGCGGCGCCCTCAGTGTGCTGGCAAATAGCGCGGGTCCCCTAGCCCGAACGTGGATGCCGCAGGTGGAAAGCTCGAATACGTTCTTCGCGCAGCTCAGAAGCACTTTCGACGAGTCGGTTGAGATTCCGCGAGACTGGCCGTGCGACTTCGCCCTCGGCTGGGTGGGCGCATTGGGATACGGAGTGGAGGACATTGCCCGCTCCCGGGAAGACCATCCGGATGCGGCACTGCTGTTCGCCGACCGGGCGGTCGTGATCGACCACGCACACGCGGTGGCCTATGCAATGGCAATGCTGCCGAGTGCCAAAGATGCCGGGGATGCCGGGAGCACCCACGATGAGCAGCTGGAATGGCTGGACACCACCGTCGCCGAGGTGCGACGGATCGCTGGCGA
>QWCJ01000230.1_pt1 | contig 27327 bp, 28 predicted proteins | sample 1972501 | NCBI WGS metagenome assembly QWCJ01 (sample SAMN09866711, study PRJNA288562) | Human vaginal metagenome isolate term2_vaginal, whole genome shotgun... | isolation source: vagina | host: Homo sapiens | place: USA: California
ATGGTATATGGGGGTGATGTTGAGATCTGTGGTTTGCCAGTTCCATATAGACCAAATATAGAAAGGTTTAGAGAAATAATGGGTAAGAATATCAAGGATCTGTTTAACGCAACCGCATACGACAAGACCGGCGACAAGCTGGGCTCTGTCAAGGAGGTCTTCGTCGACGAGCAGTCCGGTCAGCCGACCTTCGTTGAGGTCAACCACGGCCTGTTCGGCATGAGCTCCAGCTTGGTTCCGCTCCGTGGTCACGATTTCACCGGTGAAGAGCTCAAGCTGGCCTTCTCCAAGGACCGCATCGAGAACGCACCGGACTTTGACTCCGATAAGCCGCTGACTCCTGAGGTACAGGCGGACATCTTCAAGCACTACAACCTCGAGAACGCACAGGATGTCACCACCTACCGTGACGAGCGTGATGAGCGCGCTGGTGCTGCCGGTGCTGGTGTGGCTGGCGCTGGCGTTGCCGGCGCTGGAGCAGGTGCGCACGCTAAGGATGAGACCGCTGCTACCGACCGTATTGACACTGACCGCGCTACTGCTACCGGTAACGGCGTCTCCAACAACGAAGGTGAAGTTATCCGCTCCGAGGAGCGCCTAGACGTCAACAAGGAGCGCGTGGCCACTGGTGAGGCTCGCCTGCGCAAGTACGTCGTGACCGATACTGAGACTGTTGAGGTTCCGGTCGAGCGCGAAGAGGTTCGCGTCGAGCGCACCCCGATTTCTGAGGCTGACGCTGCCAACTACACCGGCACCATTGGCGATAACGGAGCAGAAGAAGCCTCCGTCACCCTGCATGAAGAGCGTGTGAACGTAGAGAAGAAGACCGTCCCGGTGGAGAAGGTTAACCTCTCCAAGGAAACCATCAAGGACACCGAGACCCACACCGAGGATCTGCGTAAGGAGCAGATCGATACCGACGGCATCACCGAGACCCGCAAGTAATCTCGGTTAAGGGCTAAGAGGCTGGAGCTGCAAAGCTCCGGCCTGCTGTCGTTTTAGTTCCTTTTCAATTTTTGCTGTCATGAACAGGGTGGAAAACATGGTGGCGAAGCAGTAGGTTTAAGGCATGTCACGTTTTAGCCCACTGAACTGGCCCGTCGTACGCCAAATCCGCAACAAGGATGCCTTCGGCCGCGACGTGTCTACGCAGTCGGCTAAGAGTGAGGACCTGCAGGGACGCACCGTCGAGGCGGATCGCGTCGTGCAGTCGGTCTGCCCCTACTGCGCAGTGGGCTGCTCCCAGCGCGTCTACGTGAAGGATGACAAGGTCATCCAAATCGAGGGCGATCCGGATTCCCCGATCTCCCGCGGCCGCCTCTGCCCCAAGGGCTCTGCTTCTGAGCAACTCATTAACTCCTCGACCCGCATCACCACGATCAAGTACCGAGCGCCCTATGCCACTGAATGGCAGGAGCTCGACGAAGAAACCGCGATGGATATGATCGCGGACCGTTTTGTGGAGGCACGCGCGAGGCATTGGGAGGACGTCGATAAGCACGGGCGTCGTCTCAACCGCACCATGGGCATCGCCGGTCTGGGTGGCGCGACGCTAGATAATGAGGAGAACTACCTCATTAAGAAACTGTTTACCGCGACCGGTGCTATTCAGGTAGAGAACCAGGCGCGCATATGACACTCCGCCACTGTTCCTAGTCTAGGAACATCGTTTGGCCGCGGCGGCGCGACCCAACCGCTGCAGGATATGGCGAATGCGGATTGCATCGTCATCGAGGGTTCTAATATGGCCGAATGCCACCCCGTGGGTTTCCAGTGGGTCGTCGAAGCCAAGAAGCGTGGTGCGCGCATTATCCACGTGGATCCGCGCTACACGCGTACGTCTGCCTTTGCGAACCGCCACATCGGCATTCGCGGTGGCACGGACGTGGTGCTGCTCGGCGCCATTATCAAGTACGTTCTGGATAATGACCTGTATTTCCACGATTACGTGGTGAATTACACCAACGCGGCGTCGATCATCTCGCCGGATTTCCAAGACACCGAGGACCTGGAAGGCCTGTTCTCCGGGTACGACGCGAAGAAGGGCAAGTACGTCACGGACTCATGGCAGTACGTGCAAAAGCCTGAGGGCTCCTCGTGGAACGTGGAGAAGGACATGACGCTGGAAGATCCAAACACGGTCTTCCAGATCCTCAAACGCCACTACTCGCGCTACACCCCGGAGATGGTGGAGGAGACCTGTGGCATTGCGCCGGAGGACTTCTACTACTTGGCAGACTCGATTGCGCAGAACTCCACCCCGGAGCGCACCACGTGCTTCGCCTACGCGCTGGGCTTTACCCAGCACACCCTGGGCGCACAGTTCATCCGAACCGCGGCGATCCTGCAGCTGCTCATGGGCAACGTGGGCCGCCCTGGATCGGGCATCATGGCCTTGCGCGGGCATGCCTCGATTCAAGGCTCGACTGATATTCCGACTCTCTTCAACTCGCTTCCGGGCTACCTGCCCATGCCGCACGTGGATCAGGAGACCTGGGCGGATTACCTGGATTCCTTCCGGCAGGAAGACCAGAAGGGCTTCTGGCAGTTGGGTGAGAACTACGCGGTCTCGCTCATGAAGTCCTATTGGGGCGACGCCGCCACCAAGGAGAATAATTGGGGCTTTGACCTCATGCCGCGCCTGTCCGGCGCGCACTCGACCTATGAGACATTGCTGGCCATGCTGCGCAAGGAAGTGGAGGGCTACTTTGTCTTCGGTCAGAACCCAGCGGTGGCGCAGTCCAACGGTGGTATGCAGCGCCGCGGACTGGCCTCGCTGAAGTGGTTGGTTGTCCGCGATTTCCAAGAGATTGAAACGGCAAGTTTCTGGAAGGATTCGCCGGAAGTCAAGAACGGCGAGCTCAAGACCGAGGAGATCGCTACCGAGGTATTCCTCATGCCTGCGGCAACGCACGTGGAGAAGTCCGGAACATTTACCCAGACTCAGCGCATGGTGCAATGGCGCTTCCAAGCGACTCCGCCGCCGGGCCAGGCCCGCAGCGAGGCGTGGTTCTTCTACCACTTGGGCAAGAAGATTAGGGAGCGCTTGGCGGATTCGACCGACCCGCGCGACCTGCCGATTAAGTCCGTGACGTGGGATTACACCGAGGATGAACACGGGGATCCCAGCTCGGACGAGATTCTGCGTGAGATCAACGGCTACTACCTCGATGGGCCAAAGAAGGGTCAATTGCTGCCGAGTTTCACCGAGATGCGCGCCGACGGTTCTACCTCCGGAGGCTGCTGGATTTACACCGGCGTGTATAAGGACGGCATCAACCATGCCGCGAAGAAGGTTCCGGGGTCTGAGCAGAACGAAGTAGCACTCGAGTGGGGGTGGGTATGGCCGGCTAACCGACGCATCCTGTACAACCGCGCCTCCGCCAAGCCGGATGGCACTCCGTGGTCGGAGCGCAAGAAGTACATCTGGTGGGATGAGGACCAGGGCAAGTGGGTTGGTGACGATGTCCCGGACTTCCCGGTGACGAAGCGCCCGGACTATGTCGCGCCTGTCGACGCCGTCGGCCCCGACGCCCTCGACGGCGATGATCCCTTCATCATGCAGCCGGATGGCCTGGGTTGGCTGTTTGCCCCGAAGGGGCTGTCCGACGGCCCGCTGCCGACTCACTACGAGCCGCAGGAATCGCCGGTGCAGAATGCGCTGTACAAGCAGCAGCAATCGCCGACGCGGTTGACTATCAAGCGCGCGGATAACCTTTCCCGCCCCGAGCCAGGGGAGCGCGGTGCTGAGGTCTTCCCGTTTGTCTTCTCTACCTACCGTCTGACGGAGATGTACACCTCCGGTGCGATGTCGCGCCGCTTGCCTTACTTGGCGGAGCTGCAGCCGGGCTTGTTCTGCGAGGTGGACAAGGAACTGGCCGCCAAGCGTGGACTTGTCAACGGCGAGTGGGCCACTATTGTGTCGCCGCGTGGTGTCATAGAGGCGCAGGTTTTGGTGACGGACCGCATGGAGATGCTCACCATCAATGGTGAGGACTTCCACCAGATTGGCCTGCCCTTCCACTACGGAGAATCAGAGACCACCGAGGTGGCCGGCGATGGTGCCAACGATCTGTTGGGCCTGACCTTGGAGCCGAACGTGTTTATCCAGAACTCAAAGGTGGGCGCCTGCGATATTCAGCCGGGCCGGCGCCCGCGGGGCGAGGCACGAGTGCAACTCTTGCGCGAGTACCAAGAGCGGGCGCACCTTACTGTTGACTCGGGCAACCGGATCCTGGACGTCTCAGATGCTTTTAGCACGAAGAGCGATGCTTCTGAGGAGAACACCGGCGATGACGCCACCGCAGGCAATGTGGCGGACTATGAAGGCAAAGAAGGCTAAGGAGGACTAATGGCTAATCTTTTCACCGAAAAGGCTGATAAACACGGCTATGAGTCCTATCAGCGCATGGCGTTCTTTACCGATACCTCGGTATGCATCGGCTGCAAGGCTTGCGAGGTGGCCTGTAAAGAATGGAACCGCAACCCGGTGGAAGGCTATGCGGTCACCGGCAATTCCTATGACAACACAGTCTCGCTGGGTGCCAATACCTGGCGGCACGTGACCTTCATTGAGCAAAGCAATGAGCGTATTGAGCAGGCGCGCGAGGATGGGCGCAAGCTCGTCTCACTGGGGCTGCCCACAGTCTCCGCGCCAAGCGTCACCCCAGATACCGATGATTTTCGCTGGCTCATGTCCTCCGATGTGTGCAAGCACTGCACCAATGCTGGATGCTTGGACGTGTGCCCGACGGGCGCGCTCTTTCGTTCCGAATTCGGCACCGTTGTGGTGCAAGATGATGTGTGCAATGGCTGCGGGACCTGCGTTGCTGGGTGTCCTTTCGGCGTCATTGAGCGCCGCGATGACGGCGGCGTGACGCTGAAGGCGGACAAGACCGCCACCGTGGATTACGAGGTGCCTGACCACGCGGGTGTGAACGTGCTGGCAAAGCTGAAGCAGCTTAAGCCGCAAGGTCCAGACCATACGCCGGGACAGGCCATGCCGATCAAAAATTTGGGTGTAGCTCAGAAGTGCACCATGTGTTATGACCGGCTCAAGATTGGTGAACAGCCTGCTTGCGCTAAGACCTGCCCGACGGATTCTATCCAGTTTGGTGTGTTATGACCGGCTCAAGATTGGTGAACAGCCTGCTTGCGCTAAGACCTGCCCGACGGATTCTATCCAGTTTGGACCTTACGAGGAGATGCTCGCTGCTGCGCAGGAGCGAGTCCGTGTCCTCCACGAGCAAGGGCTGACAGAGGCTCGTCTCTACGGCGCCAATTCCCAGGATGGGGTCGGTGGAACGGGTTCTATTTTCCTGTTGCTCGATTCCCCGGAGGTCTACGGGCTGCCGCCGGATCCGCGCGTGCCCACGGCGGATTTGCCGCAGATGTACAAGACCGCAGCGAAAGCTATCGGAGGAATGGCGCTGGCAGTGGCCGGGGCATTCATGTTGGGAGGCCGCAAGTGAGCGAATTTGATGAGTACCGCCCGCCGCAGGAGCCTAGGCGTCGTCGCGGCGGTGGCAAGAAGCGCCGGCGTGGACGAGTCGGCGCCGGCGCACAGGATGGGTCCAAAGAAGCGCGCATGGCGGAGGACTTCGAGTTCTCCTCGTATTACGGCAAGCCCGTAGTCAAGGCCCCGCCGTGGGAGTGGCCAATTGGTGGCTATCTGTTCCTCGGTGGACTTTCGGGAGGCTCGGCATTACTCGCCGCTGGCGCGCAGGCTACGGGTAACGCGCCTCTCAAACGTTCTACCCGATTGACGGCGTTCTCTGCGGCCTCGGTGGGCTCTGTCTTTCTGATCCTCGACCTTGGGCGCCCAGAGCGTCTGCTCAACATGTTCCGCGTTTTCAAGGTGACCTCTCCGATGTCCATCGGCTCGTGGATTTTGGGCAGCTTTGCTTCTGCTGCGTCGCTGCCTGCAGTCGTCGAGGCTGATGAGCTGGTCGGCGGTGTGCTGCCGAAACCGCTTCGCCGATCCCTTGATAAGGCAGCCGGCCCAGCGGGGGCCGTTGCGGGAGTTCTCGGCGGACCACTCGCTGGCTATACAGCGGTGCTGTTGGCTAATACCTCTAACCCGACATGGAACGATGCGAAGAAGCACTTGCCCTATGTCTTTGTTTCCTCGGCGTCGGCCGCGGCGGCGGGTGCCGCCATGGCCTTTACCCCGGTGAAGAACGCTGGGCCTGCACGCGCCCTGGGCATCACGGCCGCAGTGAGTGACCTAGTCGCGACGCGGATCATGGAAAATCACATGGAACCGGAACCCAGGCGGCCGCTGCATGAGGGATTGCCGGGAAAGCTCATGAAGGCTTCTGAATGGCTCATCGCCTCCGGTGGTGTGGGAACGGCCGTAGCTGCGGCGACCAAGTCACGCACCGTGTCGGTATTGTCCGGCCTTGCGCTCATGGCGGGATCTGCGTGCACCCGCTTTGGTGTGCTCAACGCGGGACTGGAAGCGGTGAAGGACCCAGCCACCACGATTGCTCCACAGAAGCGGCGTGCTGAAGCGCGGGGTGACTACGGCACTTCCGTCGTGACGGGCGGATAAGAACCCTCATTTTGTGACGGGAAAGAATTGCAAGAATGGCAAAGGGTTAGCAAAGAGATAGACCAATGTGATTGAGTAGAACGAGGTAAACATTCTCTCGTTCTCCCTAATCGTTCTGTTAAGGAATCATGTCTCTCTCCTTCTCCCAGCGCATCAAGCGTTTTTCCGTTGCTCTTTCCGCAACCGCTTTGGCCTGCAGTGCCGTGACCTTCTCTACCGCTACGGCCTCCGCAGACCCGCACCGCGGCGCCGACGCCGTGTTCTTCGGTGATTCTTTCTTTGCTAACCCCGGCTACAAGCAGGTGGCTGGCGTGCGGTCCGATCTTGTGCGTGCGGGCCTCAGCAGCATCGAGGGCAGCGGCTCGGAAGCAGGCGCTCCATCACCACAAGGCTGCCCGCAAGGAAAGAAGACAGTGGCCGCGGAGTACGGCAAGATCACGGGGCGCTCGGTGGCGAACTATGCCTGTTCGGCCGCCAAGGCTAGCGGGGGCTCCTTCCGGAAGGACTTTGATCAGCAGGTCGTTGGTGCCATTGCCAATAAACACCTCACTGCCGATACCAAGAGTGTCTTTGTGCAATTCGGCGCCAATAATCTGCAGGACATTGCTGTCTCGCAATTTAATAATGATTCCTACCGGCAGGCCATGGTGAATAACACGAATCGCATCCGTCAGGCTGCGCCGCATGCCACCATCACGTTTGTGGGGTACCCAGCTATCTCTGCCGCTAATGGCGCGATGTGCCCCGTGCGCTCTGGTACCAGCAGCGAGGTGGGTTTCAACATGGATGTGCTGGGCTTGGTTCGTTTGGGAGAGGACACCATTAACTCCGCGATGCGCACTGCGGCCTCCGCTGCTGGTGCCAATTACGTTGACCTCCGCCGCGCTTCCATCGACCACAACATGTGTGCTCCGGACTCTATTCGCTGGGTATCCGGCATCAGCGAGAAGTCCGTGACACACAATTTGTCCAATCACCTCACGCATGCCGGAGTCGATGGCGTCGCGCGCATTCTGAGCGCGCGTTCCTAAGCAGAGATAGAAATCCGCGCCTCACCCGGCACGGTCCGCCCGATAACTGGGTAGCCGGGTACCTCGCCGATGAGGAGGAGGCCACCGGAGGTTTGGGCATCGGCGAGGAAGACCAGGTCCTCTTCGCTCAAGTCCGAATCGAGGTGGGGGCGGACCCAATCTAGATTGCGGCGCGAGCCGCCCGGGATGAAGCCCTCCGCCAGGGCTTCCTTGGCGCCGTTCACCGCAGGAACAGCGGAGAAGTCGAGCTCGGCGCCGATACCGGAGGCACGGCACATCTTGTAGAGGTGGCCCAAAAGACCAAACCCGGTGACGTCGGTTGCTGCACGCACTCCTGCCTCCACCGCTGCCGCAGCTGCATCGCGGTTGAGCGTGGTCATGGAATCTACCGCGGCCTGAGAAACCTCACCGGTGGCCTTGTGCTTATTGTTGAGGATGCCCACACCAATCGGCTTGGTCAGCGTGATGGGAAGACCAGCCTCGGCGGCGTCATTGCGCATAATCTTGTCGGGGTGGACGGTGCCCGTGGCAGCCAAACCATAGGTGGGCTCCGGGGCGGTGATGGAGTGCCCGCCAGTAATCGAGATCTCTGCTTGGCTGGCCACATCCATGCCACCGCGCAGGACCTCGCGCAATATATCGAGGCTGAGCTTTTCGCGCGGCCAGCCCACGAGGTTGATGGCGGTGATGGGCGTGCCGCCCATGGCGTAGACGTCGGAAAGCGCATTAGCTGCTGCCACCCGGCCCCAGTCATAGGGGTCGTTGAGCATCGGGGTGAAGAAGTCCGCGGTGGAGATGACCGCCAGGCCGTCCTGGATGCGTACGGCGGCGGCATCGTCGCCGTCGTCAAGCCCCACCAGCACGTTGGGGTCCGCGGTGCCTACCAGGCCCTTCACAGCAGATTCGAGCTCACCCGGGGGAATCTTGCAAGCACAACCGCCACCGGCGGCAAAGGACGTAAGTTTAATGTCAGTCATAAGTACTACTTTAGCCCCGTGTAAGGTGAGCAGACGGAGGCGTACGTGTCCTGGTGGGCGCCCCGGTCTTCAAAACCGGTGAGGCCGAGTATCTCGGTCTGGCAGGTTCGATTCCTGTCCGTCTCCGCCATGAGCGCAGCTAGGAGGAACTTTGATGACTGACCCCCGCCGCTTCATCCCGAAGATGGATGAGATCCTCCAGTACCCGGCAGTGCGCACTGCGCAGGAGCGCAGTGCACCCCATAAGGTGCGCGCGATCATCGACGCCGTGCTTGCCGACGCCCGCTCCGGATCCCTCGACCCCACCCGCTTTCAGCAGGAGCTGGCCGACAGACTCGAAAGCGCACAGCCCTATTCCTTGCGCCGCGTCATCAATGCCACCGGTGTGATCATCCACACGAACTTGGGTAGGGCGCCATTGCCACCAGCCGCGGTGGACGCGCTCGCAGCCGCAGCCGGCTATACGGACGTTGAGATGGACTTAGACAGCGGTCAGCGCTCGCGGGATAGGGGACGCGGCGCGGTCGAGGCTGTCCTGGCCGCCTGTCCCGGCGCGGAGGACGCGCTGGTGGTTAACAATGGAGCATCCGCGCTGCTGCTGGCGACCGCCGCCTTGGCCCCCGGCAAGGAGGTCATCATTTCCCGTGGCGAACTTATTGAGATTGGTGCGGGCTTCCGTCTGCCGGAGCTCATCGAGTCCACGGCCACCCGCTTGCGTGAGGTTGGCGCGACGAACCGAACTCACCTGGCGGACTATGAGCGGGCCTTGGGGGAGAACACCGGGGCGATACTCAAGGTGCATCCCTCCAACTTTGTGATCAGTGGCTTCACGTCTTCTGTGTCGGTTGCTGAGTTGCGTGCGCTTACGGATGTGCCACTCATCGTGGATATCGGATCCGGGTTGCTCACTCCCGATGCGGTGCTGCCTGAGGAACCCTCGGCCAGCGAGGCTCTTCGAGATGGCGCAGACGTGGTGCTCTTTTCGGGGGATAAGCTTCTCGGCGGACCGCAAGCCGGCGTGCTGGTGGGAAAGAAGGAAGCGATCGCCGCGTGTAAGAAACATCCGCTGGCGAGGGCGGTGCGCATCGATAAGCTGCGGCTCAACGCCCTTGAGGCCTCCCTTGCCGCTCCTTCCAATGCCGTGCAGAATGCGCTGCACATCGACGCTCAGCGCCACCGCGAGCGCACCGAGAAGGTCGCTGCGGCGGTAGGCGGCGTGGTTGTCGAGCATGCCGGGCGTGTTGGTGGCGGCGGGGCGCCCGAGGTACCGCTGCCAGGCTGGGCTGTGGCGTTGCCAGAAGAGCTGGCCCGTCCGCTGCGGTTGGGCGAGCCTCCTGTGGTGGCGCGCGTGAACCAGGGCCGCTGCCTGGTGGATGTGCGCTGCGTGCCGGAGTCGCAGGACGCGGAGCTTATTGCTGCGATTCAGGCGGTGATGTAGGTGTACGTTGTGGCCACCGCCGGCCATGTCGACCACGGCAAGTCGAGCCTAGTCAAGGCGCTGACGGGAATGGAGCCGGACCGCTGGGAAGAAGAGAAGCGGCGCGGCCTGACCATTGACTTGGGCTTCGTGTGGACGAAGCTTGACTCCGGCGCCGATGTGGCTTTTGTCGATGTGCCGGGGCATGAGAAGTTCCTGGGCAACATGCTGGCCGGGGTGGGGCCCGCGCCGGTGGTGCTCTTTGTGGTGGCGGCCGATGAAGGCTGGCAAGCGCAGTCTACTGACCACCGGGATGCCCTGCGCGCCGTGGGAATCGAGCACGGAGTGGTGGCGCTGAGCCGCGCGGACAGGGCAGATGCCGCCCGCCGCGCTGAGGTAGTCGCGCAGGTTGAGACAGAGCTGGCTGGAACAGCGCTTGCCGACGCTCCCATCGTCGACGTCTCCGCAAAGACCGGCGAGGGCGTGGGGACATTACGCACTGAGTTGGACCAGGTACTCGCCGCTATGCCCGCGCCTGATCCCCAGGCGCGCGTGCGGTTGTGGGTCGATCGCGGCTTTAGCGTGAAGGGTGCGGGCACCGTGGTGACAGGAACGCTGGCGGCGGGGACTGTCTCGGTGGGGGATGAGTTGGAGCTTCATGGGCAACGCGTGACGGTGCGCGGAGTGCACAGTGAAAACAAGTCGGTGGATAGCGCCGGTCCAGTCACGCGCGTGGCCCTCAACCTTCGCGGGGTGGCCGCCGACCAGGTTCATCGCGGGGATGCACTGCTGAGCCCTGGGGGCTGGCGGGCGCTCGAAACCGTGGATATTCGCCGCACCTTTGGTACTGAGATGGCTGAGCTTCCCCAGAACCTCGTGGTGCACATCGGCACCGCGGGCGTTGGTGCCCGTCTGCGGCCATTAGGAGGTGAGTTCGCGAGGTTGACACTGGAAAGCCCGCTATCTCTCACGCTGCTTGATAGGTTCGTGGTGCGCAGCCCCGGCGGGCGACATGTAGCGGCAGGCTTCGAAGTCGTGGACATGCACCCGGCCGCGCTGAGTAGGCGCGGTGCTGCGAAGAAGCGCGCAGCTGAGCTAGAAGCCTTAGAGCCGACCAACCCGTCCGAGTGGCTCAAGCGCTGCGGCTACGCTTCGCGCGACGACCTCCTGCGCGATGGCTTTTCGGTGGAGGAAAAGCCGGCAGGGGTCATTGTTTTCCGCGAGTGGTGGATTGCCGCCCGCCAGGTAACCGCGTGGAAGAATGCCCTCGTTGAGGCAGTGGAAGCACATGCTGCGGCGAACCCGCTGTCCCCGGGGCTGACGAAGGCAGCGGCCATGGACGCGCTGAACCTATCGGAGCCGGCCCTGCTGGGGTTGGCGGTAGCGGCAGCCAAGCTCGAATCAGTAGATGGTGTGCTGCGCGTTCCCGGCAAGACCGTCGACCTTGGCCCTGCGGAGAAGGCAGTAGCTGAGCTCGAACAACGCCTGCGCGCTGAGCCCTTCGCTGCCCCGGAGGCAGAAGACCTCAAGGAATTGGGACTGGGCCCCAAGGAGCTCGCCGCCGCCGAGCGCGCCGGGCGCCTGCTTCGCCTGGCCAAGGGCGTTGTGCTTCTGCCTTCAGCTCCGCGTGCGGCTTTCGATGTGGCGGCACAGTTGGAACAGCCCTTCACCCTCTCGGCGGCACGTCAGGCCCTGGGCACGACGCGCCGGGTTGCTGTCCCACTGTTGGAGCACCTCGATGCCACCGGCGCGACCCGCCTAGTCGAAGGCAAACGCTTCGTGTGTGGGCCAAGGGAAAGAGCACCAAAGTAAAGGCACCATTTGCGGGCGGGTTTCAGAGAAATCCCAGGTCAATGAATTAGTGTAAGCGCATAAGGTGCCAGTTAAAAGGTGTCTTTAGGGGACGTGAAGGTACGCGAGCCGGTGGGCAGTGGTGAGGCAAGGGGATCCGCAGGCGTGGTGAACTCCCAGTCGGCATCAGGGTCGAGTGCCGGCGGGATGGCGGGATTGTTTGGGTCGAGCGGCAGCGGCGGGACCACAGGTGCGAAGAGCTCGGCAGACTGAGCCGGGGCAGCAGCGTCTTCGGGGGCGAGGGGAAGGTCCACTGCGATGCGCCCCGCGGCAGCATAAGCCCGAGCGGCCAGGGAAGCACCTGATTGGGAGGCGGCCGCGAATGCGGTGGCCAGCGCCGGGGTATCGGAGAGTTCCCCGCACGGGCCGAGGACGAGGTTGTCGTGGGTGGCGAGGACGGTGTCGTCGAGAAGCGCAAGCGTCACGAAGAGCTGTTCGGTTCCCATCTCGCGCAGCTGATGCGCGGTGAGCTCTCCCTCCGTGACACGAACGAGAGCTCCCTGGCCACCGCTGAGCAGGGCAGTACCCGTTGGCTGATTGTTCGCGGGAATCATCCACGGGTCGAGCCCCAGAGCAACGGCCACCTCCACCTCACCGTCCACGATCTCGACGGTCGCATGTGTTGCTGCATTCATCGCCGCTGTGCGCAGCCGGTTCAGCGCTGGATACTCAGCGGACTCTTCGTCATCGAGCGCACCGAGAAAACCGAAATCCGAGCGGACGCGCCAGCCACCCGTAGTGGGGTCGGGGAGCAAGGACACGTCGACGAGCGCAGGCTGCTGCGCCAACCCCGGAATGCTCAACGCGGTAGAAAAGTTGACGTGCTCAAGAATCGCGACGTGCTCGACACCAAAATAGGACGGAGCCAGCGGATACAGCACCATGGTTGCGACAGTCACCTCGTGAGTCAGATGGGAAGCGATGGACTCCTTCCAAGCTTACGCAGAGGCCGGGTTAGACACGCTATAGTTTCCCACTATGGACTTAGCTACCATTGCCTTCGCTTTCAGCCTTGTGCTGCTGTCGGGCTTGTCGACGTCCATCGGAGGCGCCCTGGCCGTCGGAAAGCGGGAGCCAGGCCCGAAGTTCATGGCCACTGCTTTGGGGCTGTCTGCGGGCGTAATGCTCTACGTCTCCTTCATGGAAATCCTGCCGGAGGCCCTGAAGAAGCTAGAAAGCACCCTCGGGGACGAAGCTCGCGCCACTTGGACGATGATGACGGCATTCTTCGCGGGTATTGCGATCATTGCCATCATTGACCGCCTTGTGCCCGAGGAGATTAACCCGCACGAGCCGGCCACCACCGAGGAGGACGCGCGGCGCAAACGGCTGATGAAGACCGGCATCTTTACCGCCTTCGCGCTGGCCATCCACAACTTCCCGGAAGGCTTTGCCACGTTTCTCTCGGGCCTGGAAGCCCCGGAGATCGCTATCCCCGTTGCCGTGGCTATTGCCATTCACAACATCCCCGAGGGCATTGCGGTAGCGGTACCTTTGCGCAGTGCAACGGGCTCACGCAAGAAAGCCTTCTGGTGGGCCACGCTATCTGGCTTGGCCGAGCCCCTCGGCGCTCTCATTGGCTTCAGCGCTGCTGATGCCTTTTATCGGGCCGATGACTTTCGGCATCAGCTTCGCCGTCATCGCCGGCATCATGGTGTTCATCTCCTTGGATGAGCTTTTGCCCACGGCGGAGGAGACCGGAGAACACCACTGTGCCATCTACGGACTGATCGCCGGGATGGCGGTCATGGCCGTCTCCCTCGCGCTGTTTATCTAAGGTCTATTTCACGCGCTCGGCGGTGGCCTTGACCGCCATGATGATGGTGACGATAACGGCGCCCAGAATAAAGCCGCACAACATCGACAAGCCGGTGTCCGCCAACCAGGCGAGGGCACCGTTGTTGATGCTCTCGGTCACGTGGTGGATAAAGCCATAAGGCTGTTCGGCGCCGAATTCGCTCAGACCCTTGACCACAATGTGGCCGCCGACCCACAGCATGGCGGCGGTGCCGATGATGCCGATGATATTGAGCACAATCGGCATGCCCTTCACCAAGGCGGTGCCCAGGGCGGAGTCACCATCGTGACGCTTGAGCAGGGCGACGCCGATGTCATCCATCTTGACTAGCAGCCCGACGGCGCCATAGACGCCCAACGTGAGGAGGACACCAACGGTGACCAAGGCGCCGAGGCGCAGCCAGAAGGGCTGATCAATGACCTCGTTGAGGGAGATCACCATGATCTCGGCGGAGAGGATGAGGTCGGTGGTGATAGCGGATTTCACCAGGGAGTCTTCGGCGTCGGGCCCTCTTTCTTCGGCGGGCTTATCGTCTTTTTCCCCGCGGTGGAAAACAGAGTGGAAAATCTTTTCTGCGCCCTCGAAGCACAGGTAAGCACCACCGCACATGAGGATAGGGGTGAGCGCCCACGGCGCGATCCACGAAAGGATGAGCGCAATCGGCAGGATGATGACGAGCTTGTTGATGAGCGAGCCCTTGGTGATGCGCCAAATTATGGGCAGCTCACGCTGCGGCTTGACGCCCTGGACATATTGGGGCGTGACAGCGGCGTCGTCGACAACGACCCCGGCGGCTTTCACCGAAGTCTTTCCGGCCAATGCTGCCACGTCGTCGACGCTGGAGGCAGCGGAGCGGGCGATCAGGGCGACGTCGTCAAGCAGGGCAAAGAGACCACCGGCCATGGCTCACATCCTTTTAAGGTGGGGGAGAAGTACTCACCCTAGGTTACTCGGCGGGAACGAGCTCCACATTTTCTGCCCAAGTAAGGTCCATTCCCAGCGTGCGCAACCAATTCATGGCGTCATCGCCGTAGCGCGTGATGCCTTCGACGGCGGTCAGGGTCCGCTCCATGGCGCGCTCGGCCTCCTCGGCACTGATGAGGCCGTTGGAGGTGGCGGCGGCTAGCTCGTCAATATCGAGAACATCGACTGGCTCGCCAGAGGTGGAGACCAAGTCGACGTAGAGATCGCGGGTGGTCCACACGTCCCCGTCAATATCGATATCGGCAACGTCGATGTAGAAGTCCTGGTGCACATCGACGCCCTCGCGGAAGTGGAAGATGTTGGCGCGCAAGCCAAGGTCCGGCAGCAGCCAAGACTCGAGGTAGCCGAAGCGCGGGTGATTAGCGCCGCGGGCCATGTAGAGGCCAAAGTCGGTGACCCGGTAGGTGTCTACCTCGCGCTCGAAACCTTTCGGGTCGACGTTGATGTTGTCGGTGGTATTAAAGGTTTCTTGCTTGACTGGGTGCAGGTCTGTGCTCATTAGTTCACCTCGAGGTAAGCCGCGGTAGGTGGGAAGGAACACGAGGATTCAGCAGTGTTGACTGCGCCGGAAAGGACCGCCACGACGGTACCCTTGCCAGTCGTGGCACGGCCCGAGACCGTGGTTGGCCCATCGGTGTTGATGCCATTGTTGAACAGGGGAGTGGTGCCAAACTGGAAGGTGTCCAGGTTGAACCACTGAACGCGCATGGCGCCCTGCTCTTCCGCGGCGGTCGGGGTGCCCAGCGCGGTGAAGAGGAAGACGGTTTCGCCTTCACCTGCACCTGGGGCCGGCATATCGGTCGGGCCAGGCACAGCGATGGCGGAACCCACCGAATCGCCCTGCCCGCCGATGCACTGCGCGGAGACCGTGGGCCAGTAGAACTGGCGGAAGCCGGGGTTATTTCCCTCCGGCATGGCAACGCCGCCTTCGCCGCCTTCACCGGCGGTGAAATTAAGGGCGGTGAGGATGGCGCTGCGGGCTTCCTGCGGGATCCATGGCTGTGCCGCGAAAGCACGAACGCGCTCCTGCGTCTCCGGGGTGGGACGGCCGAGGCTGTCCAACGGGTTGCTGCTCTGTGGGATATTCACGAGCGAGGAGAGGTCGGGGGCGCCGGCGTGTGCGGGCGTGATGCTGAGTAGGCCCATCATCACGGCAGCAGTGAGTCCGGCGACGCCACGACGGGCGGAGCGGGAAGAGTGCTGTTCGGAAAAGGCCATGGAAAATCCTTGTGTGTGGGTGGGGGCGTGACGGCAGAAACTAAATCACATGCGTCACAATAGTATCTGCTGCCACAATATTCACTTTTTTGATGTAGTCAACTCTCAATAGAGAACTACTGTGCGGTATGTCGGGTGTTGATATCAATTCGTTACATCCCGCAGCGCTCTGCGGGATCCTGCGCGATGCTGCACATCAAAGAGCTAGAGAGTATATTTAAGGGCCGTTCACATCGCTAACGCATCATGCTTTAAGGAGCACCCCACACGTGAGTAATACTGAGTTCCGTAACGTAGCCATCGTCGCGCACGTTGACCACGGTAAAACCACCCTCGTCAACGGCATGCTGGAGCAGTCCGGCGCTTTCGGCGACCATGGCGAACACTCGGATCGCGTCATGGACTCCAATGATCAGGAGCGCGAGCGCGGCATCACCATTCTGGCGAAGAACACCGCCATCCACCGCAAGGGCCTGGGCAAGGACGGCGGGGATCTCATCATCAACGTCATCGACACCCCGGGCCACGCCGACTTCGGCGGCGAGGTGGAGCGCGGTATCTCGATGGTCGACGGCGTCGTGCTGCTTGTCGACGCCTCCGAAGGCCCCCTCCCACAGACCCGCTTCGTGCTTACCAAGGCGCTGGAGGCGAAGCTGCCGGTCATCATTTGCGTGAATAAGACCGACCGCCCGGATGCCCGAATCGATGAGGTCGTTACCGAGGCCCAGGACCTGCTGCTGGAAATCGCCGCCGGCCTGGAAGATGAGGAAGCAGCAGCTGCTGCCGAGGAACTGCTGGATCTGCCGGTCCTCTACACCTCCGGCCGTGAGGGCAAGGCCTCAACCGAAAACCCGGGCAATGGCAACGTCCCGAACGCTGATGATCTGCAGGCGCTTTTCGACGTCATCTATGACGTCCTCCCTGAGCCCTCCGCCAAGGTCGACGCCCCGCTGCAGGCGCACGTGACCAACCTGGACTCCGATGACTTCCTCGGCCGTATCGCCCTGCTGCGTATCTACTCAGGCACCATCAAGAAGGGCCAGCAGGTGGCCTGGATACATTATGACGAGGAAGGGGAGATGCACACCAAGACCGTCAAGGTGGCAGAGCTCCTGCGCACCGTCGGCTTCCAGCGCCAGCCGGACACCGAGGCTATCGCCGGTGACATCGTGGCCATCTCCGGTATCTCCGACATCATGATTGGTGACACCATCGCGGACGTCGAGCACCCAGAGCCGCTGCCGCGCATCAAGGTCGACGAGCCGGCTATTTCCATGACCATCGGCGTCAACACCTCCCCGATGGCAGGCCAGGGCGGCGGCGATAAGCTCACTGCCCGCATGGTCAAGGCTCGCTTGGACCAGGAGCTCATCGGTAACGTCTCCCTCAAGGTGCTGCCGACAGAGCGCCCGGATGCTTGGGAGGTTCAGGGCCGCGGCGAGATGGCCTTGTCCGTGCTCATCGAGAACATGCGCCGTGAGGGTTTCGAGTTGACCGTCGGCAAGCCGCAGGTGGTCACCCAGGTCATCGACGGAAAGACGATGGAGCCGTACGAGATGCTCACCATCGATTCCCCCTCCGAGCACCAGGGCGCTATTACCCAGTTGCTGGCCACCCGCAAGGGCCAAATGCAGTCCATGGATGTCCGCGAGGGCGACTGGGTCCGCATGGTTTTCCGCGTCCCCGCCCGCGGCCTTATCGGCTTCCGCACTCAGTTCATGACGGAGACTCGCGGCTCTGGTATCGCCAACTCCATCTCCGATGGTCTCGATGTTTGGGCTGGCGATATCAAGGCACGCCCGACGGGCTCGCTGGTGGCCGACCGTTCCGGCCAGATCACCGCCTACGCTCTGCAGCAGTTGGCGGACCGTGGTGACTTCTTCGTGGAGCCGGGCATGGAGGCCTACGAAGGCATGGTTGTCGGCGCCAATAACCGTGATGAGGATATGGATATCAACATCACCAAGGAAAAGAAGCTTACCAACATGCGCTCCGCTACCGCGGATGCCACCGTCACCCTCGCCAAGGCTCGGACCCTGTCCCTGGAAGAGGCGCTGGAGTTCTGTGGCACCGACGAGTGCGTCGAGGTCGGCCCGAACGTCCTGCGCGTGCGCAAGGTCGAGCTGTCCTCCACCGAACGCAAGCGTGCGGCCGCCCGCGCTAAGCAGCTCAACAAGTAACCACTGGGGATGCGTGGGGCGTCGTCAAGCGCCGCCCCAGGGTGGTAAAGAAGTACTTTCCGGAATTTGAGGTTGTGTGGAGTGGACCGTTTCCTGCCTCGGCTCGGCGTTATCCTCGCAGCCGCCCTGCTGACGGCCTGCCAGGCTAACCCTGGCCCGCCGCCGGTGGTGGACGAGGATGATCGCAGCGCCACTCCAACGAATTCCAGCACCACCGCCCCGCCACCTGAGGCAGCGCCCGAAGAGGACCTTCTGCCGAAGCGCAGCACCGTGGCCATCGGGGTTGACCCGCTGCGCGGCGGCCTCAACCCGCACCTCGTGGCAAATAATTCTGAGCTGGTCAACCAGATTGCGGAGCTAGTGCTGCCCTCTGCTTTCCACGGCACCGAGATGGACACGGATGTCCTGGAATCTGCCGAGGAGATCGAAGCCCCCGAAGGCGTTGCGATGCGTGTGCGCTATACCATCGCCGCGCCATCCCAATGGTCTGATGGCACGCCGATCAGTGGTTCCGACTTTAACTATTTGTGGTCCCAGATAACTCGCACCCCGGGGGCTAAGAATGTTTCTGGCTATCGGGCGATCTCGGCTGTGCGGACCTCCGGCAATGGGCGGGTGGTGACCGTGGACTTCGACCACCGCGTCGAAGACTGGCACAAACTTTTTGCCCATCTTTTGCCCTCCCACCTTCTAGAAGACAGGGATTTCGCCTCAGTGCTGGCCGACGGGATCCCCGCCTCTGCTGGGCGCTACCTCGTGGAAAGCATGGACCGGGGGCGAGGAATCATCACGCTTAATCGCAATGACCGTTTCTGGGGAGAAGATCCCGCGAACATCGACGTCATCCAGCTGCGCGCGGTTCGCGATACCGCGCAAGCGGTGAATATGTTGCGCTCGCGGCAGATCGGTTTTGCTGATTTCACCCCGCAACAGACCACCCTGGAGAGCCTGAGCCTGCTCAGCAATGTCAATACCGGTGTGGTGACACGGCAACGCCAGCTCCGCTTGGAAATGTCCACTGCGGAGGGCGCTCTCAACGAGCAGCCCCAGCGCCGCGCATTGGCTTCGCTTCTCGATACCGACCAGATTGCCCGCTTGGCCACCGGCCGTGCCTCAGAGCTGGAGCCTGGGAACAACCCCTTTGACAGTAACGCGGAGCTCGCCCCACTGCGGGAGCGGGCGGGACGCAAGCCCGTGCGCATCGGTGTGGATCCTCAAAATCCCACGGCCTTGGCGGCAGCCACCACCATTGTGGACGTGCTGCAAGCCAAGGCTATTGACGCGGAGGTCGTCACCGAACGCCTGACTACAATTACCTCGGATCTGCTTCCGGCGGGCAAGGTTGATGCCGTGGTGGCGTGGGATGAGAACGGCAGGGATGCGATAACCTTGGCCAATTACTTCGTGTGCGCAACGCCGACGCGCCCAGCGGCAACGCTGTCGGGATTCTGCCCAGAAAATTCCGCAGAGTCAGCCCTTGACATTCTTTCAGGCGAACTGGATTCCGAGGCCGCCGAAGAGCGGGTAGAGCACCTCAACAAGGAAGAAGTGCTCTTCATCCCGTTGCTCAATGAGGTGCGAGTCCACGCTTTGGGCAAGGGTATTGTTGGCCCCGGACAAAGCATTAAGGACTGGGATTCCGGTCTGATTAGCGCACCGCAGTGGAGGAAAGACGATGATTAAGGATCTCGCGGGCTACCGCGTCGTGGCTGTTCACGCTCACCCGGATGATGAGGTGCTCTTTACCGGCGGCACGCTGGCGGACTTGTCCGCGCGCGGCGCGCAGGTCACCGTGATTACCGCAACGCTGGGTGAGGAAGGCGAGATCATCGGCGAGCCTTACCAAGGCCTGGCAGAAACCGATCAGCTGGGAGGTTTCCGTGCTTGGGAGCTCAAGCACGCGCTCGACGCGTTAGGGGTCGAGGGCATTCAGCTGGGCGGATTTGGGCACTTCCGTGATTCCGGGATGGAAGGCTCGCCCGCTCACGAGAATCCGCGGGCCCTGGTGAACCGGGTGGACGAGGCTGCAGAGTTATTGCGCAGCCACCTTGCTGCGCTGCGACCACACGCGGTGCTGACTTATGGTCCGGACGGCGGCTACGGGCACCCCGACCATATCGCCGTACACAAGGTCGTGCATGCGGCTGCTGCGCCTGAGCAGCGGATCTGGTGGGCCGTCTTCGAGCGCACCGCGCACTATCGCGGCCTCGAGGCTGTCACACCTCCCGAGGGCTGGAGCCTGCCGGACAAGGAGTACCTGGACAACTTCACCAACGCTGGCTGCGATATCACCTACGAGCTCACTGACGCGGCTCTCAGCGCCAAGCGTGCGGCGATGCTGGCCCATGCCACGCAGATCTGGCTTGCCGACGGCTCCCTCACCACCGTCAACCCGCACGCCGCCCAGGCAGGGCTCAAGGATCTCGCGGAGGTTCCCGCAGCCTATGCCTTGTCAAACTTGCTCACCATGCCTCTGCTGCGTCAAGAGTTCTACCAATTGGGACAGGGTGAACCACAGGATTCATTGCTGGGGGAGAAATGAACGAGCGCGCCATTCGCACTGATTTCTCCCGCGGCGAGCAGGTAGGGGGCCTAGTGTGGCTCGTCTTAGGCGCACTCTGCTCGCTGACTCTCGAGGTGGTTTATCTCACTGCTCGTCTGCCGTGGCCCGGCGAGTCCGGGATGGCCTTTCCCATCACCATCTTCATTGCATTCTGGTTCAACGGAGTGTTGACTCGCACAGCCCGCCTGTGGAGTGAGAATCCCTACATCGCCGGTGTGCCCGGGCTGGCGTGGGTGGGAGGATTTCTCGCGTTCATGCTGGGAGCCGCCATCGGTGACGGTAGCCTGCTGCCCAATAATATTCTCAGCCTGCTGCTGTTCGCCGCGGGAATCGCGGGTAGCGTTTGGCCATTTTTCGCCTCGGAGTAGCATACTGTTAGTCGTAGAAAACCCGTGACACACAGGAGTTTAAACACCTTATGACTTACACCATCGCGCAGCCTTGCGTCGACGTGATGGACCGCGGCTGCGTTGAAGAGTGCCCGGTCGACTGCATCTACGAGGGCAAGCGCATGCTCTACATCCACCCGGACGAGTGCGTGGACTGCGGCGCCTGCGAGCCGGCTTGCCCGGTGGAGGCCATCTTCTACGAGGATGATGTCCCGGATGAGTGGCTGGATTACAACGACGCCAACGCCGCCTTCTTCGATGACCTCGGCTCCCCGGGCGGTGCAGCTGCACTCGGCCCGCAGGACTTTGACGTGCCGATGATCTCTGCGCTCCCGCCCCAGAACCAGGAGTAGAACATGAGCCGCACGCCGCTTGGACACACACTCCCGGATTTTCCGTGGAACTCGCTCGCCGGTGCCAAGGAGAAGGCCCAGGCGCACCCAGACGGGATCGTTGACCTATCAGTTGGCAACCCCGTTGATCCGGTCGCCCCTGGCGTGCAGTTAGCACTGTCCGCAGCGGCCGAGGCTCCCGGTTACCCACAGACCCAGGGCACCCCGGAGCTGCGGGAGGCCATCGCGAAGGCGCTGCAGCGCCGCTACAACATGAATGTGGACGCGGTGCTGCCGGTCATCGGCACCAAGGAGGCCATCGCCTGGCTGCCCACTTTGCTGGGCATGCGTGGCGAGACCGTAGCTTTCCCGACGGTGGCCTATCCCACCTATGAAGTCGGTGCGCTCTTGGCCGGTGCTAAGCCCCTGCGTGCGGACGATGACTTCGAAGACGCCTCGCTGGTGTTCATCAACTCGCCGTCGAACCCGACGGGCAAGGTGTTGGGCGTCGAGAAGCTGTGTGAGATCGTCGCTTGGGCGCGCGAGAACAATGCCATCGTGGCCTCAGATGAGTGCTACATGGGCTTGGGCTGGGATGATGAGAACCCGCCGGTGTCCATCCTGGATCCGCGCGTGACCGATGGGGACAATACGGGGCTTATCGCCATGCATTCGCTGTCCAAGAGCGCGAACATGGCGTCCTACCGCGCGGGCTTCTTCGCGGGCGATGCCAAGCTCATCGCGGAGCTATTGGAGCTGCGCAAGCACGCAGGGCTCATCGTGCCGGGTCCCATTCAAGCGGCCATGGTTGCCGCGCTTGACGAAGACCCCTCCGAAGCCCTCCAGCGCCAGCGCTACGCCGCGCGCCGTGTAGAACTCATGCGCGCACTGACCGGCGCGGGCTTTAGAATCGAGCACTCCGAGGCTGGGCTCTACCTGTGGGCAACCCGTGGTGAGAACTGCCGCGAGACCGTTGACGGGCTGGCCGAGCGCGGCATCCTCGTGGCGCCGGGTGATTTCTACGGCCCAGCGGGCGAACAGTACGTACGCATCGGCCTGAACGGCACCGATGAGCGGATTGCCGCAGCCGTCGCGCGCTTGGCTGAGTAAGTGGTCTTTCGCCCGCCGGCGCGGGAGGGGATTAGCCCGCGCAAGGTGATGCTCACCGGCATCGTGCCCGCCACTCCTACCTATTGGGCAGGTGAGGCGGGCGATTCCGCGTTTTCGCCTGGTGCCCGCTTAGAACCTGGCACTGTGCTTCCCGGTCCAACGCTGGCGTGGTATCACCCTCCGGCGCCTGCCGAAGAACCTATTCCCTTTGACTATCGCGTGGTGTATGAGGATGGGGACCTGATAGTCGTCGACAAGCCGCACTTTCTGCCCACGACGTCGAATGGGCGCATCGTGCGCGAGACCCTCCAGACCCGCCTGCGCGTGGACTATGGGGAGGACTCTATTGTGCCGCTGCACCGGCTGGACCGATTGACGTCGGGGTTGGTGCTGTGTTCGCGTAGTTCGCGCACGCGCGCTGCGTACCAGCAGCTTTTTCAGGAGCGGGCGGTGGTGAAGCACTACCGTGCTCGGGTGGCCGCGCTCTTCTCCTTCGACGGCACGGTGCGGCTGAGCATGCGGTGGGTGCGGGGCGAGCGCCAGGTCCGCGTGGATCCTTCCGGCACGCCTACGGTGACTCGGGTGCGCGTTCGGGGAACGGTGGCCGATGTCTGGCCGCTGACCGGGCACACCCACCAGATTCGCGTGGTGCTCAATCATCTGGGCCATCCGATCGTGGGGGATGATACCTATCCGGTGGATCGCGGGTTGTCCCTCTATGACTTTTCAACGCCGCTGCAGCTTTCCCACATTGCGATGAGCTTTAAGGACCCGCTTTCGGGCGAGAAGCGTGAGTTCAAGCTGTGAGATTGGGCGCTATTGCGGCGCGCATTTTAGTTTGCGCTGAGCGACGGACTAAACTTGTACGAAGTTTTATTCATCATAATTGAGCATTTTGTACGAAGGGCGTGTCCATGGCGGATCTGAGCTTTGCTCGCTTTGCCTCGAATCTTGGCCAGTTCATCAAGTTTGGTCTGGTCGGCGGCTCGGGCGCGTTGGTCAACATCGCGACCTCTATCGTGGCTGCGAAATGCGGTTTGGCCTGGTTTGGCGCTACGCCGCATGACGCGATGTTCAATCTCTTCGGCACACAGTTCCACGTGCGTTGGTTCATGCTCTTTTCCACGATTGCCTTCCTCGTGGCGAATACCTGGAACTACCAGCTCAACCGCATGTGGACGTTCAAGTCCGTCAACAAGGTGTCCTGGCTACGTGGCTTTTTCCCGTTCCTCATCACGGGTATCGGCGCCTACCTGGTCACGCTCGCGGTGCAGTACCTGCTGATGAATCCGACCTCGCCGCTGCAGTTGCCGCCGCATATTTTCGATGACTCGACGGGCTTCCGCACGATGTACTACTGGGCCAATGCCATTTCTATCGTGGTAGCCATGCCCATCAATTTCATCTTCAATAAGCTGTGGACCTTCCGTTCGAAGCCCAAGGCACCGGTCGTGGTCCACGAGACCGAGCCGGCTTAATATCGGCCCTTCGCCCCGCCCTTCCGCCCTGCCTGCCCTTCCGCCAACCCGCTTGCCCTTCCGCAGTGCACCTGCCCCGCGCCTGCCCTTCGCGCTCACCAGCGTTGGCCGCCGGGGACTTTTACATGCTGCGGTGAGCGGGAAGGGGACGTCGGCAAGCAATGCTCCCTTCGCGCTCACCGGGAACCTGGCGTGGAGGCGTCCCATCGCGCTGGTGAGCGCTTAGGGATGGAAGCTGGAAACCCGCCCTTCGCGCTCACCGGCGTCTAAAAGAATCGCTAGTTCCCGCACACGGTGAGCGTGAAGGGAGATGGCAGCGGAACCGGTGCCAGCGGCGCAGCAGGTACTAATGTTTCGGCAGGCGGGAGGATCATAGCTGCGGGTTAGTGCGGTAGTCGCCTGATTCTCCCTTTGCGCTCACCAGCGCCTGTAAAAACGAGAACCCGCCGTCCGCGGTGAGCGCGAAGGGCGGGAAGGGGATAGGCCGCGCAGTGCGGTCTAATCGTCGAGCTCGGCGTCGAGGCGGGCTTGGTCTCGACGGTGTTGATAGCGGCGGATGAAGGGTGCGAGGATGAGGACGGTGATAGCGCCAACTGCGGCGCCGGCTAGATAAGCGGAGGGAATGTGGCCGTCAGCTGGTGCATAGGCGTTGAATGCGGTACCCGCGATCATCGCGATTATCGGTATGAAGTAAATCGCCATCGCGGACCAATTACGGCCGACAAGCGGAGCGGCAACGCGTTTGCGCAGCCACGTAGTTCCGATGGTATTTCCTAAGACAGAAGGCACGATGACGAGGAAGCTCAGCATGCTCATCTGACCGGGGAGGACCCAGGCAAGGATGGCGGCGACAACGAACTCGAGGAACTGTGCAGGCGGCGCAGAGATGGCGTAGGCCTTGTAGAAAGTCTCGCGCTCGAATTCGTCGCGGGAAGCGCGGTCGATCTCGCGGAGCGTGTAGTTGGCAATGGCGTTAATCATGTTGTTCATCTCCAAAGACTTCTTCGACGGTTTTTCCTAGTTCGCGGCAGATGTCTAGCGCTAGGTAGACAGAGGGCGAGTAGTTGCCGCGTTCGATATTGGCGATAGTTTGGCGGGATACGCCGGCTCGTTCGGCGAGTTCGGCTTGGGACATCTCGAGCCAGCGCCGCCATTTGCGGACCATATTGTGATGCTCGGCCATGTGGCTTCCTTTACAGTATGTCGTGCTTGCGTGACCAAGTGTAAAGAATGCTTGTCATAAATTCAAGAGTTACATACACAAGTGCCATGTCCAATAGGGTTGCGTCACCACAGCCGGCAACGTCGGATTCCGTCCTTTGAGCTGCTCAAGCATGGTTTTGATGAGTAGAACGGCGTCGTCGAGGTGGTAGCGGATATCGTCAGCAGTAAAGCGCAAAACCGTATACCCATGAGCTACTGCTGCGTTCTGTTTCGAGCGATCTGCCTGAAACGCACGACTATGTTTGTGGTGCTCCCAGCCGTCGACCTCCACGATGAGTTTGCCAATCTTCAGGTCAAAGCGGTAGCCCGCAATGAGCGCGTTGTGCTCAGGAAAGATTCCGTCTGCGCTAAGGCCTCGACTGAGCTGGCGCTCCGGCACGCTGTCCGTACCGATGGGCGTGCGGCGTATCGTCTCTTTCAAACGCCGAGGGACCCGACGCATTCTCCGCCGGTCATTGTCCAAACGCTCAGGGCCAGTCTTGCCGCGATAATATTCTTCCAGCAGTTGTCTGCAGTTAGCGGCCATACGACGAGCTGCCCACAGCACCTGAACAACAGGCAGGCCATTCACCTTTGCAGTAGCCGCCAGGCGTGAATGTGTCACCCGAAAATTCTTGCCCTGGAGCGTGCGCGGACCTTCGGCTTCCAGTGGAAAGGTCAGCTTCCTCCCCAAGTGAATCTCCTGCGCGGTCTTGCCCGTGAAATGTATTCGACTGAGCCCGTGCGCCAGAGCCCGCGCCACAGCTAGCGGCGACCACTCGTCGCTATAAATCCCACGGTGCACGCGAAAGAGCGTCCCCGCGCGAAGCTTCCGCCTGATTGCCTCCTTGCTCAAGCCTTGCGCGCGAAGCTCCGCGGTCGTCCATGCCTTCATGACGCTCAAGGTATGCAGTGCTTAACGACGTGTCGACGGTCAATTTCCCGCCTGTGGATAACTCAGCCCCGAGACGCTGATTTCGGCGGTAAAGGTTGTCGTGTCCGCAATTTAGGTAGTTTTACTTCCCTTAAAACCTCTTCGCGCTCACAGGCAGCCTTGGACAGGCTGCCCGATCGATGTCGGTGAGCGCGAAGGATCGGGAGGGGCATTGGATATGACGGCTTCGGGGCCGCGCACCCTTCGCGCTCACGAGGAGGACTCGGCCGCTGTGCTAGCCATCGCCGGTGAGCGCGAAGGGGTGGAGCTGCGGTGTGAAGGCGCGTGCTTAGGGGATTATTCACGCGCTATGCCCTTCGCGGCCACGGGGGAGCGGGGAAGCAGCGCGACGTCGTGCGCCGGTGAGCGCGAAGGGAAGGAGGGGCCGGTAGTGAGGCGCAGCGCGAGGGGGAGAGGGGCGGTGCGAAGGGTGTGGGCCGGCTAGCGGGCCTCGAGCTCCTCGGCCGTGGGCAAGGGCAGGCGAGACGTCGGGGCAATCCCGCGGACCTTGGCGTTGATGACACCTGCAACTGCGAGTACCGCGAACATGGTGGCGGCGGAGAAGAGTTGGATGCGGGCTGAGGCGTCGCTAAACATGAGCACCGCGATGGCTGCGAAGAGAGCTAACGCGAACCACGTGAGGTACGGGTAGGCCCACATTCGCACCGGCAGCGGGTGGATGGCCTCGAGCTGCGGACGCAAGCGCAGCTGGCTCACCGCGATGAACACCCACACGATAAGCAGCGAGGCTCCAGCGGCATTGAGCATGAAGGACAGCAGCCACCCGGTATCCGCATAGTTCAGGATGACCATCACCGCGGAAAGAATGACAGACAACGCGATGGCCGCAGTCGGGACGCCGCGGCGGTCGGTGGCGGCGAAGAGCTTGGGCGCCTCACCGCGGGAGGCCAGCGAGTGCATCATGCGCGAAGAAGCGTAAATCTGCGCGTTGAAAGCGGAAAGCAGTGCGAGAACGATGACTACTTCCATGATGGCGGCCGCGCCTGGGATTCCCGCGCGGTCCAAGACCATGGTGAACGGTGACTCGGCGGCCGACTGCGCGGAGCCGAGCGAGGAATAGGGCAGGAGGAAGGTGATGACGAGGACAGAGCCCAGGTAGAACACCGAAATGCGGGTAATTGTAGTGCGCACGGCGTTGACGAGGGATTTCTCGGGATCCTCGGATTCCGCCGCAGCGATGGCGACGACCTCGATGCCACCGAAGGCGAAAGCTACGGCGAGCAGGCCGGCGGCCACACCACCGAGGCCGTTGGGCATGAAGCCATCGGTAAGGAAAACAGACGTGCCG
>QWCJ01000197.1_pt1 | contig 27241 bp, 26 predicted proteins | sample 1972501 | NCBI WGS metagenome assembly QWCJ01 (sample SAMN09866711, study PRJNA288562) | Human vaginal metagenome isolate term2_vaginal, whole genome shotgun... | isolation source: vagina | host: Homo sapiens | place: USA: California
CAGCAAAACTCGGAGAAGAAGGACGTTGTTTCATACTATAAAGGTACAAAAATATGATGAAATGAGCAAACTTTGAACAATGAGTTTTGCAGAGGTCTCCCTCCATAAATAATTGCCACATAGAAGAGTATTTGTATCCCATACCACCAGAATCGGAGCAGCAACGCATTATTGCTCAAATAGAAAAACTATTTGAGCAACTGCATTAATTGTTCTATTTTTTCAACAATGCGTTGTTGTTGTTTACGAGGAGGCAAAGGAAATAGTTTATTCTCTAAGTAACCAACTACAATACGTTGTTGATTAGCGGTTCCCTTAAACGTTGCTTCATCTATAAAATACGGAGACTCTAAGAAATACAACAGATACCACCTATCTATTGTATTTCCATAGGGTCTCAATACCTTTAATTCTGTTGTTCCTGCCCCGATTCCATTGGGTAAGTCATGGAAAATTGCAGACTTTCTGTTTTGAAAACATGGCGTAATTTTAGCAAAAGCAACATCACCATTCGCAAAATGAGTAAATCCCTTTTTTATATTTCCCCATTTGACCAAATCAAAAGTGAAATCTGATTTATAGCCTGCGCTTATCTTTTCCATTGGAATAAATGCAGCTAAAGTCTCATCATCAGCCTCATTCTTTGGATTTAATTGAAATACATCACGAATCCTTACCCATTGCCAATTTGCAGGAATAGGAAAAGGAATTTCTTCTGTTACATCCACGAACTCTTTTCCTATCTGCTCATAATACTTGTTATCGTCACCACGGAAGATAACGGAATCGTTAAGGGCAGACTTCTTTAGCTTGCCCTCTTTCACGAGTTTCAGCTTCTCCGCTTTTATTTGTTGAAGCAATTCTTGGGCTGTGCCCTCGCTATCAATCTGTGGAACGAGCTTTCCTTGGATTGCCTCCTGTAGAATAGACTTGGGTAATTGCTTTGCTAAATAATTGTCTAATTCTATCTTCTGCTCTAAAAGTTGATTTAGTCTCATTTTCAGATGTTCCATATTTATGCAGTTATGAATGTTGGGTGGGACATCTTCTCATAATAGGAACTCATAGAACACAAAATATGCTTATTTTTTAGGACAACTTATGTTTCACTAATAAATAAACAAATAGAAATGGAATTAGACAAATTTGAAGAGTTCCTAAGCCAAGGCAATATGGCTAAGAACACTATTTCGGCATATCTGTATGCCGTGAAGGAGTTTGGCTCTCGACACAAAGAATTGAACAAGAGAAACTTGTTGGTTTACAAGACTTACTTGATTGAGACTTACAAACCAAAGACGGTGAACCTGCGTATTCAGGCGATGAACAAGTATCTTGTGTTCGTGGGCAAGGCGAAGCTCCGCTTGAAATCGGTCAAAGTGCAGCAACGTTCTTATTTGGAGAATGTCATCAGCAATGCCGACTACACCTTCTTGAAGAACAAGTTGAAAAAGGAAGACAACTTGGAGTGGTACTTTGTGGTGCGATTCTTGGCTGCGACTGGTGCCAGAGTGAGCGAACTTGTGCAAATCAAGGTTGAGCACGTGCAAGTAGGCTATTACGACATCTACACCAAGGGTGGCAAGATACGGCGTATCTACATCCCCAAGACGCTGCGCGTGGAAACAGAAAAGTGGTTGCAGACACTCAATCGCACAAGTGGCTATCTCTTTCTCAATCGTTTTGGCGAACGTATCACTACAAGAGGCATATCACAACAATTGAAAAATCATGCCGTGAAGTATGGCTTGAACGAAAAAGTGGTGTACCCTCACTCGTTCCGCCATCGTTATGCCAAGAATTTCTTGGAGAAGTTCAACGACATAGCCTTGCTTGCTGACCTCATGGGACATGAAAGCATTGAGACCACACGTATTTATCTGCGAAGAAGCAGCATGGAACAACAAGAAATCGTAGATAAGGTTATCACTTGGTAAAATGCCAATAAAGGTTCATAGGAAAAAGAGTAGAAAGAGATGCAGGTTTCTTTCTACTCTATCCTTGTAAAACATTTTATCATATGACATGCATATATCAACGACAACAAATCTATACGACAGTGAATAACCGAAGCGTCAAAGATGCAACCATTCTCAGCTAAAGGCATTTGTTCCTCCGTAGAGTTGCAAGATAATGGCTGTTTTCTCTTTCATCAATCTGCGTTTTTCGCTTTTCCTCGTCTATGCCACTTAAAGCCAACGACAGCCACAACCACTTGAAACTCAAAATAAAAGCATCATTCTGCTATTTCTTGCTTTTTAGGCATTATTTTTTAATAAAAAGCAGAATACGGTATAATTATTATTAATATCTATCAATAAACAAACATAAAAATTAGGCGTAATTTACATTTGGCAGGCTGAAAAGTTCCAAATGCTCATTACGCCGGATTTTTCCGTTGATGTGTTCTTTTTTTGGGGTGTGGGGGTATCGGTTTCCAATGAATTTGCCGGCAATTTCCGTTGGATTCTTAATGTTCTCCAATGGATTGCCGGCAATTTTTGTTTTCCATTCGTGGTTTGCTCACATCCGTGGGCTTGTCTGCAAATGCAGTTGTTTTCGAGCTTTGCTTATCCGTTCATTGACAGTAGGAATTCTTCGTTGTCTCTTGTTCTTTCCAGTTGAGTGCTGACTACGTTCATTGCTTCCAGCGATGTCATGTCAGCGATGTTCTTGCGCAAAATCCACATGCGGTCGAGCGTGGTCTTGTTGTGCAGCAAGTCGTCTCGGCGTGTGCTCGATGCCACGAGGTTCACTGCCGGGAAGATGCGTTTGTTGCTGAGGTTGCGATCGAGTTGCAGTTCCATGTTTCCCGTACCCTTGAATTCTTCAAAGATTACCTCGTCCATTTTCGATCCCGTGTCGATGAGTGCCGTGGCTATGATGGTGAGCGAGCCGCCTCCCTCGATGTTGCGTGCTGCTCCGAAGAATCGTTTTGGCTTTTGCAGGGCGTTGGCATCCACACCTCCCGTAAGTACTTTTCCCGAAGCATTCTCTTTGCTTTCTCCAGTACGATGCCTGCTATTTTCACGTGTCGTTCTGCCGGTTCGTCGAATGTAGAGGCAATGACCTCTGCGTTTACGGTGCGTGCCATGTCGGTAACCTCCTCCGGTCGTTCGTCTATGAGCAGCATCATCAGGTATGCTTCCGGGTGGTTTGCTGCGATGGCGTTGGCAATGTCTTTCATCAGGATGGTCTTACCTGTTTTGGGTTGTGCCACGATGAGGGCGCGTTGTCCTTTTCCGATGGGTGAGAAGAGATCTACCACGCGTGTGGAGCGATTGGTGGTTGCCGGGTCGCCGCAGAGTGTGAATTTCTCGTCCGGGAAGAGTGGTGTGAGGTGTTCGAAAGCCACGCGGTCGCGTACTTCGCCGGGTTGTCTGCCGTTTATTTTGTCAATGGAGGTCAGTGGGAAATATTTTTCTCCGGCGCGTGGTGGTCGTACATGACATTCCACTACGTCTCCGGTCTTCAATCCGTATTGTTTCACCTGATTGACTGCGACGTACACATCGTCGGGTGAGGAGAGATAGTTGTAGTCGCTCGACCTTAGAAATCCGTATCCGTCGGGCATGACTTCCAAGACGCCGTTGGCGGTGATAATGTCGCTGAAGTCGAATTTGTTGTGGTCTGCCTGTGTGGAATGATCTTGATAGAATGTCGGCCGGTTGTTTCCCGCGGGCATTGTGGGTCGGTCGAGCATGTTGTAGTCCGGCAGTGCGCCTTGGTCTTCCACCGGTATGTCCACCACGGTGATGAAGTCGGTGCCGTCTCCCGGGTCGCCTTCCCACACTTTTCCTCCGGTGTCTGCCGTTTTTGTTCCGTTCTGTTCGTTGTGGGCGTTCACCTTGGCTTGCAGTTGTTCGATAAGGTTTGTGTCGGTTTGTGCCTCCTCCTTTTCGTTTTTCTGTTCAGTGGTTTCTTCCGTTGTGTTGTTCGTTTCGGACTGTTCGCTTTGCGGTTTTTCTTTTTCTGCTTTTTTCTCCTCCGGCTTTGCCTTTGTCGTTTCTTTTTTCCGCGTTTGTCTTGTTGGTTTTACCGGTTCTTCGGTTTTTTCTTCTTGTTCGGTTTTTTCTTCGGGAATGTCCTTAAACAGTGAGGGTTGTGGTTGTTGTGCTCCCATGGGTTTGTTTTTCTGAACGTCGAAGTTTTCGCCTTCTTTCCCATGAACGGTGTACACTCTGTCGGTGTCTTTTCGTGCTATTCTGGTACGTTTTCTCTTGGTGGTTTCCAAGGGGTGTGTTGCTCCGGCATTCATTGCCTGTCTGTCTAAAATCGCGTAGATAAGTTCTTCCTTATCATCGTCTTTCTTATAATCAGCGTTAATTTTGTCGGCAATTTCTTTCAACTCGGAAATGTTTTTGCCCAATAAGTCTTCTTTACTTAACATAAATAATTATGTGTGCGAGATTTTAATTTTGTGAGAAACGGGGTTTCGAGACCGGAAACCCCGCGTATGTTAAAAAACAGGGGCAAAGTTACGTTTTTTCTTTTGTATGTGCAAGGATTTTCCTGATTTATTTTTTTTTTCGTTACTTTATTTTGGAGAGGCAGAGGCGTGCAACGCGGATGCCGGGATTGTGGGGGCGTTCGGCAAGGTAATCGTAGAGTGTTTCTTCGGGTTCGATTACTGAGTTTTGGTTTTTCTTCAGGCTTGATGCGTTGATGAGGTGGAGTCCGTCGTGGTGCCATACGGCGATGCCGAGGTGTGTTGTGTCCAAATTTTTCTTGTTGGTAACGATGGCTATGAGGTCGCCGTCGCGGATGACGGTTCTGAGCAGTTTGGAGTTTTTCAGTTCTTTTTTTGGAATGTAGCGCACGTTGGTGCCGTTGGTTTTGTCTTCCATTTCTTTGATTCGGCTGATGCGTTCGGGGTGGTTGCGCAGCATGTCGTAGGCGTTGCTGTTTTGGCTCATGTAGTTGATTTTCAGTTTCTGCACTTCGGTGAAGGGTGGGTTGGGTGTATGGATTTCCCTTACTAGTCCCATTTTTTCGTTGTCTGTTACCCACCATTGATAATAATGCAGCCGGTTCTCATAGCTTATTTTTCCGCCCCGATAGCGAATTTGTCTCAGCAGGTTGGCGAAGTCGCCGAAGGAGGTTTTCCCCCTGTTTGCACACAGTGCGATGGCTGCCACGTTTTCGAGGAATGTGGTGCAATCCATTTCTCTCAGGTTCACGGTGAGTTGTTCCTCTTTGTTGCGGTCGAGCGTGTGTGCCACGTAGGGTGTTCCGATGAAGCTGCGTGCCACGCGCAAGATTAGTTCGCTCTCTGCGAGTTGTTTCTCGTCGTGCACCAATTGGCTCAACAAGCGTTCCACGCCGGCAGAGTCTTCGGCGGTGGCGGACAGTTGCATGGTGGTTGTCTGCTCGTGGGTTGTTCGTGCCGTGTCCTTTTCTGTTTCCGCTTGTTTTTCGGTGTTTTCCGTTTGTTTTGTTTTTGCTGTTTTGTTGGCACTTGCGTTGCAGGCTGTCAGCAGTGTTGCCGCGACGAGTGCTCCGTAAAATCCATGTAATCTGCTCATTTTGCCTTGTTTTTTTTCTTTTTCCCCTTTCTTCCGAAGTTGAACCCCGCGTAAATGTTGATGTTTCCGAAGAGGTTGTTGGTGGAGAATTGGCTTCGCCTGTAGTTGTAGGCATGCAGTATGGCACTTGTTCCCGCGTACCACCGGGTGTTGTTCCATACGATGCCGAAGCGTGCCGTTCCGTCTATATTGAGGTTTTTGGTTGAAAATTGCCTGAGCGAGAAGCGTCGGTGTTCCATGTCGCCTTTGGTTCGTTTGTAAGCCAGCCCCAGCGTTATCGACCCTGCCATGAGCCAATTGTGTGCGAACACCCAATTGTAGGCATATCCGCCCGAGATGCTTATGTTGGAGTATTTCACTCGTCCGAACATCATTGTGCTGTCCAGTCCGGCTTCATCGGCTTTGTTGCCGAGTTTTTCGGTGATGATTTTGTTCAGTTCGTTCCAATTCACCGAGAGTGTGTGTTTCGTGTAGCCAATTCCGAGGAGGGGGCTGCCTGCGGAGCGGCGTTGCACCGTGCTTTGGCTGAATGCTGCCGGATAGGAGAAGCGGCTGTGGTTGAAGATGTAATAGATGTTCAGACCTTTCACGGTGGAGGTGAGTCCGCCAAAATCCGACCTTTCCACGTTGCGTGTGTCGATGTTTGTGCCGAGGTTCAGACTGCGTATTTTGTAGTCGTTGCCCGTCTTCCGATAGTAGAAATCTATGCCCACCATGGAGCTGTACAGGCTCAGGTCGTATTCCTGTCGTTGTTTGTCGTCGCCGCCGAAGTTGATGTGCTTCACGTCGAGTGTATAGCCGAGGAAGATCCATTGCCATCCCACGAATGGTCCGATGCGCACGCTGGGTTCCGGTGCGAACACGATGTTTTGTCCTTCCTTGTTGTTGAGTCTGTACACCTCATAGTTGTTGGTGTTTTGCAACATCACGGTGAAGTTGTAGAGTTGCGGTTCGATGTAGTTGGTGTCTATCTTGTTGAATCCGCGCGCCATCTTCTCCGCTTTCTTCAGTTGTCGCGTGTACCATCCGCTTTTCTTCTCCACGCGCATCCATCTTACGGTGTCTTGTTTTTCGACTTGGGCGCGAGCGGACAGGTGGGAGAGCGATGTTGCCGCGAGCAGCATCGTCAGGAGGAAAGTCCCGATGGGGTGGTGGAAGAATTTTGTTGCCGGCAATTTTCTTTATATCTTCTCTAAAATCCTGTCCATCACCCAATTGGTGGGTGTGGCACTGACACTTGTACAATCGCATTTCCCGAAGCCCTGCAGGTCTTCTACCACCGAGCGGATGAGGGGCAGCTGCACGTAAGGGGGGTTGGGCACTTCGATGTCCTGCCGGCCTTCTCCCGTATAGAGGTGGATGGGGTCGTAGGTATAGACCGAGAATGCCACGCGCCCTTTGGTTCCGAAGATTTCGATGCGGTCTTCTCTTGCGCTCTCGTGCGACACGAAGCTCCACGCGCCACTTCCGTTGAGTCCGCTCTCGAAGCTGAACACGGCGTTCACCGTGTCCTCCACGTCGTAGAGTCCGGCGCGGTTGGCAACATATCCGTGTGCTTTCACGATGATTCCGAAGAAACTTTGTAAAAGGTCGAGCTGGTGGGGAGCCAAATCGTAGAAATAGCCCCCTCCGGAGATGTTCGATTGCAGACGCCAGGGCAGTTTGTCGTTCAGCTCGTAGTCAAGGTCGCGTGGCGGAACGGCAAAGCGCACCTGCACGGTGAGCACCTTCCCTATGGTGCCGCTCTCCACGATTTCCCTCACCTTATTAAAGTAGGGCAGGTGTCTGCGATAATAAGCCACGAAGCAGGGCACTCCCGTCTGTTCCGATATGCGGTTGATGCGCACGCAGTCCTCATACGATGCTGCCAATGGCTTCTCTATGTAGCAGGGTTTGCCGGCTCGCATGGCCATGATGGCGAAGGCGGCGTGCATGGCAGGCGGCGTTGCGATGTAGATGGCATTCACGTTGGGGTCGTCCACGAGCAGTTGTGCATCGGTGTACCAATGTTTTATGCCATGTTTGTTGGCATAGGTGCGTGCTTTTTTCACACTTCTGCTGAACACCGCTTCCACGTGCGACCCTTCCACTAAATTGAATGCTGGTCCGGATTTGCGTTCCGTTACGTCGCCGCATCCGATAAAGCCCCAACTGATTTGTTTCATATGCGTGTCTTTTTTGCAAATGTACAAAAAAATCTCTTATTCCGTGAAATGCGTTCCCGAAAATCTTTCCGCCGTTGTGTCCTTTCCCCGTGAATCGTGTGCAATTCGCCCGTTGTGTCCTGATTTTTTTATGCCGCCCGTGCAAAGCTTAACTTTTGCCCGGCAAAAGCTGACCTTTTGCAGTGCAAAAGGTCATGAATCGGAGTGCAAAAGCCAAGCTTTTGAATCTCGATTAATATTCTTCTGATTATCAGCAGGTTGGGAGGCATGCCCCGGTTTCTGTTTTTGTCATCTTTTTTCGTGGCGGTGGTCGGATGGAAAGTTTGAAATCAAGCCCTTGTTTTCCCAAGCGGGGAAAGAAAAAACCGAACCCTCATGAAGGATTCGGTGGTGTGTGCGTGGAGTGGGTAGTGATGGATTCGAACCACCGAAGCAAGAAGCAGCAGATTTACAGTCTGCCCCATTTGGCCACTCTGGAAACTACCCGATGGGTGGGCGTTGACGGATTCGAACCGCCGACCCTCTGCTTGTAAGGCAGATGCTCTAAACCAGCTGAGCTAAACGCCCTTACTTTTTCAGTAAGCGGGTGCAAAAGTAATGTTTTTTTTTCGCACGTGCAAGTTTTTCTGCAACTTTTTCTGTCTTTTTTTCTTTTCTCGTTCAGCGGTTGTATTGCCACACCTGTTTGAGTCTTCGCAGGAAATGATAATAATAGAGCAGTCCGGCAGTGGTCAGTGCGAAGGGGAAGGCGAGCCAAATGCCGAGCAGTCCGGTTTCCATTCTGATGCCGAAGAGATAGCCCAGGGGCAATCCGATGACGAAGTAGGCGAGGAATGCCGTGTACATGAGTGGTTTCACGTGGGCGAGTCCGCGCAAGGCGTTTCCGTAGGTGCACTGCATGCCGTCGCCAAACTGATAGATGATGAGGGGGATGATGGTTTGCGCCACGAGGCGGCTCACGTCGGCGTCATCGGTGAAGATGGTTCCCAGGCTGTCGCGCCACGCCATCACGGGCACCGACACGGCGAGTGCGATGAGCAGGATGAGATGGAAGCCTGCCGCCGCCGTTGCCTTCACGGCTTTGTAGTCGCGTTGTCCGGTGAAGTAGCTCACGCGAATTGCCACTGCTGCTCCCATGCCGTAATACACCATGTAGAAGAATTGCGAGATGGTGAGCATCACCTGGTGGGCGGCGAGCGATGTCGTGCCAATCCATCCCACCATGACGGAGCTAAGGCTGAACGCTGCCGTCTCCATTCCCATTTGCATGCTGAGTGGGAATCCTATCTTGCACAGACGGCGGATGTCGGTGCGGTTGATTGGCAGTTCGCCGAAGCCTTTTTTATACACTTTGTAGCGAGGCATGAAGAGGAAGACTGCCACGAAAGCCGCTGCCATGACGATGCGCGAAATCATGGTGGAGAGCCCTGCGCCATAAAGTCCCAATTCGGGGAATCCCCATTTGCCGTAGATGAGTGCGTAGTTGCCCACGATGTTCAGCAGGTTGCCTCCGAGCAGAATCCACATGGGCGTTCGGGTGTCGGTGGTGCCGTCGGAGAGCTGTTTGAAGGTGTTGAACCATGTTACGAAAGGCAGCGAGAGGAGATTCACGATGAAATAGGGCCGCATCAGGGGCAGAAGTTCTTCGGGCTGTCCGAGTCGGTGGAGGTTCAGATAGAGCAGTGTCATCACGCCTACCAAAAAGAATGCCAACAAGGTGTTGCTCACGAGCGAGTTCTTCAACATTCCGCCTATCTTCCGGTTCTCTTCCCTTCCGTAGAGCGAGCCCACGATGGGGGTCAGTCCGTAGGCGAAGCCCATGGCAAAGATGAGCACGAGCACGAACATGTTGTTTACGAACGCTGCCGCACCCAATTCCGCCGTACTGTGCCGACCTATCATGAGCGTGTCGGCAAAACCGAGCACGATGGTTCCGATTTGTCCGATGATGATGGGAACGCCCAATTGCGTCAGGGCGCGATAATGCGTGTAATAAGGCTTTATTTGCGTGAACATGCTTCGGTTTCTTTATTTTCTTTTCTCTTTCTCAAACTCCACGCTGACGTTCTCGTATCCCATGGATTTGAGCAGTTGGGTGAACTGTCTGCGTGCGTTCTCCCTCGCCACGTCGATGTTCTCCCTCGTCATGCAGCGTTGGAGCATTTTCCGATGAGCAATGTCGTAGAGCCGTTTCATGTCCTGTGGCGTCCATTTGCCTTTTTGAAAGAACGACCGGGAGCGTGCCTCGTCGATGAAATCCTGACTGAGCAGTCGGATGGGGGGCAGCGTGGCAACAATCACGCTGTCGTGTTCCACGCGAATCCATCCCTGTCGGGTCTCGCCGAGGTTGATGCCGAGCCGGAGAGTTCCGTAATAGATGCGCGCCAGCTCCGCGTCGATGAAGAGACCGGGTTTTACGGAGTCCACCAGTTCTTCGTCGTCGATGGCAAGGAATTCCCATTCGCCCATGTCGCGAATGCTTTGGATTTGTTGCGGCGTGATGTCGATGCGGTTGTCCACCGTTATGCCCACGTGATTGCCGGTGTTCAGCCGGTGGCAGTAGTTGAGCAATCCGATGATTAGTGCGATGCCGATGACGAGGAGCAGTGCCGCTGCCTTGGCGTGTTGGCCGATGAACCGAAGCAGACTAATCATGGCTTGCCCCCTTTCTCTCTGTGGTTGTGGCATCGAGCAGCGAGGAGAGGTCGGCTCCGGTGAATTGTTTTCTGAAACTTATCGTGATGTCTTCCTCCCTATAGCCCATTGCCGTGAAGATGGGCAGGAGTTGTCGCGCCGCGCTCCGTCTTGCCTGTTCCATGATGCCCGTCCGCGGCAAGGCAGTGAGAATCTGACTTCTTCCCTGTCGCTCGTAGGCAGTCAGTTCCTCATCGGTGAAGTTGCGGCGAGTCAGTGCCACGTACTGCTTCACGCCATCGTGGTCTATCTTTGTCGCCGTAAGGGCGATGCGCGGGTCGGGCAGGGTAATGCTGAGCTTGCTTCCCTCGCGCCGGATGTTCGCCTCGCTGAAGCCGTCGAAGTCGATGTATGCCTTCAGTGTCGCACTGACGGGAATGGCGATGCGTCGTTCGCCAAGTGGCAAGTCAAGGCTGAAATCTTTTTGCAAGAGTTTTCCCGACACTTTCGCTTTGTCGTTGTGAGTGATAATTTTTCTGATGCGATATTCTGTGGTGTAGAGTCGCGAGCATTGTCTCACCTTCAGCACCATGAGGGGTATCGTGTCGATTGGCTCGGCTGCCGGTGTGGTGTCGCCGTGCTTGGAACAGGCGACGGCGAGCAGTGCCGTAAGCAGGAAGAGGATGATTTTTCTCATAAGCGTTGCTGAGTCTTGCCCCATTGTTCGCCACCTTTCTCTCTTGGCGCGGATGGGGATTTCGATGGCGCAAAGTTAGGAATTTCCCCCCGATTATGCAAGTCGGAAGGCGAGTTTTAGGACAAAAGCTCGTGTGGGATTGCAAACTTATAATTATAAATAACCCTAAAATCTTATCCAAAGAAGCTGTTTCGGAGTTTTATTTGTACATTTAATTAATTTCACTTTTCAAAGAAAGAAAAGCGAAAAAGTGGCTCGTTCCCTTTTTTTTCGTACATTTGTAGCCCGATAAACTCGCGGGAACGATTTCCGCGGGACAGACAAAACAAAAACGACAAGGAGACAATGAAATACATCATCATTCCCGACAGCGCGGAAATCCGCCGGCTGCCTTTCTATTTCGCCGTGGAAGAGTATGTGGCACGCACCTATACCGACGACGATTACTTCATGGTGTGGCAGGTAGAGCCCACCGTCATGCTCGGACGCAACCAACTCATCGCCAACGAAGTGGACACCGATTACTGCCGACGTGAGGGCGTGGACATCTTTCGCCGGAAGAGTGGCGGCGGTTGCATCTATGCCGACAGGGGCTGCTTGCAGTTTTCTTACATCTCCTTCGCAGAGAATGTCAGCTCGGCCTTCGTCGATTACATGAGGGGAGTGGCGGAAAGGCTTCGCTCGCTGCACATCAACGCGCGTTTATCGGGCAGGAACGACATCCTCGTGGAGGGGAGAAAGGTGGCAGGCAGTGCTTTCTACCGGCTCAAGGGGCGCAGCGTGCTCCACAACTCACTCCTCTTCGACACACGTTTGGAACACCTCTCGAAGGCACTCACGCCCTCGGGTGAGAAGCTGCGGAGCAAGGGGGTGGCATCGGTGGCGCAACGCGTGACGAACATCGGACAATACACCGAACTCGGCATAACGGATTTCATCGCTTACGTGCGGAAATATATGTGTGGCAGCGAGGGGCGCACGCTCACCGAGGCAGACATGACTGCCATCGCCGCGATTGAACGGGAACTGGCTTCCGATGAGTTCACTTATGGGAAAAACCCGAAATACACCGAGATACGCTCAAAACGGTTCCCGGAAGTGGGCACCATTCAGGCGCACATAGAATTGAAAAACAACAAGATAGTGAATATCAATCTCATGGGCGACTACTTCCTGCTGGGCGATCTCGACCGCGAACTGCTCGATGTGCTGCGCGGAACCGACTTCACTCGCGAGGCGGTGGCAAAACGACTTGAGGGTATCGAACTTGGGACTATCATCCGGGAACTGACCATCGACCGGTTCCTGCGGCTTCTCTTCGGCAGACCGCCTCACGTCATGAAGCCCGATTGGCTGAAGATCGACCTCCGCTCGAAACAGTCTTCGGGCGAAACGGCAGGCATCCTCGCGCGACATAAGATGAATACCATCTGCACCAGCGGACTTTGTCCCAACCGAACGGAATGTTGGATGGCACGCACTGCCACGATGATGATAGGCGGGGAGGTGTGTACGCGCAAATGTCGCTTCTGCAACACGCTCAGCGGACGACCCAAACCGCTCGACACGGAAGAGCCACGCCACGTGGCAGAGACGGTGAAGGCACTCAAATTGCGCTATGCCGTCATCACATCGGTAGATAGAGACGACTTGCCAGACTATGGTGCCGACCACTGGGTGAGGACGGTGGAGGCGGTGCGCAACATGAACCCGGAAACGAAGATTGAACTGCTCATTCCCGATTTCATGGGGAACATGGAACTACTGGGGAAGGTGCTGGAAACGCGACCGCACGTCTGCGGACACAACATGGAAACGGTGCGCCGACTGACGCCCTCTGTGCGCAGTGTGGCACAATACGACCGAAGTCTGGCGGTGCTGGCGGAGATAGCTCGCCGTGGAGTTCAGGCGAAGACGGGCTTCATGCTCGGACTTGGCGAGACCCACGAGGAACGCTTGCAAACCATGGACGACATCCTTGCCGCGGGCTGTCGGCGGCTCACGCTCGGACAATATCTGCAACCCACTGCCAACCATCTGCCCGTTAGCGAATATGTTACTCCGGAGCAGTTTGCCGAATACAAGCGCATTGCTCTCGAAAAGGGTTTCCGCCACGTGGTCAGCGGTCCGCTCGTGCGCTCTTCTTATCATGCGGCGGAAACTGCCGAATGAGGGTGGCGCGCCAACCCATCGGACACTTGCTTTCCGAAGGGGCTGATGTTCGTCTCGGAGGGGTGGGGCAGCTCCTTCCGGGACATGAATAATTCCATTCCGATTGTTTCGGAATGGAATGTTCATGCGTCCCCGCTCCGTCTTTCTTTCCTTTGTCGCTGTCAGCGAATGGGGATGCCGTGCGTATTTTTCACCACCGACACCACGAAGTTGCTGTGCAGATTTCCGATGCACTCGATGTTTCCCAACGTGTTGAGCATGAACTCTTGATAGTCGTTCATGTCCTTGGCATACACCTTGATTTGGAAGTCGTATTCGCCACTGGTTTCAAAACACTCCGTAATCATTTCGATGTCCTTTACGGCATCGGTGAATTTCTTGATGTTCGGCAGGGTGTGCTGCTTCAGTCTTACGTTGCAGAGCACGAGGATTCGGTTCCCCACCTTGTTGCCGTTCACCACCCCCATGTAATGCTCTATGTAGCCTTCGCGCTCCAATCGCTTTTGGCGTTCAAAGGTGGGAGAGGGCGACAGATGCACTTTCTCGGCAAGTTCTTTTACCGTGAGATGCGAGTCTTGCTGAAGTATGCGCAAGATTTGCAAATCGACGGCGTCTAAGTTTTCAGTCATTTCCATTCTGCCATAAGTTGAAAATTCAGAATATTATTTTTGATAATTCTCTATATGGGGGCAAATGTAGCATAATTTTCCGAAATACACAAAAAAGTTTGCTTATATAATATTTTTTGCCTACCTTTGCATTGCAATAATGATAATACGGTTAAAGTTTTTAAGGTAGAAGGTTAAAGTTAAAGGTATAAGTCTTAGTAATAAGATTGTGATTTTGGGTAATCATATTAGTACAACAATTAGCGATTTTGATTCCGATTAGACGTGATGTCCGGTCGGAATCTTTTTTGTTTGATGCCGACAATGTTTTTCTTCCGTTCATGCAAAGCTTAGCCATTGCTTTTTAAAAGCTTACCTTTTGCAGTGCAAAAGGTCATGAATTGCAGTGCAAAAGGTAAGCTTTTAAATTCAGATTAATATTCCCCTGATTATCAGCAGATTGCGAAGTGCGTTTTTAAACCTGATTTCTTAGAGGAACGCTATGGTCAGACCTGCCATGACGATGCTGACCATCGACATGAGTTTGATGAGGATGTTCAGGCTCGGACCGGAGGTGTCCTTGAACGGGTCGCCCACGGTGTCGCCCACGACGGTGGCTTCGTGACATTCCGACCCCTTGCCGCCGAAGTTGCCTTCCTCAACGAGTTTCTTGGCGTTGTCCCATGCGCCTCCGGCGTTTGCCATGAAGACTGCCAACGTGAAGCCGGCAGCCAGTCCGCCAACGAGGAGTCCGAGCACGCCTGCCACACCGAGTATCAATCCCACGAGGATGGGGATGGCAATGGCAAGGATGCTGGGGAAGACCATCTCGCGCTGTGCGCTGCGAGTGGAAATCTCGACACATCTGCCATAATCGGGCGTGGCTTTGCCTTCGAGTATTCCGGTGATTTCGCGGAACTGTCGGCGCACCTCTTCCACCATGGCTTGTGCGGCACGTCCCACGGCGCCCATGGTCAGTCCGCAGAAGAGGAATGCCGCCATTGCACCTATGAATGCCCCAACGAGCACTTTCGGGTTCATGAGCGTTACTTCGAAGAACTGCATGAAGTCGGGCATGGTGGCTGTGGACGGATCGAAGGCGTTGCCTGCCCCGTCGATGAAGTGCTCGCCCTCGTTCATGGCGCGCACCATTGCCATTTTCACTTCTTCCACGTAGGAGGCGAGCAGTGCCAAGGCCGTGAGAGCCGCACTGCCTATGGCGAAGCCCTTGCCCGTGGCGGCGGTGGTGTTGCCCAGCGCGTCGAGCGCATCGGTGCGTTGGCGCACGTCCTCACCCAGTTCGCTCATTTCGGCGTTGCCCCCGGCATTGTCGGCGATGGGTCCGTAGGCATCGGTGGCAAGCGTGATGCCGAGCGTGGAGAGCATTCCCACGGCTGCAATGCCGATTCCATAGAGTCCGCGGCTGATGGCATCGGAACTCATGTCCATGTCGAAGCCGTTGGCGCAGAGATAACTCATCATGATGGCAACAGAGATGGTGATGACGGGGATGCAGGTGGATATCATTCCCGTGCCCAAACCCTTGATAATCACTGTGGCGGCTCCCGTCGTGCCGGCTTCGGCGATGTGTCGGGTGGGCGAATAGGTGTGCGAGGTGTAGTATTCGGTTGCCTGTCCGATGATGACACCGGCGACAAGTCCCGTCAGTACGGAGAAGGAGATGCCCACCCAGTTATCGAGTCTGAGCAGATAGAGAATGCCAAACGATGCCACTGCCACGAGGACGGCACTGACGTTCGTGCCCAATCCGAGCGCGCGGAGCAGGTCTTTCATCGTGGCCCCATCCTTGGTGCGCACGAGGAAGATGCCCAGCAGCGAGAGAAAGATTCCCGCGGCGGCAATAATCATCGGGGCAATGACTGCCCTCAGCTGCATGTCGCCGTTCATGGCGAACGCCGTTGCGCCGAGTGCGGCCGTGGAGAGGATGCTGCCACAATAACTTTCGTAGAGGTCGGCACCCATTCCCGCTACGTCGCCCACGTTGTCGCCCACGTTGTCGGCAATGGTGGCAGGGTTGCGCGGGTCGTCTTCGGGGATGTGAGCTTCCACCTTTCCCACGAGGTCGGCTCCCACATCGGCAGCCTTGGTATAGATACCTCCGCCCACACGTGCGAAGAGTGCTTGCGTGGATGCACCCATTCCGAAAGTGAGCATGGTGGTGGTGATGGTGGTGAGCGCCATCGCGCTGCCCTCATATACATAGGAGAGGAGAAGGAACCAAAAGGCAATGTCGAGCAGTCCCAACCCGACTACCACCAGCCCCATGACGGCACCACTGCGAAAGGCAATTTTCAGTCCGTGGTTCAGTCCGTGGCGCACGGCGTTGGCAGTGCGTGCCGAAGCGTAGGTGGCGGTTTTCATGCCAAAGAAGCCCGCCAAGCCCGAAAAGAGACCGCCCGTGAGGAATGCCACCGGCACCCAAGGGTTCTGCACCTTCAGCACGAAAGCCATGATGGCAAAGACCACTACCATGACGGCAAAGACCATTGCCACCACCTTGTATTGCTGTTTGAGGTAGGCCATGGCACCTTTTCGCACGTGTTCGGCTATCTCTATCATTTTCGGGGTTCCCTCCTTCTCTTTTATCATGCCAGAGAAGAAATACCATGCCATTGCCAATGCTATCACCGAGGCAATCGGTACGAGCCAAAATACTACAGGAATGTTCATAAGCTGCGGATGTTTAGGTTCAACAATTCGGGGCTTCCCACCGCTACATGAGGGCGCGACCCACTCTTTGGCGAATGTTACGATAGTGTAACAATTCTTGACAAATGTACTGATAAAAATGATAAATCAACAATTTTCAAACGATTTTAACATAAAAAACAGATAATATCGCAATCCCAACACCATTTTTTACCCGTATTCAACGCGAAAAAACAGACCGGCGGATGAACAGCCTGCTTTTTTCATGTTCCGTCGGAAAACTTTCCGAAATGTTTGCGCAATCTGAAAAATATCTTTAACTTTGCGGATAAGTAAAAGGTAGAACATCATAAAGCAATAAATCATGAAAGTAGTAAACACAACTAATGCACCCGCAGCCATCGGTCCTTACAGTCAGGCGATAGAGGCAAACGGATTGGTAATCACTTCGGGACAACTCCCCATCGACCCTGCCACTGGTCAGTTCGCTCCGGGTGGCATCAAGGAACAAACCCGCCAATCGCTGCTCAACGCGCAGGCAGTGCTCAAAGAAGCCGGTATCGACCTGTCGCACGTGATGAAGACAACCGTCTTCCTTGCCGACATGGAAGACTTCGCGGCAATGAACGAAGTCTATGCCGAATTTTTCAAAGAGCCGTTCCCGGCACGTTCCGCCATCTCGGTGAAGCGGCTGCCCAAGGACGCGTTGGTGGAAGTGGAGTGCATCGCAGTGAAATAAACTTCAAATTAATCATTCTTCATGGTGGGAGTGCTTCTTCGTGGGGCACTCCCGCTTTTTGTCTTCGGGAACGCGAAGCATCGAGCCACGAAACATCAAGCCGCGAAGCCGTCGAAGAACGCCATAAGCCCTTGGTTGCATGACACATCATCCCATCCGATAACGGAAAGCCGGCAGACTGTAAAAAAAATATTTTCCGAAATTGTTATGTTTTGCGAAAAGAAACTGAGGGAAAGAAAAGCCAATAGCAAGTTGGCGGAGTATATCCGTAACGGCAAGATAGTCAGTGGAAGCAACACAGAAACAACAGCCATAGCCTCAGTGGAGTATATAATTAAACCAGTTTATCCTCTAATCACATATTCAAATTCATCAAAATTCTCATACCCTAATTCTTCTAAGACTTGACGACTGTGTTTCCTATCCTCTTCGGTGTTGAACTTTGGTATGAAGGGGAGGCGGAGAATGATTTTGTCTTTATGCTTTGCATGAGTGTAGAGCCAGACAAGGTTGTCGATAACTTGTTTGTTGGTCTTGCCTGTATAGGCTTGGTAGATAGCTGGATTCATGTCCTTTATGTCGATGATAAAGGAATCAATGTATGGAGTGACTTCCTCCAAGTTATGGCGAGGCACGTTTAGACTCGTCTCCATCGTAAATTGCCATTCATTTGGGCATTGCTCACAAAATTCCTTTATAAATGAACTCCGCAGAAGTGGTTCGCCTCCGCCAAAGCAGATGCCTCCTCCTGTCGCCAAGAAGTAAAGATTGTCCATCTCCACATTCTGCATTAAGAGTTCTGTATCCATTTCCTGCCATACGCCGTCAGCATCATGACACTGTGGATTGAGGCAGTATTTACAACGAAGCGGGCAACCGTGGAATGCCACGAGCGTAGTTACCCCTTCACCGTCTATTGAAAGGCGGTGACGGTCGATGCAAATGAGTGGGGCGGTATTCATCTTATTCAAGTCTAAAAGTAACAGGGACTGTATATTTCGTTTTCACGGCTTTGCCGTTCTGCTTGGCAGGATTCCACTTCGGCATACTTTTCACCACTCGAATGGCTTCCTTGTCTAACTTTGGTGTGATGCTGCGCATTACCTTGATGTCGCTCAGACTTCCATCCTCATTGACGGTGAATCCAACGATGACTCTGCCTGTTGCTGCACCTTCTTGACATTCTTTTGGATAGCGGACGTTATCCTTAATGTATTGCATCAATGCAACAGAACCACCAGGGAATGAGGCCATTTCCTCGATTGCTTCACCAAATAGCTTGCTGCTCTCGGTAGAGTCGGAGTTAACGGCGGGTTGGATGATAGCGGTCTTGCCTAGTTTGGACTTCTTTTCTTGTCGTGATTTCTTGGAGGACTTGTCCTTCTTGACGATGGGATATGCTACTTCAACAGGGACTATTCCTGCCACCATCTCTCCTAAGTAACGCTCATCTTCTGCCAAAGTGATGATGTTTAACTTTTCTTGGCTCATTTCCGTAAGTTTGATGGCTCTATTTTGCATGCCAACGTATTCAACGCTTATAGTGTCGTTAGGTGATACTTCAAGAGTGAAGTTTCCTTTCCTGTTAGAAATAGTCTTTTTACCTGAAAGTTTGGCGATGATATAGGCTCCGACAATCGGCTCTTCATCTTCATCGTCAATGACATGCCCTTGGACGAAAAGTACTCCTTTCTTGTTTAGTGCTTCTTTTTCTTGGAGCAAGGTTGAATCATCGGCTGTGTATTCTCGGAAGCGGATAGGGATGATCTTTTCTGGCGTGGAGGATGTTGAGGACGTTGATGTCGCGGCTGTGGAAGATGTTAGAGTAAAACTATTGTATCCCTTCTGCGTGGAGCAAGATGTGGCGGATGTGGCAAGGGCGGTGATTCCCAAAGCCACTCCTGCAACCTTGATGGTCTTTCCTGCCATCTGTCGAAGTCTCAGTTCATACTCTAAGTCCTTCACATCTTGCTCGCATTTAGGGCACGTGCCCTTACATTCACCCTTGAAATGACATTCTTCGGGTGAATAGTCTATCTTATTGGCATCTGCTATTTGTTTGCGGATAGCTTTGAGAGTGTTGCAAATGTTACGTCCTCTTGTTGCCATAATTTATTTCCTTTCTTGTTTTGCTTTCTTAACATGTTTGTTCTTTTTAATAATAGGAGTAGTTTCTTTGGGATAAGGAGCGATACCAGCAATCACTTCTCCTAAAATATGTGCCGTTAAAGTAACAATATTGAGCTTGTCTTGGCTCATTTCCGAAAGTTTGATTACTCGGTCTTGAAAGCCAATGTATTTTACAGTTATCATATCCCCTTGCTTTACTTCAAGGGTAAAATTCCCATCAATGTCAGACAACGTTTGCTTTCTTGAAAGCTTAGAAGTGATAATGGCTCCGATGATAGGATTTTTCTCATCGTCAATAACATGCCCTTGTACAAATAACACTCCCTTTTTGCCAAGTTCTTCTTTTTCTTTAAGTAAAATGGTATCATTGTGAGTATAATCTTGATAGCTGATAGGAATAACTTTTTCTGGCATGGATGATTCCATGTCATATTTTACCTTTTGTGTGGCACAAGATGTGGTGGATGTAGCAAGGGTGGTTATTCCCAATGCTATTCCAGCAACCTTGATAGCCTTTCCTGCCATCTGTCGAAGTCTCAGTTCATACTCTAAGTCCTTCACATCTTGCTCGCATTTAGGACAAGTACCCTTACATTCGCCCTTGAAATGACATTCTTCGGGTGAATATTTTATCTCATTGGCATCCGCTATTTGCTTGCGGATGGCTTTAAGAATATTACAGATGTTGCGTCCTCTTGTCATAGTTATTTTCTTTTATGCTTATGTCCTTTTTTGATAACAACAATTTCACCCATGAGTCCTCCACTTTCTGTCAAAGTGATGACATTGAGTTTTTCGAAATTCATTTCAGAGAGTTTGATGATTCTGTCTTGCATACCAATGAACTTTATGGTGATTGTATCTTTTGGCTTCACTTCAATGGTGAAGTTTCCATCAATGTCTGCTCCCGTTTTCTTTCCAGAAAGTTTAGCTGTGATGAAGGCACCAACAATCGGTTCTTTTGTGTTTTCGTCAATGATATGCCCTTGAACAAAAAGAACTCCTTTCTTACTCAATGTTTCTTTTTCTTTTAATAGGATAGAATCTTTGGCTGTGTATTCTTGGAAGCGAATCGGAATAACTTTCTTTGGCAGTGCGGGCGTGGAGTTATAGTATCCTTTTTGTATAGAGCAGGAAGTAAAAGATGCAGAAAGAGCAGTCATTCCCAATGCCACTCCTGCGACCTTTATAGCCTTCCCTGCTTTCTGCCTAAGTCGCAACTCATGTTCCAACACTCTAACATCTTTCTCGCATTTCGGGCAAGTTCCCTTGCATTCACCTGTGAAGTGACATTCGTCTGGTGAATAGTTAATCCCATTGGCATCCGCTATTTGTTTGCGAATAACCTTGAGAGTATCGCAGATGTTGCGTCCTTTGGTTTTCATAAATTGATGTTTTTAGGTGTTCAACATTCCTTTTATTTTCAAAATGAGTATATATTGCTCCTTAGTTATAATTCATAATTCTGTTTTCAAAAGTACGAAAAACAATCCACAAACAAGAATGTTTTGCTTTGTATTGTAAGAATGGGGACGACATTTAATATTTCTCTTGTTTTTAATGCCGTATATGAAAATTATATGTGTTTCGATTAGATATTGTGTTGTTGCATTTGTGACATTTCTTCGACCATAATTTAATAATCTATAAAAACAAAGCAAAAGATGTTGCTTCGCAGATTTTAAATTTATCTTTGCAGTCGTAAAGAGTTGTTTGACAAGCAAGGCAAACTTATGTAGAATATAGAAGTTAAAACTATTGCCAAGTCATTACCTCTATTGAGGAGGAACACTCATAAATCGCTCATTTTAAGCTGTTCAGCAGATTTTAGTAGAATTTTATCAAAAAATAACGCCTGAAAGTGACTGCACGAAGTTTGGTTAAAGAATGTAAATTAGCGTTGTTTTAAGGAGTTGATTTTGGAACAGACACTCTGCACATGGTCAAGTCCATATAACATTGAACGAGAATCTATTCCCATCCAAGAGAATAAAGTCTGAATTTTTTGATATTCATTGACGATATAACTTGTGTCTATTTCGGAAGCATGAAGTCTGAAACAGATAGGTTCATGGTGCGCTATTCTGTTTCTCAGACTATTCACCTTGTCAAGTTCATTGAATATGTAGGCATTGCTGTATTGAGCAGCAGCCGATGAACGAGGTTTATTTGGGAATGCCCTTAACAGACATTGCCCTGTCGCACGATACTGTAGAGAGGAGTACATATACTTCCATACTCCGAATTCCATTTCGGCTATCAACTTGGAATGAGAATAAATACCTTGTCTATTCAAACGATTGTATGCCTTTTCTATGATTTTTCTTGTTTCATTCATGCGCCCATTAGAAAATATTCCATTGGCTTGAACAGAATCTTTCAGCCAATTCATTCCTAATGTCGGTACCAAAAGGCTATCTATAGCATTGCGCAAAGCCACTTCAAAGCAGCTAACTATCGTGAACATCTCTTGCGACAAGCGCAAGTTGTAGCGATACAAAGCCATAGCCTTGCGAGTATCACCATTCGCTGCATCCTTATATCTCTGTATTCGTTTGGCAGACAAGATTCTTTCGAATTCTAAATATTCCATAAAAATGGTTCGTTTACTTGGTTGTAACAAAAAAAAAAGCTATCTTTGTAGCGTTGATTCCCGGTAGCCTCTGATTCGTCAAGCTATCGGGTCTTGTTTTTTATATGATTCTTACCCACAAAAATACATCTTTTTCTGCAATTACGATTATGCCACATTATATAATTACAGAAAATTAACCGTAAAAAGTTGATAAAACCATTGTATTTTTACAACCCGAAAAGAGTTGTTTGACAGCAAACGTGTGAAGATTGCAGAAATTGGAACTATTGCCAAATCATTACCTCTGTTGAGATGAAACGCTCATGAATAGTTCATTTTAAACTATTCAGCAGAATTTAGCGCAATTTTTATCAGAAAATTTATACGTTTTCGTTTTTTTTATATAAATTTGCAAGTGGAAATTATAACTATTACAATGGCGAAAGTATTTTAAATATGAATAAATCCGGCTTTTTTTATCGGGCTTTTGACTTGTATTACGACGGCTTCAGAAACATGACGTTGGGCAAGACACTTTGGGCGGTAATCCTCATCAAGCTCTTCATCATGTTCTTCATTCTCAAATTGTTCTTCTTTCCCAACATCATCAAACAGCGATCGGAGAAAGGACATGAAGACAAGTTTGTGGCAACCGAGGTGTTGGGGCGCGAATAATCGCAACCCACGGGCAAATCGAATTGCGAGTTTCGTAAATCATTGCGGCAAGAAGAAAAGAAAAATCTAACAGTTACATATTAATATTTACAACATGGAAAATTTATTATTAACCATTGATCCCGGAGTAGTCGACTGGTCGCGCGCCCAGTTTGCCCTCACAGCCATCTATCACTGGCTGTTCGTGCCACTGACGCTCGGACTTGCCGTCATCATGGGCATCGTGGAAACGTGCTACTACCGTACGCGGAAAGAGTTTTGGCGTTCTGCCGCCAAATTCTGGCAGACGTTGTTTGGAATTAATTTTGCCATGGGTGTTGCCACGGGTATCATCCTCGAATTCGAGTTTGGTACCAACTGGAGCAATTACTCTTGGTTTGTGGGCGACATCTTCGGCGCACCACTTGCCATCGAGGGCGTTGTGGCTTTCTTCATGGAGTCCACCTTCGTGGCAGTGATGTTCTTCGGTTGGAAAAAAGTGTCGGCAGGCTTCCATCTTGCCGCCACATGGCTCACCGGTCTGGGTGCCACCATCTCGGCATGGTGGATTCTCGTTGCCAACTCTTGGATGCAATATCCCATCGGTTGCGAGTTCAATCCCGAGACGATGCGCAACGAGATGAACTCCTTTGCAGATGTGGCATTAAGCCCGTTTGCCGTGGATAAGTTCTTCCACACCGTTACCTCCTCATGGATTATCGGAGCAGTGTTCACCATTGCCGTTTGCTGTTGGTATCTCATGAAGAAACGCCACACGGAATTGGCATTGCAAAGCATGAAGATAGGTGCCATCGTGGGTATCGTGGCCGCAGTGTTGGCAGCACTCACTGGGCACAACTCGGCTTACATGGTGGCACAAACACAACCCATGAAGCTCGCCTCCATGGAAGCATTGTACAACGGTGGCAACTCGCAGTCGCTCACGCTCATGGCAATGGTAAACCCATTCAAGCAGCCCGACTATGCCACAACCGACGAACCGGCAGGACGCATTGCCATCCCCAACCTGCTCTCATTGCTTGCCACACGCGACGCCAAAGGATATGTGCCGGGCGTGAACGACATCATAAAGGGCTACACCAAAGCCGATGGAAGCAAAGAACCATCGGTGGCAGAAAAGATGGAACGAGGCAAAAAAGCCATCGCTGCACTGAAAGCCTATCGTGAAGGAGAGAAAACACCCGAAAACCTGCACGCCTTGGAAGAAAACATGAAATACTTTGGCTACGGCTACGTGAAGAACCCCGACCAAATCGTTCCATTCATCCCCGTGAACTTCTGGGCATTCCGCATCATGGTCGGACTGGGAATGCTCTTCATACTCGGATTTGCCATCATTCTCTTCTACCTTTACAAGAAAGACATCACGCGTCCGCGCTGGATTCACGTCTTCGGCATCCTCCTCTTCCCATTGGCATACATCGCCAGTCAGAGCGGATGGCTCGTGGCAGAGTTCGGACGTCAGCCATGGACCATTCAGGACATGCTCCCCACATGGGCTGCCGTGAGCGACATCAGCAGTAGCGGCGTTGCCCTGACCTTCTTCATCTTCCTCATCCTCTTCACGGCGATGTTGGCAGTGGAAATCAGTATTATGTGTAAACAAATCAAGAAAGGACCGGCACTATGACATACGACTTTTTGCAACATTATTGGTGGTTCCTCATTGCCGTGTTAGGCGGCTTTCTGGTGTTCCTGATGTTCGTTCAGGGAGCCAACTCCATGATTTTCCGGTTGGGGAAGGACGAGGAGGAACGTCGTCTTCTCATCAATTCCACCGGACGTAAGTGGGAATTTACTTTCACCACGCTCGTTACCTTCGGAGGAGCTTTCTTCGCCTCCTTCCCACTGTTCTATAGCACCAGCTTCGGAAGTGCCTACTGGGTGTGGCTCGCCATCCTCTTCACGTTCATCATACAGGCAGTGAGCTACGAGTTTCAAAACAAAGCGGGAAACCTCCTCGGCGTAAAGACATTCCAAGTGTGTCTCGTCATCAACGGACTGCTCGGACCACTGCTCATCGGAGGCGCGGTGGCAACCTTCTTCACGGGCTCTAACTTCATCGTGGAAAAAAGCAACATCGTAAGCGATATGCAACCCGTCATCTCACAATGGGCAAACGCATCGCGCGGACTCGATGTGTTACTCAATCCATGGGTGGTCATCTTCGGATTGGCAGTGGTGTTCCTCGCACGCATCCTCGGAACACTCTATATTAATAATAATGTGAACGATACGCACATTCGCGCGCGCATCAATCGCCACCTCATCGGAAACACCGTGCTGTTCCTAATCTGCTTCCTCGCCTTCCTTGCAAAAACCTTGTTGGGCGACGGATTTGCCGTTGCCACAGACGGAACCATCGTCATGGAACCAATGAAGTATCTCAACAACCTCATTGCACTTTGGCCACTTGCCATCGTCTTCCTTGTCGGAGTGCTGCTGCTGCTCTACGGCATCATTCTAACCCTGCTCCGACCGAACTACATCAAAGGAATCTGGCCGGCAGGCATCGGAGTGATACTCGTCGTAATAGTCCTCTTCCTCATCGTGGGATGGAACAACACGGCTTACTACCCGTCCACTGCCGATTTGCAAAGTTCGCTCACCATAGCCAACAGCTGTTCGAGCGAGTTCACCCTCACCACGATGTTCTATGCAAGTCTTGCAATACCCTTCGTCCTCGCATACATCTTCTATGCATGGCGGAGCATAGACTCCAAGAAGATAGACCGGGAAGAACTCAAGAACGATGACCATGCTTATTAACCATCCGACATCAAGGTTGATAAGATAAAAACATTCACGATATCCGGCGGAAACAAACTTCCGCCGGATATTGTTATCCCTCCACTGACATTTCTTTTTGTTTTTTCGCAACACCTGCATAAAAACAAATAAGGAGGAAACCTTTTCGCGGCTGCCTCCTTAAAGAATACAATCTTAAACAAAAACTATAGAGAGTCCTATAAAAAAATACTCCCTTTCAAAAACACTTACGCGGATCTCGATAATCTCACATCATCGTCCCGACGACTTCGGAAAGCAAACCGGTTGTCACAACCATTTGCCACCGCGGGCACGCCGGTATCCTTGAAAAGACAATATGCAAACATCTAAATTCAACCTTAAACCTAATAAAAAACTATAATCTCGATGCCATTCCTTGCCTCTTTGAGCTTCATCCGGTCCACCGACCTTCATGGCATGACACCTCTTTGCATTTCCTTTATACCTTTATACGCCGCAAAGGTAACGACCCCCGGTTTCAATGCTATGAACAGCATTTTAAAAAAACATGAAAAAGCCTCCCGGCCCTTTCGGAAAGCCCGGACAACACCTCACGACAGCAACGCCGGAAGCTCCGCAATCCCCCTTAGCGTCCACAACCGCTCATGGGCGTACTCTCGCGTAACCTCATGTTGCCACTCCGTGTGAAAAGGAATGTGAACCGCACTGCCACCCACCTGCAACGCAGGCTCCACATCGGAACGGAACGAATTGCCCACCATCAGCAACTCATCGGTTTCGCAGCCAAATCGAGCACACAACTGCCGATAAGTTTCGGGCGTCTTGTCGGAAACAATCACCACATCATCGAAAAAATCCCGAAGACCGGAACGATGCAACTTGTTCTCTTGGTCGAGCAACTCGCCCTTGGTGAACACCACCATCTTCCAACAACCCTGTTCGCGCAACCAATGCAGCGTAGCCCTTACACCCGGCAACGGACTGCCGGGAAGCTCGAGAAGCGTCTTCCCAAGTGCCACGATTCTGCCGATGTCGCCCCCCGTAATCCTGCCACCCGACATCGCTACGGCATTCTCTATCAGCGAGATGATGAACGCCTTGCAGCCATAACCCAACAACGCCATGTTATCAGTCTCAACGGCAAACAACGATTCCGACACCTCCGACTCGCTCCCATAATCGGACAAGATTCGTGCGTACTCTCGTTCCACGATGGCGAAGTGCGACTGGCAATCCCATAGCGTGTCGTCGGCATCGAAAGCCAACAGCCCGATGTTTTCTTTCAAATCTCTCATAACCTTTCTCCTTCAAGTGAGGCAGAGACGAAACAGCGGTGAAACAACCCCCCGCTCAGTCCATCCCTCGTTTTTACTTGCAAAAATAACTTTTTTCCCCGACAATCCCTCCGTATCCTCCAAAAAACTTGCCTTCTTTCACGGGCTTGACACAATCCGACCACCAACAACTTATGCCCCCCAGTCTTAAATCTTCAGTATTTTTCCATTCCGCAATATGGCAAATCCATTCCACCATTACATTCTTTCATTGTGAACCGGTGGGAATCCATTCCAACGCAGGGGGAAACCCTGTGTTTGTCCGCACACGGAATATATGGATAAAAAAAGTAAAAAAAAATCTGTTTTTTCTTTGCTGTTTTAAAAATTGGTCGTACCTTTGCAACGAATAGTTATTTAAGGTAGCTTATTACCCACCGTTGATTGAGCGTGGATATGGCTTTGAAACAGTTTACTGTAATCTTTTGAGTAATAAAAAAATATGAACCGTGTGATTGTCAGAATGGGCAAAAATGGGAATGTATTGCAGAAAAAATATAATTTATTTTCTGCAAATTTTAACACGTTTTATTTGCTCGTCTCAAAATATTTATTAACACACACAC
>QWCJ01000161.1_pt1 | contig 27148 bp, 22 predicted proteins | sample 1972501 | NCBI WGS metagenome assembly QWCJ01 (sample SAMN09866711, study PRJNA288562) | Human vaginal metagenome isolate term2_vaginal, whole genome shotgun... | isolation source: vagina | host: Homo sapiens | place: USA: California
GTGCCTTCGGCGACCATGCGGCCGCGGGTGACGATGCCGATGCGGTCGCACAGCCGCTGCACCAAATCGAGCTGGTGGGAGGAGAAGATCACCGGTACGCCGGCGCGGGCGCGGTCGGTGAGCATTGTGCTCATCACGTCCACGGCGACGGGGTCCAGGCCGGAGAACGGCTCGTCGAGGATGAGCACCTCCGGGTCATGGATCAGGCTGGCGGCCAACTGCACGCGCTGCTGGTTGCCCAGGGAGAGGTCGTCAAGCTTGTCGTTAAGCCGCTCGCCGAGGCCCAACTCCTCGAGCAGTTCGGTTCCGCGCTGCTTTGCGGCCGCGCCGTCCACACCGTGAAGTTTGGCCAGGAAGATCAACTGATCGAGGATCTTTTCCTTGCCGTAGAGGCCACGTTCTTCGGGCATGTAGCCGATGCGGCGACGGGAGTCGTCGTCAAGCGGTTGCCCATCGAGGAGCACCTCGCCAGAATCGGCGCTGAGCACGCCTAATGCGATGCGCATCGTGGTGGATTTTCCGGCGCCGTTGGAGCCGACGAAGCCGTACATCTCGCCATCGCGGACGGTGAAGTCCATTCCGTCGAGGGCCTGGACGTCGCCGAAGCGCTTGTGAAGGTCCTGAATCTGAAACGTAGTCACCCGACAAAAACTACCAAAAGATACGACATCGCTCAGGGCGGGTTTATCATGAACCCATGACTGCAACCATCTCATCCCCTGCGGCGCATCTGGCCCACGAACTCGGCGCCGACGAGGCGCTGTCCACGCGCCCGATCGACCGCATCAAGTACGCCCACGACGCATCCCACTTCCTCTACACCCCCGATGTGGTGGTGGAAGCGCGCAACGCGAACGACGTAGCGGCGGCGTTCCGCGCGTCGGCATCCTCCGGCGCCCCAGTGGTGCTTCGCGGCGGCGGTACCTCCCTGTCCGGCCAGGCAGGTGGTGCGGGCATGCTGGTGGACGTGCGTAAGCACTTCCGCGGCGTGGAGGTACTTGACGGTGGCAAGCGCGTGCGTGTCCAGCCCGGCTCCACGGTGCGCCAGGTCAACGCGCACCTGGCCGCGTTCGGCCGCAAGATCGGACCGGACCCGGCGTCCGAGGGCGCCGCGACGATGGGTGGCGTGATTGCCAACAACTCCTCCGGCATGGCGTGCGGTACGGAGTTCAACACCTACAACACCATCGAGTCCGTCACCTTCGTCCTGCCCTCCGGCACGGTGATCGACACCGCCCACCCGGATGCGGAGGCGCAGTTCGCGCGCCAGGAGCCGGAGCTCGTGGACACGATCGAGCAGCTCAAGCGACGTGTGCGCGACAACAAGGAATCCGTAGACATCATCGAGCGCCACTTCGCGCTGAAAAACACGATGGGCTACAGCCTGAATTCGTTTTTGGATTACGACTCGCCGCTGGACATCTTCATGCACCTGCTGGTCGCATCCGAGGGCACACTCGCGTTTATCGCGGAGGCTGTCCTGCGCACCATCGAGGTGCCGAAACTGAAGACGACCACCATCGCGGTCTACCCGACGCTGGACGCCGCGACGCGCTCCTTGCCGGCCCTGTTTGAGTCGAAGGCGGCGACGCTGGAGTTGATGGACTCGCGCTCCATCAAGGTCGGCCGCACCTTCGACTCGGTGCCGGAGCAGATCACCGGCTTCGAACTTGGCGGCCAGGCGGCGCTGCTCATCGAATACCACGCCAACGAGGCCGAGCAGCTGCGCGAATACGAGCAGGCTGGCTCCAAACTCCTGCGCGAGTTCGACCTGCAGACCCCGGCGCAGTTCAGCACCGACCCCATCGAGGCCGCCAAGGCGTGGGCGTTCCGCAAGGGCCTCTACGCCCAGGTCGCGGAGGCGCGCCCGTCCGGCACCACCGCGCTGCTTGAGGACATCGCGGTGCCCGTCGAAGACCTCGCCGACACTTGCGGCGGGTTGCAGCAGCTTTTCGACGCCTACCGGTACGACGACGCCGTCATCTTCGGCCACGCCAAGGACGGCAACATCCACTTTTTGATCACCGACCGCTTCGAAGGCGACGAGAACCTCACGCGCTACGACGGCTTCAACGAGGACATGGTGGACCTCGTGCTCGGCGCCGGCGGCAACCTCAAGGCAGAGCACGGCACCGGCCGCGTCATGGCGCCCTACGTGCGCCGCCAGTACGGCGAGGAACTCTACGACGTGATGGCGGCGCTCAAGCGCGCCGCCGACCCTCGCGGGGTGATGAACCCGGGCGTGATCATCACCGACGACGAGCGCGAACACATGAAAAACTTCAAGCTCAACCCGCAGGTGGAAGACGAAATCGACTCCTGCGTGGAGTGTGGCTACTGCGAGCCGGTGTGCCCCTCGCGCGACCTGACCATGACCCCGCGCCAGCGCATTGTCGTGCGCCGCGCGCGTGCGAAGGCGCTGCAGGAAGGCGACATGGAGCTGGTCAAGCACATCGACGAGGCCTACCAGTACGACGGCATCGATACCTGTGCGGTGGACTCCATGTGTGTCACCGCGTGCCCGGTGGGCATTGATACCGGCAAGTTCATCAAGTCGCTGCGCCGCGGCCAGGCCGGTGCGGTGAAGTCCGCTGGTTGGGCGGCCGCCGCAAAGGCGTGGGGTCCGGGCAACACCCTGGCGTCCACCGCCCTGACAGGCGCGTACATGATGCCGACGAGCCTGGTGCAGAAGGTCACCGATGTCGCCCGCGCGCTCGTGGGCGACGACACCGTCCCGCAGTACCGCCCCGAACTTTCCAAGGGTGGCGTGAAGCGCTCCAAGGCGTTTGGCACGCAGATCGGCGCGCCGGGCGCGGAGCCTGTCGGCGTGTTCGTCCCGGCGTGCGTGAACTCCATGTTCGGCCCGCAGGGCGAGGGCGTCGGTGCCTCGGAGGCGTTCGCGAAACTCGTCGAGCGCGCCGGGCTCGCCCTGACCGTTCCGGAGGGCATCGACGGCATGTGCTGCGGCACCCCGTGGACCTCGAAGGGCATGAGCACCGGCCACGACATCATGCAGCGCCGTGTCAACGACCAGCTCATCGCCGCCACCGACGGCGGGCGCCTGCCGGTCGTGGTGGACGCGTCGAGCTGCACGCACGGCTTCCGCGACATGGCCGAAAACATCGGCATCACGGTCATCGACGCCATCGAGTTTGTCGACGAGCACGTGCTCGATCGCCTCACGGTCAACCACAAGGTGCCATCGGTGACGCTGCACCCGACGTGCTCGGCGACCCACCTGGGTATCGTCGATACGCTGAAGCACGTTGCGGCCGCCGCAGCAGAGGAAGTGAACGTTCCGGCCGAGTGGAACTGCTGCGGCTACGCGGGTGACCGCGGCATGCTGCACCCCGAACTCACCCACGCCGCAACCAAGCGCGAGGCGGCCGAGGCCAAGGAGTTCGGCTCGGCGTGCCACGCGTCGTCGAACCGCACCTGCGAGTTGGGCCTGACGGCCGCGACCGGCGCGGACTACGAGCACATCCTGGAGATCCTGGAGCGCGCCAGCCGCTAGGTCAGCACCACTTTTGTCACCCGCGGCAGGGCGATGCGCACGACCCGGTCCTTGGCCTCGTCGAGCGCGTCTACCTGCCCCGCGGTAACGCTTAGCGGCAGCACAGTGATCGTCCTGCCGCGCCCCTGCTTGTCCACGTAGCCCACCGTGACATGCCTGCGCGCCCGCGCCGCCGCGCGAAGCGTTTCAAACGCATCGCCGCTGCCAGCATCGGTGGTCTCCGTAGAGCGCAGCTTTGCGACGATCGCACGCACCTGATCCGGCGCCACCCTCCGCGACTTCGGAAGCGTCGATGGCGTCGGCGCGACCAGGGCGGGCTCGGGCGCCATGTTGACTGAGACCCCCTGGTCGTCTTCTGCGGTGGGTTGGAGGCCCGCGGTGCGCAGCGCCGTCATGAGCTTGGCTAGCGGCAGGTGCGAGATGGCCACGGTGGGGGCGAGAATGCGCAGGCCTAACTTCTCTGCTGCGGTGGCGATCAGCGCCGGGTCCTCGGAGCGGATATAACTGAGTGCTTCGCCGGCGCGGATGGCGCCGTGGGTACGCGCGGTGTCGTCGATGATGAAGGTGATGGCCTGGGGGACCTCGCCAAGCACGTGGTCTGCCAGCCAGGAGTGGATCTCCGGGGCGGTGAGTCCACTGTCCAGGCCGCGGCGCACCGACGCCTCCGAGATGCGCCACACGCTGGCAAGACCAGGCGACTCCAGATCCGCGATGCGCTCGATGAACCCGGCCATTGCGGGCTCGAGCGGGCCCGGGGCTAGCACCGTCATGTCGGCCTGGGCGATCAACGTGTCCACCGAGGCGGGCACGAGCGTGGCGGTTGCTGCAGCGACGTCTTCGCCGTTGATCAGGGCTAACGTCGGGGTCGGCTGCGCTTGGTTGGCCAGCGCGCCGACGAATTCGGCTTCCCGGACAACCGCGGCGATGAGGTTGTCGGAGAACCCCGACGATTCCAGCGGGGCGTGGAAGAGCATCCGGTCCATGTCGCCCGCGTGTCGCAGCATGGTGAGGCGGGCGTGGCGAAGCGCTGGGGCGTGGGCGTCGTCGCTCAGCAAATTCGCCCCTGTATCCACGCGCCACGGGGAGGCCACCCAGCCGGCGAGCACGATCGCCCACTGATCGGACAGTGTCGCGTCAAGCCAGGTCAGGGCGTCGCGAGTGGCGGCGAGCACATCCTCATCGTCGACGTTGCCGCGGCCGACAAGACCCGCGGACTCGCCGACGGTGACAAGCAAGCTCGGGTCGAACCCAAGTGCCTTCTCCAGGTTTGCCGCCGCGCGCACGCCGACAGTGCCGTCTTTGTTCAGTACCACCGGGGTATCCATCAGCGTCATGACCAGTTGGCGCATCTGGCGCACCGCGTCGAGGCCCTGGGCGGTTGCGGTTTCGTCGATAGTGGCCTGATCGATCTCTGGTACGGCGGGTGGTGCAAGCGGGAACACGCGCGGCGTTGCGCCACGCATCGCGTCGCGCACCGGGCGGGGCAGGCGCACCGTGGTCTCGTTGACGCGCACAAGCATGCCAAGCGCGAGCAACTTGGCCACCGGCGCATCCGGGTCCGCATCGGGTGCAGCCGCCGCGGTTGTGCCCACCCCGCCGGACGCCGCAAGGGTGTCCAACACCTTGCGTTCGCGGGCAGGCAGTGACGCCAGCGCCTCGGTCGCGCCGGGCGGCAGCGTATCGGTCACGCGCCAACCGGGAGGCAGGGCAGTCAGCGTGCCGGGGGCGATACGCAACGCCTCATCCGGACCAAACACGAGCGCCAACTCGCGCAGGTGGTGAGTGGAGCCGAAGCCGGTGGCGTTCACAGGCTCAAGCTCCGCTCCGGCATCCGCGAGCTGCTCGAGCACCGCCAGATCCGCGGCGTTGAGGAGACGCAACGCGCGCGATGCCGACCCGGGAAGGCCGAGCCTGGTTGCGAGTGAGCCCACCGACGGCGGGGCGGGGAAGAAGGCATCCGGGCGTGCCTCGATGAGGGCGTGCAGCGCGTCGTCATCGAGCGAACTCAAGAATTTAGGGAACGTAGACATTGCGGGGGTGAGTTTACGTGCGTTTTTGTCTCCGGCGTGAAAGAATGAGGGGCATGGCTAAAGATGTGAAGAAGATTGGGCGCGCAAACCCCGCATGGCCCGCTAATACCCCAGGTAACCTGCACCCGGTCACCGAGATCACCTCGACGTTAACCGGTGCTTCCAGCCCGTTCGGCGACGACCTGATCCTGCCGATGCCGGCAGAAGAGACGGGCTACGTCCACCCGACGACGCGCATCAACCGCTAAACCAGCGGAACTTAAAAAACCGGCACGGTGCCTGACCGTGCCGGTTTTTGTTGTGCCGTAAAGCAAAACGCCCCGTTCACAACCTGAACGGGGCGGACGATTGCTGTGCGCTATTGCTTAGCGAGCCTGGAAGGACTGCTGCACGGAAGCAACGGTGTTGTTGACCTGGTTGGCAAAGTTAGCGCCGACCAGGTTTGCCACGGCTGCGAAGTCGCCGGAGAGGGCAGCGTCGATCAGCGGCTGGTTTGCAGCGTAGAACGCGCTGTAGTCGTTGCGGTTAGCAACGTAGTTGGACTGCACGGAGGCCGGAACCTGGAAGCCGAATGCCTGGATAGCGTTACGCACCTGTGCGTAAAGGGCATCGACCTGCGGGGACTGTGCGGCCGGAGCCTGGGCCTGTGCTGCCGGCTGAGCCGGAGCGGCCTGCTGTGCCGGTGCCGGTGCTGGCTGCGGGGCCGGCTTGGATACCTGCGCGTCGCGGTTGGTCGGTGCGGAGTTCAGGCCGTAGCGAGCGGAGCAAGCCGGCCACGCGCCCCAACCCTGACCTGCCAGGGTGCGCTCAGCGACAGTGATCTGCTGCTCGCGGGTAGCCAGGTTAGCGGTCGGGGCGAACTCGCCGCCACCGTATGCCAGCCAGGTGCCGTAGGAGAACTGCAGGCCACCGTAGTAGCCGTTGCCGGTGTTGATAGCCCAGTTGCCGCCGGACTCGCACTGTGCAAGCTTGTCCCAGTCGGAATCCGGTGCTGCGGTTGCCTGCGGGGCAACAATGCCAGCCAGTGCAGCTGCTGCTGCAGAACCTGCCAGAGCCTTCTTGCCCATGGAGGTGGTCTTCTTGGAGTGGCGTCCCATTGTTTCGTTTCCTCTCGTCGTTGACCGCCAATATCTCGGGACAGCCTAACCTTGTATAACGATTGTGTCACGTAACGGTGTCGTTTTGGGGCGCAATACTCGAAAAAGCCTCACATTTCCCCAGCTCGAAGGCGCGACATGCAAAATATGTGTTCTGGGTCACACTGGCGTGAACTGCTTGATTTTCGGGCGGAAATAGTAAGGTTTTGATTTTGTTTTACTTACTGGCGGTACATCTGCACGAGTGATACTGCATAAGTGATGCGTTACGGAAGGAGAGCGCCATGCCTGTCGGAAAGGTGAAATGGTACGACGCCGAAAAAGGGTTCGGCTTCGCATCCAACCCGGGAGACGAGGATGTCTTCATCGGTAAGTCCGTGCTGCCTGAGGGAGTTGAGGAGCTGGTCGCAGGCCAGCGCATCGAGTTCGACTTCGCCGCAGGCCGTCGCGGCCCACAGGCGCTGCGCGTGAAGGTGCTGGACACCCCGAAGCGCCGCCCAGTGCACCGCCGTAAGCCGGAGGAGCTGGGAAGCATGCTCGCGGACGTGATGACGCTCATCGAGACCCAGGTCCAGCCTGCTTTGACCAACGGCCGCTACCCGGACCGCAAGGAAGGCCGCCAGGTGGCGGAGATCCTGCGGGCCGTTGCGCGCGAGCTGGATGCGTAATTAGTTAAAGCCCACGGACCATGTGGCGATGACAGGGGTTTCCTCCCCGTCATCGCCCTTTTTAATGTCCAGGGTGGTCACCTCGGCAACGACGAGCTTCGCGCCCGACTCGGTCGTAGCCGGCACGGTCTCCTCGGTTGCCTCGCCGGAGGTGAAGACGCGCTCGGAGTTGGCCTCCGGGTCGTCGTAAATGAGCAGCAGGCGCCAGCTATTCGACGCAATCTCGTCAGGAACCGTAACCACCACATCACCCTCGCCGCGCTGCATGGTGGGGGCGTCGCCGCCGGCACACTCCTCGTCCAACTCACACACGGTGTACACGCCGATGTCCTCGCGCTCACCGTTGGCAGCCACCGACACCGTCAGTTCATCGACCGGAGTGGTGGGGCGGGTGCGCTGGTACTCCATGACGGCGTAGACCACGCCGACGAGTGCCAGGACGCCCACGAGGGCGACCACGATGGTTTTCCACTGCTTGCTGCCTGAACGTTGTGCCATGGCGAGAAATCCTAACTAGTCAGCCTGGGCAAAGCGCACCCGGTACATGTCCGGCCAGCGCTTGCCGGCAAGGAAGAACTCGTCAGTGCCCGGGATGTGGGCGATGCCGTTGAGGACGTGGTTCGGGTCGTCGGTGGCGTTATTAGGCAGGGCGGAGGCGTCGATACGTGCGGTGACCTCGCCCGTTTCCGCGTCAATGCGCACGATGTCGGTGGTGGTGAACACGTTGGCGTAGACATCGTTACCGACGCACTCCAACTCGTTGAGGCCCGCCACCGGCTCGCCATCAAGCGTGACGGTGAAGCGTTCGCGCTCCTCGAGCGTTTCCGGATCCATGCGGCGCAGCTCTTCGGTGCCGTCGGAGAAGATCACCTCGTCCGCTTCCGTACGTGAGCACAGCCCCCAGCCTTCGCCCTGATAGGAGGCGCGGCCGATCTCCTCGAGCGTTTCTGCGTTGCGACGAATCGCTGTCCCGTCGAGCCACGTCAACTGCCACAGGGTGTCGTCGATACGCGTAATGCCCTCGCCGAAAAACTGCGGATCCAAATCAACCGACGCGAGCTCATCGCCAGCGATAGTGCGGGTGTACAGGCGCGATTCGCCCTCCTGGCCAGTGCCAACGTAGAGGTTGCCGTCGGCGGTGACCTCGAGGCCCTGCGTGAAACTGGTCTGGTCGAACGGGAGGCGCTCGATCACCTCGGCGCGAAGGTGCTCGACGCTTGGGGTGGACGACTCCGGCGCGCAGCCAGCAAGCAAACCGCCCGAAAGCGCAGCGATAACAGACAGAGCGGACAAAGCTTCACGATGACCCATGGGTTACATCCTGCACTACATCGCGCATAATGGGTAAGCGTGTTACGATCCAGAAAACGCACTCGCTCCCGCAACCCGTTGCTTGGCAACGATGCAATAGCTATTGCGCTCGAGGCGCTTGAAGAAATCGCAGACGGCGACATCGGCGAACACATCGGTGTTACCGGGCTGACCCGCAATGTTGCCACGCACCGCTTCGAAGCCGACGTGCCCGGATACGCCGGGTGGGAATGGAACGCCGTCATCGCCTGCGCGGACGGCTCCAACGTGGTCACCGTCAACGAGGTCGCGCTCGTACCCTCCCAAGGTGCGCTCGAAGCGCCCGACTGGGTGCCGTACTCCGAGCGGCTACGCCCCGGCGACCTGGGCCCAGGCGATGTGTTGGAGCTCCTGCCTGACGACGAACGCGTCACCGACGATTCCTTTGCCCGCGACGCCATTACCTTCCCGGGCCGCGAAACCAAGCACTACCTGACCAAACAAGGCCTGGAGGACGCGAAGTACCGCTGGCGCACTGGCGACTACGGGCCAAACAGCGAGTTTGCCGAAAAGGCAGCCCTGTCGTGCCGCACCTGCGCCTTCTATATCCCCATGGCGGAACCGGTGGGGGAGCACTTCGGTGCTTGTACCAACGAGTACTCCGCCGACGGCCATGTCGTGGCGTCTTCCTACGGTTGCGGCGCGCACTCGGACACGGAAGTAGACAACTCCTAAGTAATTCCAATCACTGGGGCAGCAAAATAGTTGCGTTTGCCCAGGGAGAGTGAAAAGCTAAGCCCCCGTGAGTACGACCACGGGAGCAAAAATGAATAAGGACCAGCCGCAGCCGCGCGGCGGGCTGGACGCCTTCTTCCACATCACAGAGCGCGGATCCACGGTGGGCACCGAAGTGCGTGCCGGGGTAGTGACCTTCTTCGCGATGGCATACATCGTGCTACTCAACCCGCTGATCATCGGCACCAGCCCCGACCGCGAGGGCACCGTGCTGGGCATCCCGCAGGTAGCGGCCGCCACCGCTTTGGCTGCTGGCGTGATGTGTATCTTGTTCGGCCTGGTTGCCAAGTACCCCTTCGGCATCGCCGCCGGCTTGGGTATTAACACGCTCGTCGCCGTGACCATGGTGGGCCAGCAGGGTCTGACCTGGGCGGAAGCGATGGGCCTGGTGGTTATCGACGGCATCATTATCGTGCTGCTGGCCATCTCCGGTTTCCGCACCGCCGTGTTTAACGCTATTCCGGATTCGATGAAGGTGGCTATGAGTGTCGGTATCGGCATGTTCATCGCCACCATCGGCCTTGTAGATGCCGGCTTTGTCCGCCGCATCCCGGATGCCGCGATGACTACCGTTCCGGTCCAGCTGGGCACCGGCGGCTCGATCGCATCTTGGCCGACCTTCGTGTTCATCATCGGTCTGTTCATCTGTGGCTTCATGGTTGTGCGCAACGTGCGTGGCGGCCTGTTCATCGGCATCATCCTGACCACGATTGTTGCCATGATCGTGGAGGCGATCACGGGTTCCGGCTCGTCCGCAGACAACCCGCAGGGGTGGAGCTTGGCCGTGCCGGAGCTGCCGAGTTCCTTCGGTGGCATCCCGGACCTGTCCATCGTGGGCAACATCGACCTGTTTGGTGCGTTCATCAACATCGGCGTCATTTCCGCATCCCTGCTGGTATTCACCCTGGTGCTGGCGAACTTCTTCGACGCCATGGGTACCATGACGGCGCTTGGCCGCCAGGCTGGCCTCGCCGCTGAGGACGGCGTCCTGCCCGACATGAAGCGTGCCCTCGTCGTCGAAGGCTTCGGCGCAGTCGTGGGTGGTGGCGCGTCGGCGTCGTCGAACACGGTGTTCGTGGACTCCTCGGCAGGTATCGCCGACGGCGCTCGTACCGGCCTGGCCAACGTGGTCACCGGTGTGCTGTTCCTGCTCGCAATGTTCTTCACCCCGCTCTACGAGGTCGTGCCCATCGAGGCCGCGGCACCGGTACTCGTTGTCGTCGGTGCGCTCATGATGATGCAGGTCGGCCAGATCAAGTGGAACGACTTCTCGGTCGCGCTGCCGGCATTCTTGACCATCGTCACCATGCCGCTGACCTACTCCATCGCCAACGGCATCGGCGTCGGCTTCATTTCGTTTGCGCTGCTGTCCCTGTTCGCCGGCAAGGCGAAGGACATCCACTGGATCATGTGGCTCATCTCCGCCCTGTTCGTCGTGTACTTCGCGCAGGGCCCGATCATGGCAGCGATTAGCTAAATGCAATTGCGTATCGACGACCCCCTCGACCCCCGTCTCGACGACATCCGCGACCTGAAGCACTCCGACAAGGAGAAAAACCTTGTCTTCGCCGAGGGGCCGCTGGTGGCTGGCCGGCTGGTCGAGTCGCGCTTTCCGGTGCGCGCCGTGTTCGGCTTCGGGGGACGGCTTGAGTCGTTCATGGCCGACTACGGCGAGGAGTTGTCGCGCCGCGGCATCCCGGTGTACGAGATCACCCGCCAGATCATGGGGGAGGTCGCCGGATACGACATGCACCGCGGCCTGTTGGTCTCCGCCGATAAGCCGGAGCCGCTCACCGTTTCCGAGGTGCTCGACGGGGCGCGCACCTTAGTCATCCTGGAAGGTGTAGGCGACCACGAGAACATCGGGTCCATCTTCCGCAACGCCGCGGGCATGGGGGTCGACGGCGTGCTTTTCGGAGCGGCGACCGCCGACCCGCTCTACCGGCGCAGCGTGCGCGTGTCCATGGGGCACGTGCTGCGCACCCCGTTCGCGCACCTGGAGGGCACCCCGACGACGTGGCAGCGCTCGCTCGCCGAACTTCACGACGACGGCTGGTGGCTCATTTCACTGACCCCCGCTGACGACGCCGTCGAACTTAAAGATGCCATCCAGGGCCACGACAAAGTTGCCTTCCTTGTTGGTGGGGAAGGCCCGGGGTTGACCCCGCACGCCATGCGGGCCACCGACGTGCGCGCCAAGATTCCGATGGCGCCGGGCACCGATTCGCTGAACGTGGCCACCTCGGCCGCGATCGCGTTCTACGAGCGCATGCGCTAACCGGGCTAGCGGTCGATGTGGCGGATGCGCTCCTTTAACGCAGCCGCCCACTCCACAGCGCGACGGCGTACACCCCGGCCGATGCGCTTCGCAGCGGCGACGGACGCGTCCGCCAGCTCGGCGAACTCGTCGCCCTCTTGCTTCTCTTGCTCGGCCTCGTAGTCGTCGTAAGCCTTATCGCGCTCCGCGAACTTCGCAGCGACCTCGTTGACCGACTTGGTGGCCGGCTTCGGCTCCTCAATCTTCGGCTCAGGCCGGCCGTCAACGGCATAGCCCACCACGTTGATGTCCGGGCCGTTCTGGCCGATCTCCGCACCCAGCCAGGCTTCCTCGGCGGCAAGCGCAAGGTCCTTCGGCTCAAACGGCAGCGCGATCCCGCCTGCTTGTTCCGCCTTCTCGCCCGCCCAGTAGGGGGCCTCAAACGGCTCAGGCAGGCCGATGTCTTCGATAACACTGGTGCGGGTGGCGCAGAAACTGCGCGACACCTTCTCGCCATTGAAGTGGGCGAAGCCGCCAAAGTCGCTATCCGTACCCAGCGCGATAACGAACACGTCCGCCGCCGGAAGCGCGGTGTGCCATTGGGTAGGGGAGGACAACTCGGTGACGTCCACACGCATGCGCACCACCGAAATCCCCGGGAAGCCCGCAATATAAAACTCGTCGCGGCCAGGCACCGACGAGCGGTTCAACGGAAACGACCCAATCGGCGTGATTGGCCACGCCGGATTCACCTGAGCCAGCAGCTTTCGGCCAAACCCGCGGTCGGCCTTCGGCTCGCGGCGCAATACCTCCGCAGGTTCAGCAGTGTTGACAAACCACAACGTGACAACGGCGTTGAAACTCATGGCTTACCGCTTCGGACGCTTCGTGTTGGTCCGTACGCCGAGCAGCACGTCCTCCCAGTGGGGCGTCACCGACTTGCGACGACGCTTCTGCGGCTGCTCCTCCTCATCCGGGTGGCGCAGGAAATCACCCTCGAGCACCTCGCCCTCCTCGGCGGGTACATCCTGAAGGATCTCGACGGGCGCGGCCGGCGCAGCCTCATCCTGCTCGCCGTGCAAGGAACGCACCGCAGACAGCGAGCGCACCGGCTGGGCGAAATCCGGATCGGTCAGATCCGCAGCCATAGCGTTGCGCGCCTCAGTCTGGGCCGCGGCGCCCATGGAGCGCTTAAACGACCACAAGGCCTCATTCTCCGTCAGGCCCGCCTGCCAGGTAACGCGCACAACCCAGGTGTCGCCCTGCTCGCGGGTGGCATCCCACTCCGCATCCGAAATCGAGTGACCACGGGCAGCAAAGGAGGTAGCCAGGATCTCCAACAACGTCTGCTTCGCCGGGCCATCCTCGCGCACCGGATGGGACTGCTTCGCAGCCTCCGCAACCTGGGCGCGCTCAAGCAACACCGGGTGGGCATAGGACTCGAGGCGGCTTTCGGCCACACCCATCTCTTCTGCCAACTCCGCGGCGGTCGCGCCGGCGCGGATGCGTGCCTGGATCTCGTTCGGACGCATCGACAACGGAGTGGCGTAGAGCGGATCCGGCTCCGGCAGTGGGCGCGGCTCCGGGGCGGGTGCCACCGGTTGCGCAGGCTGCTCTTCCTCAGTCACCTCGGTATCGGTGGCTGGTTCTTCCGGGGCGGGGGAGTCGTCGATAAGCAACGGCGCAAGCTCCTCACGGGCAAGCTGATAGCGCACACCCTCCTCGTCGCGGAGCACAAAAAACGTCTCCGTCGACTCGTCTTCCAAGAAAACAAGCTCGCGCATAGGACTCCTTCCGCCTGGCAATACGAAAACTAAGCCTATCGGACGCACGTGCCCACATCAGGCAACCAGCCCCAAGACACCCGACGGCGCAAAGCGATACCATCCCAATACGACCAATGACGCCATAAAAATATGTGGTACATCCAGGACAATCTCAGCATTGTCGGACGCATCACAATATTTGCTAGAGTGCGTTACGTAAAAAGGTTGCCCGAAAAACGAGAGCAACACCCAACGTAGGAAAGGGAAACCAGTGGCTACTGAGAACAAGGACAAGGCCGTACTCCACTACCCGGGCGGCGAGTATGAAATGGACATCATGCGCGCCACCGAAGGCAATGACGGTGTCGTGCTGGGGAACCTCCTCGGTGAAACTGGCCTGGTCACCTTCGACCCGGGCTACGTCTCCACCGGCTCCACCGAGTCCAAGATCACCTACATCGACGGTGCAGAGGGCATCCTGCGCTACCGCGGCTACGACATCGCAGACCTGGCAGAAAACGCCACCTTCAACGAGGTGTCCTACCTGCTGATCAACGGCGAGCTGCCGACCACCGACGAGCTGGACAACTTCAACTCCGACCTGCGCCACCACACGCTGCTCGACGAAGACTTCAAGGCCGCGTTCAACATCTTCCCGCGCAACGCGCACCCGATGGCCGTCCTTGCCTCCTCGGTCAACATTCTCTCCGCCTACTACCAGGACCAGCTCAACCCGCTCGACGAAGAGCAGCTGGACAAGGCAACCGTGCGCCTCATGGCCAAGGTGCCGATGCTGGCTGCATACGCCTACCGCGCATCCCGCGGTAAGCCGTACATGTACCCGGACAACTCCCTCAACCCGCGCGAGAACTTCATGCGCATGATGTTCGGCTACCCGACCGAGGACTACCACGTCGATCCGGTCCTGACGAAGGCCCTGGACAAGCTCCTCATCCTGCACGCCGACCACGAGCAGAACTGCTCCACCTCCACGGTGCGCATGATCGCCTCGGCACAGGCGAACATGTTCGTCTCCATCGCAGGCGGCATTAACGCCCTGGCCGGCCCGCTGCACGGCGGCGCAAACCAGGCGGTGCTCGAGATGCTCGAGGACATCAAGAACAACCACGGTGGCGACGCAACCGACTTCATGAACCGCGTGAAGAACAAGGAAAAGGGCGTCCGCCTCATGGGCTTCGGCCACCGCGTGTACAAGAACTACGACCCGCGCGCGGCCATCGTCAAGGACACCGCACACGAGGTGCTCGAGCACCTGGGTGGCGACGAACTGCTCGACCTGGCGATGAAGCTTGAGGAGATCGCGCTGAACGACGAGTACTTCATCCAGCGCAAGCTCTACCCGAACGTCGACTTCTACACCGGCCTGATCTACCGCGCCATGGGCTTCCCGACGGACTTCTTCACCGTCCTGTTCGCCATCGGCCGCCTGCCGGGCTGGATCGCACAGTACCGCGAGCAGCTTGAAATGAACACCAAGATCAACCGCCCGCGTCAGATCTACACCGGTTACCAGAAGCGCGACTTCGTCCCGCGCGACCAGCGCTAACCAAACGTTTCAACCGCCGAGGAACACGTCCCCTATAATTCGCAGGGAAAGTTCCCGGCGGTTTTTTAATGCCGACCGCACAAAACCTTCAAGGAGATTCTCACTCATGGAAATGGAAAAGCCATTCATCGAAGCGCCCGAGGGGCCGGCGCCTACAGATCTGGTCATCCAGGACATCACCGTCGGTGAGGGCGAAGAAGCCGTGGCAGGTGGCTTCGTCAAAGTCCACTACTTGGGTGTCGATTACGAAACCGGCGAAGAGTTCGACTCTTCCTGGGACCGCGGAGAAGCAGCCGAGTTCCCGCTCGCGGGCCTCATCGCAGGCTGGCAGGAAGGCATCCCGGGCATGAAGGTTGGCGGCCGCCGTCAGCTCACCATCCCGCCGGAGAAGGCATACGGCCCGGCAGGTGGCGGCCATCCGCTTTCTGGCCGCACCCTGATCTTCATTATCGACCTGCTCGACGCCCGTTAGGGGAAAGCGCATGCGAATCCCGGTAACTACGCTCAACGACGGCTACGATCTCCCGCTGCTTGGCCTGGGCACCTACAAGCTCCAGGGCGAGGACGTGGAGCGGACCGTGCGCACCGCTATCGAATTGGGCTACCGCCACATCGACACCGCGTCGCTCTACGGCAACGAGGTGGAGGTAGGTAAGGCCGTCAACGATGCGATCAAGGCGGGGGATGTCACGCGCGAGGAACTGTTCATCACCACCAAGCTGTGGAACGACGACCAGGAGCGTGCCCTTGAGGCGTACAACGAGTCTCTCGAGCGCCTCGGCCTGGAGTTCATCGACCTCTACCTCGTGCACTGGCCCTGGCCGCAGAACGGCACGTATGTGAAGGCCTTCGAGCAGCTCGCCGAACTGCAGGGCATGGGTCGGCTCCAGTCGGTTGGTGTCGCCAACTTCTACCCGGAGGTTCTCGACGACATCATTAACGCCACCGGTATCACGCCCGTGCTCAACCAGGTGGAGTTGCACGCCGGCTTCACGCAGCCAGAGCTGCGTGCCTACCACGAGGAGCACAACATTCTCACCGAGGCGTGGGCGCCGATTGCTCGCGGCTCCAACTTCGACGACCCCGCGATCCAGGCGGTCGCGCAGGCCCACGAGGCGACGCCCGCACAGGTATGCCTGGCGTATCTGATGAAGCTTGGTTGCTCCGTGGTGCCGAAGACGAAGAACCCGCAGCGCCTTGTCGAAAATCTTGGCGCGGTAAATGTGAAGCTCACCGACGAAGATGTTGCCACCCTCGATGCGGTGCAAGGGGAGCGTATGTCAGGGGATCCCCTGACGTTCCCGGGATAAAGGTTTTCCTGGGAGTGGATTTGAGCCCGTTCGGCCGTGGAAGCGGCCGGGCGGGCTTTTCTCGTCGCAACGAAAAGCGTGACTTTTCGGGGGTAGGGGTAGGGGTGAGAGGAGTTAAACAAGTTTCCGTGAGTGTGTGATACGTTACACTCCACATTGTTGAGTCGAGAATCGCGAATTGTCGGCAAGGCAAGACCCAATCCCGTGAACAAGAAAGGATCGAGGCAATGACAGGTTCCCCCGCTGTCCCGCAGCGCCGCGAGCCCACGCCAGACGAGTTTGTGGCAATGCAACAGAGCCCCGAATTCCAAGATCTGCGTGGAACATTCCGTGGCTTCACCTTCCCGGTGATGATTGCGGCGTTCCTCTGGTACGTCTTCTATGTCGTCTTTGCTACCTTCGCGCCCGATGTCATGGCGCGGCCCTTCCTAGGCCTCAACCTTGGACTGTGGCTCGGACTTGCACAGTTCTTGACCACATTCCTGATCACCTGGGTCTACGTGAAGTGGGCAAACAAGAACATCGAACCCCGTGCAGCGCACATTCGCCAGGAAATGGAGGGCTAAGCCATGCAGACGTACATCAACGCCACAGCGGCTGAAAGCACCGCCACCGGCAACCCTCTGCTGAACATCGCCATCTTCGGCGCGTTCATCGTGGTCACCCTCTTCATTGTGACCCGCGCTGGCAAAACCACCAGCGAATCCGCCGACTTCTACACCGGCGGCGCATCCTTCAGCGGCACCCAGAACGGCCTCGCCATCGCCGGCGACTACCTGTCCGCCGCGTCCTTCCTGGGCATCGTCGGCTCCATCGCGCTGAGCGGTTACGACGGCTTCCTTTACTCCATCGGCTTCTTCGTCGCATGGCTGGTCGCCCTGCTGCTGGTCGCCGAGCCGCTGCGAAACGTCGGCCGCTTCACCATGGCGGACGTGCTGTCGTTCCGCCTCCGCCAGAAGCCGGTGCGTGTGGCCGCAGCTTTCGGTACCCTGTTCGTGTCGCTGTTCTACCTCATCGCACAGATGGCCGGCGCCGGCTCGCTGGTGTCCGTGCTGCTGGACCTGCACTCCTTCGCCGCACAGGCAATCTGTGTTGCCATCGTCGGCGTGATCATGATCGCCTACGTCCTCATCGGCGGCATGAAGGGCACCACCTACGTGCAGATGATCAAGGCCGTGCTGCTCATCGCCGGCGTGCTGATCATGTCGATCCTCGCCTTCATCATGGCCAAGGGTGGCATGAATGCGGTGCTCAACCAGGCGATCGACACCCACGCCGCGTCCCAGTACATCGCGGAGAAGGGCTACCAGGCCGAGGATCTCCTCAAGCCGGGCCTGAAGTACGGTGCGACCACCACCTCGAAGCTCGACTTCCTGTCGCTGGGTCTTTCCCTGGTGCTTGGTACCGCGGGTCTGCCGCACGTGCTCATGCGCTTCTACACGGTGCCGACGGCCAAGGAAGCCCGCAAGTCCGTGACCTGGGCAATCGTTCTCATCGGTTCGTTCTACCTGCTGACCCTGGTGCTCGGCTACGCTGCTGCAGCATTCGTCGGCCCGGACCGCATCCTTGCCGCACCTGGTGGCGCGAACGCCGCGGCACCGCTGCTCGCATTCGAGCTCGGTGGCTCCATCTTCATGGCGCTGATCTCCGCGGTTGCCTTCGCAACGGTGCTTGCCGTGGTGGCAGGTCTGGCGATTACCGCGTCCGCATCCATCGCACACGACGTGTACAACGCAGTGCTTCGCGACGGCCAGGCCACCGAGGACGAGCAGGTCCGCGTCTCCCGCATCACCGTGGTGGTGCTTGGCATCGTCTCCATCGTGCTGGGCATCCTGGCGATGCAGCAGAACGTGGCCTTCCTGGTGTCCCTCGCGTTCGCGATCGCGGCATCCGCAAACCTGCCGACCATCCTGTACTCCCTGTACTGGAAGCGCTTCAACACCACCGGTGCGGTTGCGTCGATCTACACCGGCCTGATTTCCGCGCTGGTGCTGATCGCCCTGTCGCCGGCGGTCTCTGGCAGCCCGACCGCGATGTTCCCGGACGCCGACTGGTCCATCTTCCCGCTGACCAGCCCGGGCCTCGTGTCCATCCCGCTCGGCTTCCTGGGTGGCCTTATCGGCACCTTCCTGGGCAAGCCGGACAACTTCGATGAACTCCAGGCCGAAATGGAAGTTCGTTCCCTCACCGGTGTTGGTGTGGAGGCTCCGGTCGACCACTAATCCTGGTTGAATAACAGGAAACGGGCTCAGCATCACGCTGAGCCCGTTTTTGCGTTTGCTTTGTTTTAGCCAGCCGCGCAACTCAAGCTTGCGCGCACTGAGGAACACCGGGAAACACCGCCATGTCTACATCTGCTCTGCGATTTCCTTCATCGCTTCCCACATGCTGCGCTGCTCGGGTGTACCGCTGTCAGTTTGCAGCAGGGTGACACAAGAATCGTGCACGGCGGAAGCAAACTCCTGGCGGAGAGAATCAGGAACCCCACGAAGGATCAGTGGTGCTGCAAGCACAACCGTATGGGCAAAGCGCGGTACCGTCGCATCGGGACTGTCATACTCTGACACGAGCGCGGTGCAGTACTGGGTCAACACCTGCGACGTTTGAGAAAGCGTCTGCCCATCCTCCGGAAGCTCGGCCAAACCTATGTCCCGTTTGCGCACGGTATCAAGGGTTGCCCTGGCTTTTTCATGACGGCCAACACGTGCGTAGTGCTCGTAGAGCTTCCTCAACGAGTAGCTGTAGTTGAGCTGGCATTGAGCGTCGGGGTGTGTTTGTGCGATCCACTTTGCAATATCGGTAAGTGCCTCCATGAAGCGGAGCCTTGCTTCTAGGTTTTCGGCTTGGGAGAGACCGATCAGCAGTGCGTGATGCGCAGCATTTGCAATGGCGAACGCCTCAGGCAGGTTAACGCTTGATGCTTCCGCAAGTACTCGAGAAGTATGGACGCGAACAAACCTTGCTGCCCCGACGCGAACCTCCCTTGAATGGGCGCTCTCACAGAGCTCAAGAAGAAGAGCAAATACCTTAGCCAACTCGTTCCAGCCGGCCGGCGGGGCGGAGTTGAGGAAGGGGACAAGCGCCACCACCGAAGCGCGAAGCCGTAGGAAAGCGTCCATTTCTTTCTGCATCTCGATGTAAATATTCGCTAGTTCGATGCTGGTCCGAAGTATGTCGGTTGAGTATTTGCCGCCGAAGGGAACCTTCTGCGTTGCGACGACGAATTGGTTGACAGCATCCTCGAGCAGCTCCACCGGTGGGGCCATATTCGGAAAAAGCTTCCGGACAAACTGTGCTCTTATCGCCGTGGCTTCCGCTGCCAATGCGAAGGAAACAGCTGGCCCGTCGCCGCCGTCAACCAGGATGGCAGCGATCTCCATGGCTTCATCCAAGGTGGGGATCACAAGCCCATTGTTTGTAGATCCATGGATATCTGCGATCTGAAGGAGCACGCGTATCGCTTCTTCGATGGCTCTAGGATCCCTGGCTTGGAGCGCAGGAACAAGCATGTCTTGGCAGCTAAATAGCAGCTCGAGGGCTGATTTTGTGTCTCCTGCATTTGCATCCAGAAGTGCCATCTCACGTTGGGCTCGAGAATAGAAGACAGCAGGTAAAACACGATTTGGCTCGGCGTCGTACAGGGGGTCGATATTCTTAAACGCCAGGTACAGCAGTAGGCGAGCTTCTTCCACATCTTCGGTGTGTGAAGCAGCAATCGTGAGAGCTTGGCAGCGCAATAAAACCGTTTTCGCCGTGACAGGGAAATCGTTCAACACCTCAAAACAAATTGAGGCCACACTTGTTTGTACCCGAGGGTCGGGGGAAAGATCAGCAGCCGCTAAGAGCGTTCGCAGCGCTTCGAATGATGCACCGGCCGTACGCAGATGCTGAAGGTGTTCGATTGCATAGGGCAAGTGAAGCAAGTTGGTCACAATTGCTGCGTCGTACACTGTGGTTTGCGGAAGGCAGTCGAGCGCCAACGGAATGCTCTCTAGATTTTGAGGACCCTTGGGAGCAGGCGATGAAAAGAGGTGGAACAGGAACGCCTCCGCGAGTTTGCGCTGGTTCTTCCACTGATGCTCAATGTCGTAATAATCCTCGCTTTCGAGCGCCGCATACTTTGGGGTGGTCTCGACACTGTTGCGCAGATCGGTTTCGTAAATGCGCATGAGTAGAGAATGTGTGAGCGGTGAACCAAAACTCTCCGCGGCCTCGCTAAATACTCGATGCGTAAAGCGCATCCGTTTCTCTGGTCCGTTTGGTGCTAATTGATTCGACAAAGAACGGAAGAGCCGGGCAACCGAGATCTCAGTATTTGTTGTGAAGCCAGCGTCGCGCAGCGCGTTGACGGTTTGTTCTTGCGAAAGCCCGATCCTAGAAGCACCCAAGAGACCTACTGCAGCGCGGGCGAGGGCACGATCGGTAGATGCGATGGAGGTTTCCAAAAAGTGGTGGGCAGCGCTTGACAGGTCATCGGGGATGAGCCACGCGCGGTCTGCAAGCATGTTTTGGATTGCGCTGGCTTGATCAGGTTCATCCTCGATGGACTTGAAATCATCACCATCGATATCGAGAAGTAGATCCAGCGCAAGCTCTATCCAAAGAGGTAAGCGTTGTTTGGACGCGATGATCTGGCGAGCGCCGCCTCCGATCTCGCGCCTAATTCTGCGCTCCCAGTCCTCTACGAATTCTCGCGCAATGTTGGCTGGCACTGGCCCAACCAAGACTTCTTTGAAATCGGAGTTCTTCAACAGAGTGACGTCCGAGCGCGAGGAAGAAGATACAGCCAACGCGGTGCGAGACGAGAGCCATTCCACTGGCCAGAATCCGCCGGCTCCATCCACAATCTGCTCTAAACCGTCGACGATGAAAAGCAGATCAGGATACTCAGCTACAACCTTTTCCATTTCTTGCCTCCAGCGCGGGCGCCAAGTTTCGGGAGAGCCCCGCCAATCGTCGAAAAGCGACAGGCCCAAGGTTGCGTTTATGCATCGCGTAATCTCGAATGCGAGCTCGTCCCCCGTCCAAATGCGGTCGTCCAGCCCCATAATGACGGTGATGGGCAACTTGCCGGATATAGATTCTCCGGAGGCCGCCAAATACTTCTCGAGTGCCAACAGAAGTGAGGACTTACCCGCGCCGGACTCGCCATAAACCACGACAGGCGAATCGATGCGGAGGAAAAAATCGATCGATTTGAGCAGTTCCTCTGACCCAAAATTACGAGTGCGGGAACCTCGAAACAGGACCTCCTCCGCGGTACCGTCGCGCGGGATGCTGCGGGCTCGCTCCAGAAGCTGCGGTTCAAGCAGACTGACCGCAAGATCCTCGAAGTGCTGCATTGAAGCAGTGGGCCACTGACCATTCTGGTCGAAGGCAACGGAGTAGCGTTTCACCGTCTCCGCATTGCCCCATCGTTGAGATACCTCGTCTTTGAAGTCAGAAATTCGGGTTGGGTCTGAGTCGGCCCAGCCGTGCGGTGGGGGGCCTTCGACCTGCCGGAAAAGGATGAACGGTGTGGTTGTATCATCTGCGTCCCAAAGACCAGCTTTGGCGAATTCCAACTCGGTGATAGAACACTCGCGAGACCTCTCGGGGTCGAGTCCAACGCGCTGTGCCGTCCATTCGAGGAGAGACTTGTCGTCTGAAATCCAACCGTAGCGGTCTCCGATGAGCCCGAGGAAGAGCGGGGCCGCGCGATCGACTTCGTCAAGGCATACGTCTAATACCTTGCGCCCAGCCGCCTCTTCATCCATGTCGTTGGTGTCGACTCCCCAGCGCAGGTCAATAAAGTGCATCTTTGCGCCGAATCGGCGCAAAGATTCGTTGAGCCGGTCACTTACGGGACCGTTGAGAATGTCACGTTCCGTATGGAAATCGCGAAAGGTCGATGACACAAAAACAGGAATGTTGAGCATGAGGCCCCTTAGCGCAGTCAGTGTTTGAACACTCATTATGCGCCAACCGGAGCATATTAGGAGGCCGACGACCGCTTGGTTTTCGCTCAACCCGCTAATATCGCCTGCATGAAAAAATGGTCCCAAGAGCGCCTTGACCAGCATCTCGCGCATGCTGCATGGTATAAACCGATCCGCAAGGTTAGGGCCCGACGCTTGGACAAAGACGCGCAGTGGCGGACTTCCACTGGCAGCGTCCTTCACGCAAAGGCGGGGGACTGGGAAGTCACTGACGGGACACGAACATGGACAGTTGCGTCTGGGGTTTTCGACAGGTCATACAGTCAGGTCGCGCCGGGGGAGTACAAGAAAACGGGGAGAGTCCAAGCCCGCCGACTCAGCGAGGACGCTACGATCCCAACGCTGGAGGGAGAGGCTCACGCACACGCAGGTGATTGGGTGGTCCGTGGCGTAACAGGAGAGTGTTGGCCAGTGCCAGATGCGGAGTTTTCCGACGCCTACGAGATCCTAGAAATGCCGTAACCGAACATCCCCGCCAAGGCGGGGTACACAACTTTCACGATCTTGTGGTTGTAATCCTGGGTGTGCGAGTCGAGCTCTGCAAACGGTTTGTATGAGGGTTTCCGAGCAGGAGGTTCCTTGCTGTAGTCATAGGATGCGCGACGCTCGGTTCCGTTGCTATCAATCCATGTGCGCTTGAGCATCCAATCATCGTGCTCGGCTTCCGCCATCGAGGTGATCTCCTGTTCCGAGGGATGCTCTTCCCACCCGTAGCTGTCCTTCACAAGCTGAAAACCGTGTAGACGTAGGTTTTCAACCATGGCCCGAGCGGCTGCTTCAGAAGTTTGTCGTGCCTTCAGGATGTCGTCGTGAGAAAGCTTCTGCGATGGGGATGGCGGGCCATAAAGCGACGTGTAGGCGATGTCGAATGCCCAGCCCCAGACGGAGAAGGCGGAATCGCGGATGGCGTCGATGCTCAACCCAACCTTTTGTGGGTCAATAACTTCCAGAACTGTTCCGGCTTCGGCATCGTTCCAGACAAGACCCTGCAGTATGTGGTCAGTCACCGCAATAATCGCTCGACGTTTCCTGAGGGAGGGGATCTGAGCAGCGACGTGGACTGGATCGCCGACGAGGACAACCATATCTGCCAGGCCCTCTACCTGAGGGCTCACAATCTGTTGAACTTCCAGCTCGTTAGCGAACCGGTTGTAATTGTGAATCCACGCGTCCAACTCACGCTTTTCATCTCCCGGGCCGCATTGCTTGACCTCAACAGTGTGAGCATCGAGTGTGGTCAGCAGGTGGAGTATTTTGTCTGTGATTGCGCGAACTGTGAGGTCGGCTGGATGAAATGCTTCAACGGGTCGTCGCTGAGCGATGTGGGTAAAGCGTGCTGAGGTTGCTAACTCGGGGGACCGAAGAAGCTGGAATATTGATACCGCCTCACCGCATTGTGCGTGACGGAGGTCCTGCGCCTCAGAACTCAGGCGAGCTGTTTCGATGTCATTTTCGGCAGCGATGATCACGTGGGAAGCATGTTTGACAGTTTGAGCAACGAGCCGATCATCGCTCAGATGCTGTTTGTACCCTAAGCCAAGCGTGCCTTTGGCTGTTGGGTTTCCCTTCTCCAAGATATGAACGGGGAGCTCCCTTTCTTGGTCAAGGACTGAGCGGACGATGCTGTTCGCTTCCTCGGAGGAGCCGATCACCACTGGACCTCCTCGGCGGCGCTTGCTCGTTGCTCTCGCCCACCCGATACGCGATATTCCTAGTAGGGCAGAAATGACTGCTCCGAAGGTGACGAGGAGTGAGAGGATTAAACCTATCGTCATCCAGGTCGTTGGTGATGCCGGCTGGCCAGGCGCTGGCGCATACGAGGCGGCAAAAGGCGCGATGCTCGCGTAGATGAGCGAGACGACGGACGCGTTATGAGACTCCGAAAGCGTGACGCCGCAGTTGTAGAGGCCAATCGCAGTGGCAGACAATGCGATGACCAGACGATTTGAATCGAGCCGCATAGTGTCAGGATAAAAGTTTCGCTTCCGGAAGAAGCATTGAGCCTAATTGCTTATCGACGACCTACCGGCCCAACAGCCCATTCGACGACAACAGGCTGCTCATCTGGAACAGGGAATCGCTCTGGCCGGGGCTCCACTGGCCCCAATCGGCGGTGTAGACGTCGTTGATGTCCACCTGGATGCCCTGGATGTACGCCTGACGGCCGGCAACCTGGTGAATGTTCGCGCGGGGGTGGATGTTGCCGCGGGAGCCCCAGTCGTGCTGCCAGAAGTAGCTTCCGATGCCATCCTCCAGGCACCAGGCGATGGTGTAGAAGTTGCCGTACACACCCAACTGGTAGCCGGCCGCACTCAATGCGGCGCCCATAGCGGAAAGGTATGGGTTGATGAATTTGTTGAACTGGGCGAGCGTCGGGTTGTCGTCGATAGCTACATAGATCGGGCGCCCGGTCGGGCCGCCTGCCGCGCGGTGCAGGGCGATGGCCTGGGGCGCGTGCTTGGCGGCGCCGAGCGCCCCCTGGTGCCAGTCGGCGGTGTCGGCGCGGCCGAACTGGTATACCGACGCCACCGAGAGGTTGTTCGCCTTGTAGTCCTGGGTCTCGTCGAGGGTGACCGGCTTGCCGCGCATCCAGAGTGCGTCGGGGCGCGGCTGGGAGACGTAGCGCACCGCGCCGATGTGGCCGGCGGCCTTCACGGCGCGGGCGGACGGCACGCCTGCCGAGTAGTCGACCACGGTGCCGAGCACGCGGCGCTGCTGCGCCTGCGCGGCGGGGGAGAGGGCGGTGGCTGCGGCGCCGGCGGCGGCGGTGGTTGCCGCGAGTGCGCCTGCAGACTTGAGGAACGAGCGGCGATCAAAAGTAGTCACTTGCGTAACATTAGTCTCGTTTCGCCTCTTATGCACCTCAGTTTGCCTGCGTGGCCACGATCCAGATCGCGACGAGGTGGCACACCGCCGCCACGATCGTCGCGGTGTGGAAGTGTTCGTGGTAGCCGTAGTAGCGCGCGTCGCGTCCCGGCCAGCGGGCCCCATACACGATGGCGCCGACCGTGTAGAACACGCCGCCAGCAAACAGGAGCCACACCACAGCCGAACCTGCGCTGGCCCACAGGGTGGGGATCAGTGGCACGATCACCCAGCCGAGCCCCACATACACCGCGACGTCCAGCCATCGTGGATGGTTGATCCAGGCCAAATTGAGCGCTGCGCCACCCAGGCCGCCAATCCATGACACGGCGAGCATGATCGCGGCGGTGCGCGGCTCGAACACGATGAGGCACAGCGGGGTGTAGGTCGCGGCGATGAAAATGGAGATGGTTGCGTGGTCGGCGCGGCGCCACCACTGCACCGTGGACGGGGAGCGCCACGGGTAGAGGTGGTACATCGCGGAGACCCCAAACAGCAGTACGACCCCGACGCCGTAGATGGTGACCCCGGTGGCGTGGAGCGCTGGCAGGGTCATCCATCCGTAGGTGATCAGCACGGTGGAGGCCAGCGCGAAGGCGGCGGCCGCCACGAAGTGGGCCCAGCCGCGAATCAGGGGGCGCGGGCCGCGGTCCGCCATGATGTAGGAGCGTTGGACCTGGCCTTCTTGAAGCATCGTCATGGTGACCTCACTGGGGTGGAGGAATAGTGACGCTATGTTACTACTCGGTAACTTATGTGGGGAGCCCAGCCGATTCCGCGAACGAAAACCGCTGCGGTAACCTAAGCCCCATTGCCCTAGTAGCTCAGTGGATAGAGCACGGCTCTCCTAAAGCCGGTGTCGGAGGTTCGATTCCTCTCTGGGGCGCAAATGTCATGAGTCGCGACATGCTGGACGGATGAGTCGCGACATGCTGGACGGACCGGCATCCCAGTTGTTTTTGTTCTGGGGTGCCGGTTTTGTTCATTCGGCGTGAAGTGGTGGTTAAGGCTCAAAAAGTGTGTCCGATTGGGCTGATTTTTAGCAGTTGATCTGGGCTAATGCTGAAAGTATAAGCGCTGCGGGTATATATCTGGCAGTTTCGCTCTCAATCCACGGTGTGGCGGCCATGTTGTGTTATTCGGCGGTGGTTCGGTTGCCCAATGCCAAAGAACCGACCACGCTGCCACTGTGGCGGCGATATGAAACGAAACGGCACTACCAGCAAAGGCACCACCCGGTGGCGCTGCAAAGCCTGCGGTGCGTCCAGCGTCAAACGCCGTGGTGATCTGACCAACGCTGCAGTGTTCGCGCAATTCATCGACCACTGCACCACGTCGCGCTCGTTAAAAGCAATGGCTAAGCGCCACGGGGTCAGCCTTGCCACAATGAAACGACGGTTTAGCTGGTGCTGGCTAGTTGACGTGCCTGACCCGATCTTCGGACACACAAGCAGGGTCTACGACCAGATCTTCATCGACGGCACCTACACCGCAGGTGGCTGTCTCATCGTGGCGGCAACACTCGACCACGTCATCGCCTGGCACTGGTGCAAACAAGAAACCACACACGACTACAAATGTCTGCTTGAGCGCATCGAAGCACCGTTGATCGCTGTGATCGACGGTGGAAGAGGAGCCACAAGCGCAATTAAAACGTGCTGGCCAAACACCAAAATTCAACGCTGCCTCGTCCACGCCCAACGCAGAGTACGCCGCTACACCACCTCACGACCACGCACCGATGCTGGCCGCATAATCTACCGACTCGCACTGAAACTCACCCGCATCACCACCCTGGACGAGGCTGCGCAATGGGGCGCGCAACTGCAAGAGTTTCACACGCTCTACAAGGAATGGCTCAACGAAAAGACACAGGTCAAAGACCCGAAAACAGGGAAAAACACACTCGTGTGGACCCATGTCAACGTGCGCAAGGCCTACAACAGCCTGAACCACCTGTGGCGCAATGACCTGCTGTTTGTCTACCTCAAGCCCTGAAGTGTCCCAGGTT
>QWCJ01000163.1_pt1 | contig 27081 bp, 32 predicted proteins | sample 1972501 | NCBI WGS metagenome assembly QWCJ01 (sample SAMN09866711, study PRJNA288562) | Human vaginal metagenome isolate term2_vaginal, whole genome shotgun... | isolation source: vagina | host: Homo sapiens | place: USA: California
TTCATAAGCCTGTAAAGGAAGAAAGGAATATCCGTTACTCCCCTGAACTGTGCCCTGAAGGCTTTGACTTTTGCGTTGAAGGATTCAGCATTGGCATTTTTGTAGTTTGGAACTGCTCATTGCTGCTTCACGTGCCAGTTCGGGAATGCTCGGTACGTTGTTCAAACTTTGTAAAATCTGACGACGGACTCGGAAGACAGCCTCCACATCGTTCAAGTTCAAGTTGGAAAGAGATTTTACCTCCGAACGTTTTTCGAGTTTTTCAAGGAATATCGTCGGCAATTCTATTGCCTTTCCATGCAAATGGAGGGGATAGAAAGGCGCATCGCTTTTGGCTGTGCCCTTGATGTCATCCAATACTCGTTGCATAGCAGGTGTGATGGTCTCGAAGAGATAAAAAGACTTGTCCGACCGAAGCAACCGACCGATGTAAGTTTCGTGAGCCGTATCCATTTGCTCTATCCAATCCTTGTTGAAGGTTAATGTAATGTTCTCATACTGCCGTTTGGGAGCGAAAGTCCATTCCGTAGGGATATTGCTTGAAGGCATAAAGATACCGTCGAGCGTGTCCACCCCGACCGTTTTCGTGCTTGTGCCGATAATCTGTTCGTGCTTATGCTCGTTGATATAGAACATCACAGGAATCCATTTCGAGTTTTCCACCGAGCGACGCACCATTGTCATCGATTCGTATGACACGAAACTGATGTAGGTCAATGTGAGTCATGACAACGGGAGTATTGCTTGAAAAAACTGCTGCCCACTGAGGGCGGAACGGCAAGACCATTATCCGTTACCGATGTGCCGAATTGCTCAGCAACCATCTCCATCCAATCTTCTGGCTTATTGATTGCACAAAATTCTATTATCATTTAGAAAATCTGAGAAATTTGAATTTTCTAGGAGCCTTTTCCAACCTTAACTCTTTTCGCAAATTCTCCCTAAGTAAGATTAATAATTCTAATGCTGAACTTTCTTTGTTTCTTGCAATCTCTTCAGCGAATTGCTGTGCTAGTTCAATTTGCTGTTTTGTCCCAAAAAGTTGAATGTCTGCAATCGCAGTTTCTATTTCAGTATTATATCTATTGTCTTTTCTGTTGGATGCTTTTTCTAACTTTCCCCATGCTTGAATTAAGTATTCTATTGTAACTTCTTTCTTTTTGATTTGGGTATTTTTACGAATAGCAAGGATATAGACTACTATCCAGCCAATAACTGTGATTATACATTGGATTATTAAATCGTTATTCATGCCTCGTTATATTATGAAATGTATTCTTAGTGTGGAGCGACTGCCGATAGAGACAATCGCTCCGCCAAGGATGGATAAATCTCAGAGGTTACTTATTCGTTCGCATTTTCATTGGAACTTTCACCCGAGTTGCCTCCATTGTGGGGTTCGTCTAAAGGCTTTGTGCCTTTCTTGGGTTTGGCCGTCGTTTGTTCGTAGCTTACATCGGTAAGTGTAAAGTATTTCTTCGATGGGCTGAGACGTACAACCGGTTTTTCGATATGCTTCTGCACGTTGAATACTTCGCCTTGTGGGACGGATCTGCTCTTGAATGAGGGTTTGAGCGTACCTAAATCGCAAAATTCTACGATGTCGCCATTTGCTACGATGTCTCTGGCAATCTCGGTGGCGTAGTTCAATACGGCTTCCACTTCGTGACGATTAAATGTGATGGACTTTGCCACACTCTCACAGAAACTGCGGAAGTCCACACGATGTCTTCCTGTGGGCTTGGCTATTTGCACGGTTTTACTGGCATTTTTGCCGACAGACATCTTGATTGTTGTCAAAACGAATTGCAATGGTTTGTTTGCCATAGTGATGATTTTTTATGCTCCTTTTTTCCGGACTTGACCAGCCGGAGCTGTTGGCTCAACAAGCCTTCCGTTGCAAAGATAATGAATAATCGGCAGAAAGTCGTAGGATTTTTAACAAAAAGTCGCACGACTTTCGAGAAAAATCGTACGAATTTTGGGACTGTTTCATAAGGTTACTCAAACGCGACCAAACTTGACGGTACTCCCACAGCAGTAACGAGAGGTATTTGGGAGCATTCGCCCGTCTTGGTATTGTAGGTATAGTGTAACATCGTCCGAATTTCGTCCGACCTTTTTATTGTAAACGCTCGGAAATCCCCTGTACAAAGGACTTCCGAGCGTAAAAGTTGCGGAGACATGATAGAGGTTAATATAAATTAAATCCTACTTTAGGAGGAAAAAGACAAGAAAAAGGAATTATTGAGCTTCTTTATTGTCCGAAATCTGTCCATTTTCAACGTCATTGTGGAGGAGTTTAACCAGATGTTCGATATATACTTTTTGATCAGAAATTCGAGCGTCCTTTTCTTTCAGTAGCTCACGATTAGATTCTATTTCAGATTTTAATGCGGTTACTTCCTGTTGGCTAACTTGCTCATCTTCTTGTATATACTTAACCCTATCGTTTGATGTAAAATCGCCAGTATCAAGCATAATATCCTCTATTGAACAGTGAAGTATCTCCGCAATTCTTACAACACGACTAATCCTCGGATCGGGCTTTTCGATGAAATACTTCAAGGTTTGATGGGTTCTTTCCCCCCAAAGCTTTTTGCAAAACTCTCGGTCTGTAAGACCTGCCTCTGAAATCAGTTGTTGGAGGCGTTCAAGACGAAGTGTATTAAAATAACGTGCCATGTGAAATAAAGTTAAATCCAACAATAAGAGGAAAATAAATCCTCCTTTAGTTGGAAGTTATTATTTGTATTATTATATTTGCAGCAAATATAACAATAAAAACAAGCATGAACAAGCAAAACATTAATGAAATGAACGTTGTAACCCTGCAGGATTATTACACTAATCTGAGCAAGGAGGAGAAAGGAAAGCTACTCAATTATATAACTTATCATTTGGGAATAGGTTATTCGACGTTAATAGCGAAATTTTCAGGTAGGCTTCATTTTTCAAAGGTTGAAGCAATTGTTATTCACCATATAATAAAAGAAGAGACATGGAAAAAGTAGAATTTCACAATACCCCAGACGGCAGGGTGATGTACTGCACAAATGGTGAGGAAGAACGCAGATTAACCAAGTTTTCGGTTGAGATGAATGAGTATATTGCCAATATCATTCAGAAGCGTTACAGCAAGGCTTACACGGCTTTGTCGGAAATGTACAATGGTGATAAGTTCAAGATGGTGGAGAGATTTGTTAGGTGTAATTTTGGTGCCAACGACCTCTTGACCAATGATATTGAAGATGGCATTCTGTACTTTGAAGAAGTGCAGTGTCCTCTGAGGGGTATCTGCAAAAACGAAAACGTAATTTGTAAGCCTAAAAACCATATAGGTTTGACCATCAGCGAAAGAGATATTACCAGACTCTATTTATCAGGCTACACCTTAGACGAGATTTCTCAACAACTGCAAAAGAACAGAAGTACAACGAAGTCTTTGCTTACACGAGTTAAAAACAAGCTTGGTGCAAAGACTTCTCGTGAGATAATAAAATTATGTAGACTTAATGGCATTGCACTATGAGACTGTTTGAAATGGAGCCTAAAATTGACAAATTAGGGTTAAAAAAGTTAGAAGTAAGGCTGCAGCGAGGTGGAAGAGTTCATTGGTTTATCTGCAGCAACCATGGGAAGTTAGTCGTATTCGATACCAACGGATTGGCTTTTGTTCCAATCTATAAGTTTGATTTCGACAGCGAAGATATAAGTAAGATAAAAGTTATCGAATTGAACTATTGGCAAAAAAAACGCGTCTTTATAAATGGTTCGCCTACCGTCAATGCACCTGAGTTGAATCTTGTAAATAGCTGATAGTGGTGTATTTTCCATGATAGAGATAAAAAATTAGCTTCGCAAAAAATAACGATTATGATAAGACCTGAAGACATATTAAATGCAACGCATGGTGGGCTTGACATCATTTTGCACTGCTATCCGCAAGCGGCAGAATGTGTGAATACGAAGAAACATTTTGCCATTCGTGATGAGCGTACGCCTTCTGCATGTTTAAGAGAATTCAACTCTCAACGATACGGAAAGATTTGGCAAGTAACAGATTTTGGTGGCGACGGCAAGGGAGAGAATGGCATTTCTGTCTACATGAACTACAAGGGCATGCACCAAAGCCAATTCAACGAAGCCTTGCTACAACTGGCTGCTATATATGGAGTAAAAGATGAACTGAATCATACTTTCAACAAGCCAGACATTCGTAAGCGTGCAGCCACACAAGAAGAGCCAGACGGCTCTCGACCGTTTGAATTGAATGAGAAGTTCTCTCAAGAAGAGCTGAAGGTATTAGGACCAAAGGTAACGCAGGCTGACGTTGATGCGCTTCACTGGCATTCAGTGAAGTGGATAGCCAATGTTAAGAACCGTGAGACTTTGGTAAAGCATTCTAACGAGCATTATCCTATCTTCATGCGTGAGTGCTTGATAAGCGAGGCGCATGGTGATGTACCAGAGGAGAAGTTCTACAAAGTCTACGAACCACTCAATTGCGACAAGGGATTTCGTTTCTCGTACACGCCAGCAGGGAAAAAGCCACAACGATTCATCAATGGACTTTCCGAACTGAAAGAAGCCTACCACAAATTCAATGCTGAAGAGGAAAGGGAGTGGCAGCGCACGCACGACGATGACAAGCCCTACAAGCAACAGAAACTGTCTGAAGCTTTTATCTGTTCTGGTGAGCGTGACGCATTGTGCTGCCATTCCATGGGCTTTCATCCGCTGTGGTTCAACAGCGAGACGTATCATATTTCCACCGAGGAATATAAGGAAATCATGAAATACGTGGAGGTGCTTTACAACATTCCCGACATTGACGAAACAGGTATCAGAAAAGGTAAAGAACTTGCACTTACCTACATAGACATCCGTACGCTTTGGCTGCCAGAATGGCTCAAGAACTACCACGATAACAGAGGGAAGTCAAGAAAGGACTTGCGAGACTGGATGGAGCTGCGCTCAGAAAAGAAGGACTTCAAGAACTTGATGAAGTTGGCGTACCCTGCACGCTTTTGGACGGTTTCCTACAACGACAAGGGCAAGGCGAAAGCAGAGATAAACACGGCTTATCTTTACTATTTTCTGAAGATTAATGGCTTCTACATCCTCCGTGACGACAACTCCGACACCTCAAGATTTATCAGAATAAGCGGAAACATCGTCGAGCAGATTAAAGCCAATGACATTCGTGAATTTGTGCGAAAGTGGGTGGTCGACAGGCATGAGGAAGTAATGGTGGTGAACTTGGTGCTGGAAACATCAAAGCTGCTGCCTGCATCCCTCGAAAGCCTTGATCGCATCACGCTCGACTTCTCCAACTACACGCCACAGAGCCAATTCTTCTTCTTCCCCAACGCAACGGTGGAAGTGAGCAACGACATCGAGGTGAATGGAGGATTCAAGATTAAGGACGGTAAGTCTGACAACTTCAGCAACTTTGTGTGGAAAGAAAACGTCATCGACCACAAGTTCAAAAAGACGGAAAGCATGTTCAGGATAAAGCGCATCGTGGAAGAGGACAGACCGCCATGCTTCGATATTGAGATACTGAACGTGAAGAGCCACTTCTTCGGCTACCTTATCAACACCAGCCGACTGTACTGGAAGAAAGAAACGGAAGACTTGTTTGAGGGGAAGCCTGAAGAGGAAAGGATAGCATATATGAACAGCCATCCGTTCGAGATTGCAGGCGAAGGACTTGAGCAGTTCGAAATCATGGAGCAGAAGCAAAACCTCATTAACAAGATATTCACCTTTGGCTACATGCTGCACCGCTACAAGGACTTTACGAGAGCTTGGGCGCCCATGGCAATGGACAACAAAATTGGAGAGAACGATGAGTGCAACGGCAGAAGCGGAAAGAGTTTCTTCTTTAAGGTGCTGTCATACCTGATGAAGACGGTAAAGCTGTCTGGTAGAAACCCTAAGTTGATGGACAATCCGCACGTCTTCGACCAAGTGAGCCAGCATACCGACTTACTGCTCATCGACGACTGCGACAGATACCTCAACCTTGGGCTGTTCTACGACAACATCACCTCGGACATGACGGTGAACCCAAAGAATAACCATTCTTATACCATCCCCTTTGACGACAGCCCAAAAATAGCGTTTACCACCAATTATGTACCCTCCGACTTCGACCCATCAACAGAGGCGCGATCTTTGTTCATGGTGTTTTCCGACTGGTATCACCAGAAGACAGAGACGAACGATTACTACGAAACTCGTTCTATTCGCGATGACTTCGGAAAGACGCTTTATGCCTATGACTATTCGGAGGAGGACTGGAACAACGACATCAACTTTTGGCTGCAATGTTGCGCCTTCTACCTCAGCGTCATGGAGACGAACGTCAAGCCACAGCCGCCGATGAACAACATCATACAGCGGAAGTACAAAGCCGACATGGGCGAGAACTTCGAAGACTGGGCAAATGGTTACTTCTCGTTGGAGAGCGATCACCTCGACACATACCTCGAGCGTGACGTGGTATTCAACGAGTACACGAATTATGCCAACGTCAACAGGCTCACCATGCAAAGCTTCACCAAGAAGTTGAAAGCGTTCTGCGAGTATTGCCCATGGGTTGACTGCCTGAACCCGACAGAGCTTTGCAATGCCTCTGGGCGAATACAGCAGCGCATAGATGTAACTCCCGGCATAAAGAAGGTAAAGGACATGATTTATGTAAGAAGCAAAGAAGGAGCAGAAGGTGAAATAAAAGAACCCGAGCAAAGCGCATTGGATTTTTGGAATGAAACACCATGAGACAAGGAGTAGCCTCCCCCTACCCCTCCAAAGGAGGGGTAGGGGGAGGCTACTTGTCAACTCGTCAACTCGTCAACTAAAAAGAATTTTATAATCGTTATTGAACATTTTTCTGGGGCGGCAGCACTGCGTGAGTAGTGTTGCCGTTTATTGTTTTACGAGTAAATGGTGATAGTAGACGAGTTGACGAGTTGATAGTTTTTTAGTTTACAAGTTCACAAGTTGACGAGTTGATAGCTTACAAGCAAAAAGTCTATTAACTTGTTTACTCGTCAACTTGTGAACTTGTAAACTAAAAAGCCAACATTGTAAATATTTTTCAGCAAATTCGCTCCTCCTCGAGCAATCACCCCCAACATCCCCCAAGCTTTTTTGTCCGAAAACTTTGTTACTTTGTAACAGATGTTTGAAAAACTTTATAACTAATTGAAATTAAAGAGAATAAGAGAAATAAAAGTTGTAACAAACTTGCGTAACAAATTGTAACAAACTAAAATAAGTTTGTTACAGCAATCTTCCACCAGTGCCTTGTAACAAAAATTCCTGTGCTGTAACAAAGTTGCAACTTGTTTCGTAAAAAATGTGACAACATGAAAATCAGCAGGTTGCGAGATTTGTAACAACTTATAACGTGTAACAAACTTTTCTGACAAACTTAGAACAGAACAGAAAAAGACTAAGAAAAAGAAGAAGTAAGAAAGAGTGATAAACGGCAGTTTGTAAAAATAATTCAGCAGGAAGCCTCCCCCAACCCCTCCTAAGGAGGGGAGTCCAACCAGCTTGAGTCTATCAACTCGTAAACTTGTCAACTCGTCAACTCGTCAACTAAAAAGGAACTATCAACTCGTCAACTCGTCAACTAAAAACTCGTCAACTAAAAGTATGAATTATGAATTCTTAATTATGAATTTATTTTTCCTACCTTTGTGGGAAATCTATACAACATCATGAATAAGTTTGTCTTCTACCTACCTGTCAAGCCATTCATCGGGCAATGGCTCACCAACCATTATGGCTCGCCAGTCGTCTTCCCGGCACGTTCGGTCGAAAATGCTTGCATCAGGAGATTTGTGGGGCTGAACCCAAAAGGGCATATACCTAAAAAACCCGTGGAGGAACATGTGGTGGTGGTCATTCCCGACAACAAGCACAAGAAGCCCCTTTGCTGGAACTACATGTCAAAGTCGGCATGTAATGCCTTGCTCGAGTTGATAGAAGACAACTTCATGATGCAGATGTGGATTGAGCTCAACGAAATGACACGTTGTGGGTGTACGATTCTCAACTGTGTAAGGGCTTGGTGTGAAAACAACGGCATCTCAACCGATTACGACTATACCATCAAGATGCGCTATCAACGCATGCGCAAGACTTATATGGAAAAAGGAGTGGTGCTGATGCGTACGTCAAGGGCAACACGTAATTCATAATTAAGATAAGTAGACGAGTTGACGAGGAGACAAGTAAGGAAGCCTCCTCCGACCCCTCCAAAGGAGGGGAGTCCACCAGCTAGAGACTATCAACTCGTCAACTCGTAAACTTTGAACTCGTCAACTAAAAAGGCTATCTTTTTGCGAAATTCGTTCCTACTATAATAGGACTTTTGTTCGCAAGCGGAGGATAATTTATAATATAGTTGACAAGGAGACGAGGAGACAAGTTGACAAGGAGCAGCCCCTCCCACAGCAGCCTCCCCCAACCCCTCCAAAGGAGGGGAGAACAGCCAGCTTGAGACTATTAACTTGTAAACTTGTCAACTTGTGAACTAAAAAGGAACTATCAACTTATAATATGAATTATGAATTAACAATTATGAATTATCACGAGTTATTCTCCTACTGTCTGTTCTCCTCCCCTTTGGGGAGGTTGGGAGGGGCTTCTTATTAACTAAAAAACTTACAAACATGAACAACAAAACAAAGCTATCTACTCCCCTCCCCCTTCGGGGAGGCTGGGTGGGGCTTCAAGAACAACAGGTGAAAGACGCCATGAGAGAAACATTCGTAAGGCTCATGAAGCTGAAACAGGAAGACGGCGTGCGGTGGGTGGGCACCGTCTCCGACTTGGTGGAGCTGGCGCACATGATGTGGTACGACGGAGTGAGCATCGATGAGTGTGGACGGCTGCTCAACTTCTCCGACACCGTGAGCCGGCTCTGTCGGGCTTTGGGGGTGAAGCCTCCGCGCAAGCCCCACACCGTAATGAACAACATTCGCAAGCGCAAGACGCCTACCCTCGGGCTGCTCGCACGCTGCCAGCAACTCATGCAGCAGGGCGAAGAGCCACTGGAGAGGTTTGTTAAAAAAAAAGTTGACGAGTTCACAAGTTGACGAGTTCACGAGTAAATAGATTTTTTGCTTGTAAGCTAACAACTCGTCAACTTGTCAACTCGTCAACTAAAAAGACTATCAACTTGTCTACTTGTCAACTTGTCAACTCGTAAACTAAAAAAAACTTTCTCTTTTCTTTACAAATAAAATTCTCGAAATAGAAAAGTTTGGCACGCTTTGCACCCCCTCTTTCCTGCTTACCGCTATATATCCGCTCATCAAGGGCGATGAATTTTGCTCCGCAAGCGTACAAAATGAGCGAAATCGGTCGCTGTTTCATTGTTTTAGTGTGCTTATTTGTATCCTTTAAGGGCATTAAAGAGCCTCTTTAAGACCACTAAAGAGCCTCTTTAATGAGAGAAACCGTTTGCCGTAATCCTCCTTATTTTCTTATTCTCTTGATAACCAACACTTTGCTAAAACGTGTAAAATACGGAGGTATTTGCGAACAAAAAATCTTTTTTGGGAAAAAACGGCAGGAATTTTTGATAACTTGTCAACTCGTAAACTCGTCAACTAATATTATGAATTGTGCATTGCAAAGCTTTGGCAACATGCCACATCATGACGGGCGGAACTGCATTTCCTATTGCTTTATACTGCCTTGTCTGTGATACCGAATCTAATTTGAATGTGTCAGGGAATGACTGTATTCTTGCAGCTTCACGTGATGAGAATCTTCGGTATCGTCCTTCATACATGAAAACGGGGTCTGTACTATTCAAACTAACTTTTGCCAAATGTGCGCTGACAGTATTGCAAGGTTCATCTAAATTCATTGCACGCCCTTTATTCATTTTCTCACGCACAGCCATCATTCCAGCAACAGCTCTTTCGCTGAAGAAAAGGGCTTCGTTTTGGTTTTCGGCATCAATAATAACGTCGCGTAAAACTTTTCTTTCATCCGTTCGCACTTTAGATGGATATTTGAATTTCTTATAGTCTTCAATATCTCTAAATCCCATGATGATAACACGTTCTCTCTTTTGGGGAACACCGTAATCCGATGCATTCAACAACTTATACATAACATGATAGCCAGCCTCCTTAAATTCTCCGATTATCATGGGAAATGCTTTTCCTTTATTCGCAGAAAGAATACCCTTTACATTCTCAGCTATAAAAAACCTTGGTTGTCTTTTTTTGAGTATCTTTACCATTTCAAAGAAAAGCATTCCACGCTCATCCTTATAGCCTAATCTTGGAGGATTTTGTGCAGAGATAGAAAAAGATTGACAGGGAAACCCCCCAATTAGCATATCGAACAGCGGAAGCTGATCTATCTTTATATCCCGAACATCTTTTACTAAACATTTATGTTCGAAATTTTCATTGTATATCTTAGTGCAATATTCATCGAAATCAACGGAATACACAATTTCGAAAGGATTTTCTTTATAGTCCTTTCCTAAAAATGTAAATCCACCGATTACACCTAAATCCATTCCGCCACATCCGCAAAATAAGGAAGCAACTTTTATCTTTTCCATGAAAGCAACTTTGTTGGTTCAAACGTATCTGTTGAAAATGAGATTTCCATACCATTGCGAGGCTCTGCTTCAATTTGGTCTGTTTTGTACAACCTTACTGGATCTCTCAGTATAATAAGCGTCTTATCTTTTTCACTAAGCATAAGGCGATAGACACAATAATGTTCTTTTATGGTTCCAGCAACTCTCCATTCATTTGGGGACATATGGAACCCATACATTTGTATTTTCTGCTTACTGATAGTAGTCTTAACCTCTATATATCTATGGTCTTCCGTTCCGTCAGCTTCATAACTGTCAATATCAAAACCAGGATGATAAGAAGGACTATCAACAATTTGCACAAGGCGAACAAAGTCCTCATATCCATGAAGTTTTAGCCGCATCTTCTCATGACCACAGATTAAGGCTTCTCCAAGGTTGCCGATGTCTTTTGTTGTTTTGTCTGAAGAATTTACAACATGCTGTATTCTATTTTCAAATGCTTCTTCTATTTCAACACTTTCACTTGTAGTAAGTGATTTATCAAATACTACATCAATATCTTCATCAGGAGATAAAAAACTTCGTATGTCTGTTTTGAACAAGTCTGGTCTCATGGAACGATTTACATAGTCGAACCAAAGAGGCTCAACTTTTGACAACTCTGATGTGTCTATATGACGTTTTTTATAGAACTTATCGTATCCAGTAAAGAAGGTTTTATCCTCTGCAAACAATTTAATTGCAGCTACTTCATTCCCTTTAAGTGTAAAAAATCCATTGTGACTTTCCAACAGATTAGCAAGTTCCATATAATCAAGGATATCCCCTGCGTATCTTGTCATATCTCCTTTGGAGCGAGCTTTCCCAGTGAGGGATAAAGACTTGGGGTCTTTAGGATTATAGTACCTTATACTTTGTTTCCTGTTTTTCAAAATTGTAGCGGCAACCTCGTCAGGGGTAAGCTTCCCACTTGTAAACCGAATGTCATTAAAAATGCAGTATGTTGCTTCTTCTGCAGAAATAGACATTTCCTTCAATTTTTCTTGGGTGGAAAGGATCTTGTTGCCTGCCATAAGAACCTCAATGATTGACCTTGCTGGTTTGAATCGAATATTGTTATAAATAATATCCTTCAAATCTTGAGGTTTCAAATGCCCCCCAGGGAATTGAAAGGAAAACAAAAACAACTTCAAAAACTGGGTTAGGTCTTGGTTCTCATGCAGGAACTTAGCCATGTTAGAGGTCTCTGTTATGTCCAAATCCTTATCCTCAGTATAAAAAGAGAACAGGGCAGGAATTTCAGTTCTCCAATTGTGCAGAGTCTTGTCAGCCATGTCAATGTTACCAGGAAACATCTTTATAGCGTTGAAATATCTTTTGTTATATTCTTCGCAAGAAGATTTTGGTATACGACAACATTCATTTGCCATATACAATAGTACATTCTCGATATTGCTCTTAAATCGAGGTCTGACAAAATGTATTCTTTGCCAACAATTGTCTGGCACTTGGTAGTATATTACTTCTTTCTTTGCCATAATATATTTGATAATTCTTGAGCAATCGCTTTTGCCATAAGGGGCGGAACAGCATTGCCTACTTGTTTGTATTGACTTGTTTTACTACCATTAAAAATAAAATCATCAGGGAAAGATTGTAACCTTGCACTTTCTCTCACTGTTGGTACTCTGTTCCATTTATAGTGAAAATGATGACGATGCCCAGTGTCTATTGTGATACTTGGCTTTGTACTACACAGTCTTGTCCATGCGATATGCACTTTTCTGGTCTGCTGCAATTCTATGGGTAGGTCTTTGTAGTTGCCTCCATCTGGAACGATTGCTATGATTTCTTTTGTCTTGGCGTTGTGTATTGTTATTTCATGATTGTAAACGCTCTTGCTGTTTTTTCGCATGAGTCGCTGGTAATCATTTTGCGCATCTGCTGGATATGCTTCTCCGTTAGCAAGGCTTTCTTCAGGAAGGTCACAGAGAGCCTCGTAAGATGTAACCTTTGCGCAGCGCATCGCATCGGGGAAACGATATTCAGTACCATCAGCGAAACCTACAAACACGGCTCTCCGCCTGTTTTGTGGTACTCCATAATCAGAGGCAGTCATCACTTGTACATTTACGGTATAGCCGATGGCTTCAAAATCTTTCATGATTGAGTCTTTGACAATGCCACCCCCGATACTCAAAATATTTGGAACATTCTCCATGACAAAGGCTTTCGGCTGGAAACATCTTACGAAATTCACAAAAGACTTGTACAGTTTGTTGCGCTCATCCTCTATGATTCTTTTTCCAGCCACGGAAAATCCTTGGCACGGAGGTCCACCTATGATAACGTCAACATTTGTAATGTGATAATCTGCCTTTACCTTCTCGGGGGGAAGACTGGAAAGGTCGGCACACAAAGTATGAGAGTTCTTCCTGTTGTACTCATAAGTGGCGAGAGCGTCCTTCCAGTTGTCTATCGCTAAAAGCTCCTTAAAGCCGCTCATCTCGAACCCAAGAGACATGCCACCACAACCGGAAAATAAATCGATGAATGTATATTGTTTCTTTTCTGCCATTCCTGTTCTATGTATTCCTCACTTTTTCTTATGATATACAAAGTTACGAAATATTATTTAAGTATACAAGTTGACGAGGAAACGAGCTGTTAGTTGATAATTCATAATTGGGCAAACTCAAGAACTCAAAAAACTATCAACTTGTCTACTCGTCAACTTGTCAACTCGTCAACTAAAAAAAACTTCCCCCATTCATCTTCCATACCTATCCATGTTTTTTGCACAAAGCCGCAGGGCAGCGTATCTTTGCAAAGAGAATAAAAAAGAGTAGCCTCCCCCGATTGTGAATTCATAATTCATAATTGTGGCAAACAACTCGTAAACTCGTCAACTATCAACTCGTCAACTCGTAAACTATTAACTCGTCAACTATTAACTTATTAACCTTAAAAAACTAAAAGACTATGGCAGTAATGTACAAGTTGTATCAGAACAACAGAAAAGATTCTAAGACAAAAGGTAAGTGGTACGCACGCGCCATCTACACCCAGATGGTGGAAACCGACGCACTGGCAGACCGCATTCAGCGTAACTGTACCGTGAAGCGCAGTGATGTGCTGGCAGTACTTTCTGAATTGGTAGAGGTGATGCAGGATGAGTTGCAACAGAGCCATGTGGTGAAGCTCAACGGCTTCGGGCTGTTCAAAATCGGACTTCAATCCAAGCCAGCTAACAAGGCATCTGACTTCTCGGTAGCGCAGCATGTGGTGAACTACCGCGTGAACTTCTGTCCCGAGATGAAGGGTGGCGGCAAAGGTCGCAAGCGCAACCGCAAGTTCTTGGATGATGTCCGCGTAACCGAGGCTCCCAAGAATGCCGTTGACACCAAGAAGCCCAGCGGCACGCCTTCTAACACGCCTGCACAGCACTAAGCGGCAGTGCGCACACATGAAAAACACCTTTGCTACGGCAAGAAAGCGTGAGAGGGGGTGGCCTTTGGTGGCTGCCCTTTTTTTTTGCAGCCTCCCCCAACCCCCTCCAAAGGAGGGGAGTCCAATCAGCTTGAGACTATCAACTCTTGAACTTAATTCATAATTTTTAATTCATAATTCATAATTGAAACTCTAAACTCTAAAAACTATACTCTAAACACTCGTCAACCAAAGTATGAATTATGAATTCTTAATTATGAATTAACTTGTGAACTCGTCAACTTAAGAACTTAAGAACTTAAAAACTTAAAAACTTAAGAACTAATAGTGTATGCCAGATGGCGAACGCTCAATAAGCAAACGGTGGGCAATGCCGAAGCTGTGGAAAGGCGGATAAAGGAAATAGACAGGCAACTCAATGCGTTTCGCTCACGCTGCCTGCTGTACAAGGAATATTCCTCCATTCAAAACCTCGCTTTACTGGGCGAGGACTTCATTCGACGAGCAAAGCGAGACTTGCCGCCACTCACCTTCGCCACCTCCATCATGTGCCAGCGCATTGCCATTTCCACCGACGGCTTTTACGGTGGAATGCGTGAAGACGTTAATCTGTACACTGCTCCCAACGAAGCGGTGTTGAACGTTGGCAACATGGAACAGGGCGGCATTGTCGATGACTGTCGTGCGGATGCCGACCTTGACCCCTCGCTGCCGCTGATTCTTGCGTTCGATGCCAATGCCAACATCAACTGGATGGTGGTGGGACAAGAAGGAAAGGACGGAAAGCTTCGCATCTTAAAATCGTTCTTCGTGAAGTACGAACGCAAGATGCCCGAGCTAATGGATGACTTCAACGCCTACTATCGTTACCACAGGCGCAGGCAAGTAGTATTCTATTACGATGCTACCTTTGTCGGCAATGCCTATGGCACGCATGCCGAACCGTTCTACCGCATCATCATCAACGCACTGAGAAGAAACCAATGGAGCGTTCGGGCAAAGTACATTGGCAAACCCATGAACCACATCCTGAAGAATGCGCTCATCAACCGAATGTTCAGGGGGCGAGCCAAGCACCAAGTACTTATCAATCGTGACAACAACCCCGACTTGCTCATCTCCATCACCTCTGCCGGTGTGCGCAACGGAAAGAAAGACAAGTCGGGAGAAAAGCTTGCCGAGACTGAGGAGGACAAGCTGGAAAGCCGCACCGACGGCTCCGATGCTTTCGACACGCTTTGCATCGGTGTAGAAAACTACCCCATCCTCTCAGGACGCTCCACCATCACGAACGTCATTGCCTGACGAACCTTGCCAACTCGTAACCTTGTCAACTTGTCAACTCGTCAACTAAAAAGACTATCGTGGTTTATCCATATACATACGTTCACTACCTTTTATTGCGTTACGAAATGTAAAATAATTTCGTAATAACAAAGCAACCATTTTCTTGGCTTCAAGCAAATGGTTGTTTTGCCCCACAGCCCTTGCCTTTCGCTACCAAGAGTGAAAGGCAAGGGCGCTTTTTGCAATATTCGACGCCCCGAATGTTGCAAACCACAGAGAAAAACACGCATTTTGCGCGGTTTTTCCACACCTAAAAAACATAAACCCCACGTTCCCAACGTGTTATGTTTTCATCGTGCGCATCCCTGCGCACTTCCCTCCCTGTCCAGCCCTCACCGCCCTGCAACGGCTTGGCAATTGCCTCCCTTATATTTAGCGGAATATGTAAAGAATTTTCAATATATAAAACTATAACTATCATCGGTTTGAGAAAATTATAGTTTATTTTTGGTGAAAGTATTAAGCAATGTCCTAACCTTAGAAAAATAGTCACCTTAATCGGTGACTATTTTATCCAAAATCATTTTACTTGCTTTTTCAACATCCATTAAAATCTTAAGAATGAAGTTAGGTTGCTCTTTCAGGCATTTTATCCAAGAATCCAAATATGTAGCATTTTCATCGAGTAAAGATTTGCTAAAACCAAGCATTTGCGCAACTCTTGCAGAACCAAGTTCTGCAATAATTTCTTCAACAGCATATTGCTTATCTCCAAACTTTTTCCCAAATGTACGATTTAACCGATCTTCCTTACCAGTAGAGTGCATCATTTCATGAATGAGTGTAGCATAGAAATTCTCTCCGTCCTGGTAGATTTCATCTTTGGTACTACTAATTTTGAATTGTTTTTTCATTGGAATAACTATTCTATCTGATTTAGGGTCATAAAAAGCCTTGTCGTGTGGAGTTGTATAGACGATAGGACATAGCCATTTTTGTTCTTTCAACATATAATCTATTGCCTTGTTCGAATACATGCCTGTCGCATCAGAGGAAACCTGTTTATAGAAAAGTTTTTTGAACGTAAGTCTTTTTTCAGGAAATTTTTCAAAGTAGTTAGTCTGTTCAATGTTGAAGACCTGGTAGTTTTTCAGATACCAGAATTTAGTACAGTCATCCTGTTCTTTTCTCAGCATATCTTCGTACTCTACATTAGTAATTCGTTTACCATCTTTATAAAAATTACAATCCCAAAATATAATTGGTACTGACTTTTCACCTTTGTTGATATGCACGCCAACCTTGTTAGCTTGTTTAAGCGTGCAATAAACTGGCAGTTCGTATTCATTCATCTCATAGTGCATGGCAAGCATCATGTTATTAATGCCATGATAGTTGCTTCCAGAAATGTTCATAGGCGTATTTCCTAATGTAACATTGAACCATTTTTTCCTCCATGGTTTCTCTTTCATCTCTTCCATTTTCTGAATCATCATATTAGCAAACTCTGTTAATACTTTTTCGTTTCTCGTTGTCAGTTTCATAATCTTTTTATTTTTAATCCATGTTTGTCAGCTGAATATAGCTGATGTTTATCATTTCTCGCATTGCAATTTGTTCAGCTTCATTCATAGCTTCTGTATAAGACTTTGCCATAATTTCAAAACTAAGATACTCGTCTTCCTCGCCATAGGCTTCAACATGATAAATACTATCAACCAATTGTGTGCTATCATTGTAAGAGCTAACAATGCTGTTACTTTTAATGCGTGATGTGAAAGTTGTTGTTGTCATAATAATAATTTTAAATTGTTAGAATTTTTATTTTTTACATGCAAAAGAAAACAGCACTTGAGAGTCCTACAATGCAAGAGATGACCGATAAAATTTTTCAGAAAATAGGAAATAGGCAAGCCTGCCCCTATTATCTTAAAAATTTTTCGAGACAAAGTACGTGTGCCCTTGCAGAGGATGTAAGTGCGTTAAATTTGCAATGGAAAAAAGAACAATTGTAACAATGACAAGAATAGTTGATAATAACAACTATCTCTTCAAGCTAATAAGGATAATCATTATCTTAAAATAAAGCACATTCAATTGATAAAACATCTCATGTTGAAGCCTATGGTGCGGAGGACAATGTAATAAAAAAAATGGGCAGAGTCTTTTACCGAAGTTAAGAATGACTATAGAAAGGAAGAATAAAAACTTCAGCTATACTCGGTTGACAGTAATGGAATGCAAAACAATTACTTTCCTATACTTATGAAACTGACAACGAGGAAGGAATAAGTACAACAGAAAATCAATTGTAAAAGATGAAAAAAAAGGAAGAGATGAAAAAGTAACCATTTTGGAATACCATCATACACATTAGAAAAAAGCCTAAGAATACATTATTAAAGCATCAATATTAGAATAACATTTTGACATGCTCTATAAGATGAATGAGTACGAACTGCCAGTGTAGCACGCGGATGAAAATTATTTAAGGTAAGCATGCATATCAACAACGAGGAAAAGGAATATACAAAAAATGTGGTTTCAAAATTAAAAAGACGATAAACGGATTTCTAACGTATAAAATAAACTCAATAAAATGAACGAAAAATGAAAAATTATGGTATCTGAAAAACTACCAAGTCTTCAACATAGAAATGTCTAACAATCAAAAAAAAGACGATAACTTCAAAGCCTACCATAAAGTTTTGTCGGATGCGACAGATATGTATATGAACATGGAAGAAAATCATGAAAAGATCTGTGCTATCGTCTATGCATCTGCAATCGTCATGGCTTATCATTCATATAATGATAGAATAATGATATGAAATTGGCAATTAATGCAACGTGTCTAAAACATGAATTCTACCAAGACGGTGAGGAAGCCTTCACCCATAGAAAATGTGTAAACTCGAATTTATTAAGGTTTTATCATATATTTGGAAAGAAGTTTGGTGATAAACAGCAATTCACTAAAAAAAAGAGAAACAAAATTTTACAAGTTCTTTGTTGTAGCAAATCTTTACTCGATGAAAATGCTACTTTTTTGAATACTTGGAAAAAATATCTGAAACGACCAGTATAGTATAGTAATGATGAAAAAGTAAAGTTATAAAAAATGCTATAATATAAATCCTAATATAATTTTATTGGATTCGCATAAAAAAAGCGGAGCCGTCAAGCTCCGCCCCCATTGCAAATTAGCTGTCAAACAATAACTATACAATGGCTATCAATTTTCTACCTATTTCGTGAAGTCCATCCACGATTCGCTTGCGTTGCTTTGGTCGTGGCTTCTTCACACCATTGGCGTAATGGCTCAGTTGGCGCTGGTTGACGCCAGATGCCCGAGATATGGCGGCAAGGCTTGCGTATCGTTCACAAGAACGTATGAGTGCGGCAGTGTCGAGATGATAGTCAAACTCGTACTCGCCATTACGCAACCACTCTGGCACAGCGTCACCGTCGTTTATCATACCCTCGACGTGAAAGCGCAGCGTCTCTGGAATTTCAATCATCAACTCGTCGTATGTCTTTGCGGTAATAGCCACTGCACCAGGTACATTTTCTCCAAATGTAGCCCCAAAATTTTGCTCACACCATGCTATATCTACTCTTATTTTCTCCATTGTCGTATAATTTTTATGTTCTTTTTTATATTCTAAATGCAGGGGGTGGTTATTTCCACCCTGCCTGCTTCCAGATGCTGTTTAATAAAAATTGATTTAATACTTCATTCTTTTGTCCTCTCACAGTAACTTTACCTTTTTTGTTTGGATGCTTAAATTGTCTGTGGTCACCTTTGGTTGCTATAAGTTCCCAACCGTCTGCTTCTAACATCTTGATGACTTCTTTAACCTTATATCTTTTCATTGATTGTATGTTGTTATTGTTTGACGATACAAAGGTAGTAAAAATAATACCATTAAACAAACTTTCAATCAACTTTTGGTATTATTTTTAATACTTTTAACAGATTGTCGTAAAAGTGTGATAAAAGGTTTGCCGTCCGTGAGGATAGCATGCCTTTTTCATTGTATTTTACGGTGCAATCCCATTGCCTTATCTTTGCTTTCATAACAATAATAAACTTATATATATGGGCATTACGATAAGAAAAGGCATTCCCACAAGATGCTTCTCTAAAAACATTCCCAACCTCACGGTGGGCATTGGTGGCGACCGCCTCGAAGTGAGCATTCACGTCAACAACGAACAAGTGTACAGCGAGACGCTCTTTCCTGTCAATGCCACGATAACGCTTTCCGAGCTTGGCAATCTGCTCACCTCATACGTAAGGCGACCACTCGTGGCGCAATGCCACATCACCATGGAGGAGTACAAAAACGGCTCGGCTACAGACCGCTCGTCCATCGACTTTACCCTTGTCTACTGCGAGGCTGACGTTCCCACCTCTTGCGATGACTTCTGTAACAACCACTTCCTGTCATTGCTCATCGGCACAAAGATCACCGCCGTGGGTCGCCTTGAATATCTGCACTATGTGGGTAACGATGCCGCCAACGTTACGGCTTACTACACCGACGGCAGCACGCAGAGCTATGGGGTTACGCCCATGAGTTCAAACCCAACCTTCACCACCATTGACGTAAGCCCAAAGGGCTACATGCAACCGGGCAAGTCGTTGCGTGGCTACGTTGTCACGGCAGGCGCGCGCCGACAGTCGTTCATCATCGATGCAGCCTGCCCCGATGCCTCTCCCATATTACTTTTCGTCAATTCCTTTGGCTGCGATGAGCTGCTCTATTGCACCGGAACACTAAAGAAGTCGCCCACCTTCAAGCGCAAGTCGGCTGTTATCGACGGTGTCAACAAAAACTACTCCATTGTCGAGACCCGACAGTTCAAGGCGGACACAGGCATACTCAACGAGGACATGGCAGACTGGTTTGGCGACGTGCTGCGCTCGCCCCTCGTTCGTGTCGTAACCCTCAGGGGTGGCAGCGTCACCGTTGGGCGTGAGGTCATCATCACCGATTCCAAGACCGAGCAAACAAACAGGGCGGAGGAGATGCCACGCTTCACCTTCACCTACCAGTACGCCCAGCGCAACCACAACGTGGTTGAGCTCGATCGCACTGGCAGAGTATTCGACCACACCTTCGATTATACCTTTGAATAATTCATAAATGTAGTTGACAAGTTCACAAGTAGATAGTTAACAAATCATGACTCCTTCCCCAATTCACTTCTCCGAGATGCTTCGCCTCATTGATTCAGCTTATCAGCGCAGGCAGACACTCAACATCAAAGCCTTTCGCTCAGATGGACACAGAGTGCAGTACAATGGCTGGCTCGTCCACCACCAGTTCTGGCGTGGTGGCTACCTCCGCATTGTCAATCCGGTGAACAGACAGATACGCCAGTTGCCAGACATCTTTATCTATGAAATCAACGGAAAAAAAGTATACCTATGAACAAAAATCAATTCAAGCTCGTGCAGACAGGCAAGAGCGGAAACACCGAGAAAATGCGCATTGTGCCGTTTGGCGTTGGCAGCGCCACCAACTCGCTCTCATCAGAATATGGCGGCAACTCGGCAGAACTCTTCGATGACGACGAGTCCGTCAACGCCATGCAGATGGATGTCAACGGAAAGACTTATCAATATGTACCTTTCGGTGCCGACAATATGCTTCCCTATCGCATCAAGGAAATTCTCCTCGGCAACATGATTACGGCACAAAGCCAGCACTTCAACATCATGTCGTGCTACGGAGGAGGATTGCGTTTTGTCACCCGTGAGGACTACAAAGACACCCACGATCAAGATATACGCGACTTCTGCCTGCACAACTCGCTCACGGAATGTTTCCTTGAGCAGAGCACCAGTATGAAGTTCTTCTTCTTCACCGTCACTTGCGTCATCCTCTCTCGCGACGGCAGCCGTATCGTGCAGGTGCGCAACAAGGATGCGGCGTACTGTCGCTTCGAGTACGCACCCTCCACCAAGTCGGGCAAGATTGAGCATGTGTTCTTTGGCGACTTCCGCATGGGACGCTTCAATGAGAAGGACATCGAGGTCATACCAATGCTCGACTTCTACGACCCACTTGGCGACCTTGAGGTGCGCATGGGGCGAACGCCAGACCCCGACACAGGACTAAAGCGCAAGCCCACCCGACAGCGCAAGTTCGCCATCCTTTCGTGCATGCCCACGCCCGGACGCAACTATTACCCCACCCCCTATTGGGCAAGTGCCTTCAAGGATTCGTGGCTCGACATCTACAGGCTCATCGGCATCAGTAAGCGGTTCATGATCAAGAATACATCTGCACCACGCATACAGATAGAGGTACACGAGGACTACTGGGACAACGTCTGCGACAACGAGCAGATTGAAGACCCCTTAAAGCGGCAGATGAGAAAAGAGCAGGAGAAGCAGAACATCATCGACTTCGTCTGTGGTGTAGAGAACGCAGGAAAGGCTTTGGTCAGCGGCTATTATGTAGACCCCAACGGCAAGGAGTGCCGCATGGTGCGAATCTGCACCATCAGCGACAGCGAGAAGAAGGAGGGAGGCAACTGGAGCGATGATATGCAAGAAGCGGCTAATGCGCTTTGCTTTGCCTTCGGCGTACACCCCAACCTCGTGGGAGCCACCCCGGGGAAAAGCCAAATGAACAACTCTGGGTCTGACAAGCGCGAATTGTTCACGCTCAAGCAAGCCATAGAGAAAGCCTTTCACGATGTCATGGCAAAGCCTTATCACGTCATCCTGCATTACAATGGCTGGGACAAATTATATACCGTTGACGTGCCGATGATACAACTCACCACGCTCGATGAGAACAAGGATGCCAAAATTGTAAGACAAGAGTGAAAAGAATCCTCCCCCGACCCCTCCAAAGGAGGGGAGAACTATCAACTTGTAAACTTGTCAACTCATAAACTAAAAAGACTATCAACTCGTCAACTCGTAAACTAAAGAACTCGTAAACTAAATACCTCACTCATGCAAATTACCAAGCAAGATTTTGAACGTGCGCTCCCAGTAGGCACCAGTGCGCACATAGAAGTATTTCAACAGGTGCAGCCAGCCATCGAAGGTGTCGCCACAAGCTATGCCTCACAACTCCTTGGCAAAGAGGGTAAAGCCATGCTTGCGGACATCCAAGCAGACAACTACTTGTTGCAAGAGTACAAACGACTGGTATGCCTCACCGCCTTTCGGTCGGTGTTGCGCCAAATAGACCTCGTGCTCACGCCCACAGGCTTCGGCATCGTCAGCTCTGGAGGCGTAGCCCCAGCCGCCAAGCACCGTGTGGATGCGTTGTACTACCAGCTGCTCGATGAAGAGATGAAGGCACGCGCCACGGTCGTTTTCCTCCTACGGTCGCTTTCGTGGGGAACCACCGTGCAGGCAACCTATGCCTTACCTTATTTATATACGGCGCATCGCTTCTTCTTCGTCGATTCGTACAATACAAGGGGTGCGAACGACTGGGACAACTTCCAGTCAGCGGTATGGGGCACCGATGCCATCATGCGCAACGCCATGGGCGACGCACAGATGGACGAACTGCTCAGATGTTATCGCTGCAAAAGTCTGTCCCCAAAGCACGAGCCAGTGGTGGAAGGTGTCTGCCGACTCACGGTCATGTATGCCCAAAAAGGCAATGGCATTCTCAAGTCTCCGCTGTACAGGCAAGTCATGCAGCTCCTCGACGAGGATGCCGAGACCTTCAGCCAGTACCACCAGAGTGTACAATTCAAAGCCAATCATCATGAGAACTTCCAAAACAGAAAAGACAGTGCAGGTTTCATCTTCAACGGATGAAGCCAAAAGGCGCGTCACGCTCAACTTCACTGTACCCACCGCATGGCGTGAGCTTTCGCAATGGCAGCTGCGCCTTGTCTTCGACCTCATGGCACGCTACAACGACAATGTGGCTGTCAAGTGCGTCATGCTCGTGAGGTTCTGTGGCTTGAGGGTCATCAGTAAGACGCGCTTCGGATGGCGATGTGTGTCAAACGATGCCAAGCGCACCGTCTACTTGCCCACATGGCAGGTGCAGCAGTTCATACATCAATTCGACTTCATCGACCAAGTGGAGTTCATGGATGGTAGGTTGGATGCCGTCTGTGGGCTCCATGCGGCTGATGCGCTCCTCCATGGGGTGAGCTTCGACAGATACCTCCATGCCGAGAAATACTATCAAATGGTCATCGACACTGGCGACATGCGGTGGCTCGACCATGTTGCCATGTGGCTGTACCACGATACCAAAGGCAGGGCGGCAGGCTACGGAGATGCCGTCAACGACAGTGGTGACGTTGTGCAGGATTTCACGCTCACGCCCGGGGAACGTGTCGGAACACTGCTGTGGTATGGCTACGTCAAGCGTACCATGTCCACGGCATTTCCGCACTTCTTTCGCAAACGTGAGTCCGCCGACGGCGAACCTCCTCCAGAGGTCCACTTCATCGACTTGTACAATGCGCAGATGCGTGCGCTCACTGGTGGCGATGTCACCAAGGAGAAAACCGTGCTGGCACTCGACTGCTGGCGTGCGCTCACCGAGCTCGAAGCAAAGGCGAGAGAGGCGGAAGAACTGGAAAGGAAAATTGCCTCCCCCAATCCCTCCTAAGGAGGGGAGTAAATAGCTGAACTAACCACTCGTCAACTCGTCAACTTGTCAACTCGTCAACTAAAAAAATTATCTCCCAATGTCACAAACTCAACTATTCAACGTCCGAAATTATTTCAAATGTCTGGCACAAAACAACAAGCTCGCCTTGCAGCACGGATTCAAACCCGGCACGTGCAGCGGCTTGGCAGGACTGGAAGACATGGCGGCGCAGTTCCGCCAGCAAGCCAACTTCATATTGGTGGACGACACCACCACGCAAAGTACCTACAGCAATGGCGTTACCTTTTTCCGAAAGGATGTGTACACCGTGTTTATCCTCGCCGCCTATCGCTTTGACGACATGGCGCAACGAGAGGAGAAGATGGACCTGTGCCGACGTATCTTCAGACAAATGCACGCCAGACTCATACACGATCGTGACAGCATGGTGTATGGCGATTCTCTTGAGTACCTCAATGTCAACAACATCTATTCTACGGAGCTACCACGGCTGTTCCTCAATGGTACTACCGGACTTTATTTCATGGTCAACAACGAGCAACCCATCGACCTAACCTATTCTAAAGATGAGTGGAACAAGTAACATGACACAAGAGCAGCTCGAGCAGTACGAGCAGGAATGGACAGCCAACATGGTGAAGTACTGGCAAGAGAAGATGATGCAGTTCTCACCGCCAGTCTACGACACAGGGGCATTGCACAACTCGTTGCGTGGAGAGCTGCACCCTGGTCCAACAACCACCATACAGCACCATTTCCTTGAGTATGGCTTGTATGTGGCAGCAGGCACAGGCAATGGATACCGTCGGGGCAACTCTGGATTGGATGACGAAAATGGCTTGCAGTTCATGCGTGGCAAACAATGGAACAAAGGGCGTGGTCATCGTGTGGCGCGCGACTGGTTCAAAGGCAAGTTTCTGTACAGCTTGCACAGGCTCAACGATGTCGAAGCAAGCTTCTATGGAGAGGCTTATCAGGGAATGGTGAGTGAGACGCTTACCGCCATGTTCGCAGATGGACTGGAAACGTCAAAGGGCGTGGTCAGGATGTAGCTAACGGTATTCTTAGCACAGCGAACTTTATCATAACTTTGTCTCAGACATCAATGATTATATATGGAAAAAGACAATACATATCGAAAATTAGAAAAAGACTTTGCTGCTATTCGTGACGAGCGTGGCACGCAGGCAAACACGGCAAACCGCATCGGGTCGGCGTTTCTCTCTTTGCTGTCTTACATCGGCAGTGCGGCATTCCTCCGCAAGGATGTTCCAGACACGGCTGAGCAGGTCATGACGTTTCTCAAGGGCATCGTGGCAAAGGCGGTGAGCTATTTTCAGGGTATTGTGAATAGAGGTGACATCAAAAATTATGGAGATGTTACCAACAAAGGGAATATCAACAACACTGGCGACATCACCAACTCTGGCAACATTATGACGAATAACCTCACGGTGACGGGTAAGGCGACATTCTTTGAATTGGAGATACAGAAGGCAAAGGCGGCTGGGGGTATGTCAGTGAACTCCGCCGGTACTTTCCACATTGATGCGGTGGAGGAAACGGAAGACGGATTTGTGTGCTACCAACGTGCGGAGAAGGATGGTGTGAAGCTTTTGCAGACTTGCGAGCCGAAAGACCAGATGATGTGTTCAAATGGGATGAATAGCCTGCCCCTCCAAGGGAAGGGAAACCAGAAGAACGATGGAAAGCCGCATGCCATTGGCAATCACTACTATTGGCGGTTGGCGACTGATGCCCCCACAAAGGTGGTGATGCACACGATTAACGGTAAGGAGGAAAAGTGTCTGAAATTGGTGCTGTCAAAGACTGACCATTCCAAAAATACTGTTGACATACCAAAGGTAGGTGATGACCTTGTGCAGATTGGCAATCGTGACAACAAGGAAAGGCAGAGTGTCATGATGTCGTGCGCTTATAATAGTTTTGACCCAGAGTTGAAGCCGTCTTATTGGGCGCATTACATGGGCGTGAACGACTATGATATTTCCAAGCATAGATACACATGGTTTGCCGCAAATGGAAGTAATGTAACTGGAAACTTCAAGGTGCAGAGCGCAGACGGTGGACTTGAGTCTATCGAAGACTATGTGAAGGGACTGGCGCAAGAAAATAGCAACAATACGGTGGTGTGGCAGGTGGCGTTCTCCATTCGGCATATCACCGACAAGCAGGGTGAGACGTTCAGACTGAAGGTTGTGCGCATCGTTGGCGACAAGGCAGAAGAGGTGGACTATGCCGCCCTTTCTGCCGCCGGTGCCGATCTGTTTGTTTTTGGTGACGACATGGGTGCGTCTGTCCGCGTGAACCCTGGTGAGGACTACCTTACGGCAGACTATCCACATAAACGTTACCTTATGGCGCGTGTGGTAAGTTATGGCACGGACATCACGCTGGCGCAGGACACTATCTATCCCGAAGCTAAGCAAGGCAAGGATGCAGTGAGCTATAAGCTGTTGCCGATTTCGGAAATTGCACTGGCGTACATCTCAGAGGATAAGGAGACAAAGAAAAAAACGAATAAAGTTGACCTAAAGTTGGAGTACAAGATACAGAAAACCGTTGGTGAGCAGGTGAGCTTCACTACCTTGGGAATAGAGGGAATGACGCTTACCCTACAGCCAAGCGTGGATGAAGAGTTCAGTTATGAAAGTTACAGTGTTTCGCATGTCTTGGAAAAGAGAAAAATGACTTATAAGGAGATACCCGATAATAGTTACACAGTAACGCTGAAAAAAGGCAAAGACGTCGTTGACCAGCGCATTGTGCCTATCACGTTCAAGCCAAAGGTGGTGTTTGACATTGACACGGTGAATGGATCGCTTACCAGTGAGATAAAAACCGTTAAAGGTCAGATGTCAAAGATAGAACAGACAGCCGAGCATATCAGCTTAACGGTGGATGGCGGCACTCGTCCGAACTTGCTGTGGGGCAGCGACCTTGACCTCGACGGTGTGGACACTACCAACAAGGCAGCCATTCAGAAGCATTTGGGCGTGGGGATAGCAAACGCAAAGATAGACAGCAAAGAGTGGTTCGAGTACTTGAAAGGCGGAGGCGTTGGTGGAGCGGACGCCCTGAAGTTCAAGGCAATGAAAGATACGTCAGAGT
>QWCJ01000458.1_pt1 | contig 27048 bp, 22 predicted proteins | sample 1972501 | NCBI WGS metagenome assembly QWCJ01 (sample SAMN09866711, study PRJNA288562) | Human vaginal metagenome isolate term2_vaginal, whole genome shotgun... | isolation source: vagina | host: Homo sapiens | place: USA: California
ATTGAACGAAAGACCGAGAGAAAAATTAAACTTTTCTACACCAAAACGCGAGTTCTTCAAACACGTTTTATAATTTTGCACTTGCTGGTTGACTCTACGAATTAAGATCTTAGTTAAAGTCTGCCAATATTGCAGAGATTTGAAAATAAAAATGTAATTTTGTCATTACAATGAATACAACTGAGCTTCAGAAAACAAAACAACGATATAACATTGTTGGAAACAACAGTGGTTTAAACCGTGCGCTAGATGTTGCCTTACAGGTAGCACCTACCGACTTGTCGGTTCTGATCATTGGTGAGAGCGGTGTTGGTAAGGAAATTATCCCCCGTGTTATCCATGATAATTCGCCTAGAAAACGAGAAAGATATTTGGCTATCAACTGTGGATCTATCCCTGAAGGAACGATAGATAGTGAATTGTTTGGACACGAAAAAGGCTCATTTACAGGAGCTATTGGTGAGAGCGAAGGCTATTTTGGTATAGCTCATAAGGGTACAATCTTCCTTGATGAAGTAGGCGAATTGCCTATGGCTACCCAAGCACGCTTATTACGTGTTTTAGAGACAGGAGAATATATCCGTGTGGGTGGAACAGAGACGAAGAAAACAGATGTGCGCATCGTGGCTGCTACCAACGTTAATGTGCGTAAGGCAGTAAGTGAAGGCAAGTTTAGAGAAGATTTGTTTTATCGTTTAAACACTATTCCTATCCAAATGCCTCCACTGCGCGACCGTGGTGATGATATATTATTGTTATTCCGCCTTTTCGCAATGCAAATGGCAGAGAAATATCATTTGCCAAAAGTGGTGCTAACCGATGAAGCTAAGCAGATAATGTTGCATTATAAATGGCCTGGTAACGTGCGGCAGTTGAAGAATATTACCGAACAAATTTCTATATTGAGCGAGGAGCCAGAGATCACAGCTGAGAAACTTTTGCAGTTTATCCCACTTGATCAAGAAAGTACGCAACTAGCCACTATTAGTGGCGGTGGTAGCCATTCATACGAGAGCGAGCGAGAAATTTTATATAAAATATTATATGAGTTGCGTGGTAATGTGAGTGATTTGCGTCGCGATCTCAACTCTGTTCGCAAGCAGTTAGAAGACAACACAGCATTAAAAACAGCACGCACTTATGTAGCTAATCATACCCCCAATGTGCCAGCCGTAGCAAGTAAAGCACCTATTCCTACGGAAGAAACTCGTGTGGAAACAGTGGAAGAGGCTGAAGCTGAAGAAATATCAGAACCAGCAACACTTAACTTGAACGATATTGGGCGGCAGATGATAGAGAAAGCTTTGGAACGAAACAAAGGTAATCGCAAGAAAGCTGCACAAGAGCTTGGTATTAGCGACAGAACGCTTTATCGTCGTATTAAGCAATACGGATTAGAATGATAGGGCAAAATAAAGTGAGGGATAAAGATAAATACGCAATGATAAAGTTTTTCAAACTTATAAAGCAACAAGTTCAAAGCAAACATCTTGTTATAGCATTGTTAAGCATCACTTCAGTTGTGTTCACAGCATGCAAAGTGAGCTATAAGTTTAATGGTGCAAGTATAGATTATAATAAAGTGCATACCATACAGATTGCCGATTTCCCTATTCGCTCCGCCTATGTATGGGGACCCATGGCACCTATGTTTAATAATGCCCTCAAAGATGTGTATGCCAATCATACAAAGTTGCAACAAGTGAAACATGGAGGCGACTTAAAGGTAGAGGGCGAGATCACCAACTATCAGCAACGTAATAAGAGTGTAACCAGTGAAGGTCATTCAGCTCAAACCGAACTTTCTATCACTGTAAATGTAAGATTTACCAATACTAACAATCATAAGGAAGACTTCGAACGACAGTTTACAGCTACTTCTAGCTATGAAACTACAAAAAGTTTGCAATCTGTTCAACAGCAGTTGGTAGAAGAAATGATAAAAGATCTTACTGATCAGATTTTTAATGCCACTGTAGCTAATTGGTAATGCCATAGATAATGGATATCACATCTCTAATTAATCATCCTGAACGGCTCAATAAGGAAACACTATACGACTTGCGTAGTTTGTTAGCACTTTATCCTTATTATCAGCCTGCCAGAATTTTATTATTGAAGAATTTGTTTCTACTTCACGACTCAACTTTTGATGAGGAGTTGAGACGTGCAGCGGTGTATATTACTGACAGAAAAATTCTCTTTGATTTAGTAGAGGGAGTACATTATCAATTATTGACAAAGATTGATAATATAGACAAAGCATCTAAGAAAAAAATAAGAGAAGAAGAGATTAATGATCGTACAACTTCGCTCATAGATAATTTCTTAGAGCAAATTCCTAATGATAATGAGGATAATCCAAAAACATTAAATGCAGGTAGAAAACCTACTACAGCCGATGCTACTGTTGATTATGTAGCTTATTTGTTAGAGTCGGAAAGTGCTTCGTCTAAGAATGAAGAACAACAACTCAAAGGGCAAGAACTGATAGATAACTTCATTAATCTTGATGGCGGAAAAATTACGTTACAAGACGAAACAGAATATTCGCCTAATGTCGAAGAAAATGAAGAAAGCGAGGAAGAACACGAAGAAACAGGCTATTTTACAGAGACATTAGCCCGCATCTATATTAGACAAGGAAGATATTCAAAAGCACTCGAAATTATTACGCGGTTAAATTTGGATTATCCGAAAAAAAATCGTTACTTTGCAGACCAAATACGTTTCTTAGAGAAACTTATCATTAACAATAATAAAAAATAATACAGTAGTAATGTACACTTTATTCATTATTCTAATTGTAATTGCCGCTCTCTTAATGATTGGTATCGTGTTAATACAAGAGTCAAAAGGTGGTGGATTATCATCTAATTTCTCATCGTCTAATGCTATTATGGGTGTTCGCAAGACAACAGACTTTGTTGAGAAAACCACTTGGGTGCTTGCAGCTACAATGGTAGTGATTAGTATTGCATGTGCGCATGTGGCTCCAACAGGTAATACTGACGCAAGCGTTATAGAAAATGCTACTTCTGGCGATCAGTCTACCAATCCTAATAACTTGCCTAATTTTGGTGCAAGTCAGCAAAAGCAAGCTGCCCCTGTAAAACCAACAGCACCAGCACCTGTAAAAAAATAATAGCGAAGAAGTAAAAAAGTTTAAGTTTTATTTTGTTCTTTCATATAAAACTTGTACCTTTGCACTCGCTTTAAAGAAGCAATCAATACGGTGGACGTAGTTCAGTTGGTTAGAGCGTCAGATTGTGGTTCTGAATGTCGTGGGTTCGAGTCCCACCTTCCACCCCAAGAGAAAGCAAGGATTTCGATAATGATTTCCTTGCTTTTTTGGTTTTGTGATATATTGTAAGCCATAAAAAAAGAGGTTATCCTAGACTAACCTCTTTTGTTCATATAATCTTCTCTTTGAGAGTTTACATCTTAGTAATAATTCCTTCGTCAGTAGAGCGTACAAATTCTACGATATTGCGAATTTCGGGAGAATCAGGAACCTGCTGATCTATCTGAAGGCATGCATCGAATACCGATGTTTGACCGTGAAAGAGCAGGCGATAAGCGTTAGCAATGTGCTTAACAACTTTAGGATCTATACCTTCACGTTTAGCAATATAAGTATTTACACCAATATATTTTATCGGCTCATCGCCCGCTATAATATAAGGAGGAATATCTTTTGAAAATGTAGTTCCTGCTTGTATCATAGAAAACTGCCCAACACGTGTTTTTGCATTTGCAATAACACTCGAAGAGAAGATAACGCCATCTCCTATTTGACAATCTCCTGCTATCTTTGTGCCATATCCAAATACACAATTATCACCAACTATTGTGTCGTGGCTAATGTGAGAACCTTCCATAAGGAAATTGTTTGACCCAATAACTGTTTTACCCCCCGTATGGGTAGCACGGTTAACGACAACATTCTCTCGGAAGATATTTTCATTGCCTATAATAAGTTCGCTCTCCTCTCCTACAAAATTGAAGTCTTGAGGGATAGCGGCAAGTACAGTGCATTGGTGAATTTGATTGCCGTTGCCCATACGAGTTCCATTTAAGATACTTACAAAAGGGTAGATGATACAGTTATCACCAATGACAACATCGTCCTCTATATATACAAAAGGAAAAATCTTACAGCCGTTGCCTATCTTAGCTTTAGGAGAAACTTCGGCTCTTGGACTAATTTCACTATTCATAGCATGTAACCCCCCACTCTTCCCGTAAAGGGAAGATAGCCCAACTTGCTGATGGGGATAGTGTTGGTAGTTTGAGATAATATTCTAAATTATTTTGAGCCTCCACCTAAGGCATAATATAAGTTGACAATAGACTGTAACTTAGTGAATTGCTCTTGAACTTGAGAAATCTGTGCGTTAAGTAAGTTTTGCTGTGCAGTGATTACTTCAAGATATGAACTTGAGCTCTGCTTATAAAGCAATTGAGAATGCTCTACATTCTTTTTTAAAACATCTATTTGTTGTTGCATTAACTCATTTTTCTCATTGGCAGAATTGTAAGCTACAAGCGCATTGCTAACCTCAGATCCAGCAGTAAGAATACTGTTTTGCCATGTGTTATAGGCTTGCTTATATTGATCTTCTGCAACGCGAAGACCAGCTTTTAGTTTGCCTTGTGCAAAGATAGGCTGTGTAAGGCTACCTACTACGCTTAATAACAATTTTCCCGGATTCACCAATCCGTTTCCATTCGACCATGCGCCAGTAGGTGAAATATTTAGCGCGGGATAGAAACGGCTACGAGCTTCCTGAATATTATAGAAACATTGGGCAAGTGCCATTTCTTTAGCATGAACATCAGCGCGATTACTTAAGAGTGCTATGCCAATACCTCCAGAGAAATTTGTTGGTAGATTTTGGTTAGATAGGCTACCACGTGCAATGCTATGTACAGGCTCACCTAGTAATAAGCTCAAAGAGTTTTCTGCTTCACGGATATTTCCCTTAATCGTAACACTTTGTGTTTGAACATGATAGTAAGCAGCTTCTGCACTCTGAACACTTGTAGAGCGAGCACGTCCAAACTCCATTTGAAGCTTCATCATATCCCATGTGTTCTTTGTTAGCTCTGACATATTATCTACTATTTCCTTCTGACGGTCGAGCATCAAAAGTGTGTAATAGAGATTAGCAATATTACAGATAAGCGATGTTTGAGCAGCTACCTTATAGTCTTTCATTTGTAATAGCATTGCTTGTGCAACTTTCTTCTTCGCTCTAAGTTGCCCAAATAAGTCCACATTCCAGCTTGCCGCAATGGGGAGCGTATATGCTTTTGTAGCTTCTGTATGAGACCCAAAGTGGGAAATAGTTCCAGTTGGGGCAAAAGCAACATTTGGTAAAAACGATAGTTTAGCCGCTTTTAGCTGCTGTTCTGCTATGTCTATATTCAGGACAGCATTCGCAAGATTAGGGTTATTATTGAGGGCTCTATCAATTAAGGTCTGCAACTGTGGATCAGTAAAAACACTGCGCCATGGCAGATTACCAAAGTCGTTGGCACCCTCAAGTGTTGCTTGGTCGTTTACTGGATCACGAACAACCCCTGTTATTTTCACATCAGGGCGTTCATAATTACCGTAAAGACTCTTACAGCCCGTCAACGACAAAGCTGCTAGCGAGAGTACGAATATATTTAATTTATTCATATTTTATCAAACTAAGTTGTTATTGCTTATTCTCTTTTGATTTTATGCAAGGAGTATTCTTTGCATATTGCTTCAACTCTTTCAATGCTGACTTATTATCTTCATCATCAAAGCGAAGTGGAGAAATGCGTTCTTGAATACTTTGGAATATTGTAAACAAGGCGGGAACAAAGAATATCTGGCACAGCGTACCAATGAGCATACCTCCTATAGCTGCGGCTCCTAGTGTTTGGTTACCATTGCGACCTACACCACTTGCAAACATTAACGGTATCAAACCTACAATCATTGCTAATGCGGTCATCAATACAGGGCGAAGACGAGCACCAGCACCGAGAATTGCTGCATAGCGAATAGCCATACCTGTACGGCGACGATCGAGAGCAAACTCTACAATCAAGATAGCATTCTTTGCCAACAAACCTATCAACATAATGAGTGAAATTTGCATATAAATATCGTTGTTATGTCCAAAGATCAGTGTAAAGAGGAATGCACCTGCTAAACCGAAAGGAATAGAAAGTACTACAGCAAGAGGCAATAAATAGCTTTCGTATTGGGCACTTAAAATTAAGTAAACAAAGATGATACACAAAGCAAAAATAATCACGGTGGTGTTACTTTGCTCACTTTCAGATCGTGTCAAGCCCGAATATTCATAGCCATATCCAATTGGTAGATTATCCTTTGAAACTTCATCAATAGCCTTCAATACATCACCAGAAGAATAGCCATCTTGAGGAGTAATATTAACATCAATTGAAGTAAACAGGTTAAAGCGTTTCATCACTTGTGGTCCATAAACACGTTTTAGAGTTATAAAACTATTGATAGGAGCCATTCCGTTAGGCGTACGCACATAAATATTTTGTAAAGTCTCTGGAGTTAATCGGCTATCAACAGATCCTTGGATCATTACACGGTAAAGTTTACCATAACTATTAAAGTTGGAAGCATACATACCGCCATAGTAGCCTTGGAGTGTAGCAAGCACTGCTTTTGGCGAAATGCCTGCTTGCTTAGTCTTAATCACATCAACATCTACCATATATTGTGGATATTGGGTATCGTAGGTAGTCATTGCTTTAGCAATTTCTGGACGCTTCTGTAGGGCATCTAAGAAGTTACGAGTAACCTTCAGGAACTTATCAATATTACCTCCTGTTTTATCCTGCATGGTCATAGTAACACCATTTATCATAGAGAAACCAGGTATCATAGGAGGCCCAAACGCAATAATCTGCGCTCCTTTAATGCTAGCTGTTTGCTTATAAATCATACCTAGCACCATATTCGATTCCATTGGATTTAGGAATAAAGGAATGATACTACCTTGCTTGATACAAGTTCCAATACGTGAAAAAATATTCTTTGATGCACGCTCTTCAAAAGGTTTTAACTTTATGAAAAATGCTGCTTGATTAGAACCTTGTCCACCAATTAAGCTAAAACCAACAAGGTTTTGGCGTGTTTCAATAGCTGGGTTATTAGCCAGCATCTTATCTACCTTATTAACAATCTGTTTTGTTGCAGTCTTTGATGTGCCAGGAGGGGTAGAAATAGAGATCATTACTGATCCTGTATCTTCATTAGGAACAAGTCCAGAACTTGTAACACTCATAGTTACAGCCAAAGCCACGATGCCAACAATAACAGTAATGCTCGTGATAATTGGTTTCTTAATAATGCGTTCTACACCTTTTTTATATTTATTAGTAACTTTATCAAATGCTGTATTGAAAGCGTTATGAAAACGATCTACAAAAGTTGATTTTTTTTCTTTTCCGTTCTTATCATGTGGCTTTAAGAGTATAGCACAAAGTGCTGGTGATAGGGTCAGCGCATTGATGGCAGAAATGACAATAGATAAAGCCATAGTTACACCAAATTCACGATAGAATGTACCAGAAGTACCGCTCAAGAAAGATACTGGTACAAACACTGCTGCCATCACCAATGTAATAGAAATAATGGCACCAGAAAGTTCATTCATAGCATCTATTGATGCGGTAAGTGCACTCTTATAACCAAGATCTAGTTTTGCGTGGACAGCTTCTACAACTACGATAGCATCGTCCACTACAATAGCAATAGCCAATAGTAATGCCGATAACGTTAGCAAGTTGATCGAGAACCCAAACATCCATAAGAAAAGGAAAGTACCCATTAAGGAAACAGGAACGGCAATCAAAGGAATAAGTGTAGAACGTAAATCCTGCAAGAATACATATACCACTAAGAATACCAAAATCAAAGTAAGGAATAAGGTGAATACAACCTCTTCAATAGATGCGTATAAGAACTCTGTAACATCAGTAACGATGCGCATCTTCATACCTGGAGGATAATTCTTAGCTTGAATTTCAAATGCTTTTTTCACGCCATTAGCAACATCTGTAGCATTTGAACCAGCTACTTGCTGAACAGCACCAATAACGGCTGGTTTACCATTACTTTCCATATTTACAGCATACGATAAACCACCAAGTTCTACTTCTGCAATATCGCGGAGGTGCAGAGTTTGTCCATTTGTATTACTGCTAATAATGATATTGCCATATTCCTCTGCAGTTTTCAAACGACCTTTATAACGCATAGTAAACTCATAAGCCATATTGCTTTGCTCACCAAACTTACCCGGGGCTGCTTCTATATTTTGTTCTGCCAAAGCAGCAGTAACATCTTGTGGCATTAAGTTGTACTGCTTCATTTTGTCTGGTTGCAACCAAATACGCATACTATAAGTTAGCGAACCAAAGACTTGCACATTACCAACACCCTTTACACGTTTCAGTGCTGGAACAATGTTGATATCACTATAGTTGGTTAAGAATTTCTCATCATAACGTCCATCATCACTTGTAAGCGCAAAGATAATAACATTACTACTTTGGCGTTTGCCAGTTGTTACACCAACTTGAGTTACTTCCGAAGGCAAAAGTGCTTGCGCTTGTGTTACACGGTTCTGTACATTGACCGCAGCCATATCGGGATCAGCACCTTGCTTAAAGTAAATAGTAATCTGAGCCATACCATCATTGGTAGCTTGAGAGGTCATATAGGTCATATTCTCCACACCATTGATACTCTCTTCCAAAGGTACAACTACTGAATTTAAAACTGTTTGCGCATCAGCACCTGAATAAAATGTCTGTACATAAATTGTAGGTGGAGCTATGTCTGGATATTGTTCTACAGGTAATGATACCAATCCAATCGCACCTAGAAGTACGAAGAAGATGGAGATTACCGTAGACAATACGGGTCGTTTAATAAAATTAGAAAATGTCATATTTGTTATTCTAAATTAGAACCTTTTTTATTATTTTTTGTCGCCACCCTGCATTGCCTCTACAAAGCCTGATGCCGAATTTTGTTTTTTACTTAGTTCTTCTGCTTTTTCTATAGCCTTAGCGTATTCAGCCTCGGTAAGTGCTTTGATCTTAGCACCATCAGTCAAAGTAGAAACCCCTTTGGTAACAATCTTATCACCCATTTTTAGTCCACTTGTAACAACATAGTTATTGCCATCGTTTTCTGGAGAAACGGTAATTTCTGTATAGTGTACCTTATTATCTTGGTCAACCTTATAAACAAACATCTTGTCTTGAACCTGTACTACTGCGTCTTGTGGAATAACCATAGCATGATTATTGCTCTTTGCTATTATAATCTGACCACTACCACCACTCTTCAATAGTTTTTCTGGATTTGGAAAGCGTGCTATAACACTAATTGTACCTGTAGCAGCGTCAACGATACCACTTGTCTTTACAACAGTTCCTTCATGGCTATAGATAGAACCATCTATAAGCTGTAAGCTAACACTTGGAAATTTTTGAATGGCACTAGCTAATCCATTGCTAGAACGCGATAACTTTAGCATATCAGCTTCTGTTAAAGAGAAATAAACCTCCATCGTTGAGATGTTGCTAACAGTTGTAACAGGTTGTGCAGATGACGGACTAACCAAAGCTCCTTCCTTGTAGGGAAGACTACCAATATAGCCTGATGTAGGACTTTTTACATAGCAAAAACCAAGATTTTCTTTTGCTGTAGCTAAACCTGCTTGTGCTTGTTTAACCCCAGCCTCTGCTTGCTGAATAGCAGCCGTTGCTTGGGCAACACCACTTTGAGCTTGGCGAACAGCAGCTTCAGCAGTAGCGTATGTATTCTTTGCAGCTTGCAGCTCGTAATCTCCTATTACTTTATTAGCATAAAGATTCTTGCTATTAGAATAGGTTAAGCGAGCTGTTGCCTCTTGTGCTTTTGCCGAATTTAAGCTAGCGTTGGCTGTATTAACAGCTGCACGAGCTTGTGCTACAGCACTTTGTGCTGCATCTACATGAGCTTGCCCTTGACGAACAGCTTCTTGATAGGTAGTTATAGTTGCTGGATAAGTTGATTTTGATTGTGCACTTGATGATCCAATTGTCATTACAGGAAATTCATCGCTTGTAGGCAAAGTTTGTTGACCTTTACCACAACTTACAAAAACTGTTGCTGCAACAGCAGCAACTACCAAGAATTTGTTTGCTTTCATACCTATTTTATTATACATATTTCTCAAAGATATAACTTAAAAACGTATGTTTAGACGTTTTTTGTATTTATCAGTTTAATTTAAATATTACTTTTTTAATATTCTGCACCTTTTAAGCAACCACTTTTGCTTACACTAACCCTAATTCTTTTGCTTTTTTATTCAATAGCGCTAATAACGGCTCACGCTCATTAGCGACTTTGTTGTCTAAGACTGCTTCTTTTAGGGCTTTTTTTAATACACCTACCTCGTAGCTTGGCTTTAAATGAAACATTTCCATAATTTCATTACCATCAATACATGGCTGAAGTAAGCGTTTATAATCACGTACTTTTAGATCCTCTATCTTCTCACGCACAGTGCGAAAGTTGTTTAGAAATCGTTGTTTGCGCAACTCGTTTTTACTAGTAATATCGGCTTCGCATAATGTCATTAGATCGTCAATGTCGTCGCCTGCATCATTCATAAGGCGGCGAACAGCTGAGTCGGTTACTTCTTCATCAGCAATCACAATAGGACGCATGTGCATATCTACAAGTTTACGCACATACTTCATCTTGGCATCCATTGGTAGTTTCATTCGTCGAAACAGACCAGGAACCATCTTTGCTCCTACTATATTATGATTATGAAATGTCCACCCGATAGCGTTGTCCCAGCGTTTACACTTTGGTTTACCAATATCGTGTAAAAGTGCTGACCAGCGCAACCATAATTTATCAGTTGTTTTGCAACTATTATCAAGAACCTCTAGCGTATGATAAAAATTATTCTTATGCGCTCTACCATTCTTCACATCTACTATATCCATAGCTGTCAACTCTGGCATAATGAGCTGTAGAAGCCCACAACGATGCAGATCTACAAAACCCTTGCTAGGCGTTTTAGTCATCATTATCTTGTTGAGTTCCTCTGCAATACGTTCGCCGCTAATAATCTTGATGCGCTCTGCATTGCGTTCTAGTGCAGCGAAGGTTTCGTCATCAATAAAAAAATTGAGTTGTGTCGCAAAACGTACACAGCGCATCATACGCAACGGATCGTCAGAAAAAGTAATATCAGGGTCGAGCGGAGTGCGAATAATACCATCCCAAAGATCATCAACACCTCCAAATGGGTCGACTAATTCCCCCAAACGATCTTTGTTTAAGCATACCGCCATTGCATTGATGGTAAAGTCGCGACGATTTTGATCATCTTCTAAAGTGCCGTCTTCTACGATAGGTTTTCGGCTGTCGTGGCTATAACTCTCTTTACGAGCTCCAACAAACTCCACTTCGGTATCTCTATATTTCACCTGAGCTGTACCAAAGTTCTTAAATACGGATAAATGTGCTTTCTTTCCGAGGATATTCTTTAGTTCACTAGCTACTTGAATACCACTACCTACCACAACCACATCAATATCATTAGATGGGCGTTCTAAAAACAAATCACGAACATAACCGCCAACAACATAACATTCTAATCCTAATTTATCAGCAGCTTCTGAAATATGATGAAATATATCTTTATCTAGTAATTGCGCCAACTGCGCATTTGAGAGTTCTCGCATAATAATTGTTTAATTTTGTAATGCAAAGGTAATCAAAAAGGCTGATAAAGACAAAAACTTGTATACGATTTAAAGCCTTGTTCCATATAAAATAAAAGAACACTTGATAGGTTTTATATATTATTAAAGGTGTTATCCTACTTATAAATTTCTGCTAATACCTTTTGTAAGTGTTCACCTCTAAGGTCTATTTCAATGATCTTACCTTGCGGATCGAGCAATACATTAGATGGAATACTCATAATGCCGTATGTTTTGGCAGCAGCACATTGCCAACCTTTTAAGTCAGACATTTGTGGCCATTCCATACCAAGGCTCTTTACTGCACTAGCCCATGATTCTTTCTTTTGGTCGAAGCTAACACCTATAACTTCAAATCCCTTAGCACGGAATTTCTTGTATGCTTCTACTACATTAGGCATCTCCATACGGCAAGGACCACACCATGAAGCCCAAAAATCTACTAAAACATACTTTCCTTTGCCCGCATAATCGCTAAGCTTAATAGCTTTACCATTAAGATCTACCATAGTAAGCTCGTGGAACATCAAACCTGGCTGACGAAGTTGTAGTGCTGCCCATATCTTCTTAACAGGAGCCATTTCCTTTTCGTTATAGTAACCAGAGGTAGAGTCGCATACTTCTTTCATCTCATCGAAACTAAAGCTATATACAGCTTCTGCTACATACTTAGCAGGGAAAGTGGTATTCTTGAAGTTACGAACGATTTCCAAGGTGTAGACCTTTTGAAGTGAATCAAGTTCGCCAGCCTTAGTCTCAATTTCTTCTAACCTCTTGTTGTCATCAGCGGTGATAGCACTCTTATCCTTACTCTTGATAGTCTTGTAAGTAGCAATCAAAGATTGGTACTGAGTTTCAAGACCTTTCATTTTATCTTCTTAAAATCTTTCTCATAATTCAATTAATGTAATTAGTTCAACATTTGCAAAAGTAGTAATATTTATTTGGAATAAAAGAATTTTTCCCTATGATAATAGAGGGATATTCCCTTAATTTGCATCTTAAAAGGTATAACTTAGACTATATTACGATATTTTATCGTACCTTTGCACTCGCTTATTAGCTTTTATTGATGAATAGGGGTACTTGCTCAACCCCCTTTAACAAAACAAGATATGCAAAAAACAAAACAACAGGTGAGTGTACTGTTTCTGCTTTTCAGTGTACTCTTTTGTGTTTGTCTCATTGCGGCAAACCTTTTAGAAACAAAGCAGATTTCCGTGTTAGGTATTAGTTTGACAGGTGGACTAATCGTCTTTCCTGTGTCGTACATCATTAATGATTGTGTTTGTGAGGTATGGGGCTATAAGAAAGCACGATTGTTGATATGGTTAGGCTTCGCAATGAATTTCTTCTTTGTCATGATGGGTGCGTTATGCGACTGGATACCCGGTGCTCCTTATTGGACTAACAATGCTGGTTTTCATGCCGTATTTGGGTTAGCTCCTCGTGTGGCAGCAGCGTCCTTCCTTGCTTTCGTAGTAGGATCGTTTGCCAATGCTTATGTGATGAGTAAGATGAAGCTGCACGATGGAGGGAGATATTTCTCTGCACGTGCTATCCTTAGTACCATCGCAGGAGAGAGCATCGACTCGCTTATCTTCTTCCCACTAGCTTTATCGGGTGTTGTACCTACCGAGGAACTTCCTAAGCTTATGCTTTGGCAAGTGTTTCTCAAAACGTTTTATGAGATCATCGCTTTACCCATTACTATTAAGGTAGTGAAAGCCTTGAAGGAGTATGAGGGTGAAGATGTGTATGATGAAGGTGTAAATTATAGTATTTGGAAGATTTTTAGTTTAGGGTAAAGTTATGCAAAGAGAACAAGAAGGACTACAACTCTTAGGTAAGAATACAGAGTACAAGAGTGATTATGCACCCGAGGTGTTGGAATCGTTTGAGAATAAACATCAGGGTAATGACTACTGGGTGCAGTTTAACTGCCCAGAGTTTACTAGTTTGTGTCCTATTACAGGACAACCCGACTTTGCTGAAATCAAAATCTCATACGTGCCAGATGTGCGTATGGTAGAAAGCAAAAGTCTGAAACTCTATATGTTCAGTTTTCGTAACCATGGCGATTTCCATGAAGACTGTGTAAACATTATTATGAAAGATCTTATTAAGCTAATGGAACCTAAATATATAGAGGTAACGGGTATCTTTACCCCACGTGGTGGTATTAGTATCTATCCATACGCTAACTATGGTAAGCCAGGAACAAAATACGAACAGTTGGCAGAGCATAGGTTTATGAACCATGGGCTATAAAGCGGTTTCTAGGAGTTAAGGCTATTACCTTAGTTACAGTTTTTAGGGGGTTAAGCTAAATGTAGCTTTACCCCCTTAAAACGTTTTTAACTTCTAAGAATAACCCCCACTTGCTTCTTTCCATCCATCATTACTTTTAATGGACGTTCAAACCTAACGTGGCGAACATATTCTGTTTCCTCAATGGCTGGCATAGCATCAAGCATATCCTTACGAATAACACTGCCCTCTTCAGGGTGATTGGTATCTACCATAAAATATCCCACACCAAAAGAGGTGAGATTTTGGAAGAAGTGAGTACCTTGACTAGGATCTACATTATAATTCTTTAGTGCCACTTCCACAATTACTTTCGCTGCCGAGATATTAGCCCACTTCACAGGCACACCTAGCCATGGTTCGCTACTTCCCCAACGTCCTGGCCCAACAAGCACATAGTTCTTACCCTCGATAAGAAACTTATCATTGATCGTTTCTATATCTAAAGCCACTTGTGGGTTGTTGCCCGCATTATATTCCTCGGCATATTTCACATAAACCACATCGCAAACATCCTCCGAAATGCCATGTCCTAGCGAGTTGTTACTACGCAAGAGGCATTGCTCGGTGGGTATTTCCTCTATATTTTCTTCTAGCATTTGCTTTGAATCGACAATAGGACGGATCTGAAGCAGATAAAACTCGGCAGTGCGATCCGTATTAATGTTGCACGCAAATTCTATCTCGACAGGTCGTCTCATCGCCTCTTCTCCATAGCGCATCGACATACGGAGTATTTCTGGTAGTGGAATAACATCATATTGCAATATGCCTGCAAAGGAAATAATTTTCGGTCCATTTCCTAGATGGGTATCTCTGATGCGACGATCGTTCGCATCATAGGTAGAGGCAATGAAGTGAAGCGAGTTGTCCTTGATAGCATCTTTTATCTCAAGCTTCTTGATATTGAAACCATCATCCACCTTAAAATCGGTGCCTGATCGTGTCATATCAAGCGCATAGAAGTGATTTTGTGTATCGCGCATAGCAAAATCATTTCGCGATAGTTGGAGAACATGGTTAGGATGATAGGGCGAAACGCGTAAGGTTTGCCCACCATCCACTATATATTTACCCAAACCAAGTGCCAACGATGCAATACCTTCCTCGGCTTTTTCGTTATTTACAGGGTAATAATTGATACTACGAAGCACCCCTGATACGTTAGGGTAGTAGTGATTACCGTAGGTTTTACCCACTACCTCTTGAAGGATTACTGCCATTTTCTCTTGATCAATGACGTTTCTTGTTGCCGTCATATATACTTTCGACTCCTTATAAAATACCGATGCATACACCGCCTTAATGGCTGCTGCCATCATATAAAGCATCTGCTCTCTGTCCTCAAGGTAAGGGATCATATAGGTAGAGTAGATACCTGCAAACGGTTGATAATGGCTATCTTCCAAAAGGGAAGACGAGCGAACAGCGATAGGTGAGCAGGTGGCTTCAAAGAGGGTAAGGAAGTCGTCGCGATAGCTATCGGGCAATTGTGCTTTCAAGAAAGCAGCAAGTATTTCCTCATCCGAAGCATCACTCAAAGCCAATTCGTAAAGGTTATTATTCTCCATAAACTGGTCGAACACATCCGTACAAAGTACCACCGTTTTGGGGATCTGCACTTTCACCTTTTCATATTGATTAAACTCTGGGTGCATCTTTACGACATTATCCAAAAATGCCAAACCACGTCCTTTACCACCCAGTGAGCCATCACCTATGCGTGCAAAGTGGGCATAGCGGTCGAAGCGAACACGGTCGAACTCTGCCACCACACCAATATTCTTCATGTGCCGATATTTCACGATAGCATCAAAGATAATCTGCCTGTGAGTATCAATATCTTGTAGCTCATGCCATGTAACATGTTTTAAAAAGCTACTCACAGGGAAAATTGCACGCGCACAAAGCCATCTACTCATGTGATTGCGCTCTACGTGGTAAAGCATAGAGTCGTTAGGAATAGTGAAGATGTTATCTTGCAATTCCTTCAAATTGCGCACGCGCATTACCTCTTCATGGGTGTTAGGGTTGCGGAAGATAAAATCGCCAAAACCCATGTGTTCTTCCATCAAGTGCCGAAGCTCCACACTTAGCATCTTTGAATTTTTGTCCACAAACTTAAAGCCTTCTTTCTCTGCACGTTCTCGGTTACTCGTTTCTGCGCTCTCCATTACTAGTGGTAAGTATTCGTCTTCTGCGCGTATCGTTTCTAAAAGTTTAAAACCAGCCTCTGCGTCCTTTTCGTCGGTGGTAGCTCCTGCAAGTGCCACCTCAGAAGGCTGTTTCATAGAGAGAGGGAAACGCACATCACTAATCACCCCTAAGCAATTTTCCTTATAACGCTCGTAAATTTCTATTGCCTCATTGTAGGTACGAGCTAGTACCACCTTTGGACGTCCTCGCATACGCATAGTGGCAGCATGCCTATTGAGTGCTTCTGTAGCAAAGTTCTTACTCTGCTGAAGAATATAGTTATACAGATTGGGCAAAATAGAGCTGTAGTAGCGAATACTATCTTCCACTAGCAACAACATCTGCACACCAGCTTCTTCTACATCATGCTCAAGGTTCATCTTGTCTTCTATGAGTTTGATGATAGAGAGAATAAGGTTTGTATTGCCCAACCAACAAAAAACATAGTCGAAGATACTCAAGTCTTCGTCTTTCATACGGCGTGTAATACCATGTGAAAAAGGTGTCAGCACCACGCAAGGTATATCGGGAAATTTATCTTTCACAGCATGTGCCACGGTGAAAGCATCGTTATCGGCATTACCCGGCATACAGATAACAAGGTCAATTTGTGTTGAGGCTAGCACCGTTTTGGCTTCTTCAATCGTAGAGACCTGTATAAACATAGGGGGATAACGTAAGCCCAGCCCCATATACTCATTGTAGATCTTCTCTTCTATGCGCCCATCATCCTCCAACATAAAAGCATCGTAGGGGTTAGCCACTATGAGGACATTGGTAATTCTGCGTAGCATAAGGTCGACAAAGTTAACATCTTTCAAGATAAACTTTGTCCATACGTTAGGTATATTTTCTTGCATCTGATGATCTGCCATATTCAATACCGTTTTTTTTGTTTCTGTTCTTCTTTTGCGAAAGTACAAAAGAAAATTAAGAAAATAGAGGTATCTTCTATTTTTCTCGGTTTCTCATACTGATTTCTTTATGGGTGTAAAAACTCTTAAAGTTATAGAGGGTGTGAGAAAATGTTTACAATTTGGCTTAAACATAAGTATTATTGCTAAGCTAAATATTTATCCTACAAACGTTTCTATATCATTTAACAACCTTATTAAAGATCTCCCAATCGCATATGCTAGATTTACTGGAACAGCATTTCCTATTTGCTTATATTGTTCAGATAAGTTGCCTTTAAAAATCCATTCATCAGGAAAAGTCTGTATTCTTGCATATTCACGGTAACCCACAATTAACGCCAAATTTATAATTAAGACTATTTTTGCTTCCATACTTCTGTATAAAGTTATAAACCGCTACAAAAATAGATAATTATCGGGAGATTTGAAATAAAACAGTTGAAAGATCGAGATAAGAATAGTTATATTATAATTTGAATAAGAAACTCCGTTAAACCTTTTTCTGACTTCATCATCTTATTAACGTAAACAAAGAGAAATCAAAAAAATAAGATGAAAAGAATTGGAATGCTCCTACTCTTCTTCGCAGCAACACTTGCGTTGCAGAGTCAGAACAGAACGATATTAGGAAGTCTTTATGATGGAAATCAGAAAGAATCTGTATCATTTGCCATAATACAGCTCTTAAAGAATGATAGTACCTATGTTTCAGGTACTACATCAGATGCAGAAGGAAAATTTAGCATCGCTGCTCCTAGTGATGGACAATATATAGTAAAGGCTTCTTATGTAGGATTTAAGACCCTATATAAAAAGGCTTCTATTACTGATGGTAAGGATATAAACATCGGGCAACTCATTTTTTACAACGATCCCCACACATTGAAAGAAGTAACCGTTACGGCGCGTGCCCCTAAGGTAGTACTGAAAGAAGACACTTTCCAGTACAACGCTTCGGCTTATCGTGTTTCTGAAGGTTCCACGATAGAAGCTTTAGTGAAGAAACTCCCAGGTGCTGAACTCGAAGACGACGGTACTATCAAAATCAATGGTAAACAAGTGAAGAAGATCCTTGTGGATGGTAAAGAGTTTATGGTGGGTGATACCAAGACTGCTTTAAAGAACATTCCTACTTCTATCATTAACAACATCAAGGCTTACGATAAGCAAAGCGATGAGGCACGAGTAACAGGTATCGATGATGGTGAGGAAGAAACCGTACTCGACTTTGGTGTGAAGAAGGGTATGAATAAGGGCATTTTCTCTAACATTGATCTCGGAATAGGTACTAAAAACAGATATTCGGAGCGTGGAATGGTAGCTTTTTTCAATGATAAGTTTAAGCTCATGGGCTTTGCTTCGGCAAATAATACCAATGATATGGGCTTTGGCGGAGGACATCGCGGTGGTTTTGGCAATACTCGTCAGGGGCTAAATGCCACTAAGATGGTCGGGCTTAATATGGTGTACGACAACAATAAAACCTTACAATGGGATGGTAGTTTGCGATGGAACCATGCCGATGGCGACCTCAATACTAAAACAAATATAGAGCGATATGTAGCCAATAACAACTCGTACTCTACTAGCTTTGGACAGCAATACACCCGTTCTAACGCATGGAATGGAAACTTTCGCATGGAGTGGAAGCCCGACTCTCTATGGAATATTATGTTTCGTCCAAACTTCTCTATTAGCAAAAATGATGGTAGAACGGTAAGTTCATCGGCTAGTTATAATGCTGATCCATACAAGTATACCTCCGATCCGCTATCAGCAGAGGGCTTGACTATGCTCAACCAACAAGGACACCTTGTAAACAAACAGCAGAACACCACTATATCTTATGGCGATAATAAGCAAGTAAGTGGTATGTTGCAGGTTAATCGCCGCTTGAGCAAGAATGGGCGTAATATTTCCTTGCGTACAAGTGCAGGCTATTCTAAGTCGGACTCAAAAACTTTCTCAACGCAAGATTTAGAGTATTATCAGCTCATGGATGCCCTCGGCAATCACAAAATATTCCAAGCTTATCGCTATAACCTTATGCCTACAAAGAGCTCTAACTATGGTATTCGAGCTACTTATAGCGAGCCTATTGCTAAAAAAACATATCTTCAGTTTAGATATGGTTTTAAATACAGCACATCGAAGAGCGATCGAAGTACATACGATTTGTCATCTTTGGGTGCAGGTTTCTTCAATGGTGTTACCCCTGAATATAGAGCATGGAATAACTACTTATCTTTGCTCCCAAATGCGTTAGACACTTACTACAACACCGACTTGAGTCGTTTCTCGGAATACAAAACCTATACACACGAGGCACGCCTTATGTTGCGTATGAACAAAGAAAAATGGCAACTTAATGTGGGCATACAGGTGGAGCCACAGCACACCAACTACCAACAAAACTACCTTGGCTCAAGCGTTAATATATCGAAGAATTTTGTCAATTGGAGTCCACGTTTAGACTTCCGCTATCGTTTCAACAAGCAGAGCAACCTGCGCATCAACTATAAAGGTACTACCAATCAGCCGTCTATGAGTCAATTGCTGTCCATCGTGGACAATACCGATCCACAAAACATCTCGGTGGGTAATTCTGATTTGAAGCCAGAGTTTGAAAACAACTTCCGCTTCTTCTATAACAACTTCATTCAGAGCCACATGCAGTCTATTATGACTTTTATCCACTTTACCACTAAGCGTAATGCTATTGGCAATAGTGTAACTTACAACGCTACTACTGGCGCACGCACCGTACAGCCCGTGAACGTGGATGGTAACTGGGGCTTGAATGCTGCTGTAATGTATAATACTAGCATCGACTCGGCTGGTGTTTGGAACATCAATACTTTTACATGGGGATCATACAATCGCTTTGCAAGTTTACTTCAACAGAATGTTCAAAGCGTTCTTGAAAAGAATATCACCCAAAATCTTACCTTAGGCGAACGCCTATCGGCTAGTTATCGCAACAGTTGGCTAGAGATAGAGCTTGACGGAACACTTGATTATACACATACAAAAAACAACCTACAAGCTGCTAACAATCAAAACACTTGGCGCTTCTCGTATGGTACTAACGTAAATGTAATGCTCCCTTGGAATATGACCATTGCTACCGATCTGCACGAGCAGAGCCGTCGTGGCTATAACGATGCTTCGCTCAATACCAACGAACTTATTTGGAACGCACAGCTTTCGCAGAGTTTTCTAAGGGGCAACGCCCTTACTATGAGTGTGCAATTCTATGATATTCTTCGCCAGCAAAGCAATCTTTCACGTGTTATCAATGCCACTATGCGCACAGACACCGAATATAACAGCATCAATAGCTATATCATGTTCAAGGCTAGCTATCGTCTCAACCTCTTTGGGGGCAAAGCCGCTTGGAGCAAGGGTGAAAATCATAGTAGATCACGAGGTGGGTTTAATCGGGATAGACAAGGGGGTGGTGGCTTTGTCTACCATTAAAATACAATGAGAAAAGAATTTAGGTGCATTAACATAGTTATTTCCCCATTTTTTTTAATAAATTTGCAGCACAACCTATACAACAAAAAATATGGAAGAGAACAGAATATTGGTAGTAGATGATGAGCAAGACTTATGCGAAATTATGCAATTTAACCTTGAGAACGAAGGCTATCAAGTTGCTGTAGCTTACTCTGCCGAAGAAGCCTTAGCCCGCACCGATTTACCCACTTTCCACCTTTTTATTCTTGACATTATGATGGGAGAAATGTCTGGTTTTAAACTTGCTCAAAAATTAAAACAAGACCCCGCCACTAATCAAGCCGCTATTATCTTTGTTACAGCTCGTGATACGGAAAACGATATTATAACAGGACTTACGCTCGGTGCTGACGATTACATGGCAAAACCTTTCTCTGTACGAGAATTAATTTTACGCGTAAAGGCAGTATTACGTCGCAATACGATTCTTCCTACTGCAAATGCCAACTTTATAAATTATAAAACTCTATCGCTTAATCTTACTACAAAACAACTAAACGTAGACGGAAAAGATATAAATCTTACCAAAACAGAGTTCGACTTATTGAGTTTATTGCTGAAATATCCGGGAAGAGTATTTAGCCGTAAAGAACTTATTCAAATTATTTGGCGTAACGATGTTATGGTTGTTGATCGTGTTGTAGATGTTAATATCACTCGTATTCGCAAAAAACTGGGCAATTTTGCACAATGTCTTGTTACACGACAAGGATTCGGCTACTGCTTTGAGAAATAATAAGTTTCTAAAGCTCTACTTTCCTGCTTGCCCACAAAAGCTCTACTACTCCACGTATCAACAAGAAAAGCAAAAAACTTATCCATAAAGCGTCATTAAAGAGAAAGTCTTTCAATATAAAATAGCTTGCAAAAAACATACCAGCAGCTATAAAGCAGGCCCATAGCATACCTTTAGTTTCGGTTAGTCCTACAAAGACACCATCCATAATGAATGCTGTTACTCCTGCAATAGGTATTAAACAAGCCCAAACAAGATAAGGAGCAGCAGCTTGCACCACTGCTTCATCACTTGTGAGCAACCCTAAAAAGCGTATGCCTCCAAAAGTATACACTGTCGTGAAAACAACCACTACTATTGCTCCAAAAAAGAATAACTGTCTGACTAATGTTCTAAAACTAGTCTCGTCTTTTGCTCCATAATATTTACCCGCCAAAGCCTCACCAGCATAGGCAAAGCCATCCATAAAATAAGAAAAGAGAGTGAAGAGCGTCATTAAAAGAGTATTTACAGCAAGGATCATAGCTCCTTGCGCTCCTCCTGCTTTTGTAAAAAACATATTCACTATTACGAGGCAAAGGGTACGCAAAAAAATATCCTTATTTACCGTGAAGAAATTAAGCCATGCCTTTTTACCTTTTATGCTTTGAATATAAATTCGTTGATAATGAGTAAAAGCAATATTATGTCTTTTCGCTACTTTACAATATACTTTATAAACAGCAAATAGGAAACCGAACCATTGCGCTATCAATGTGCCAGTAGCTACTCCCTCCATCTTCCAATGCAACAAATAAACGCAAAAGAGCGACCCAACAATATTGACGATGTTTTGTAAGATTGCTATAACCATTGGTGTATGCGTATCTTGCATACCAACAAACCACCCCATTAGCCCATACAAGCCGAGCATAGCGGGTGCTCCAAAAATAACAATACGAAAATAGATATTTACTAAAGGAAAAGAAGCCGTTGGGGTGTTCATTAGCTTAAAAAGTCCCCACCCCAATGGTATTTGCAAAAGAATAAACAATAGCCCCATTCCTAGACCTATTGTGAGCGAACGCAGTAAAAGAGAAAGACACTCGTTACTATCACACTTGCCATAAGCTTGCGATGTCAATCCGCTAGTACCCATTCTAAGGAAACCTAAGAGCCAATACATTATATTAAATGCCATAGCCCCCACAGCTATTGCACTAATATAAGTTTCGTTGCCTATATGCCCAACAATCACTAAATCGACCAAACCCAATAAAGGTACGGTAACATTACTAACGATGGAAGGGATCGCTAAACGAAGTATTTCCGTTCTGTGGTTATGCATCATAAAAAACAAAGATTTCCTTTACTTACGGATATAATCCTTAGCCACTAAATCATAATACAAAGCTTCTAGCTCGGCTAAGGAAAGTCGCTCAATGGAGTGTTCTAATATACGGATCAATTCTGCTTTCCTGCTATCTTCTTCTATCTTGTCAAAATTCATAGTTATCTTATGTTTATAATGTATTTGAGGACAAAATTAGTCTATTACTTGTTAAAAGCAAAGGATTATAGAGATAATTTCGTATATTTGCGAGATATTAAATCAAATAAAATATGAAACGTTTTTTACTTATGTGTGCAACTGTTTTAACAGTTTTTCAAAGCTTTGCAGGTGAGCCTATTCGACTAAAAGACCTCACTAATGGGACTTTTGCCCCTAAATACATTTCAGGGGTAAATCCGCTAAAAGGAACTTCTGAATATGCCCAAATATCAGAAGACAACAAAAAAATCATTAAATACTCGTTCAAAACAGGGCAGCAAACGGGTGTTATCTTCGATCTTGCGGAAACGAAAGGTGAACAGCTAGAAGGGTTTGACGGCTATGAAATATCGGAAGATGGATCAAAGTTGTTGATTGAAACAAATTCAAAACCTATTTATAGAAGATCATATACCGCAGATTTCTATCTCTACGATGTTAAAAATAAGACTTTAAGTAAATTATCGAACAACGGTGCGCAACAAATTCCTACTTTTTCTCCTAATAGCAAGTATGTAGCCTTTGTTAGAAGTAATAATATCTTCATTACTGATGGTAAGAATGAGAAGCAAGTTACCACCGATGGTGAATTTAATAAGATCATTAATGGTTTGCCAGACTGGGTAAACGAAGAAGAGTTTGGCTTTAACAACGCCTTAGCATGGAGCGCGGATAGCAAAACTTTGAGCTGGATACGCTATGATGAAAGCAAGGTAAAAACTTACTCGCTCCAACTTTTCCAAGGAGCACGCCCTATGCTAACCAATTATAGTACTTATCCCGGACTATATAGCTACAAGTATCCTAAAGCTGGCGAAGACAATTCTGTGGTTACTGCTTGGAGCTATTCATTAGACAATGGCAAAACTTTAAAATACGAGCTTCCATTAGCTGCCGATGGTTATATCCCTAGAATAAAGACCACTAGCGATGCTGCTCGCATCATCATCTATACGATGAATCGTCATCAAGATCAGCTCAACTTGTATGCAGCTAATCCTACTACAGGAAAATGTAGCATATTGATAAAAGAAAGTGTGCCTAAGTATGTGAAAGAGGAAGCGATGGAAGGCATTAGGATTATGAAGAATTACATTCTGGTACCTTCTGACAGAGATGGTTATATGCACCTTTATTTATATAGCAAAGATGGTAAACTTATTCGTCAAATAGAAAAGGGCAACTATGATGTTACTACTATCTACGGCTATGACGAAGCTACAGGCAATACTTATTACCAAGCAGCAGCAAAAAGCCCTATGACACGCGACATTTTTGTAGCCGACAAGAATGGCAAGGTAACTTGCCTTTCACCTAAAACAGGTTGGAATGCAGCTAGATTTTCTGGAGATTATAAGTACTTCCTCAACACATGGAGCGACCGCAATCACCCATACATCTACACCATTTATAACCAAAAGGGTAAGGCTGTGCGCGAAGTGCTTAACAACAACGAGCTAATCAATAAGCTAAAACCATTTGGCAATACCCCAAAAGATTTCTTCACCCTAACAACTAGCGAGGGTGTAAAGCTCAACGGCTGGATGATAAAACCATCCAACTTTGACGCTTCAAAGAAATACCCTGTCATAATGCACCAATATAGTGGTCCGGGCAGCCAACAAGTAACCGATAGTTGGAGCGTTGGCTCTATGGGTAATGGGGGTATGTTCGACTATTATCTTGCACAGAAAGGCTTTATCGTAGTGTGTATCGATGGTAGAGGAACGGGTGCTAGAGGAGCTGAATTTGAAAAATGCACCTATCTAAAGTTGGGCGAATTAGAGTCGAAAGATCAGGTCGAGGCAGCTAAATGGCTAGGCAAACAAGCGTATATTGATGCTAACCGTATTGGTATCTGGGGTTGGAGTTTTGGCGGGTTTAACACCTTGATGAGTATCAGCCAAGAAGCAACTCCAGTATTTAAGGCAGGTGTTGCTATTGCCCCTCCTACTGATTGGCGTTATTACGATTCAGTTTACACTGAACGATATATGCGCACTCCACAAGAAAATGCTGCTGGATATGACATCAATCCTATAAACCGTGTAAAGAATATGAATGCAAAATTATTAATTTGTCATGGGCTTGCCGATGATAATGTACATCCACAAAACGCCTTTGAATATTCTGAAGCATTGGTTCAAGCCGATAAAGATTTCAAAGAGAATATCTTTACCAATCGTAATCATGGTATCCACGGAGGCAACACACGCAATTTCTTGCTAAGACAAGTTTCTGAATGGTTTATAAACAACTTATAAAGAAGCCTTTATAAGGGATAAAACAAAAGAGGTTTTGCTTTACAAAACCTCTTTTTTGTATCTTTAAAAGTAAGTGGGATAACGCTTACTTACCAAACAAGCGGCTGAAGAAACCTTTTTTCTTTGGAGTTTCAACTTTTTGTTGAGAAGCTACAACTATTTTTTCCTCCACAGCTTCTTTCTTAGCACTTACAGGAATATCATCTCCTTCTATAATTCCTACTACTCCCCACTGTGCTACTGCTTCGGTAACATCTGTTTTTGCGGTAGCCTCATCAACATCATAAAGACTACAAAGGAATGTTACAAGATCATCAACGGTAAATGTGCCTAGCCGCTGAGCTTCTTTCCATAGCGCTGCCGAACTTTCGTTCATAGAGACAATATTACTGAAGTCGATATTTTCTTCGCCCTCTGCTACTACAATTTCTTCGCCACATACATTACGAAGATTAAATCCACTTTTTACTTTCATCGTTATAATCTTTTCTTATTCTACTTATATTATTCCAAATATGGGAATCCATATTCGGCGATAAACACCTAATAAATATCTACGAAGAGGACGAAGCCTCATCCATACTGCACTGTATATCTTCCACTTTCGCCCATCGGTTCTGTCCATAACCTCTCTACCCTTTCTATAAAAGCCTACAACAGCACCTACTACATTCTCACGCTTACAATGTTCTGTTGTAAGATTACCATCACCAAGAAGCGTTATATCAGCACCGTTGATCTCGACGATTCGATGCAAGACAAAATGGCTTGGAGAAATCTCACAAAGCACAGCATCGCCTACGGCAATTGTTGTCGGTTTTACCAATAAAGCTTTGTCGCGATTATCTTCAAGGAAAGGACGCATAGAAAAGCCTTTCAAACGTAAGGTTATGGTATGTCCTTCGTTAAGAAGTTGTACTATTTCTGGAAGAAAGATAGCATTTGCAAATTGTATCTCTTTCCGATCTCCCTGTAACTGATTTACTTTCAAACTTATTTAATAGCAATATTATTATAACAAATCTCGGCTGCTTCCTTATTAGGCAAACAGTGTAAGGTATATAACTTTCTCTTCTCTACCACTTTGGTAATTGTATCACATACCGCATTGTATATATTCATATCCCATTTCATTGACGAGCAAGAAGGGAGCAAAGAGGCAAATGCTTGTATGGGACTTAGTGCCTCAACGCTATTTTCGCTAGCACGCTCAATGCGCGTGATAGCTCCAAGCTTTGCCCGCACATTACGATAACAAGGAGTTTTTCCGCTCCATGGGCTTCCGAAAATCCATACTTCGTCATCAATGATTCGCACGATAGGATTATCATCATTCATCAGATCACAGTTAGGAATATAACGTAACCACATACTTACTTGTGTTGATTTCCCTGTACCACTCTTTGCTATAAAAGCATAACCATAACCATTATTACGCACTAAAGAGGCATGGATAAGCAAAGCATTCTTTGTGGCAGAAGCAAAAGCAAAGGTAAGCATAAGGACACTATTCAAAGCAAAACTGCGATTAGCCCAATTACCATCCAAGGCACACACACACTTTGTAAATGTTGGGTCGGTCTGCAAAATACCACATTCAAATTTGTTAAGATCTAAAATGTTATATTGATAGCCACCTTCTATGATATGATCAACAATGATATCACCATTCCCTGTATCAAAAGCTCGAACGCGTTTAAGCTGCTCATCAGATAAAGGCAATAAATGCTCTTTCACCACTAATTCTAGCATTGGCTCTTCCGC
>QWCJ01000522.1_pt1 | contig 26968 bp, 20 predicted proteins | sample 1972501 | NCBI WGS metagenome assembly QWCJ01 (sample SAMN09866711, study PRJNA288562) | Human vaginal metagenome isolate term2_vaginal, whole genome shotgun... | isolation source: vagina | host: Homo sapiens | place: USA: California
CTATTCGTGAAGTAATATTAAGAATAAAAGTTGTGCTACGCAGAAGTTATGATGAAAAACAACCTGAGCACACAACTGTTTTGTCCTTCAAAGGCTTAGAACTAAACTTAGACAACAAAACTGTAAGTATAGATGGCGAGATAATCCCCTTTACAAAGAAAGAATTTGAATTACTGCATCTATTACTCCTAGAGCAAGGAAAAGTTTTTTCACGCAACCAGCTTATCAAACTCATCTGGTCGTATGATGTAGAGGTAACATCTCGAACGGTAGATGTTAATATTACTCGAATACGGAAAAAAATAGGAGCTTACGGAAAGTATATCATCACTCGACCAGGCTTTGGCTATTACTTTACAAAATAAAGACAACGTGGCAAGACGACACTACACTGGCAACCAGCTATTTTGGTTTGTTCTCTTACTCTTAATGCTATATTCTACCTGCTTTATTATCTTTCAACATAACAGAGAGAAAGATTTTAAGGTAGATGTCCTCTGCCTCAAACTGCAAGACTACAACAATCAGATAGCAGAAGCAATGATGCAGGAAAGCAGTAATAAAGAACTAACCCTCAATCATTATATCAATGAGCATACTACAAAATTTTTACGTGTTACCATTATTGATACTACGGGAAATGTCCTTTATGACAATATTCGTAAAGATTATACGAAAATAAAAAATCATGCCAATCGAAAAGAGTTTTATTTAGCAAAACGAAAAGGGTTCGGAGTGGATACCTACCGTCCTTCACAAACAACAGGATTGAAATACTTTTATTGTGCAAACTACTATCCCAAACAAGCCATTGTTGTGCGTTCTGCCCTTCCTTATAATGACGAACTAGCACGCCAACTCACAACAGATCGACATTATATTTGGTTTGCACTCATAATAACCATTATCTTAGCTATAGTACTCTACCGATTTACACATCGGCTAGGGAAAAACATTACTGCACTTAGACATTTTGCGATGAAGGCAGAAAGCAGAGAAGAGATAGATCCCGCCGAACTATCTTCCTTTCCCAACGACGAATTAGGTGAAATATCCGAGCATATTGTAACCCTATTTACGAAACTAGAAAAGACGAGGAAAGAGCAAATTACGATAAAACGCCAACTCACTCAAAACATAGCACATGAGCTGAAAACACCAGTTGCTAGCATTCATGGATACCTTGAAACAATATTAACAAGTGAACGTATCAACGACGAACAGAAAAATATATTTCTAAATAGAAGTTTTGAACAATGCAAACGTCTTGCATCGCTTGTTGATGATCTTTCTACGCTTAACCGACTAGAAGATGCACCTGATTTGCACCACTTTCAAACATTCAATGTTACAGAGGTTGTTAAGAATATCGAACAAGAAGCAGCTTTAAGATTGCAAAACAACTCTATGAGGTTTTACAATTTCCTTCCAAAAGAGCTTATTATTAACGGAAATCAAAACCTTATCTATAGTATTTTCAGAAATCTCACAGACAACGCTATCACCTATGCAGGAGCAGATACTACTATCACGTTATCTTATCACAATGGTGTTTACACCTTTGCAGACAATGGTATTGGCATATCAGAGGAACATATTTCACGCCTTTTTGAAAGATTTTACCGCATTGATAAAGGACGAAGCAGAAAACTAGGAGGAACTGGTCTAGGACTAGCAATAGTAAAAAATGCCATCTCTCTTCATGGTGGAAAAATTACAGTATGCAATGTTTATCCACACGGATTAAAATTTGAATTTACATTAAGTCCTAATATTATCGAAGAAGAAGAACAGAGTTCGTAACTTCGTAGTATAATAAAAATCCATTATACTACTATTAAATACATAAAAATGAATAAGAAAAAGTGGTTCTATTCTATGGTTTGGCTCACTTTGGCATTACCATCTTTCGGACAAAAAAAAATTGATAACCAGCCACAAATACATGGCACTTTACGCGGTAAGTATGAGTACCAAACCGAAGATAAAAAAGGGCGTTTTGAAGTGCGTTTTGCAAGAGTAAGCATAAGTGGTAGAGTTCTACCCAAAGTAGATTGGTGTGTTCGATAAAACTTTTATCATCTGAAAAAAAATAGAGCTGACTCCATTTCTTCCAGACTCGTCATTGCATACCCCAAAAGCCGATGGGCAAAAGAACGCTAGCAACGCTCTATTATGTAAAAATATATTCACTTTCGCTACACTATATATAAGCGTTTACATCGCAATACATCACCTTTCACGCATTAAAAGGTGATGTATTGCTCATGAAAAGGTCATCTTTTGGAAGGCAAAAGACGACCTTTTATAATACAATGAATATCATATAGTTATAAGATACAAAAGAAGGCAATAAAGCGGCATACTTTGTCCTCTTTTTTCTTATTACTGCATAATAAACAAAAAAGTAAGCACCTTCTATAGTACTTACTTTTTTATTTAATGAAACATTACTATTTCACAAGCTTTTGCAATACTGGCATCACAACACCTTGCAATTCGCTTTTCTTTTCATCATTCAATTGTTCGAAAACTACAATCTTATTTTCACCTTGCTTTAGAAAGCATCCTGGCAAGTAAAGCGTATGCTGTGGACCAATCCTCCAATAACGACCGAGGTTTACACCATTTACAAAAACGATACCTTTACCCCACTTCTCCATATCTAGGAAGGTATCGCCCACCTTGTCAACGCTGAAACTTCCACTATATAATACTGGTAGCCCACTATTATAACTATTTGAAATATCTGTTAGATCAGGTTGTTTGTCCATTGGCAACTTATACATCTGCCAACTTCCAGTTATCACATTATCGTTGATAGTAATAGGCAGTGTAATACCCTTTGTACTATTTACAATGAACTTACCATAATTAATACGTCCCCAGTTCTCTACTAGAATATCAAGTGTAGCATTGAAAGGAATATCAATCTCCATTTCATGCTTACCGAAAACACGGTTAAGCTCGCCTACTCGCTCTCCATTTACATAAATGGTAGCATAATCGGCTAGTCCGGGGATCTTCATCATTCCACTCACAGGCTGATTGAAATGGCGACGATAAAGCACGTACCCAAAACCTTGATCAAGTGCTTCAAATGTCATCGGAGTGTCGTTCTCTACAGCCTTCATATTATCAATCATTGAGAAGAGGTCAACGGTCTTACTCAACTTTATTTGAGGAATAGCAATAACTGGTATTTGAGCAGGTACTTCTGGCACCTTATAACCAACATATTGCTTCATTAAATTGCGAAGAGCAGTATATTTATCCGTTACCCATCCAGCTTCGCTAATAGGCGCATCATAGTCGTAAGAAGTCATATCAGGCTGCAACTTATGGATATTATCGCAGTTAGCTCCTGCCATAAAACCGAAATTAGTACCACCATGAACCATATAATAATTAAAGCTCACCTTATTATCAAGATATTTCTTTGTCTGGGTTACCACACTTGCCGTACTTACCTGCGGAAACTTCTCCGCCCAATGACTCAACCAGCCCGGATAAAATTCTGCCACCATATAGGGTCCTTGCCCTCCGTGATATTCATTTACCACCTTCTTTAGATTGTCAATATTATCCTCACCATTGGCTGTTGGGAGAACACCTTCTATAACTCCCCCCTTGAAAAGCCAGCTACCATCAGAGGTAAACATAGGAATATTGAAGCCAGCATCAAGCAATTGTTGACGAATCTTCGCACTGTACGCCTTATGAGTTTCTAAAGGAATATCGGGACGTTGTGCTACATAAGAACCAAATTCGTTTTCAGCTTGCACCATAATAATAGGACCACCTTTCGTTACTTGCAAATCCCTTACCTGACTAGCTAATTGATTAATATATACCCTACAAGAATCAAGAAATGGCTGATTATCAGTTCGTACAACTAGCCCTTTGGTTTTAGGCAACCACCATGGATAACCCCCAAACTCCCATTCAGCACAACAATAAGGACCAGGGCGAAGTATCACCTTCATACCCTCCTCTGCTGCAGTCTTTACAAACTCACGAAGATTGTGATTACCAGTACTCCAATCCCACACACCAGGTGCCACCTCATGATGATTCCAAAAAACATAAGAAGTTACCACATTCAATCCCATTGCCTTCATCATCTGAAGACGATGACGCCAGTAAGGTGCAGGAACACGTGCATAATGCAATTCGCCTGAATAAATCTGTATAGGTTTTCCGTCATAAAGAAAATTCCCATTGGCAATGACAAAGGAATGCCTAACAGGCTTACCTGCAAAGGATGCTGTACTAACGAGGAAAAGACCTATTAACAGCGCAAAAAAATTTCTTTTTTTCATTTACTTTAAGTTTAGTCATTATGATTATAATAGGGTATTTTATATATTAGACTACTTGAGTTATTCTTTAAAATAAAGTCTGCTGAATAGCTCTTCTCTGTTTTTTTTAAAATCTTTGATATTTTTCAAAGTCATCTTCAGAGATATTTCATTCATCAGCTTTTATTGCCTTACATGCCGAAAGAATATCTATTCTCATTAATGTATCCTTATATAATCCTGATGAAACCAACTTATTTTGTTACTTGCTTTTATCTAAACCACTACGTTTTGGACGTTTATACGAACGATAGTCGTCGAGTTTTATCTCGATATTAGGCTCCACAAGCGATGTTTTGTGAGGAAGATTAAACTTCATATATTTGATATTCAAGCCACGTTCTATCCATTGATTTTCATAATAAGTATGGATACCAAGAATTTCGCGTGTTTTTTCATCTATCTCCACATTAGCTTTTGCAGCCTCATCAAGATCGTTACTATAAAGGTTTTCTGTGCGATAAAGGATAGGAAGTTTGTTTACCTTTATCATATAAGTGGTATAGGTAAAAAGGAAATTAGAATCGGTCTTTAAGTGGACAATGCCACCATCTACCATAAATCGCTTGTAACGATCCATAAAGAAAGTGGAAGTAAGACGCTTATGTACATTCTTCATCTGTGGATCTGAGAAAGTAAGCCAAATCTCTTGCACTTCATCTTTACCAAAGAAACGATCAATAATTTCGATGCTTGTACGTAAGAAAGCTACATTATCAAGTCCTTCTTCTAAGGCTTGCTTAGCACCAGTATAGATACGTGCCCCCTTAATATCAACCCCTATAAAGTTGATATTAGGATATTCGCGAGCTAGCCCTACGGTGTATTCGCCTTTTCCACAACCTAACTCCAAAACAATAGGATTATCATTGTGAAAATATTGCTCACGCCACTTGCCTTTCATATCAAAGGCAACCTCGCTTATCACACTAAAAGGGTATTGGAAAACATTCTTAAATGTTTCCAATGCTGCAAATTTTTCTAGTTTTCCTTTACTCATAGGTGCAAAGGTAAGATTATTTAATTGAATATTGAGAATTGAGAATTAAGAATTTTTCTAGGAAGGCGAGGAAGCCAAAAAGAACTAGGAACACTAGAAAAACCCTAGGACAGAGAAAACTCTCAACAGCTTATTGTCTATTCTCAATTTCCAAAGGATTTTCCTTCTTGGGTGTAATACCCAACGCCTTCAAGCTCTCAAGCTTACGAACCACATTACCCTTACCTGTATTCAATTGCCCCCTTGCCTTATCATAGCGTGTCTTTAACTGATCAATACTAGCACCAATATTTATAAAGGTCTCTGCAAAAAGGGCAAACTTGTCATAAAGATCGTTCGACTGTCGGAGGATTTCTTCTACGTTCTTATTCAAACGATAATTCTGCCACATGGTATGGGTGAGTTGAAGTGCCATCAGCAAATTACTCGGCGACAATATAATAATGTGCTTACGATAAGCATATTGAAGAATAGAAGCATCTGTCTTTATTGCTGCAGAATAGCCACTCTCGTATGGAATAAACATCAGTACATAACCTATACAGCCAGGTACTAAGACATCATAATTCTTAGCTGCTAGCTCGTCAACATGAGTACGTACCGATCTTATATGCTCTTTCAGATATTTATCCTGCTCGTCTTTGCTCTCTGCCTTTAATGCAGCTTGATAAGCAGTAAGCGATACTTTAGCATCTATCACTGCACGTTCATTGTTAGGAAAAGCGATGATAGCATCAGGACGATAATTATTACCATCTTCATCCTTCACGTTCTCCTGAAGAAAATACTGTTCACCTTTTTTCAATCCGCAATCTTCCAAAGTATGTTCGAGGATCATCTCACCCCAATCGCCTTGCATCTTTGAGTCGCCTTTTAATGCTTGTGTAAGAGAAGCTGCATCATTTCCGATACGCTCGGTTTGCTTCTTCAACTCCTCCACCGCTCGCAAATGATCCTCACGCATCAATTCTATATTATGCTTCTGCCCCTCTTGCAAACGCTTCAGCGACTCCTCAAAAGTGGTTCTTATCTCTGTCTTTGCTTCTGCACTCTCCTTACTACTCTTTGTTACCGTCTGACTGAAAGCTTCTAACCGCTCCTTCAACGGATTGAGCAAGGCGTCTAAACGATCTTTGTCGGCAGTGTTCAGCTTCTGGCGATGTTCTGTCAACATCTGCTCGCCCATATTACGCACCTCTTCTTGTAGAAGCTTCAACTTATTCTCATTTTCCTTCTGTAATTCCTCACGCAGATTGGCTGCATGCTCACGCTCCTGCTCTATACGTTCTTGTGCATTATCCTTAACTGCCTGTAAGGATTTAGCCATAGCCTCTTTTTCGGAACTTAATCGTACCTCAAATGTTTTCTGCTGGTTCTCCAGCTTTTCTGCCGCAGCCTGCTTAGCATCAGCCAAGGATTTGGCTGCATTTTCGCGTGCAATACTTAATTGGTTTTGAGCTAACGAGAGGTCTGTCTTTAACTGCCCAAGCTCTTTTGTGTTTTGAGCTTTAAGCCAAAGATAAACGATGAGTGCTCCAAGAAGAAAGGTGAGAATGTAAAACATAGGAGTTGATAATTAAAAATTAATCTTGGAAATAAATTCGCTTTACACGATTACTTATATTCGTGAGAATTTCGTAAGGAATAGTATCAAGAATATCACTAAGGACTGTAACAGGGAGATGTTCGCCAAATATTTCTACGCTATCGCCTTCCTTACAGTCAATACCCGTTACATCTATCATTGCCACATCCATACAGATGTTACCTACATACGCTGCTTTCTGCCCACCTACGAGGCAATAGCCATGGCGATTACCAAGATGACGATTTAAGCCATCTGCATAACCAATAGGGATAGCTGCAATAACACTATCATGCTGAATGGTACCCTTACGTGAATAGCCCACTGTATCGCCACTTGGAACATTCCGCAACTGTAAGATTGTAGTTTTCAATGTTGAGATAGTATTGATGCACTCATTGGTGCGAGGATTAATACCATAAAGCCCTAATCCCAATCTACACATATCCAACTGCCTGCTGGGAAAATGCTCTATACCAGCAGAGTTATCTATATGGCGAAGTATTTTATGAGAAAAAGCAGCTTGCAACTTTTTACTACCTGCGTCAAATAAAGCAAATTGCTGGGCAGAGAAATCGTCAAAACCATCGCTATCTGAACCTACAAAGTGGGAGAAAACAGAACGAGGAATAATTGCGTTTTGATGCTTCAATCGGTTAATAAGTTCATCTATATCGCTGATCGGATCAAAACCTAAACGGTGCATACCTGTATCTAACTTGATATGAACAGGGAAGCCTGTAATGCCCTCTTTTTCGGCGGCCTTTACCAATGCATCTAGGATACGAAAACTATATACCTCAGGTTCAAGATCGAAGTCGAATAGAGTTTTAAATGAAGACATCTCTGGATTCATAATCATAATATTGCTGGTGATACCATTCTTGCGCAAGGTAACCCCTTCATCAGCCACTGCCACTGCAAGATAATCGACACGATGATCCTGCAATGTTTTAGCTATCTCGACCGATCCTGCTCCATAAGCATCTGCCTTAATCATGCAAACAAGTTTTGTCTCGGGTTTCATCAGCGAACGATACCAATTTAAATTAGCTACAACAGCATTCAAATTGACCTCTAATACCGTCTCATGTACCTTATTTACGAGCAATTCTGTCAATTGATCAAAACCAAATTGGCGTGCTCCTTTCAGAAGAATCACTTCATCGCGCAATTCTCTGAATGCCTCGCTACTAATAAAGCTACCTACTGTTGCAAAGAAATACTTCTTACCAAACTTATTAAAAGCTTTACGTTGTCTGATCAAGCCCTCACCAATTCCGATAAACTTTTCCACCCCACGCTTCTCTGCCAAGAAAGCTACACGCTGATAAAGCGTCTCATCATCTTCTCCACTTTGAAATATGTCGCTCAATATCAATGTGCGCTTACGCCCTTTATGGTCTGGACGACGGTTCATGAAGTCAAGGGCTATATCTAAAGAATTGAAATCGGAGTTATAAGAATCGTTTATCAAGGTGCAACCATGTTGTCCTTCTTTCACTTCAAGACGCATAGCTACTGGCTCAAGCTGTGGCATACGTTCTGCCAAAGTTTTTACCTCAACACCTAGATGTAGACAGATAATAGCACTCGTAATAGAATTTTCTACACTAGCATCATCTATAAAAGGAATGGTATAACTTGCTTCTTTGCCTTGCTGCCACACATAAGTAATGGTAGTTGTCAATTCTGACTTCTTGATTTCTTTCACAAAAAGTGCAGCATTACTATCTTTCTTTGACCACCCTAGAATGGTATTTTTATAATTGAGGGTCTTTATACAACGCACCACTAATTCCTCATCCAATGGATAAACAATAGCATTGGTATCGCGGAATAAGCAAAGTTTTTCCATACATTTTTCTTCAAGACTCGCAAAATTTTCCTGATGGGCTTCACCAAGACTAGTGAATACTCCAATGGTGGGCTGGATAATTTCGCGCAAAGCTTTCATCTCGCCTCTTTCACTGATACCTGCTTCAAACACACCTACTTCTGTTTGTTCATTCAACAGCCAAACAGACAATGGCACACCTATCTGTGAATTATAGCTACGAGGCGAGCGAGTAACGACCTTATTGGGGGATAGCAATTGATATAGCCACTCCTTAACCACCGTCTTACCATTTGAACCCGTAATACCAATCACTGGGACATGAAACTCAGCGCGATGACACGTTGCTAATCGTTGCAAAGCCTCAATGGTTTTAGAAACTTCTAAAAAGTTAGATTGTGGATAAAGCATATCCCAATTTTCAGGAATAGCTTCTACAACAAAATTGCGAACACCACGACTGTAGAGTTCTGGAATATAATGGTATCCATCATTACGCTCAGACTTTAGCGCAAAGAATAAGGTTTCTTCAGGAAAACAAAGGGAACGACTATCAGTCAATAAGAAACTGATATTTGTCTCTACATTACCATAACGACATGCTCCCACAAGGGTAGCCACTTTCTCAATACTATAATTCATTTTCTATGGCGTTTATATATTGTAGTCATCGTTTAACAAGGGTTTAGCAATATGCAGATTGAATAAATTCGTCCTGAAAACATTCAACGCTATATAACTAACCTTAAACCGTTAACATAATACAAAGGTAATGAAATTCTAGATCGAGAGAATAAGTAAGAGCTATTTTTTAGTTTTCTTCGCACATGCAGGACAAATGCCCTTTACTAGATAATTGGCACCCGCAACCTGAAAACCATTCGGGACAACAATAGCAGGAATGGGTGTATTGTAAAGACAGAAAGTGTGTTGGCAACTTTCACAATAAAAATGCACATGCACATCGTCATCCTCGTCATGGCTATGGCGTAAACAGAGCTCGTATGCTGTCATACCATTCCCTTCTTCTATCTGATGAACCAAATGATGCTCTTTAAATAAAGTAAGTGTACGAAATATATTCGACTTATCTATCGTTAACAGTTTTTTTTCAAAGTCTTTTACCGACAAAGGAGCTCCACTCATTGCCAATGTTCTTACAATGAGCACCCTATTTGCTGTAGGACGAATATTATGTTCTAATAGTAAATCTTCTATATTTTCTTTTTCCATCATCATATTTATCTGCCTTTTACGAAATTTGCGTATAGGTGTGCATACGAATTATTAAATCTTAATGTTTTAGTCATTACCCCCACAATTAAGCGTAAAGCCTTAATAATAACGTAACTAGCTGAATATAAACAAGAAAAGGAGTGCAATTGCACTCCTTCTTCGTGATCCGCATGGGGCTCGAACCCATGACCCCAACATTAAAAGTGTTGTGCTCTACCAGCTGAGCTAGCGGATCTCCATTATGCTTCCGTTCTTAAAAGCGAGTGCAAAGGTAATAAGAATTATTTATATATCCAAATTATACACCTAAATTCTTTGTTAAACTTTTCGCCATTCTTTTCAACAAGCCGATTGCCCACATCAAAACGATCACACCTGTTATCATTGCCACAATAGCATCAAGCCACGTAATGTCCCAAATATATGAACAAATAAGCCCGATTATAACGCCTATTTTTACCAACACATCACTCATTACATGCAGATAGGCAGCATGATTATTGGGATTGTTCTCAAAGTGATCCGAATGGAGTACACGAGCACTAATAGAGTTAACCACCAATCCCACAACAGCAATACTTAGTGCTAGCGGAAAATTTTCTATGTGGTGATGCGCTTCCATGTGTTCAAAACCTTCACTACATATAAACACCGACATAAGCAGCAGCAGTAGTCCACTTGTAAATGCCGACAACTGCATAATCCTATCTGCATCATAAGTATGATTATTCCTTTCTTTTTGCTTACGAACAAAATAATAGGCAAAGAGATTTAAACCTATGAGCATCACATGAGATCCCATGTGGATACCATCGGCTACAAGTGCCATAGATTTAGAGAAATAACCTATCAACACTTCTGCTAACATAACTATAAACGTAAGCACTATAACAAACAGTGTGCGACGTTCTTCTATATAATAAGGTGAAATATTCTTATTACCCATAGCTGTAATTGCTATTCCTCCCATTAATCAATAAGCTTAAAGTGTTTAAAAGCATTTGCAATACCATTATCATCCACCGTTGTTGTAACATAATCAGCAACGGCTTTTACATCGTCATTAGCATTACCCATAGCCACACCAATACCAGCGACTTCCAACATTCCTTTATCATTACCCCCATCGCCAAAAGCAACACAGTCGTTAATATCCACCCCAATATACGCTGCCACCTTTGGCAAAATCATTCCCTTGTGAATACCACGTGACGAAATATCAGTAAACAAGGGATGCCAACGCAACGACTCACAACCTACCAACTTTGGCATAATCAGCTTTTCATCGTCAACGGTGAAGAAAGGAGACATCTGTAAAATAGGCATTTCGAGTAAAGGCTCCACTTTATCATTAAGATCCACAGAATCGACCCCCAAACCTTCCACAAATAGTTCTGTAAAAATATGGCTATAATTATGAATAGCCACCTTATCTCTACCACAAATAGCCAAGGTATAATTACGTGTAGTAGCATCTTCCATCATCCTACGAATATCCTCTTTGGGCAATTCCTTCATAAAAATAACATCATTGCCTACTTGGGCAAGCGCTCCGTTAAATGAAATATAACCATCTATTAAATGTTCTATTTCCTTTAAATTCGTGATCAACGATTTTGGACGACCCGTCGAAATAAAAATTTTAATACCCTTATCCTTAACTATCCTAATTGCTTCAATCGTGGAAGCAGGAATTTTATGTGTCTTGAATGATACCAATGTACCATCTATATCGAAAAATATTGCTCGAACAGCCATAATTTATTTATTTTAAGATACAAAGGTACAAAAAGTTTTTGAAAGCCTTGATATTACCGAAGGCATATTAAAGGTAGTTATTAATAGCTTCAACTTGAATACTATCTCCATCATCAAAATAAATCTCACCGAAATTATTAGTTAATTTTTTTTAGCAATCAAAAAAACACATTCTCACACATCAAACCCTGTGTAATAGCTCCATATTTTTAATATATTTCTATAATTAGCAGGGGGGAAGAAACTTCTTAAAAAAGAGAATTAAGAGAATAATTATAAAATGCCATAGAACAAAACAAAAAGCTATAACATTCATATTTACAAGTATTTATATATTTTCATAAACACCTAAACTTTGGCAATAAAACAAAAGGTAAGATTAGCTACTTATAATAAGAAATAAACGTTATAGCATAGAGCGCAAGATGAATATTATCCGAATAAAACAAAAAAGAATGCAAAAAGAAAAATAAACAAAAGCAAACTTATTTTTTAATTATTTTATAAAAGTACTTGCACAAAAACATATTTTTTAGTACTTTTGTGTCGTCAATTCGTAATTTGTATCTTACTCGTGAAAAAAATATACTTCATATTGCTATTATCGTTACTTGTTTGTGTTGGCTGCCAATTTAAATGGACTGACGACAACAAGAGTGATGATCGGCTCATTAAGATAGAAAGGTTTGATCGGTTAGAATACCGTTATTTAACTGTCGGAGATTACTCTGCCCTACAACAAATGAGTACTGAATTTCCTTTTGAAACAAGAACTTTGATAGAGAAAGTATTAAAGATTGGGCAAATTACCGATCCTGATATAAACTCAAAGTTTCTAAAGTTCTATCAAGACACTACCCTTCAAACCATTATATCTTCTGTACAATCAAAGTATAGCAATATTAACGACATTCAAAAAGAGCTTAGTATTGCGTTTGCAAGGCTAGAACAACAAATTCCTAACCTGCAAATACCAAAGGTTTATACCCAAATATCTGCGCTTGATCAAAGTATTGTTGCAGGAGATGGTAAAATTGGAATTTCGCTTGATAAATACCTTGGTGAAGATTACCCTATCTATAACAAATATTATATAAAACAGCAACGTAAACAAATGACAAGGGATAATATCATCCCCGATTGTCTTATGTTCTACCTGAAAATATGTTGACATAGTTTCCAAGTTTATGAAAATAAATCCAAATATCAAATTTGAAGAATTGCTAGAATCGACTGACTTCTCTGGTTTTGCTAATTTGAATTAATAAAGGTCTAAACAGAATATACAATATTAACAAGAACGTTAGATTTGCCAAGAATAACAGGAAAATAACAAAACGGCATTGTTTCAGCTTTTGAAACAATGCCGTTTTGCGTATAAAGGAACAGCCTACAAAAATACATAACAATAGCATACATTTTGAAGCGCATAAAGCTTACTCTGCTATTGCGTGCAAACGAGCAATGTATTTACCTAAGATGTCAAACTCTATATTAACAACAGTGCCCACCTTTATATATTTAAAGTTGGTATTCGCTTTAGTATAAGGAATGATCGCCACGGTAAAAGTATTTTCGGTTGGTTCGCATACGGTGAGCGAAACACCATTGACGGTTACCGACCCCTTATCGACCGTGAAATAACCACGTGCTGCCATTGCTTTACTAAAAGGATACTCAAAGGTATAATAGGTACTACCTTCTGCATCTTTTATCCCCACACACTTTGCTGTCTCATCTACATGCCCCTGAACAATATGCCCATCAAGCCTACCATTCATAATCATAGAACGCTCCACATTGATGTGATCGCCCACTTGTAGCAAACCTAGATTAGAGCGAACCAGCGTCTCCCTCATGGCTGTTACCGTATAACGGTCGCCATCTAAACGAACTACCGTAAGGCATACGCCATTGTGCGAGATGCTTTGATCAATACCTAGTTCGCTTGTGAAAGAACAAGTAAGTGTGAAATGGATATTTTCTTGTTCATGCTCTATAGCTACAATAGTAGCCATTTCTTCTACAATACCTGAGAACATAGTATAAAATCGTTTTAGAAAATGTTTTTATAACGTGATAAAAAAAGAAAAAAGAGCCGTATCGATGATGTGATGAAAAGTCCGAGTATCAATGATAAGAGAGCTCCTCGTCTTTGTAATCCACTGACCTTGCGGCTTAGTCGTTTTCACGATTTTATGTGGCCCGCCATTAACAAAAGAAGTCATCTCGGGTTTTCTATTTTATTTGATGACTATCCCAATCGAATCGATACGACCCGTTTCTTTAAATTCTTTTTTGTAAGTGCAAAGATAAGTGTTTTTTAGGGTACAACAAAAAAAAATAGTAATAATAGCTTATTATATAGCAAAAAACTATGATTCCTACTAGCCACAAAGCCCACGTAGAGTCAACCCTAAATTCGTATTCAGCAAGAATACTTATCGGACAGTTCTCATTGCCTATTAGTAAAGAAATTAAAATATAAAAACAGGATTTTATATAGCAGCAATATAAAATATTGATAGAGGGGGTAAAAGTTGAGCTAAGAAAAAAGCGGACAAAGCGTATCGGCTTACTGCTTGCTTATAAGCTTTGCAACTATCTGACATTCAGCGCCTCGCAAAAGGTCATCTTTTGCATTGTAAAAAATGACCTTTATAGATGTAAACGATCACCTTTTGATGCGTGAAAGGTGATGTATTGCGATGTAAACGCTTATACACTGTATAACGTAAATGAATATATTTTACATTATAGCGCATCACTGCCATACTGTTGCTTTAAAGTTGTAGCTATTGTGTTAAAGCTGATTGATCTACAATTTATAGATTACTACAAAATGGAGATGAAGCGTATTTTACACTAAAATTATATGTTCTTCCCGATAGCTATATTACTCCAAATATGGAATAAGCTTTACTTTTACACTTCAAGTGCTTTCTTTCTTATTTTTTTTGAGTACTTTTGTCATACAATAAGATAACTAACGATGATAAAGAAAGTCATATTACTCTCTGCACTAGGAGTAGCATTCTTCTCCCTTACAGGTTGTAAGAAGGAAAAGCAAACACACGATATTATTACGAAGATTGCTCCAAAGCCACGTATTCCAAAGACCCCAATAGCTTTAAAAGGGTTCAACTATACAAAAACAGTGCAATGGCTTGGCACACAATACACCATAACCATTATTCGACAGGCCGACAAGGATTTACCGCTTGTTAATGATGAAGATGGTAGAAAATACTATGATAATAAAATCTCTGTAAAGATAATGCGCAAAGACGGTAAGGATTTTTATCAAAAGGTATTTACAAAGACCGATTTCAGCAAATTTATCAATACACAATATGACAAAAAAGGTGCGTTGTTAGGCTTTATGTTCGACCGTGTAGACCTAAACACCTTACGGTTCGGAGCTAGCGTAGGATCGCCAGCCCTTGCAAGCGATGAGTATGTACCCATTGATGTGGTAATCGACAATTTGGGGCATATCAGTATGGCTGTAGCGCAAACACTCGACACGGGCAGCGATCAACAAAAAACAAACAAAAAGCCTAAAGATATGATTGAGAGCGCAGAAGAGGATGGAATGTAAGAATTTAGCCAATTAAGAATTTTAGCCAATTACCTACTCTCCTCTCTCACTCAAATCATCATACAACCGTTGAAGATAGGCCTTACCTTTCTTTGTATAAAGGTCAGTTTCCTTACCTTGCTTTAAGATAAGCTTATTTGAAGTATTATCATAAATGAGTTTATGATCGGGTGTAGCAATGCCCCAAAGATCGGGGAAGGTGAAGAAAGCAAAGTGAGTGCTGTGCGCATCGAGCATATCCTTTGAGAAAAGGAATTGCTGATGAGATAGCCCGAGTTGTGCAAGGAGGGTGGCAGCAATATCATGTTGTGAACCATAAGTGCTAACACGTTGGGGATTTTTGATAGCACCACCTAACCAGAGCATAGGGATTTGATAGCGTTCAAGGGTGAAACTGCTAATATCTTCAGGATAACAACCCAAGTGATCGGGTACAAGAATGATGAGTGAACGGTTCCAACGTCCACTCTTTTTTAGATAGCTCACAAAATTGCCTATACAATGATCCGTATAGGCAAAGGCATTCAGCACTTTATTTTTCAAGCGATAATACGGCACATCGAAAGGTTCATGCGAACTGCTCGTTTGCAATACCTGAAAAGTGGGCTGCTTATCGCTTTGCTTTCGCACTTTAATATCGTCTATAAGCCGCTCAAAGACATATTCATCGGGTACTCCCCACTTACTTAGACGATATTTTAAAGGAAAATCGACATCAGAAACAATATTAACAAAGCCCTGACTAGTGAGGTAAGAGCGCATATTAGTAAAGTTGGCATCTCCACCATAATAATACTTCAAACGATAATGATACTGCTTCAAGACATTGGATATAGAAGGCAATGCGCTCGCCTTTTTCGTAAACTTCATAATACTTGTAGTGGGCTGAGCAGGGTAACCACTTAACACAGCAACCACACCACGATCGGTTCGGAAGCTGTTAGCATAGAGGTTTTCAAAGAAAATACCCTCTTTCTTCAATTGGTTTAATTGAGGAGTAGCTTCTGTTTGCATCAATTTCGTAGAGAAGCTTTCAAGAATAAAGAGGTAAATATCAGGCTTATCCGTATTAAGCAATGCCTTTGTATCGGTACTCTTCGTGCTTACCATAGTCTTAAAGATGCGTTCCATTTCCGAGTGTTCCATAAAACGGTATTGCTTCGAAAAATCTTCTTCCTTGCTATAACTCTCCATCAAGCTAAAGAGTGGATTAACAGCAGCATGGTTCAACTTCATATTGGTGCTAAAATACACCTTACCTATATTTGTTACCGATACCGACACACCACCACGAATAGGGATAATAAGCACCACCATAAATAAGACCACCACTAGTGTTTGCAACATTTTACAGCGGAGGTTGGCAGTATGAAACTTAGGGATAAAATGTACAAACAGCGTATACACTGCTCCTGTCAATGCAAATGACACCACAAAACCCAATATTGCTGTAAGCATATTAACGCTTGCAAAGGCATCGGCAGGCGACGAAAGAAAATAAAACAATGGTGTAGTGTCAAGAGGGAACTTCCAATACGGATAGAGCGCAAGATTGAGACAAAACGAGAAAGAAAAGAGCAAAGCACTAAAAGCTATAGCCATACGCCATAGCCATATCACTGCTTTATTTGAAATCCAAACGCTAACAATCGTGAGCAAACATGGCAACAAAAGAAAATATCCTGCCATAGAGAGATCAAGCGATATGCCATGCCACATTACTTGAACATAATCAGCTACGCCACTATCTTTGAACATGCCATAATTAAAGAGCATGAAGCAAGGCTTTTGCAAAATAAAGAGGCAAAGCCAAAGAATGTAATGTAAGAGAAGTTTTTTCACTTTTCAAATATTATAATTCCACCACCGTTATTCCTGCACCACCAAACTGCACATGCTCGTCGCGAAACGATTGCACATTAGGAATAGTACTAAGATACTGTCGGATCATCGTGCGAAGAATGCCATTGCCCTTACCATGAAGGATGCGCACTTGCCCCACTCCTACAAGGATAGCATCATCTATAAATCGCTGCACGCGAAGAATAGCCGCTTCGGTACGCATACCTCGCACATCAATTTCTTGACGGAAATTATTACGATGCTCGTCTATCGTTTTGCGCGTTTCACGACTATAGCTATAGGCTTGAAACTGTTGCTGTTCTTGCGGTAGAGTAGCAGCATCAATACTTTCAAGACGGTTTAAAGCCATCTTCGAACGCATACCACCAAAGATCACTGTAGCTTGCTTGCCATCAATATTTTCTACCTTACCTACAGAAGTAAGCCCTTTGATCCTAACCTGACTACCTACCACGATAACACCAGCCGTTTTTTGTTTCAAAGCCGCTTTCTGTAAAGCCTCAGCGGCTTCTTTCTGCTTAGAAGATTTCTCTTTGAGATGTTGCTCGTGTCGCTCTTTACGACTTTTAATTTTATCTATCTTCTTTTGAAAATCGTCATCGCTAAGCAGCCCGTGATCCTTTATCTGTGTGGCTCCAGCCTTTCCTTTCTGCGTCTTTTTCGTTGCAGACGGTGTTGCTTCCAAAATATTTGCTTCATATTCAGCAAGCTGTTGGCGAATACGTTTAGTTTCTTCCTTTTCGGCTTGCTTCTCACGAATTTCCTTAATAGCATTCTCTATGCGCTTATTGCTCTCGCGGATAATTTCCTCAGCTTGCAACTTCGCACGATTAAGAATTTCTTTACGACTTTGCTCTAGCTGTGCCATGTCCTTTTCGTATTGAGCAATACGCTTTTCTAGTTCCTTCTCGTGTGCGTGAACTGTTTGGCGTTTGCTTTCCCAATAGCGTTTGTCGCGCACAATATCCTGCAAATATTTATCACTCTGGATATAATCAGAACCAACTATCTCTGACGCATCTTGGATAACCTCTTCAGGAATACCTGTTTTGCGAGCTATCTCAATAGCAAAAGACGAACCCGGACGTCCAATAGCAAGCTGAAACAAAGGCTTCATCTCATGGCGATCATAGAGCATCGCACCGTTGATAACACCAGTATGTTCCTTTGCAAAGTGTTTGAGGTTCTGATAGTGCGTTGTTATCACTGCCCACGCTTTCTTCTTCCAAAACTGCTTGAGTACCGATTCGGCAATGGCTCCACCTATTTGCGGTTCGGTACCAGTACCAAACTCATCTATCAAAATGAGTGTTTTATCAGATGCTTGGCGCATCATCATCTTCATATTCATAAGGTGCGAAGAGTAAGTACTGAGGTCGTTCTCAATACTTTGTTCGTCACCAATATCAATCATAATATCATGGAAGATGCCTGCTGTAGAGCGATCGCCAATAGGCACAGACAAGCCACATTGCAGCATATACTGCAACAGTCCTACGGTTTTTAGACAAACCGACTTACCACCAGCATTAGGTCCAGAGATTATTAAGAGGTGATTATCGCTTGTAAGATGAATATCAAGGGGAACAATGCCGTCTTTTCCCAATCGTTGCTTAAGGAGAGGATGATAAGCACGAATCCAATCCACCACAGACGCTGCCTGCACTTCTGGCTCAAAAGCCTCAAAGGTATTAGCTAGTTCTGCCTTAGCACGAATGAGATCAATCTGGGCTAGCAAATGATAACTATCTAATATTTCACGAACGTTAGGACGTACCTTTGTGGCAAAGTCTTTAAGAATATGAATAATCTCACGATGTTCTTCGTTTTCTAGTTCGCGCACTTTATTATTTGCCTCTACTACTTCGGTAGGCTCAATAAAAACGGTCTTTCCCGTTGCGCTCTCATCGTGTACTATACCAGATATTTTCCTTTTCAAACCTGGGGCAACAGGAATTACCAACCTACCATCACGCATCGTGGGGGTAACATCTTTCTCTACTAATCCCTCCGACTGTGCCGACCGTAATATATTATATAATGTACGCGAAATACTACTTTCGGCATGGGCTAGCTCGCGACGAATACGCAACAGTTCGGGTGAAGCGTTATCGCGCATCTTACCAAACTTATCAATAATTTGTGAGATGCGATTGACAAGTAAAGGAAAGGTTGCCACACCATCTACAAGCTTGTAAAGAGCAGGATAATAGCGGCGAATTTCTCCGTTATCGGCTTCATCGCCCCGACTCAAAAAAGCCACAATCGCTATGATTGTCTCCAACGAACGTTTCAGATCGAAGAGTTCTTCTACCTCCATCAGCGTTCCCTCTAAACGGATGCGTGCCACGCTTTCGCGCACATCGAAAAAGTTATTGAGCGGAAACTCGTCTTGTCCTTCTTGAATACCTCGAAATTCTCTTATCTCCTCCAGCCATGTATTGATAGTAGCAACATCGGTAGTAAACGCCATAGCCTCTACGAGTTCCTTACCTAAAGACGACAAGCAGCGAGCACGAAGCATTGCTCGCACTTCGTGAAATCCTATTTTTTGTTCAAAATTATTGGGATAGATCATTCTTACTTAACATCCACTTCCATCAATACTACATGAAGCTCCGCTTGGCTCTACCTCAAGCCCTACTTCTGCAGGATCGAAGGTAATACTGCCATCTTCACGAACAAAGCAAGGAATACAAACATCGCCTATTTTCTTTAATCGATCGAACTCTGGGCGATGATCGCGCAACGCTAGAAACTCCCTAAGATAATGCACATCTTCACCTATATCAATAACCTTAAATTCTGGATTGCTCTCCACAAGCTTGTCTACAACCTGACAATCAGGACAAGTGGGCATACTATAAATCTTTATCATAAGTTGTTTCTCCTTTTTATTTATTACTGCTATATAAAAGTATATTGCAAGTGAATGTAATACTTCTACAAAGGTACAACAATACAAATACTATACCATTTTTTAAATACTTTTTTAAGTTTTCAATCTGCCATTGAAATATTTTTTAAATAAAGTTTTCCATAAAAACTACATATTACCACTCTCTCTTTCTAAATATTTTTCTAAGACAATCATTAAAAAAATAAACTTTTCTTTGGTGTTACAAAATTAAAACACTACCTTTGTCGTGTTATCCTGAATACAATCTTTTTACCTTAAAAACTAGTACCTATTGAGATTGGATGCCCTCCCGCTGCGAAGCTAAGGGCATTTTTTTATGTTCCTATATGATATTTTATTAACCCTTCCATTGGTGCTGCTAGCACATTTGTCAATTTATATCCTTGCTTATCAGCACATTTTTTAAGAATATCCTCATATATTTTCCCCACACTCCCAACAACTGCTATGGGATAATTCCTACTATAATCATAACGCATGATATTATTTTTAAAAAAGGCATCAAAATTTTGTTCTACAATAGAATGTAAAGCATATTCATCTAAATGCTGACGGATAAATTTAGAGATACTAGCAAGATACCTATTAGGCAATGGCTGCCTATAAACACGATCTATTATATCAGCATAAGTTTGATGCGTTTCTGTCAAAAAAGCTTCTTTCACTCGTGTAGGAAGTTGCTCTTTAAAGATAGCATTTAAGAATAACTTTCCTAAAACAGCACCACTTCCTTCGTCTCCAAGAATAAATCCTAAAGGAGGAATATTCTTAACAATTTGCTTACCATCATATAAGCCCGAATTAGCACCAGTACCCAAGATACACGCAATGCCTGCTTCTCGACCACATGCAGCACGAGCAGCAGCCAAGAGGTCGCCTGCTACACTCACAACCCTTACCTTACCTTCACTTGTAAAGCGAGTAAGCGCTTCGCTTATCGTGGCTTCCATCATCGGAATTTTAGTCTCTGTACAGCCCGCACCATAGAAATATACTTCTTCTATAGTGCTTATGCTATTGCTTATTTGAGGGAAAAGTTCGTTTTGAAGGACATTTATAATTTCTTCGTTTTGCTGATAAAAAGGATTCAGGCCTTGTGTCTTTATCCTAACACACGCTGCTTCGCCCTTTATATTACTTCCCCTTTCAGCGCAAAGCGCCCAATCGGTTTTAGTGCTTCCACTATCGGCTATTAGTATCATATTGCTCAGTTTTATAACCACAAAACTACATAAAAATATCCTGTCTCACTAAGTTTCTTATCGCAAATAAAGCCTATATCCTTAATTTTAGAATAATTATACCTCAAACAGGAAGGCTAAAAGTAATACTTTGTTTACCTTTGTAACTTAATAAGACAATACTATTATGCTAAGACGTTTATATATTCTTTGCTTCTTTCTGACACTCTTGTGTTTACCCTCTAAGGCTGTACTTCAAGAAGATTCGCTGAAAAATTCTCTTTCTGTACTTCGTCATGAGCTTATCAAAGAACATCTTGAGCTTACCAAACAGCTCAACACCTCTAAAATGTTCAATGAGCGTGTCATCAGTCAGCTAAAAGAGTTTGGCGAAAGATCATCACAAGTATCGTTAATGCTATATTCCCAAAACAACGATAATGTATTCGACCTTACCTACGCTTGTCAGAAAGCGACAGACCTTTGGCAACATTTTCAAACACAAACCCACCCTTTTTATGAGGTAGTAATAAAAAGTAATGAGGACATAGCACGCTACGACTCGCTCATCAATGTGCTTAGTACAATGTACACCTTTGGTATGACCGAGCGTATGAAGATTGACCGCAATGTGTGCCTAACACTTGCATCTAGCAACCGCCGTATGCTAAAGGAACGCAACGAATACTACCATGAATTTATCCTATATTACGATTATAACAAAGAACAACTGCAATCGCTCAATACCTATGCACAAAAGCGTTATGCTGAAATACAGTCGAGTATCTTTACTAGTAATGGACAGAACTATATAAAGTTTCTAAGTACTTTCCCCTATAAGCTATCACAGCTAAAGAATAGCATCACAGAGAAATATACGCCACAAAAAGCTGTTTCATCTCAATGGGATGTGCGCTGGATTAGTATGCTTTTTCTCACCTTTCTATTTTATGGCTTCCTTGCTTTCGTCATCAACCTTATTTTTATAAAATATATCCTCACGCGTTTGTTTGGCTTTAAACGCTTTCAAACCTTACAAGAAGGCTTTTTAATGCGCCGTCGAGACATTCTCATAACTTCCACTGTCATTTGCTTTGGCATCATCACGTTGGGCATTCGCTTCTTTGCTTCCAACGACTTGGTATATATGGCAAGCGGATTAATCCTTGAGTTTGTTTGGTTGGTAGCTGTCATCTTTGGCTCTTTACTTCTGCGTGTAAGCTCGGAAGAGGTAAGATATACCAATCGTCTTTACTATCCCGTTATGCTTGTGGGGGGCATTGTCATCATCTACCGCATAACCTTTATGCCAGGAACACTTGTAACCTTTTCTTTCCCTATCATTCTTGCTATTGCTGCTTTATGGCAAGCTTCTTTACTCTATCGCCATCACTTACGAGTGCCTAAGAATGATCTTTATCTTGCCTATATCTCACAAGCTGTATTCGTATTCGCCCTTGGATGCTCTTGGCTAGGCTATTCGTTTTTAGCCGTACAATTCATTATTTGGTGGATGATGCAGCAAGCCTGTCTGCTCACATTGGGCTGTTTGCGCAATTACCTTGATAGGTATAAAGAGAAAAAAGCCAAAACGCTGTCTATACAAAAACGCTGGTGTTTTAGGTTTGTTTATTCGGTTATCTTGCCTACAGCACTAGTGCTATCCTTCATCGTCTCTATTCTGTGGGCTGCCGATGTTTTTAATCTTGGAGAAGTATCCAAAAATTTATTTAAAATCAATTTCATCAATAGCAAAAACTTTAAAGTTAGCATCTACGCACTGGCACTAGTTGTGGTAATGTGGTTTCTATTCAACTATATTAATAAGACAGTGCGTGATGGGGTGAAACTTTACCTTCAAGCAAAAGATCCTGACACAGCCGCCTCACGCAGTGTGATGCTTATCAACGTAGTACAAGTGGTGGTATGGGGTGCTTGGCTATTAATATCGCTCAATATGCTTGAAATTAGCAGCACTTGGCTCATCGTTGTTTCAGGAGGTTTGTCGACGGGCATTGGTTTTGCTATGAAAGATATTTTGGAAAATATCTACTATGGCATTTCACTAATGGCAGGACGTATCAAGGTGGGCGACTATATTATCTGCGATGGGGTGCGCGGAATTGTAAGCTCCATAAGCTATACCTCTACCCTTATTGAAGCTACCGATGGTGCGGTAATTGCTTTTCAAAACTCGCAACTCTTCACAAAGAATTATAAAAATATGACCAAGAACCATGGCTACGAACTCGATGGTATGCAAGTGGGAATAGCTTATGGATCAAACCTAAAAGAGGTGAAACAGCTTTTAATAGATGCCATTTCACAGTTGCCATGCGTTAGAAAAAACAATCCTGCATCGGTGGGTGTGAAGAGCTTTGATGATAGCTGTGTTACGTTACAAATCTATGTTTGGGTAAGTGTACTCACGCATTTTGCAGCCGACAGTATGATTATGGAATGTATCTATGAAACACTCAATGCCAACAACATTGAGATACCTTTCCCACAACGTGAGATCACCATAAAGAAGGCAGAATAAGAGAGTTGAGAGATGAGAGATGAGAGATGAGAGATGAGAGTTGAGAGTTGAGAGCTGAGAATTACCCGACCTATAGGAAGGTAAGACATAGTAACTTGAAAAATATTTATAAAGGATGGACTGTTATAGACTTTATAGCAAAGTTATAACTGTTTAATACACAGGCAATTACAAAAAGATTACCTTTTACTCGGTAAAAGGTAACCTTTTGCTTCATAAAAGGTGATGTATTGCAGTGCAATAGATTATCAATGCAAAAAGCGCATAGAAAAAGATTAGGATGACCATCAAAAGAAAAAGCATTTCCATAACGTTTATTTGAATACTTTTGTTTAACTTTAATCCATCTCCAGCACTAAATGCTGCTTTACAGAGCTGTATATATCGGCTAATCAAGTTGGTTATCAGCATAAACTTTATTGTCTTTTTACATCTATAAAGTTACTGAATTTCAACGAGATAGCCGATTTTGTTATGTTATATTTTGTTACCTAATTATCTCTTTTTTAGAAACCTATCATGTTTTCTTTCTGCCACAATTCCTGTTAGCTTAGGGACGAAAGATTCGCAAACCACAAAATTTTAACAGACTATTGTTTAATGAAAAGTTTTTTAATACTTAAATGTTACTGTCAATGATATTTTACGTCCATCAGCATGTGCATATTCAGCATCTCTTGCCATCAGCATAGAGGTGGTAGTGTAGTAAGTATTGTTAAGTAAGTTAGAGATACCCAAATTAATATCCCAAGAGTTTAGCTTGTACCCTGCTGTAAAGTTGAGCAGATTAAAGCTGCTGATCTTACCTTCACCTTCGTTATATTTTCCGTCATTAATGGGTTTAAAGCGGTCGCGGTTTCCTGAGTGGATATAATGTAGCTGTAAATAAGCATTTTTTACAGGAGAATAATCTATATACATTGCGAATTTAGCAGCAGGTATTGAAATATTAGACATATAACGACTCCATTGCCCATAAGTATCTTTTATCTTACCTTCAAACCATGTAAAGTTAGCCCCAGCTTTTAGGTTATTAAGAAGCTGTGCATCTGCGTTGAGTTCTATACCATATACCTTTTGAGGAGTGCGGTTTACTTCCCAAAAACCTGCTTCATTAATCTTAAGGTCGCTACCTAATTTTGAGTATGTGTAGAAGAATGCACCATTTAGCTGTAGCCAACGATTGATATCAGAATAAGCTCCAATTTCATAGTTATCAGTCTTTACAGGCTCTGTTAATATTTTAGATAAAACATCTTCTTTAGCAGCACGTAGTGTACGACCTAAATCGAAAATAGAGAAACCTTGAGAATAAGCTATGAAAGGTTGGAACGCACGATATTTATTGTAAGATATACCAGCATTAAATGATAAGTTGTTATACTTGAGATTTCCGCCTTTTACATGTACCTCTGGAGCACTTTTCTTTGTGCGTAATATGTCGTAGTTAGGAACATTAACATCTATAATATCATAACGAGCACCTACCTTGATGTTAAGGTCTTTAGAAAGAGTAGTTTTTGTTTGCAAGAATATTGCTTCGTTATTACTTGTAAGGTTAGGTACCCAGTAACGCCCATCAACAAGAGGTTGTGAAGTTTTATCTAAAAGATAATCAAACCCATATACAAGACGTGTAAAGGAGTTGTCAGAGAAGGTTAGTAAGGTGTTAAATTGAGAACGGAACCCAAACTTTTGATCCTTTATAGCAGCCTGACCGCTTGTTTCTTCCCAGCGTGGTTTTTTAGGGTTATGTTTTCTAAAATCGAATATAGTGTATAGACTTGTGCCATAAAGAGAAGCCTCAAAATCGGTGTTTGCAAATAGTTTCCGAGAGGTAAACTTTAAATATGCATTATGGTTATATCGTGTACCTTCATCAGATGCTTGAGGATCTTTATCGCCCAAAATACCTATTGCAGGAGTTTTGAGATATTCTCCTTTTTGCTGAATTAAAGAAGTATGTTGCAAACTTCTATAAAAATTATACATAAACTCTATGTTTTAGAAAGAGTCCCACTAACTAAATAGCTAAGCTTATTGATAGAACCATAAAACTGCTGGTTAAAACGATAGCCCATACCATTGCTACCATGATAGAAATTATACGTAGAACCAGATAAAGACGACTGACCTGCAAATGTTTTCTTTGTTGTGTTCTTTTTTGTAATGATGTTTATTACACCACCTATAGCACCATTACCGTATAAAGAGGTAGCACCCTTTATTATTTCTATATGGTCAATGGCAGAAACATCTAAAGAGCGAATGTCTCTATCGGTAGATCTTAAAGGGGTAGATTGTGGTATTCCATCTATTAAAACAAGGGCACTTCTACCTCTAAGAGACTGAGTTCGTGAACTTGTAGTGTTGCTTGCTAAAGCCATACCCGGAGTAAGCAAACCTAATAAATGAGATATATCAGTTTCTGCTTTGCTCATTTGTGCTATTTGTTTTTGATCTATAATAGTAACAGTTGTAGCAGCATTAGACTTTATTTCAGGAATGCGTGTTGTACTGATTACTATTTCTTTTAAAAGAAGTGTAGAGTCGACCTTGGTAATATCATTAGCGTAGCTGTTAGTGTATGCTAATGCAGCCATACCAAGAAGTAAATAATTCTTTTTTGTCATGTTAAATTATACTTAATATTTAATACTAAAAAGCGTTCGTCATTAAAATATTTAACGAACGCTGAAAATCTTTTGCAAAGATATATAAATAGTTTGGAAGCGGCAATACTTAAAAATAATGATAAGTAGGATAACATTTTTTTATATAGTTAGTGTTTACTGAATAATTTACAACTCTCTGACATTTAAGTCTATATAACTTTATTTCTTCGTTTGTTTAACTAGAAAATCGTACCTCTTACCTTTGCATCCGATTATAGAATTAACTTCTGGTAACAGAAGTGAGGCTTATTTATCGTAGTTTTGCTAGTGAAATAGGCCTTGAGGGGCGAGGAGATTTCGTACCAGGTAGGTGTAATCCATATCGCTATAAAGAGATGCCCGTCCCTCTTTTCATTATCTTCTAGAGTCAGGACAAAGTATCTAAGGACATTTCTAAATGATCAAGTGT
>QWCJ01000399.1_pt1 | contig 26859 bp, 26 predicted proteins | sample 1972501 | NCBI WGS metagenome assembly QWCJ01 (sample SAMN09866711, study PRJNA288562) | Human vaginal metagenome isolate term2_vaginal, whole genome shotgun... | isolation source: vagina | host: Homo sapiens | place: USA: California
TATAGGGAACAGGAGAAGTAAATGGCACCGAAGAGTCCTGAGGACAACAACGTCATCTACGCCAACTTCGGCACCCGCAAACGCGTGAGCACGCCGGAGGAGGTCAACCGCGTCGACCGCGTGCGCACCATGCAGCCGGCGGCCACGCGCCTGCTCAACTTTGTCAACCAGCAAACGGATTCCGGTCGCATTCGCCGCGGGCGCCAGTACGCCACCGAGGGCCATGTCGTGGGCCTCGATGTGCGCAATGGCGCGGTGCACGGAAAGGTCGCGGGCTCCCAGAATGAGCCTTTTGCGGTGCTCATCCAGGTGCCCTACCGCAATAACGAGGACATCGGGCGGCTGTCGGAGATGTTCGCACGCACCCCCAACTCAGTAGCGAAGGCTAAGGAAGGCATGCTTGCCGACGCCTCCCTCGACATCCTCATCGCCGAATACCCCGACGACCTCCGATTCTCCTGCACCTGCCCCGACCCGGAATATGTGTGCAAGCACGTCGTGGCGGTGGCTGACCGCCTCGCGGCCCGGATGGATGCCGATCCTTCCGTCATCTTCGCCCTGCGCGGACTTGATTTCGCGCGGCTGGAGCAAGCGGTCATGGAACAGGCCAAGGCGGCCTCGGAGGACTCTTTTTCAGCTTCCGCGACCTCTGAAATCTCTGCCGAGGAACGCAATGCCCTGTTCTGGGAGGGGCGCGAATTGCCGCCCTTGCCGGAGCCCAAAACTGCTCCTGCCGTGGATGATTCCGACCCGGAATTGCTGCGCAAAGCCATGCGCTCCGTGAGTCATACGAACATAGATTTGCTTCGGGCAGTCTCCGATGTCGAGGACCTTTACTATCATCTGACGCACTAGACATTGCCACCCCAGGGGACAGGCTCAAGCGCCAGCCCTGGACCACGTTGTAGGGAGTTTGCATGGCCGCGGTTACGTTCATCCACACCTCAGATTTCCAGCTGGGCATGACCCGCTGGTTTTTAAGTCCTGCGGCGCAATCGCGTTTTGATGATGACCGCGAAGCAGCGGTCCTGCGGCTGGGGGAGTTGGCCACCGAGACGGGTGCCGAGTTCATCGTTGTGGCCGGTGACGTCTTCGAGCACAACTCCTTGAGCAAAACCACGCTGTTGCGCGCGAAGGATATGTTCAAGCGCCTGCCGGTTCCGGTCTACTTGTTGCCCGGCAACCACGATCCGCTCGTGGCGGATTCCATCTTCTTCAACTCCTTTGCGGATAACGTGCACGTGATCGCTGATTCGGAGCCGATTGAGGTTCGCCCAGGCTTGGAGATCGTTGGTGCCCCTTACCTGTCTAAGCGGGCTAATTATGACCTCGTGCGCCGTGCGCTGGAGCCTTTAGAGCCTGCCGAGGAGGGCGCGGTTCGCATCGCGGTGGGCCACGGCCAGGTGGAATCCCGCGCGGGCGAGGGCGAGGACTCGGATGCCGATACGATCGACCTCGCCTTCGTGGAAGAGTGCCTGGATAAGGGTGTTATCGATTACCTGGCGCTGGGGGATACACACTCCACCGAATCTCTCGGTTCTACCGGCAAGGTATGGTTCTCCGGCAGCCCGGAGACCACGGCCTTCGACGATAGGGAGCGCGATTCGGGCAACGCCTTGGTGGTGACCGTTGAGGGAGAGCGGGTGGACGTGGCCAAGCACCACGCTGGCCGCTGGGACTTCCGGGCGATTGATGCGGACGTTAACTCACTGGAGGAGGTCGAGGCTTTTCTTGCGGAGCTCGATGCCGTTCCGGAGAAGATTCGTACCGCGGTGAAGTACAGCCTGCGTGGCACCGTGGGCTTGAGCGCGCAGGCCCGTCTGGAGCAGGGCCTGGCGGAGATGGAGGAGGTCTTTGCCTCCCTCAAGCCGCGCAAGAGGACCATGGACCTGCATCTGGCGCCCTCAGAAGAAGAACTCGGCGAGCTGAGTTTGAGCGGGTACGCCGCCGATGCGCTAGCGGAGCTGCTCGAGGACCTAGATAATCCCACTGCCCGCGACGCCGCCAACCTGCTGTTCCGCCTCAGCGCGAAGGGAGCCTAAACCATGATGCTGCTGCATTCTGTTGAACTGAACAACGTCCGGGGCGTGGAGCACCTGGAGGTCAAAGACCTCCCGGAGACCGGGGTGGTGGTCATCGGTGGGCCGAACGAAGCTGGAAAGTCCACGCTGGTGGAGGCCATCGATTTCGTGCTCACGGAAAAGCACACGGCAAATTCCAAGCCGGTGAGGGCGCTCCAGCCTGCCGGCCGCGATGTGGGACCTGAGGTCACGCTGGAGGCAACCGTGGGGCCTTACCGCTTCCGTATTCGCAAGCGGTGGGTGAAGAAGCGCACCTCGGAGCTGCATGTTTTCTCCCCGCGCCCGGGCCAGTGGACCGGTGCCGAGGCGGATGGGGAGTTGGAGCGCATCCTTAGTGAGAACGTGGACCGCGCGCTTCTCGACGCCCTCTTCGTCCGCCAGGACGACCCCCACCAAGGCATCGCCGCGGTGGGCATTCCTTCCCTAACCGCCGCACTCGAAGAAGAAACCGGGGCGAGTGCCGCGGCAGAAGATTCTGAACTGCTCACGCGCATCGAAGCGGAATATAAGGAGTACTTCACCGCGAAGACAGACAAGCCGGCAGGAGACTATAAGGCTGCCATTGCTGCGCTGGCGGATGCTGAGGAGAAGCATGCTGCCGCCGAGGCCGCGCTGCGCGAACTCGACGGCGTGGTGGAGCGCTATGAAGCCGCCGAGCTGAAGAAAGCCGAGGCTGAAGCCGCTCTGCCGGCAGCCGCGGAAGAATGCGAGCGCCGTGACGGTGAGCTGCTCGCCGCTCGGGCCGCCCAGGAGAAAGTCACCGCGCAGGAGGCGGCGGTGGCTCGGGCGGCGGAGGCTGTGACGCGCGCGGAGAAGGAAGCGGAGCGCCGTAAAGCTGTGGTTGCTGAGCATGCCGCAGCTGCCGAGGCTGCTGAGCGTGCCGCCGCAGCGGTTATTCAAGCCCGCGAGAGGGCCGAGGAAGAAGCCGCCGCCCGAGCGGAGCTGGAAGAAGTGCACGCCGAGGTCCACCAGCGCTATGAGGCCGTGCGCGAGGAGCGCCAGCGCGCCCGCCGCGCGCAGCAACGCGCTGAACGCGAGGCCCTGGGTACCCGCCTCGAAGCACTGAACAAACTGGAAGAGACTTTGGCGTCCCGCCGCCGTGAACTGGCCGCGACTCCCGACGTTCCGAACCTTCAGGCCTTGGAGGACGCTGCACGCGAGGTCACCGTCCAGGAGCGCCTGCGCGCGGCTGCGGCGGCCAAGCTTTACTTTTCTGGCGAGGGCTCCTTTAGCGTCGATGGCGAAGAACGTGCGCTGGAGAGCGGTCAAGAACTGGCAGTCGAACTGCGCGAGGGCACTACGCTGAAGATCGGCGACATTACCGCCCGCTATGCAGCCGGTGCGGGCGATAGCGGTGAGGAAGGCGTGGAGAAAGCCCGAGCGGAGCTCACACGCCTGCTGGAAGACGCCGGGTGCGAGGACGTGGAGGCCGCCCGTGCCACCCACGAAAAACACGTAGAGCTAGCATCCGCTGCCGATACCGCGGCCCGCGAACTCACTGCGGCACTGGGTGGGGAGGACCTGGGTGAGTTGCGTGCTCGCTTCGAGGCGGGCGCGGCCGATGTTGCGGACACCGAGGGGCCCGGCGGCTCTACCGATTCCACCGCACAGCCGCGGGAGCTCGACGTCGTGGAGCAGGAAGAAGAGGAGCTGCGCAGGAAGCTGGATGAGCTCGACCGCGCCCTGGCACCCTACCGCGAGAACAAGGCGGGCGCCGCACTGGAGGTGGCGATGGTCCGTGCGGAGGAGGCCACGATGCAGCGTGATGCTCAGGCCGCAGCCGTAGAGGCCGCCCGCGCCCAGCTCAGTGATGCCGAGGTGACCGCCGCGATTGAGACAGCACGGACTGAGCTGGCGAAAGAGAAGGCGGCTTTGGAGGAGATGTCCACCGTGGATGTCGACACCGCAGAGCAGCTAGCTAGGGGAGCACACACGCACGTTGAATCGCTGAACGCAGCGGTCAATGCGGCGGTTGGCGATATGCGCGAGTTTAACGGGCTTATCACTATGCACTCTGGTGCAGCTGAGGATGCAGAGAAAGCTGCCGCGGAGCTCGAAGTGGCTCGTGAGCGCCACGCCGCTATCGAGCGCCGTGCGAATGCCGCGCGCTACCTGCGTACGCTCATGCTGCGCCACCGCGACGCCGCCCGCCAGCGCTATGCTGCGCCCTTTGTCACGGCTCTTAATGGTTTGGCTCGCACCGTCTTTGGCCGTGACGTGGACTTCGAGCTCTCCGAAGAGCTCAAGGTCCAAGCTCGCAGCCGTAACGGTGAGACCGTGTCCTTCGACGCGCTCTCCGGCGGTGCCAAAGAACAGCTGAGCATCCTGACACGCTTTGCCATCGCTCAGCTAGTGTCCGGCGAACCGGTTCCCGTCGTCATCGACGACGCGTTAGGGTCTACCGACTCGCAGCGCCTTCAGCTTATGGCGGCGTTGTTCAGCAAGGCCGGGAAAAACACTCAGGTCATCGTGCTGACCTGTATGCCGCAGCGCTACTCGTGGGTACCGGGGCGCATGGACCTAGATATGGAGAGACTTACAAGCGCTTAAGTCATGGAGTGTAGGGTGTGAGCCATGACTGCGGACACTCGATGGCTCACGGAAAGCGAACAGGACCTCTGGCGGCACATTCTCGCCAGCATTCGCAAGATTAATCGCGGCATGGAGGAAACCCTCTTAGCCTGCAGCGATATCTCCGCGGCGGAGTTTGCGGTCCTCGTCTCGCTTTCGGAGGCACCCGATCACATGCTGCGTTTGCGCGAGTTGTGCTCAGAATTGGAGTGGGACCGCTCCCGCGCCTCCCACCAGATCACACGCATGGAAAAGCGCGGTTTGGTGCGCAAGGAAAAGTGCGCAGGCGATGCACGCGGCGTTGAGGTCGTCATGACTAAGGCCGGCCGGGAACGCCTGGAGGCGGCAGTTCCTGAGCACGTCGAGTCGGTGCGTCGCATGGTGTTTGATCACCTCGATCCTGCCGATGTTCCGGCGCTTCTGCGCTTTTGCAAGGGCGTCCTGTCGGAGAATAATCTTCCGGGCTATGACGGCTTCGTTCCGGACGAACGCCTGGGCCTCCACGCAGACTAGCCGTGCCTGGCGCGGGTAGAGTAGGGCCCGTCCGTTAATTCACCAGGAGGTGACCTTCCCACACCATGATGGGACAAGAACTGTTTGAGCATCCGCAGCGCCAATACGTTACGTACGGCATCACTCCCTTGAAGGAACTCAGCGTGCAGGTGGGTTCGGTTGAGGATCTGGAAGAGCTCACCGAGGAACAAGCCACCGCGCTTGAGGCAGCCCTTGAGCAGCATCCGGAGGGCGCACTAACCTTCGATGATGCCTCGCAGCTGTGGATTATTGGCGCGGAAGAAGATATTGAGAGCATGCTCCAGGACCGTGAAGACTTCGTCGAAGCGCTCAATAACAATGAGGATCCTGGGGTCTAGGCCACAGTCGGCGTCAAACTAAAGGCGGATGCGTTCTGAAAGATCTGCGTTTAACTACGGGCGGCTCTGCATAAACTGCTAAGATACTCTGTGTTAAAGGGCGAGCATCCCCCGTGCAGTGAAGAGAAGGCATTCCATGAGAATGCAGTCTGGCTAGGGGAGCTAAGTGAAAGGATTAAACATGATCGTCGAGCGCGATATGGCTCAGGAGCAGCGCGAAGCAGCTGCACGTGACAAGGCTGACGGCTGGGTATCCGTCTTCGTTCAGTGGATTCCCTCCATGCTTCTCTCCGTGGTGCTGCTTGGTGCTTTGATGTTCGGCATGTACTACGTCGAGCACGGCACCCTGGACATCACCCAGCCAATCGTCAATCAGTACATCACCCAGTAAACTGGTTCGCTCTCTTTTCACCGCCCGGCGGGGGAGAGCAGCTTGACGTAAAGCCCCAGCAGCAATGTCTGCTGGGGCTTCGTTCTTCCAACCTCCCGCACCCCTCAACCTTGTTCCCCTGAGCCGAAAGCCACCGTGGTTTGGGGAGGGTTTCATGCATGCGCAGAACCATGCCCAGGCGGCGCAACTGCCCTAGCTGCCAAAACCATCGCGCTCGCCGCAAGATCTGGCCAGAACTTTGGCAACTAGGGCAGTGTTGAGCCTGAGAGTTAGTGTTCGGCTGAGCAATTCTTCGCCCTTCGCGCTCACCGTCGGTCTCAATCAGTCGCCGTCCGCGGCTTCGGTGAGCGCGAAGGGTGTATTCGTCCGATAGTGTGAACGCCATGGACTCTCGCATCTACGTTCGCTATCTCAACGGCCCGCTCCTGTGGCTGGGAATCATCGTTGGCCTTGCCGTCGTGGCAGCAGTGGTGCCCACAATGATCGATTCCACATGGGCAGCAGTCCTTTTCGGTGCCTTGGTGATCGTTGCAACCGTGGCTTGCAACATGATGCGGGTGAAGATCGTCGTGAGTGACGACGACGTAGCGGTTTCCATCCTGGGTATATTCACGAAGAGGATTCCACTCAGTGATATCACCGGGGCAAGCATCGGTCCCGAGACTGGGCTCAAGGAAGGTGCGGGCCCGCGTGTTGTCGACGGAGCACCGGCCTACATCGTTTCTGGGCCGACCGTGCGTATCGAGCAGGGCAGAAGCTCTCTTATCGCCTCGGCTAAGAACCCGGAGGAAGTGGTCTCGGATATCGAGGCGCGCTTGCGCTAGTTCTATATCCCCAGACTTGGATTCCGCAACCTCCTGGTGGGAGGTGGGGTGTCACCCAGCGCTGGGCGACGCCCACCTGCAGGTTGCGGGTTTCAGGTCTGGGGGAATGCAGAGAGCGAAAGGCTTTCCCGCACTCGTGGCATCGTTGAAAATGAGGGCCGGGGTGCGGCCTGATGAGAGAGAGTTGTGGGCATGAAAAAGTGCCCCTGACAGTGCCCCTGACAGGGATCGAACCTGCGACCTTCGGTACCGGAAACCGATGCTCTAATCCGCTGAGCTACAAGGGCATCGCTGGCGAAATGCCAACGATGCGATTCTAGCCTATAAAGACTGAAGCGCAGTAATTGGCCTCACGCCGATGGGGGTGTGGTGGGAGGAAAGGCGCGGCTAGGTAAGCCGCGCCTTCATTGTTCCCGCAGCCTTTCTGGCTAGGCGGGCTGTTACTGAGCCTCGGGCTGGTCAAAGAAGCCCGGCGCATCCGCAGTGTGGACCTCACCGGTGCGCAGGTAATCAACCACAATCTGGTCGACGGCCTTGTTGCCCATGGCGAAGTGGCCGTGGCCCGGTCCGTGGACGGTCACCACGCGGGACTGCATCGGATCCGAAAGACCGCGGTAGAAGGCGTACGGGGTCTGCGGGTCACCGGTAGCCTGCAGCTGCAGCGGCTTGGTCTGCAGCTTCTCACCGGAGACGGCAATCGGGGGGCTGGCCGGCGCGCGACCGCCGCAACCCGCGCCAGAGGCGTACATCGAATTAAACAGAGTGAACGGGTCAATCGTCACGTAGTTCGACCACAGGAACGCCGGAATGAGAGTCGGATCCGTCGGCGCGGTGTTCTCATTGCACATAATGATGTTTTGCATGCTCATTGCATTGACGAGCTGCTGCTGGGCTTTTTCTGGATCCTGTTGAGGCTGTTGTGCCGCCTGCTCCTCAAAGTTCATAGGTTCAACACCGCCGATGTGCTTGGCCAGTGCGTCCCACGTCTCGGGGCGGGGAAGGAGCTCACGGGTCGCGCTCAGCGTCGGCGAGGCAGCTTGAACAGCCTGCGGGTTGCGTACCTTGCCCGCAAGGTGCTCTGCCTGTACACGCAGCTCTCCCGTGGCGGTCATGACGTTGGCGCCCGGCTGGCCTGCGAACTCCAGTCCTGGCGGGAGGTCACCAATCTGGGCGTTCGGGGGAAGCACAGTCGGGCGCACGCCTGCTTCCTTGGCCACGATCTGGGACCAGCGCTCATAAGCCTTCAGCGGCGTGGTACCGGCGTGGTAGGTGGCGTCGTTCTTGGCCACGTACGCAAAGAAGTCATGGAGGGCATTCTCATAGCCTGCCTGCTGGGAGACGAAGATCTGGTTCCATGCCATCTTCGGATTCATGCCGGAGTCCAGCACGACCTTGTCGGTGTGCTGCGGGTAAAGCGTGGCGTAGGTGGAGCCTAGGAAAGTGCCGTAGGAAAGACCGGCGATGTTGATTCTCTCCTCACCGAGCGCCTGGCGAACAACCTCCCAGTCCTTAGCGGTGTTCTCCGTGGTTAGGGAGTCGGTGTAGCCCGGGGTGTTCTTCTCACAGTCATCGCGGGTAATCGCGCCGATCTGTGTCAGCTGCGCTAGCGGGTTTCCGCGTACTTCGCTGGACGAGCAGTTCACTTCTCCGGATTCGCGCAAACCGCGGGGCTGGACGCCAATGATGTCGTAGCCCTGCTTGATTTCCTCAGGCCACGCCGCAAAGTTAGCCCAGCTGTATGCGTCACCGCCCGGACCGCCAGGGTTGGTGAATAGGGCGCCCTGGCGGTTGCCCGTGGCCTTGAGGCGGATGAGGCCGACATCGATGGTGCCCTTTTCCGGCGCACCGTGATAGGTCGGAACCGTAACGTGACCGCACTCGGCGCGCTCTTCGGTGACCCCCTCCGGGCACGGGCCCCAATTGATGGTGGGTTGGTCTGCGTGAGCGACAGCGGGCGCGGCAACCAGACCAGCAGCGATAGCCACGGGCCCCAGCACCGAGCCTAAAACACGAGAAAGACGCATAGAATAAGGCTCCTCAAATCGTTAGTTGGTACGGGCCTTATCCTATGCGCCGGGGGCGATGTGAGCCGAGTGCTCAAAAAGGGTGGGTGCACCCGATCGTCACATTACTTAACAATCACCACAATGAGATCGCGCGGGCCGTGGACGCCCTCCACGCGGGAGAGCTCAATATCCGAGGTAGCAGACGGGCCAGAGATCCACGTCGCTGGGCGCTCCGGATTCATACGGGAGACAACCTCCGGGATGCCGTACACGATCTGCTCCTTGCGAACGATGCACACGTGACGGTCCGGAACCAAAGTCAGCGCGCGGCGGCCGCACGTCTCATTGGACTCGAGCACGATGGTGCCGGTCTGCGCGGAGGTGACGTGAGATTCGGTCACCACGGCATCGACAGCGTCGAGCTCGCGCGGGTCCTTGGCGTTGTCATCAGGAGTGATGGTTCCCTCGAAGCCGTCCAGAAGCCCAGCGTCCATGCCGGGTGCGTAGACGACGTTCGAGCAGCCGCGCTCCTTCAGGATGCCCACGAGGGTGGAATTCAACCCAGACTCATCGGTGACGTGCACGTCAGCCTTGTAGTCTTCGAGGCGGTCCACCAGCATCTCACGCAGCTCATCCTCGTTGAGCGTGCCTTCCTTCTGGTACTCGCGCGGAATGTCTACGTGGTCCGGCAGGCCGGCCTGCTTCTGGGCGGCGGAAATGCGGTTGAGGATTTCCTCTTTGGCGGTGGTCACTTGATGCCCTCCTTCTTGGCTTGGGCGAGGAGTTCTTGAGCTTCGTCAGTGTCGAACCATTGGCGGAAGGACTTCTTCGGCGGAACGGCGGTATCGCGTACCTCGGACCAACCAGACATAAACAGCGGTAGCTTGTCGATGACCCCGTTGAAACCACCGAGGACACGGCCGAGCGCCACCATGTGGGTTATCTGGTTCCAGATCTTCGGGTTCTTCCACACAAGCTCAACTACCTGGAAGAGCTTCTCTTCGACCGGCGGGGTGGCGTGGGTGACCTTCTGGTAGCGGTTTTCCAGAATGACCTGGGAGAGCGGGATGCGCACCGGGCATACCTCGTCGCAACGGCCGCACAGGGAGCAGGCATAGGGCAAGCTTGCCGACGGATCGTTGTGGTCCTTCATGCCAGTCAGCTGTGGCGTCAGGGAGATACCAATCGGGCCCGGGTAGACGGAGCCATAGGCGTGGCCGCCGGCGCGCTCGTAGACCGGGCAGACGTTCAGGCAGGCAGAGCAGCGGATGCACTTGAGCGCCTCGTGGCCCTTGGGGGAGGACAGAGCAGCGGTGCGGCCGTTGTCCAGCAGCACGATGTGGAAGTTCTGCGGGCCGTCACCTTCGGTCACGCCAGACCACATGGAGGTGTATGGGTTCATGCGCTCTGCAGTGGAGGAGCGCGGCAGAAGCTGGAGGAAGACCTCGAGGTCCTGGAAAGTCGGGACCAGCTTCTCAATACCCATCACGGTAATGAGGGTCTCCGGCAGGGTCAGGCACATGCGGCCATTGCCCTCAGACTCCACGATGTTGATGGTGCCGGTTTCTGCCACACCGAAGTTAGCGCCGGAGATGGCCACCTTGGCCTTCATGAACTGCTCGCGCAGGAACTGACGGGATGCTTCAGCCAATTCCGCCGGCTCGGCCTTGAGCGAGTCATCGGTATTTGGCATCTTGTTGACGAAGATATCGCGAATCTCCGCGCGGTTGCGGTGGATAGCCGGGACCAGAATGTGGGAAGGCTTGTCCTCACCCAGCTGGACGATGAGCTCCGCCAGGTCAGTCTCTTGGGCGTGGATGCCGGCTTCTTCCAGGTGTTCGTTGAGTGCGATTTCTTGGGTGGCCATGGACTTGATCTTGACCACGTCGGTCTCACCGGTTTCGCGGATAAGGCCCTCGATAATCTCGTTGGCTTCCTTGGCGTCGCGTGCCCAGTGGACGATGCCTCCGCGCTTGGTCACCTGCTCTTCGAATTGGAGCAGCAATTCGCTCATGCGTACGGCGACGTCATCCTTGAGTGCGGAGCCGGCGTCGCGAAGCTGCTCCCAGTCCGGGGTCTCGTCAACGGCGTGCTGGCGCTTATCACGAATCGTGGTGGTGGCGTGGTGCAGGTTGCGGCGCTGGGTGGCGTTGTTAAGACCCACGTGAGCCAGCGGCACGAAGGCCTTCGAGCCGCGCAGGTTGCCGTAGCCTTCAGGAGCACGCGGAGGAGTGGTGTCGAGGAAGGAAGTCATTAGAGCATCTTCTCCTTGGAGTAGGCCGCAGAGGTAGGAGTCCACGGGTGTTCCTTGGTGGAGGCGAGGATTTCCGCCAAGTGGATAGCGCGAACACCGGAGCGCTGGCGAGCCAGAGCACCACCGATATTCATCAGGCAGGAGGAGTCACCGCCGGTGACGTACTCGGCCTCGGTTTCGCGGATGTGGCGGGTCTTATCACCGACCATCGCTGCGGAGACCTCCGCGTTCTTGAGGGCGAAGGTGCCGCCGAAACCGCAGCATTCTTCTGCATTAGGCAGCGGGGCGAGGTCGATTCCCTCGACCTCCTTCAGCAGTTGGTAGGGGCGGTCACCCAACTTGAGGCGACCAGAAACTCCGGCAGATCCAGGGTCTTGCCGGCTGCCTTCTTGGCGCCGTCCACATCGGCGGAAGTGCCGAAACGATCAGCGATCATCTCGTGCTGCTCACGCACGGCGCCCACGCAGGAGCCGGAGGCGGAGACCACGTAGTCGATGGAGGGATCCGCAAAGGCGTCCGCATAAGTGCGGATCATGCCCAGGGTCTGCTCCTGGTAGCCGGTGTTGATGTGCATCTGGCCGCAGCAGGTCTGCTCCTCTGGGAAGACGACGTCATAGCCCAAGCGAGAGAGAATGAGGGCCGTGGCCTTATGAGCATCGGGGAAGAGTGAATCACCGATGCAGGTGGAAAACAATGCTATTCGCATTCGCGTGTGCTCCTTAGTCTGCCTCTCTGTAGCTTGTCCTGTGCTTGGCACAGCGATGGTGTACTCGGATGCGCGCTACCAGGACAGCCGCAGTGGGCATTTTTCGAGTTTGTATCTATGAGCCTACCGCCCAAAACTCACATTATCGAGGCGGAATTAGCCCTCCTACCTGGCGTTTTATCGCAACATTAATGTTGTGAAATTCCTTACGTGCAGAGATGAAGCGGTCACAAAAAGCGGGCAAGCGAAAACCCCCAGATGTGGCGAGTGAAGTGCCCGATTCTGGGGGTAGTTGGTGCTGAGGACTGAGAACTTAAGGAACCAGGAAGCCCAGCACGTTGGTCATGAGAAAAACGATGATGCACACGACGGCAAGGAAGGCCACGGAGTAGCCCACAACGGCCTTGAAGATGCGGGATTCCTCGCCCTCCATTTGAACCGCAGTGGCTGCAATGGCCAGCGACTGCGGGGAGATCATCTTGCCCACAACGCCACCCGAGGTATTGGCAGCCAGCATGAGGTCCGGGTTAACGCCGATGCGCTCAGCAGCGGTGACCTGGAGGTTGGCAAAGAGTGCGTTAGCGGAGGTATCCGAACCGGTAACCGCGGTACCAATCCAACCCAAGACGGGGGAGAAGAGCGCGAAGATACCTCCGACAGAAGCCACGAACTGGCCGATGGAGATGGTCTGGCCGGAGTAGTTCATAGTGTAGGCCAGCGCCAGGACCAGGATGATGGTCAGCGCAGAGAACTTCATGCGGGAGATAACCTCGCCAAACTTAGCTAGCGGTGCCGATGCCTCCAGCGTGTAGCGGCCGTTCTCGTTGAAGGACATGTAGATAACAGCCACGATGATGCCGGAAATCAACAGCAGGGTGCCCGGGTTGCCCAACACGTTGAACTTAAACGCGGTATCCATGGCGTGGCCTTCGGCGTCGAAGACGGTGCCTTCGAGAAGCGGCCAGGCAACGTTGAGCTGCAGGAAGCCGAAGATGGACGGCCACGCGGTGGCGATGGCGAAGACAGCGGTGACCACGGCATAGGGCAGCAGTGCCATCCAGATGCGGCTGCCGTTGAGGTCCGTGACCTCCTCTTGGGCGGGCAACTCCATGCGCTCACGCAGGCTGTCCACACCCTTGGGCTTCCACACACGCAGGAAGAGGAAGCCAGCGCCGAGGGAGACAATGCAAGCCACGACGTTGGTGAGCTGGTAGGCAAAGAAGGTGGCCGCGGCCCACTGAGCAATGGCGAAGGAGATGCCGATGACAGCGGCGGCGGGACCTGCTTCTTTAACACCCCGCATGCCGTCAAGGATGAAGAGGATAAAGAAAGGCACGACGGCGGCGATGAGCAGGACCTGCAGCGAAATCAGTCCGGCGATATCAGCGGTCTGTTCGGCGGTACGGCCGCCCACGGAGCCTGCGGTGGTCACCGGGATGCCTACCGCGCCGAAGGCCACGGGTGCGGTGTTGGCGATGAGCACGGTGGTGGCTGCCTTGAGGGGTTTGACGCCCAGCGCCAGGATCATGGTGGCCGTAATTGCTACCGGAGCGCCGAAGCCGGCGAGCGCCTCCAAGAGGCCACCGAAGCAGAAAGCGATGAGAATGGCCTGGATGCGAATATCGCCATCGCCCAAGAGGTCAAAGGTCTTGCGCAGGTCATTGAAGCGGCCAGAGGCCACGGTGACCTCGTAGAACCAGATGGCAGTAATGATCACCCAGACGATGGGGAAGAGGCCGAAGAGCCCGCCGCGCACCGCGGAGGACAAAGCCATGCCGGTTGGCATGCCCATGCCAAAAATGGCGATGAGAACCGCGACGAGAAGCGCTACCGCACCCGAGGTGTGAGCGCGGGCCTTGAGCCCTAGGAGCATGATGAAGAACGCGATGAGCGGCAACGTGGACACCAGCGCGGTGAGCCCGATGTTGCCAGCGATGGCGTCGGTGGTGATGTTGAAGGTTGACATAAAACTCAATTCCAGTTGGCTCCCGCTGGCGTCTTTGTGGAGGTCCCCAGGATGCGGCACCGCATGTGTCGGCCAAGCGAGAAGGCGGAAGGTTGGATCGATTCAGATAACGCCTTTAGGGTAGAACTTGGTGCTTCGCTGTGCCGCATTGTTCACCTGATGGGGGTGAGTGACCTTGCTAACCTCTGCGACCTGATAGCGCCTCCCAGCGGCGGAGACGATAGACTTTGGCCCTATGAATCCTGAAGATCTTTCCGTCCTGATCAAGAACACTGCCGCTGCCGTGCTCACCGAGCATGAACTGGACGCCTCCGTCCTGCCAGAGACTGTCACCGTGGAGCGCCCGCGCAACCCGGAGCACGGTGACTATGCCACCAACCTGGCACTCCAGGTAGCCAAGAAGGCTGGTGCCCAGCCCCGCGAGCTGGCGCAGTGGTTGGCGGAGGCCCTCGCCGGCAACGACGCCATCGATGAGGCCTCCATCGCGGGCCCGGGATTCCTTAACATTCGCCTCGCTGCCGCAGCGCAGGGCGCCATCGTGGCCCAGGTGCTCAATGCCGGTGCAGACTTCGGCAGCAACACCACCTACCAGGGCAAGAAGATTAACCTGGAGTTCGTCTCCGCGAACCCGACTGGCCCGATCCACCTGGGCGGAACCCGCTGGGCTGCCGTGGGTGATTCGCTGGGCCGCGTGCTCGAAGCCTCCGGCGCGGAGGTGACCCGCGAGTACTACTTCAACGATCACGGCGGCCAGATCGACCGCTTCGCTCGTTCCCTCGTGGCTGCCGCCAAGGGCGAGCCGACCCCGGAGGACGGTTACGGCGGCGATTACATCAAGGAGATCGCTCAGGGGGTGCTGGAGCAGAACCCGGACGCCCTCGACGGCAGCGATGCCGAGGTCCAGGAAGCCTTCCGCTCCGCGGGCGTGGAGATGATGTTCGCCCAGATTAAGGAGTCCCTCCACGAGTTCGGCGTGGACTTCGATGTCTACTTCCACGAGAACTCCCTCTTCGAGTCCGGTGCCGTGGAGAAGGCCATCCAAAAGCTCAAGGACAACGGCAAGCTCTACGAAGCTGAGGGCGCATGGTGGCTGAAGTCCACCGAGTACGGCGATGATAAGGACCGCGTGGTCATCAAGTCCGATGGCAACGCCGCCTACATCGCCGGCGATATCGCCTACGTGGCTGATAAGTTTGACCGGGGCCACGACCTGGCCATCTACATGTTGGGCGCAGACCACCACGGCTACATTGCCCGCCTGCGCGCTTCCGCTCAGGCTTCGGGCTATGACCCGGAGGCCGTCGAGGTCCTCATCGGCCAGATGGTCAACCTGGTCCGCGATGGCCAGGCGGTCAAGATGTCCAAGCGTGCCGGCACCGTCATCACTCTTGATGACCTCGTCGAGGCCATCGGCGTCGACGGCGCGCGCTACTCCCTGGTGCGCTCCTCCGTGGATTCCAGCCTGGACATTGACCTGGGTCTGTGGGCTTCGCAGTCGGCGGATAACCCGGTCTACTACGTGCAGTACGGCCACGCCCGCATTTGTTCCATCCTGCGCAAGGCAGCAGAGCTGGGCTTCGACACCGCCGAGCTTGCCGACGCCCCTCTCGACCTCCTCACCCACGATAAGGAGGGCGACCTCATCCGCACCCTGGGCGAGTTCCCGGAAGTTGTGGCCACCGCTGCCACGTTGCGCGAACCGCACCGCATCGCGCGCTATGCCGAGGAGCTTGCCGCCGTGTTCCACCGCTTCTATGACCAGTGCCAGGTGTTGCCGAAGGCTGGTGAAGAGACCGAGCCGATTCACTCTGCGCGCCTCGCCCTGGCCAGCGCCACCCGCCAGGTCATGGCCAATGCCCTGACCATGGTGGGGGTCAGCGCACCGGAGAAGATGTAAGACGGAGAAGATATAAGACAAGGTATCGATGACTGATTTCAATTCTCTTCCGGCCCACGTGTGGCCGCGCAACGCTGCTCGTGATTCCGATGGTGTGGTCTCGATCGGCGGCGTTTCCCTGACCGACCTGGCCGAAGAATACGGCACCCCGCTCTATGTCTTTGATGAGCAGGATTTCCGCTCACGCTGCCGGGACATGGCCCAGGCCTTCGGCGGCCCCGACCACGTGCACTATGCCTCCAAGGCTTTCATCACCAAGCGCATCGTCCGCTGGGTAGATGAGGAGGGCCTGTGCCTTGACGTGGCCTCCCTCAACGAGGCCAAGCTGGCGCTCGCTGCGGACTTCCCACCGGAGCGCATGACCGCGCACGGCAACAACAAGGAAGACGAATACCTTGAGTTGTGCGTAAACGAGGGGATTGGCCATGTGGTCTTGGATAACGCGGAGGAGCTCTCGCGCCTCAACAGCATTGCTGCGGCCGCCGGCCGTGTGCAGCCGGTGATGATCCGCGTCAAGCCCGGCGTGGATGCCCACACACACGAATTCATCGCCACGGCTCATGAGGATCAAAAGTTCGGCATTTCCCTGTCCACCGGCGCCGCCTTCGATGTCGCTCGCACGGTGCTGGAATCCGCGAACCTAAAGCTCGTGGGCCTGCACTGCCACGTGGGCTCCTCGGTGTTTAATGCCGATGGCTTCAAGCTGGCCGCCGAGCGCGTGCTGAGCCTATATAAGCGCATTCACTCCGAGCTCGGCGTTGCCCTTGAGGAGCTGGACTTGGGCGGCGGCTTCGGCATTCCCTACATGGAATACGAGGAAGCACTCGACGTCGCCACGCTGGCCAAGGACCTGCTCGACGCCGTGAAGCGAACCGCCACTGAACTCGGCATCAAGCCGCCCTTCGTGCTGGTGGAGCCCGGCCGCTCGCTGGTGGGTGCCTCCGCGGTCACCGTCTACCGCGTGGGCACGGTCAAGGACGTGGAGACCGGCAAGGCGGATCTGCCGATGCGCCGCTACCTCTCCGTGGACGGTGGCATGTCCGATAACATCCGGCCGGCGCTCTATGGCTCTGAGTATGACGTGCGCGTGGTCAACCGCCGCACCCAGGGCCAGCCGGTGGACTCGCGCATCGTGGGCTTCCACTGTGAGTCCGGTGACATTCTGGTCAACGAGCGCCGTTTCCCCTCGGATATCACTACCGGGGATCTCCTCGCTTTCGCCACCACCGGCGCCTATCAGTACATGATGGCCTCGCGCTATAACGGCGCTCTGCGCCCAGCAGTAGTTTCCGTGCGTGACGGCAAAGCCTCGCTCATGCTGCGCCGGGAAACGGTGGAGGACTTGCTGGCGTTGGACGTCGACTAGCGCGGCGTTGGCACAGCTCACCGCATTTTATTCACAAAGACATGGCCGGTCGCACGTTGTGCCGGCCATTTCGTATAGAAATAGACAGCTCGTTCTGTATAGTGATGGGCTAGCACGTAAGAATCTTTCGCAATTTCAACAAGGGGACACCATGACGACGAACCGTAGCAAGAAGCCCGAAGGCGAACCCGTAGGGATCGCGCTGCTTGGATTTGGCACTGTGGGCGCTGAGGTTTTCCGCCTCGTGCAGGAGAACGCTGACGCTTTTGCACACCGCATCGGCGGCCCCGTGGAGATCCGCGGCGTTGCCGTGCACAACAAGAACAAGCTGCGCCCGGGCGTTCCGGCGGAGCTGCTGACCGACGACGCCAAGGCACTTGTCCTGCGCGATGATATCGACCTTGTCGTCGAGGTCATCGGCGGCATTGATTTCCCGCGCGAGCTTGTCCTCGCCGCCCTCAACGCCGGTAAATCCGTGGTCACCGCCAACAAGGCTCTCGTGGCCGCGCACGCGGATGAGCTCGCTGAAGCTGCCGACCGCGCCGACGTTGACCTTTACTTCGAGGCCGCTGTAGCCGCCGCCATCCCGGTCGTCGGCATGCTGCGCCGCTCCCTGGCCGGTGACAAGATCCAGCGCATCTCCGGAATCGTCAACGGCACCACCAACTTCATCCTGGACGCCATGGAGTCCACCGGTGCCTCCTATGAGGATGCGCTGGCTGAGGCCACTCGCCTGGGCTACGCCGAGGCCGATCCCACCGCTGACGTGGAGGGCCACGACGCTGCCTCCAAGGCTGCCATCCTGGCATCCCTGGGCTTCTATACCCGCCTGACCTTCGACGATGTCTACTGCGAGGGTATTTCCAAGATCACCGCCGATGACATCAAGGCTGCCAACCAGGCCGGCTACTCCATCAAGTTGCTGGCCATCTGTGAGCGCCTCGTGGATGAGGAGACCGGTGCGGAATCCGTCAACGCCCGCGTGCACCCGACGTTGGTTCCGAAGGAGCACCCGTTGGCTTCGGTCAGCCAGTCCTATAACGCCATCTTCGTTGAGGCGGAGGCCGCTGGTTCCCTGATGTTCTACGGCAACGGTGCCGGCGGTAACCCGACGGCATCTGCTGTGCTGGGTGATGTCATCGGTGCGGCACGCAACATCGTCCACGGCGGCCGTGCGCCGGGGGAGAACACCTATGCCAACCTACCTATTGCGGAGTTCGGAGAAGTGGAAACTCGTTATCACGTCGACATGGAAGTTGAAGACCGCACCGGCGTGCTCTCCGCCATCTCCGGTGTCTTTGCCCGCCACGGTGTCTCCCTGCGCACCGTGCGCCAGGAAGACGGCGATGCCACCGCCCGCCTCATCGTGGTCACCCACGCGGCGAAGGAAGCGGTGCTCGAGGATATCGTTGCTGCCCTCGGCGAGCTCGATGAGGTCAAGGCCGTTCACTCCGTCATCCGCCTGGGCGTTTAAGGGGCTTAGGTACAACAATGAGTATCGATATCGAAGTAGGCACCAAGGTCACCGTCCAGGTCCCGGCCTCCTCGGCCAACTTAGGCCCGGGCTACGACACCCTTGGCATCGCGCTGAGCCTCTACGACACCGTAGAGGTAGAAGTCACGCGCTCCGGTTTGGAAGTGGAGATCTTCGGCGAGGGCGCCGATGAGCTTCCTCGCGATGGCTCCCACTTGGTAGTCAAGGCCATCCGCTCCGCGCTGAAGGCTGCCGACGTAGAAGTATCTGGCCTGCGCGTGGTATGCACGAACAACATCCCGCAGTCCCGCGGTTTGGGCTCCTCGGCCTCCGCTGCGGTAGCCGGTGTGGCCGCGGGCAATGGCCTGGCTGGTTTCCCGCTCTCCGAGGAGCAAGTCGTTCAGCTGTCTTCAGCCTTCGAAGGCCACCCGGATAACGCCGCGGCCTCCGTGCTAGGAAACGCCGTGGTCTCTTGGACCACCGTGCCTGTCGACGGCCGCTCGCTCCCGGAGTACCGCGCCGCCACCTTAGACGTGCACCCGACTATCAAGGCCACGGCCTTGGTCCCGGACTTCCATGCATCAACCCAGGCGGTGCGCCGCGTGCTTCCCTCGCACGTCACGCACGCCGATGCCGCCTTCAACGTCTCCCGTACTGCGGTGAACGTGGCGGCGTTGACCGCCTATCCGGACCTGCTGTGGGAAGGCACCCGCGACCGTCTGCACCAGCCTTATCGCGCTGATGTCCTGCCGGTGACCGCGGAGTGGGTCAACCGCCTGCGCAACCGCGGCTATGCCGCCTACCTGTCCGGTGCTGGCCCCACCGTCATGGTCTTGCACACCGAGCCCATCGAGGAAGAGATCCTCGAGGATGCCCGCGGACAGAACCTGCGCGTGCTGGAGCTGGAGGTCGCCGGGCCGGTTTCCGTCGAGCGCGGTTAGGCTAGCTAGCCTCCTTTTCCACGTTGATTCGGCACACGCCGTTTCCGGACTTCGGGATCAGCTTCAGGCTTAACCTCCCACCGGAATCGGCAGCCGCCTGCTCCAAGTAGCCATCGTGGATGGCGCAGACGAAGGGGGAGGGCTCCACACCGGCGCTGACAAATGGGCAAGCGTGTAGCTCCACATCAGTGCGGCCCTCCTCGTTGAAGTGATCAGACGAGTTTACCGGGTCAAAGCCCATATCGCGCATCATCCGATAAAGCGAGCCGAGTGCCTCAGCACCATGGCTGGTGGCCGCAGTTTTGGCCCATTCACGGCCAAGCTCCCGCGCCTGATCGGAGGAATAATCGTTGAGCTGGTCTTTTTCCGCCAGCGCTGTGATGAGCACGCTGATCAGCGTGACGTATTCCTCCGCCACTGAACGGTTGTCCGGCACCCGCACTTGGAAGATCAGTGAGGGGCGTCCGCGCCCCTTCGCCGGAGCAGTAACTACTCGCACTGCGCCAGCGCGAACGAGCTCATCCAGGTGGCCGCGCGCGGTGTTGACATGCATACCCATCTTCTTCGCAATCTCTGCAGCCCGTGCTCCTTGCGGGAATTTCTGTAAGGCCGAGAGGACGTCGCGCTGCTTGGGGGAGAGCTTCATCGTGTCAGGAAACAGCTCGCTGGAGGAGCGGGGGCTAGGCGTAGCAAATGCGGACATGAACTGTGACTCCTTGAAAAACTCTAGAAGGATTCTACATCCGAGGTCCTGATTTTCTTCCACTGCGGTGCTCAGTGGCGCCACGATCTGCTTGACGACGTGGGTAAAATCCCATGGATTAAGTACGGGTGTAGACCGTGAGGGCGGTGGCGTCGAGGGCCACGGAGACCTCGTCGCTGGGAGCATTGTTGCCTGCTGGCTCGCCCACTGTGAGCCGTTGGCCATCAATGTCAATAAGGGTGGTTTTGCCCAGATCGGCCACAATGGTGGCGCTCAGTGCGCCAGCGGGGTCGAAGCGCAGCGCAGACTGGGGAAAGGCCGCCCAGTGCTCGCCGTTGCGAGCTGGCTGAAATGCATCATTCTGGTGGTAGCCGCGAAGCACATTGACGCCCGCCAGCTCTGCCATAAAACGGGACGGGGGCCGTTCCAGTAGGCGCTCCGCGGAGCCTTGAGAGATGATGTTGCCGGCTTCCATCACCAGGATGTCGTCCGCCAGCGTGTCGAGGTCCACGCGGCTGTGGGTGACGATGACCGTGGTACGGTCAGCGGCTGAAAGGCGCAATAAGTGGCGCCAACGCGCGGCGGATTCTACGTCCATGGCGGCAAAGGGCTCATCCGCAACCAATACCGCCGGGCGCGCCGCCAGCGCGCGGAGGAGGGCAACCTGTGCGGCTTGACCACCGGAAAGCTCGGATACATGGCCCAGCTCTTGCAGTCCGGCGGCGTTGATCAACTCTTTGGTCCTTTGCGGGTCTTTGGTCACCATCGTCAACGCTTGAGCCACGGTGGCAGTGGGCGGCAGCCCAGGGTTTTGAGAAAGCATGATCACGCGTTCGGCGTTGGTGTGTGCCCCTTGGAGTCGCCCGCTGATAAAACGCAGAAGCGTGGTTTTTCCTGCACCGTTGGGCCCGACCACCGCGGTCATGCGCCCGCCCCGGAACGTGGTGGTGGCGTTGCCGATAGTTACGGAAAGATCGTGGGCTGAGTCCACAGGGGTGGTGGCAGTGCGAAGTGCCGCAGGATCCATCGGCTTGAGCATGCGCACCTTCGGCTCGCGGCGACGCCGCAGCAACAGGGGCAGTCCGGCGGCGGTGAGCGCAAGGATGGCTATTCCAATAAGCACGGCGGAAAGGGCATAGGCATTGTCCGCGCTGACCTCGCGCTCGAGGTAGATTCCGCTCGGCATGGTTCGGGTCGAGCCGGGCAGGGAACCGGCGAAGGTGATAGTTGTTCCGAATTCACCCAGTGAGCGGGCGAAAGCCAGCGCACCACCGGTGAACACAGCGGGGCGGATGGCTGGGAGAATGATGCGCCGAAGGATGGTTCCCGCTTCTAAGCCGATGCCGCGCGCGCTGGCGATGACCTCAGGATCGAGTTGCCGCAGCGCGGAGTCCAACGCCACCACCGCGAAGGGAAGCGTGACGAAGACATGGGCTGCCACGACACCCGGGAAGGCGAAAGACACGTGCAATCCAGCCTGCTCCAGAACAGGACCAAGCAGTCCGCGGCGCCCCAGCAGGGCAGTAAGAGCCAAGCCGCCCACGACGGGAGGCATGGCCAAGGGGAGGTAGACCACCAGTCTCACCAGGTGGGAGGCGTGGCGTAGCTGCTGCAGCCACAGCGCCAAGCAGGTGCCCAGCAACGTGGACAACACTGTAGACCACGCCGCCGCGAACAGGCTGAGGCGGAGAAGATCCTGGGTCATCGGCGAGCTCAGCGTGTCCGAGAGTTGCCTCCAGGGCACCCGCACTCCCAAGGCGAGGACTGGGGCGAGAATGTAGATAGCTGCCAATGCGCCGGCGGCGATGACCGGCCAAGGGGCTCGTGGGCGCTGTTCGCGCAGAATCATGCGCGACACCTAGTTCACCGGAGTGAAGCCGAAGTGTTCCCAAGTGCTGTCAAAATCCGACTCAAGAAGCGAGAGGACAGCGCGCGCTTCTTCATGCCGGGATGAAGAAGCCACCACAGCACCCATGATCTCATTGCGGAAGTCTTCCGCGTGGGCGAGCGGGATGGCCTCGACATCTTCGCTCGCGGCGGCGTCGGTGGAATAGACCCACCCGGCGTCCGCTTCACCGGAGGCAACCTTTCCCAGGACATCAGCGACTTGGCTCTCCAAAGATGATGCGTACAGATGCCAGCCATTGGCCTCCATAATGCGCGTGGAAATGGCTCCGCAAGGCACGCTCGGGTCACAGAGAACTAGGCGTGCCGAGGGCTCCAGGTCTGCTGCAGAGCGAAGACCTTGAGGATTACCTTTCGGCACGACCATAACCATGACGTTGCTGGCTAAGGCCACGGGCGTCTCCACGCTGCCCTGAGCGAGTGCATTCTCCATGGTCTCCCGAGAAGCAGTGAGGAGAAGGTCTGCGGGCGCTCCCTCATCGACTTGCTGCACCAAAGCAGAAGAGCCGCCGTTGTTGAAGGCCAGGGGAGTCCCGGAGGCGCTAGCAAGCTCGTCATTCAACACTCTTGTCGAGGATGCAGCAAACACCTGCAAGGGCTCTGTGGAATCAGAGGCGCAACCGGCAACAGTCAGCGCGGCGGCGATGACGGGGGCAGCAATTCTAAGAAGGCGCATGCTTCGTTAGGGTACGGCAGCATTACTCGGTGCGCGTGAATTTGATGTGGACGTCTTGTGGTTCTTTCTTAAGATACTCGTGAGTGAAAATCTCCTCCCGCTGGTCCACCTCTTTGAGCAGCGGAAGGGGGTCGTGCGGAGCTATGAGGATCATGGCTTCGCCCACGTTGAGGGTGCCGAGTGCCCCATGGATGGCGCCGTGGCGCACCGCGTGAGGGATTTCGGAGGCGTTGAGGGTGGGGATGTCGTGGCCCTTGGAGGCGTCGATAAGCGGCAAGTTCATTGATCTTTTCCGTTTCGATTTTCTAGGGGGAGCTGGCGTTGCTGCCCGCGTCTTTAATTTACTACGATTATATCCGTGCAAATAACTAAGTCAGGTATATCTGTGCGGGATGTCTCGTTGACGTCGCGCCGGCGTTGGCACACCATTGCCTTTAGCCTCGTGGCCTTGTGGATCGCGGTGGGCGTGGGAATCACCGTGGCGAGTTATCTGGGAGCACCCGTCGTGTGGTGGGATCTCATCCATCCGTTTACCCTCGGAGCGCTGACCACCGCCATCCTCGTATTTAGCACCCACTTCACTGAAGCGCTGACCCGCACCCCGGCTACCGGCTTCCGCGGGGTAGGCGCACGGGTGGGCCTAGTGCAGGTAGGTCTGGTCTTGTTGCTCGTCGACCGCGCAGGCTACGACTGGGGAATGCTCGCGGATATTGGCTCCTCACTCGTCATCGTCGCGGTCACGTGGCACCTGTGGACGTTATGGACCAAGCTTCGAGGCTCTCTTTCTGGCTCTTTCGCAGTCACCGTGCCCTTTTATCTGGCCGCGGCCTGCTTCATGGTGGTCTCTGTGCTGTTGGTTATCCTGGCTGCGCACGGGGTGGGTAATTACTCGCTGTTGGTGGCGGCGCATTCACGCGGCATGGTGTGGGGGTTTGCACTGCTGACCATCGTGGGCACCGTCGTCACGCTGCTTCCCACCTTGACCCGAACGCCAATTTCATCAGCCGCCCGGGCCCGGTGTGGTCGAGCATTGACCGTGCATTGCGTGGGGCTGGGGGTGGCCATGCTTGCCGACGCCTCCGGGCTCACCCGCGCCGCCGGCATGGCGCAGCTACTCACCGTCCTTGCCGCTGTGTTCATCATTCAGCCAGTACTTGCCGGTGCGCTTGGTGGCGTGAAGACCACGGCAAGCGTGTCCGCGATGGCGGGACTGGTATGGATGCTGGCACTGTGTGCCGGTGACGCGGCGGCCACTCTCGCCGGGGCCTACCCGCGCGCGGTGACGTTACTCCTGATGCCCACATTCGTCGGCGCCGGCCTCCTGCAGCTCGTGACCGGGGTACTCCACCACATGCTGCCCATCCTGGCCGGGGCTGCTCATCCCGCGCGAGGCCACCTTCCAGGGTTCGTGCGCGTAGCGCTCATCAACCTTGGCGGCGTGCTGAGCCTCACTGGCATTACTAGCGTGTCCTTCGCCGGGCTTATCATGATGGGGCTAGGCCTCATCGCCAATTGTGCGGCCCTAGTGTGGGCCGTCTCGTCATCTCAAGGAGAAGTTCATGTCAAGCGTGCCCGTTAAAAAGGAGCAATCTGAGAAGCAGTGGGCATCCTGGCTCATCATCATTGTTGCCTTGGTGGCGGTCATTGCACTGGCAGTGACCAATTCGCGGATGGGGAAACAAGATCCGGCGCTGGTAGCTTCCGCCGATGCCGTCACTGTGGATGTCTCTGTCGACGGCATGGCCTTTGTTCCGTCCTCTATTAACGTGGCTGCGGGCAGCCACCTGGTGGTGAATTTTCATAACACGGGCGACCAGGTCCATGACTTGAAGATCGGACGTGAGGAAACCGGAAGGGTAGAACCAGGTGAGACCGTGCAGCTGGATGCTGGGATCATCGATGAATCCGTGGAAGGCTATTGCACGATCGCCGGGCACAAAATGCAGGGGATGACGTTTATGGTCAACGTCGACGAGCCAGCATCTGGGGACCATGAGCATGCGGGGGCGTCGCCAAGCACGGGCTCTGCTGGTGCCCCGGCGACGGTGCCCTCAGCAGCCGAGCGCATGGCGGCACGCGAGGGCTTCGACGCCGTCGATGCCTCCCTTGCTCCCGCGGAAGGCGACCTTCACGAGGAGACCTGGGTGATGACAGAAGAGGAGGCTGAGGTCGCCCCAGGAGTGCGCCAAACCCGGTGGCTCTTCAACGGGCAGGCACCCGGACCAACCCTGCGCGGCAAGGTCGGGGACCGATTTCGTATCACCATCAAGAACGAGGGCTCGATGGGGCACTCGGTGGATTTTCACGCTGGTGAAGTCAACCCAGATAAGAACATGAAGACGATTCAGCCGGGCGAGTCGCTGACATACGAATTTGTCGCGCACCGGGCAGGCATCTGGATGTATCACTGCTCAACGATGCCGATGAGTCTACACATTGCCAACGGCATGGCAGGAGCAGTCATTATCGATCCGCGTGGTGAGGATGCACTGGGGGACGTTGACGCGGAGTACGTCATGACGGCAAGCGAGGTTTTCCTCGCCACCGCGGGCAGGGAAGCTGAAGGTGCGGATGCGCAGCGAGTCAGCAATGGCGACTATGACCTCACCGCCTTCAACTACTATCCCAATCAATACGACGAGGGCTTAGCACCGCTGCGCGCCAAGGTGGGCGATACCGTGCGTATCTGGCTGGTTAACCTCGGCCCGGATTTGCCATTGAGCTTCCACGTCGTGGGCGAGCAATTCGACACCGTGTACAAGGAAGGCGCCTATCTGCTTAAGGGCGCGAAGGATTCCGGATCCCAGGCGCTGGACCTCTTGCCCGCCCAGGGCGGATTCGTGGAGATGACCTTCAACGAGCCGGGCACCTATTCCTTTGTGAACCACCTCATGACGAACGCAGAGAAGGGCCAGCACGGTCAGATCATCGTTGAGTAGTTCGGCGCTCGCGCCGTTCGCGAAGCTCGTCCAGGGTATCTATATCGTGCACTGCGGCGGTGCCTTCGATCTCGGTGATGTTCTTCGCGAGTCCCAATAAGCGCATGACTGACCTATTGCGGGGATTGCCAAGCTCGTGCAGAGCGCGGGCGAGAGACTCGGTGCGCCACAGCGCGCACAGCGGCTGCGGCAGCCCATCGAGCGTGGCCACCGCGACATCAGCGCCGGAGCTTGCCAAAGCCACCTCGAGTGCGGGGAGCATCTGTGGGGAATCCGGGCCATCGACGGCAAAGATGGCGGTGGTGGACTCTGAGGAGCCGACCAACGCGGCATGGCCCGCGGCGATTCCCGCGGCTGGCCCGCCGAAGAGGGGCTTTTCACATACCTGGGGCATGCCTAAGTGGTAGGGCGAGACAACCGCCACCGGCGCATCATAGGGCAATTGGCGCAGGAGACGGTCGATAAGGCGCTCACCGGCGAGAGTGATACTTGCCTTGTCCACACCACCCATGCGTGTGCCGCGTCCGCCCGCCAAAACAATGACACCTGGCATTGTTTTCTATCCTTCCGCGCCGGGCAGCTCGCGGGACCAATCACCCGAGCGGCCGCCGGACTTTGCGGTGATGCCGCAGCGCCGGATATAAGCGGAGCGGTCAACGCCTTTTACCATGTCGATGAGCGCTAGGGCGGCGACGTTCACCGCGGTCAGCGCCTCCATTTCTACGCCGGTGCGGTCGGCGGTGCGCACGGTGGCTTCGATGAAGACGTGGTCTTCGCGCAGGTCTATGTCCACTGCGCAGCCATGCACACCAATGGTGTGGGCCAGCGGCAGGAGATCCGGGACCTTCTTCGCCGCCGCAATACCGGCCACTCGAGCAACCGCAAGCACGTCGCCCTTCGGCACGGCTCCCTCCCGCAGTGCGGTGAGGACCTCCGGCGAGCATGCCACTTCGCCTTGGGCGGTGGCGGTGCGCACAGTGGGCTTCTTATCGGTCACGTCCACCATGTAGGCGGAGCCGGCCTCATTAAGATGAGTGAACTTCATTGTTGCAGCGGGTCCTTTCCTCCGGTGGACCTAGCCTAGCTGACGAAGAGTGGGCCGATTCGCGTTTCTGAGGCGCGATCTTTGGCAGCAACGGAGGGGTGGGGGCTGTAGAAGGGGAGACCCTGAATCTAGTAGGGGTAGACGGTAAGTTGCTCCCCTGCGGTGACGGAGCTCGTCAGCAGCGCGAAACCTTGCGTGCCCGGCAGTGCTGCAACGTGGTGGCTGCGCATGCGTGGACCAGG
>QWCJ01000449.1_pt1 | contig 26614 bp, 30 predicted proteins | sample 1972501 | NCBI WGS metagenome assembly QWCJ01 (sample SAMN09866711, study PRJNA288562) | Human vaginal metagenome isolate term2_vaginal, whole genome shotgun... | isolation source: vagina | host: Homo sapiens | place: USA: California
TGGTTCAATCCGTAGTTGTACGCAAATAATGTCGCAACTGTGATTGCCAATGATTGAACTATGATGCTTAGTCTCATGTTCTTGTCGATGATTGGTTCTTTTGGTGAACGAGGAGCTCTGTTCATGATGTCAGCTTCTCCTTTTTCAACTCCAAGCGCCATCGCTGGGAATGAGTCTGTCACTAAGTTTAACCATAATAATTGAATTGGGATAAATGGTGTGTCCCATTTAAACATTATCGCCAAGAATACGATAAGAATTTCTGCGATGTTACAGCTTAGTAGGAATGATACGAATTTTTTGATATTCGAGTAAATTATTCTTCCTTCTTCTACTGCATTAACAATTGTCGCAAAGTTGTCGTCTGTAAGGATAACTTCCGAAGTGTTCTTCGCAACGTCTGTTCCAGTGATTCCCATCGCAATTCCGATATCTGCTTTTTTGATTGCTGGTGCATCGTTGACTCCGTCACCTGTCATTGCTGCAATGTGTCCGTTTTCTTTCAATGCTGTTACGATTTGTACTTTGTTTTGTGGAGAAACTCTCGCATAAACTCTCTTTTCTTTGACGATTTCACGGATTTCATCGTCTGTCATGTTGTTAAGTTCAGCTCCCATGATTGCTTGTGAGTCGTCTGTACAAATCCCCAAATCTTTCGCGATTGCTACTGCTGTTTCCAAGTAGTCTCCAGTAATCATAACTGGTGTGATTCCCGCAGTTTTACATTCTTCGATTGCATCTTTTACTTCTAGTCTTGGTGGATCTATCATTCCTGATAATCCTACAAATACCATGTTCTTTTCGATGTTTTCAGATGTAATTTCATTTGGCAAATCATCGTGTTCACGAAGTGCATAAGCTAGTACACGAAGTGCTTGTTTTGCATATTCGCTGTTTTTATTCAACAATTTTTGTTTTAATTCTTCTGTTAGTGGTTTTATTTCGTTGTCGATTAAAATCTTGCTACATTTTTCGATAATTATATCTGGTGCACCTTTTGTGAAGGAAATAATCTTGTCAGATAAGAATTTGTCGTGGAATGTAGTCATCATTTTTCTTTCTGAATCGAATGGAATTTCTTCTATTCTAGGATAATTTTGATTGGATTCTTCTTTTGTGATGTTTTGTTTTCCTGCTGCTGTGTGAAGTGCTCCTTCAGTAGGATCTCCTACAATCTTGTATGTTCCGTCTTCTTCGATTAATTTCGAATCATTTGTAAGACTCATTATGTGAAGCAAAGTGTTAAGAGATTTGATGTCGTCTTCTTGCATTTTACGGTCTTCAATCAAATAATCGCCTTCAGGTTTGTATCCTGTTCCTGTGACATCGACATCAGTTCCATCGACGTAGATTTTCTTCACAGTCATTTCGTTTTGAGTCAATGTACCAGTCTTGTCGGAGCAAATTACAGTAGTTGTTCCCAATGTTTCAACAGCCAAAAGTTTCTTGACGATGGCGTTTTTCTCTGCCATTCTTCCCATTCCCAAGCTAAGCACGATTGTAACGATAGCTGGAAGTCCTTCTGGAATCGCTGCAACTGCAAGTGATACCGCAGTCATCAACATGTTCAAAGCGCCAAAATCATACAAGAAATATCCAACCGCAAATACAATTGCACACACAACAACTGTTATGATACCCAATTGCTTAGATAATTGTGCCAATTTTCTTTGAAGAGGAGTTTCTTCGTCTTCAACTTCTGACAAACTCGTTGCGATTTTACCGATTTCTGTGTTTTGTGCAGTTTCTACAACAACACCCTTCGCTCGACCGTAGCTTACGATAGATGAACTGTACGCCATGTTTGTTCTGTCGCCAATTCCTGCGTCTGTTGTGATTTCATCCTTCGCATTTTTTTCTACAGCAACTGATTCACCAGTCAACGATGATTCGTCGATTTTCAAGTTAGTAGATTCCAACAATCTCAAATCCGCAGGAATAATATCTCCCGTTTCCAATTCAACGATATCTCCTGGAACCAAATTTTGTGAATCCACTTCCATAATCTTGCCGTTTCTGATGACCTTGGCTTTAGGACTTGCCATTTTTTGCAAAGCTTCTATAGCTTGTTCTGCTTTACCTTCTTGATAAATCGAAAGCACCGCATTCACAATAACGATAGCGATGATAATAATACTATCTGTGACTTCCCCAATAGCCATGGATAAAATAGATGCCAATAGCAAAATAATTATCATCGGATCCAAAAATTGATCCTTTAATTTGGCTGCCATGGACTTTTTCTTCTTTTCTTTTAATACGTTCTTGCCGTATTTTTCTAATAAACTAGCTACCTTGCTGTCGGATAGACCATTGTTTTCGTCAGTATCCAAACTTTTGATAACACTGTCATTAGATTTTTTGTACCAATCCAATCTCTTACCTCCTGTTAATTTACATAATAAAAAAAACTTTCACCATTTCTGGCAAAAGTCTTGCTAACCAAAGTGGCCTTGTGCCGGGTTTCAACCGTAATGACGACACAATATTTTTAAGCTACTCCCTTTTGTAATATTAATTTTACCAAAAATATTATATTAAATCAATTATTTTATTATAACTTGAAAAGTATCGTGTTCTTTTTTCATATTCACAATCTTGCAATCCTCGTAATCGTGAGTGTCGATAAATTTGTCCACAATTGTTGGATCTTTTGTGAAATGCATTGGGAACAAAACTTTCGGATTGCATTTGTCAACAAATTCATTCACACCCAAATCGTATCTTTCCTTTAATCTAGGATCCACCGGGAAAAATCCAATGTCAACGTGTCCTATCTTGTCGATTTCCTTGGAGAAATCTTGTTGCATCTTTTGTTTTTCTTCTTCGGTGTCTTCTTCCCACACCCAATTGTTCAAATCTCCTGCGAAGAAAAATTTCAAATGGTTTGCTTCAAAATACACGCTAATTCCCATATCAGTCGAACCAAGCGCTGTAAAATCAACCCCGTAGACAGATGTCGATTCACCAACTTCAAGCTTAATAACCTTCTTGTCGAAATGCTTTTTCAATTCTTCGATATTATCTTGTCCCAAAAACACTACATTGTCTTTCGTATCGTAATCAAAAACCTCTTCGTAAACATCCTCGCTGACAATATATGTAATGTCACTCGCATTTTCATAATCAAAAATACTCTCGTTGTAGTGATCTGCGTGTGAATGAGTCACCACGAAAATCACCTTCTTATCGTTCACATTTTTTGGCAAAGTTCCTTGAAAATAATCGAAAATAATAATCTTGTCTTCAAATTCCAAAGAAAATGAACTGTGGTATATATATCTAATATTTAATTTGTGTTCCATTAAAATTCCTCCTCGTATATATTTACCCATAAACAGACAATTTACGCAAGTAAATATTCGATAAATTTTATAAAACAACAAATATTTTCACTTGTAGTATAATATTAATAATGAAAGGATGAGTTTATGAAAAAAACTAACGCAATGAGAATACTCGACAAACAAAAAATTGGGTATAAATATATAGAATACTCCGTAGGAGACGATGTGAGTGGCGAAAATGTCGCAAGCAAATTAAATGAGGATGAAGCTTACGTGTTCAAAACACTTGTCACAATTTCCAACACGAATGAAAATTTCGTGTTCGTTGTAGCTGTAAAAGACGAGCTTGACCTCAAAAAGTGTGCGAAAATAGCCGGAGTGAAAAAACTCGAAATGATTCATGTAAAAGATTTATTGAAAACTACTGGCTATATTAGAGGTGGTTGTTCTCCTATCGGAATGAAAACAAAATTTAAGACTTTTATCGACGAGAGTTGTGAAAATAAAGAATATATTTATGTGTCTGGCGGCAAAATCGGAGCGCAAATCAAAATCGCTCCCGAAGATTTGATAAAAATTTGTGATATTACTGTGGCGGACCTTAAAAAGGAGTAAAAATGGATTACCAAAAACAGCTTGAAGCTGTAATTAACTACATCAAAAGCGGAGAAAAACTAAAAGAAGATTTCACAATAGGAATGGAAATGGAACATTTCATCGTAGACAAGGATACTTTGAAGACTGTGTCGTATTTCGGTGATAATGGAGTAGGTGCAACTCTCAGAGAACTTCACAATCATGGATGTGCAGCTTACAAAGAGGGAGATTACATCCTTGGACTTGAAAATGATGATTTGGCAGTGTCGACAGAACCTGGAAGTCAGTTCGAGGTTGCTTTGTCATCGAAGTGGAACATCGACGATTTGAAGGATATTTACATCAAAAATATGAGAAAACTTGTTGAAGTTTTCGATAAGAAAAACCAAGCGATGGTGACTTTGGGATATCATCCTGTTACTAAAATCGACGAGATTAAAATCTTGCCTAAAAAAAGATACGATTTTATGTACAAATATTTCAACGAAAGAGGAGACATGGCCCACAATATGATGAAGGGCACTTGTTCTTTGCAATGCAGCATCGACTATTCATCAGAAAAAGATTTCGTTAGAAAATACAAGATTGCCAACTGTTTATCTCCAGTTTTCTACACATTGTTCGACAACGCATATATTTTCGAAGGAGAGCCTTCAAAAAGTCGTAACATGAGAGAAATCATTTGGGAAAACACAGACACTGACAGATCTGGTATGTATAAGTTTAGCTTCGATGATAATTTGAGCTACAAAAAATACGCCGAACATATTTTGAACACGCCGTTGATTTTCTCAATTGATGAAAACCACGAGCCTTATTATGTTGGCAAGACAACTTTCAAGGAAGTATTCGAAGATGTGAAAGACACCAGTCTGATTTTCCACGCATTATCAATAGTATTTCCTGATGTAAGGGCGAAAAGATACATCGAAATCCGAATGATGGACGAAATCAAATATCCACTCAATTTCTCAGCAGTAGCCCTAATCAAAGGATTGTTCTACGACGAGACAAATTTGGACAAATTATCTGAGCTTTTCACAAATATGACATATGAATCTTGCATGAAAGCAAAGCTTGATGCACGTGAAAAAGGACTAAACGCATCATTTATGAATGTAAACATGTTGGAGTTTTGCAAAATGCTTGTGGACATGGCAAAAAATGGACTTCCTGCAAATGAAATCGGATATTTAATTCCACTAGAAAAAATGTTGGAAAAAGGAATGAATCCAAGAGATAAGTTCGAGAAAATTTACAAGGAAAAAGGGCTTCGTGAAGCTGTAGTTGCAAACGAAATTAAATTGGAGGATTTAGATGTTTAATGACGAATATTCATTAGAATTATATAAAATAGTGCGAGAAGACGAGGACATGTATTACAGGGATTTCGTGGATTTTATCGCCAAAACAAAAGTGTCAAAGGCGATTTATCATGGAGAACCAATCCCTATGACCTACCAAGGACTTTTCTACAACAAAAAGAACCGCTCAGATTTTGTATATATTTCAAATATTTTGATGAGCATTACTGATAAAATCACCAAAGAATTCGTAGAAAATCCTGAATATCGTAAAATATTCCAATTGAATCCTACAATTGAAGAGCTAGTGCTTCACGATCCAGGATACGATGTTCCCGTTCCGATTTGTCGCTACGATGTGTTCTACGACGGAGTAAACTACATGCTTTGTGAACTCAACACTGACGGATCATCTGCGATGAACGAAGACAACACATTAGGACAACTTCTTCTTCAAACAAAAGCTATGCAAAAATTCATGGAAAAACACAACGTTGAAAATATCGATATGTTCACACCATGGGTTTGGGAAACAGCTGATATGTACAAGAAATACGTATCCGATAAGAAACCAAATGTAGCAATCGTGGATAATTTGGAAGTGGGAACTCCAAATGAATTTGACGAATTCAAAAGAGTCTACGAAGAAAATGGATTCAACTGCGAAATCATCGACATCAGAGATTTGGAATACAAAGACGGCAAATTGTGCCACGGAGATTATGTGATAGATTTGGTTTACAGAAGAATCGTGACATTAGAATTGTTGAAAATAAAAGATGAAATCAAACCATTCTTGGATGCGTACATGGATAATGCATTCTTCATGGTAGGATCGTTCAGGTCACAATTGATGCACTCCAAGCTAATATTTGAAATCTTCAGGGACGAACAAACACAAGCGCTACTTAACACTGAAGAAAAGAAATTCATCGACGAACACGTTCCCACACAAGTCGTGGGACTTTTCATCTACAACAAACACTTCGTAGCCCCTTACACACGAATCGGAAAAGATAACGTCGTAAGTGGCGCCAGAAAATACTACACAGCACCAAACTTGTTCATAAATGAGTAATTGAAAGCCACATTGTGTGGCTTTTTTTGGTGTGTGGAAATAAAGCTTCTTTAATTTTTGCAAATAAAAAAGTTATTTGTAGAATTAAAGCTCGTACTACAAATAACTTTTTTCAACATTTATATATATTTTTTCTATGGTCGACTTCTACAACGCAGATTATTAATTTATCGTCATCAATCTCGCAAATAATTCTGTAGTTCGACACTCTGTATCGCCAAAATCCTCTCAAATTGGCTGACAACGCCTTACCTCTTGCACGTGGCTCTTCTAATTGACCTACTTTCTCCATATAATGAATAATCATTTTTTGAATAGGCTTATCGAGTTTTTTCAAGGATTTTAGTGATTTTTCTGAATAAATAACCCTCATATACCCAACTCTTTTTTTACCTCATCATTACTGTAAAATTTCATTTGGTCTTTGTTTAACAGATACTCATTAATTATTTTTTCATCATACTCTTGTTCAATTTTTTCCAATAATGATTCTCTTGCCCAGTCGGATAAAGTTTTGTTTTTTTCTTTTGAAACATTTGTGAAAAGTTCCTTATCCGATTCGCTCAATCTAATCGTTATAGTAGCCATAAAATCACTCCTTTTATTGTGTTACATTGAAAGATTACAAATTATTCCGATTAATTTCATCCTCAGGTACACAATCATCTATTGTTGTATGTAATCCTTCTATTTTTATTATATCCTATATTTATCTAAATAAACCCTAGACATTTATGCGTATTATGCGTATTATTAAAGCATAAGGAGGTTAGACGATGTTAAAATCATATCCTGCTATTTTTCATAAAGAAGAAGATTCTTATTGGGTGGAATTTCCAGAGTTTGGCGGTGGAACTGAAGGAGATAATATCGAAGAAGCAATGGTGAATGCTCATCAAATGTTAGAAAGCGTGTTGGCTACTTTCATTGATGAAGATCTTCCACTTCCTAAACCAAGTGATATTACAAAAATAAAAGTAGATGATGGATTTACTTCAATGATTCAAGTTGATCCCACACCATTTATCAAAAACAACAAAACCATCAGAAAAAATGTTACAGTCCCTGAATGGTTGGTTAGACTTTGTGATCGCCAAAATATAAATTATTCCGAAGTTTTGACCACAGCTCTTGAAAAGAAAATCAACGCATAATTTTGTAAATATTTTATTTCCCAAGCCACATTGTGTGGCTTTTTTGTGTGCTTTTGTCGCTTTTCAGTTTTTCTTTTTTTGCTTTTATGATAATATTAAAGGTAAAGAAATTTTAAATGATGATGAGAGGTCAATATGAGAAAATCTTGGAATGAATATTTTATGGATTTGGCATTGAATGTTGCGACACGTAGCACTTGTGACAGGGCTTTTGTTGGTTGTGTGTTGGTGAATTCCGACAACAGGATTGTATCGACAGGTTACAATGGTGCTATTAGTGGCAATCCTCACTGCGACGAGGTTGGTCACACTTTGCGTGACGGACATTGTATTGCTACGATTCACGCAGAGATGAATGCTTTGTTGTATTGTGCGAAAGAAGGAATTGCTGTGAAGGGTTGTATTTGTTATGTAACTCATTTTCCTTGTTTGAACTGCACGAAATCTTTGATTCAAGCTGGAATTAGCAAGATTTATTATCACGAGGCTTATCGTGTGGATGAGTATGCGATTGAATTGTTAGACCGAAATAATATTGAATATGTCCAAATTTAAAGAGGTGTAATATGGATAAAATAAAAAAACTTCTTGTGGCAAACCGTGGCGAGATTGCTATAAGAATTTTCAGAGCTTGTAGTGAGCTTGGAATAAGAAGCGTTGCGATTTATAGCGAAGAGGACAAGACTTCCCTTTTCAGAACGAAGGCCGACGAATCGTATTTGATAAAGGATGCGGCATCTCCTTTGTCGAGTTATTTAGATATCGAAAAAATCATTGCGATTGCAAAATCCAAACACTGCGATGCTATTCATCCTGGTTATGGATTTTTGAGTGAAAATGCAGAATTTGCGAGACGTTGCAGGGAAAACGGAATAATTTTCGTGGGTCCTGACGAATCCGTTCTACATAGTTTGGGTGACAAGGTCCAATCGAAGTTAGTTGCCAAAAAAGCAGGCGTACAAACTATCGAAGGCGTTGAAACTCCTATCAGAAATAAAAATGAAGCATTGGAAATCGCAAACCAAATCGGCTATCCAGTTATGGTAAAAGCATGTGCTGGTGGTGGCGGACGTGGAATGAGAATTGTCGAAAAAGAATCTGATTTGATGAGTTCTTTCGTCAGCGCGCAAAACGAATCCAAGAAAGCTTTCGGCTCGGACGATATGTTTATCGAAAAATACATACGCAATCCAAAACACATTGAGGTACAAATCATTGCCGACAATCACGGAAATATTCTTCACTTATACGAGAGAGATTGTTCCATTCAAAGACGTCACCAAAAAGTTGTGGAATTTGCTCCTGCATTTTCGATTTCTGAAAAGACAAAAAACGAACTTCACAACGATGCCATCAAAATATGCAAAGAAGTTGGCTACACAAACGCCGGTACTGTAGAATTTTTGGTGGACGAAGATGAAAACCACTATTTCATCGAAGTAAACCCAAGAGTTCAAGTAGAACACACAGTTAGTGAACTTATCACTGGAATTGATATCGTTCAAACTCAAATTCTTATTGCAGACGGCAAAAGTTTTGATTCTGATGAAATTGGAATTTATTCACAAGACGATATCCACACGAATGGTTACGCAATTCAATGCCGTATCACGACAGAAGATCCTGCGAATAATTTCATGCCTGACACTGGTAAGATTGATTTGTATCGTACAAGTTCCGGATTCGGCGTGAGACTTGACGGTGGAAATGGATTCACAGGCTCAGTAATCACACCATATTACGATTCGCTTTTGGTTAAAATCACTGCTTTCTCCAGAACATTCAACGACACAATCAACAAAGCAATCCGTGCTTTGAGAGAAACAAAAATCAGCGGAGTGAAGACAAATATCGGCTTCATCATCAACGTTCTAAACACAGAAGAATTCCACAAAGGAACTTGTGACACTGGATTTATTTCCAAAAACCCTGAACTTTTCGACATCAAACCATCAACTGATAAAGAGCTTAAAGTGTTGAATTTCATCAGTGAACACTCAATTCGAGGTGAGAAAAAAGAATACAACATTCCACAAATTCCAGAATTTACCAAGACAAATTCTACAGGAACCAAAGATATTTTCGAAGAAAAAGGCGCCAAGGGACTTAGCGATTGGATTTTGAACCAAGATAAACTTCTAATCACAGACACAACCCTAAGAGATGCGCACCAATCATTGATGGCGACACGAATGAGAACGAGAGATATGCTTCCTATCGCAGAAGCTACCAATGAATTGATGAAGGACTTGTTCAGTTTGGAAATGTGGGGCGGTGCAACATTTGATGTAAGCTACAGATTTTTGAAGGAAGATCCTTGGATTAGACTACAAGAACTTCGCAAAAGAATTCCGAATATTTTATTCCAAATGTTACTTCGCGGAAACAACACCGTAGGATACAAAAATTATCCAGATAATGTCGTGGTTAAATTTGTACAAAAAGCTGCAGAAAACGGAATCGACGTGTTCAGAGTATTCGATTCACTAAACTACATCGACGGAATGAGACTTGCGTGTGACAGCGTACTTGAACAAGGAAAAATCTTGGAAGCAACACTTTGCTACACAGGTGACATCTTGGACGAAACAAGAGACAAATACACACTAGAATATTACGTGAAAAAAGCAAAGGAACTAGAATCCATCGGCGCAAATATTATCGCCATAAAAGATATGAGCGCATTGTTAAAACCATACGCTGCAACTAAGCTAATCTCAGCATTGAAAAACGAAATTTCTGTTCCAATTCATTTGCACACACACGACACCACAGGAAACGGAGTCGCTACAATAATCAACGCTTGTGAATCTGGAGTTGATATAGTGGACACTTGCTTTAACTCAATGAGTTCACTCACAAGTCAACCTGCACTCAACTCAGTCGTAGCAGCGCTTGAAAACACGCCACGTCAAACGGGAATCAGCCTTTCAAACTGTGACAAAATCAGCAACTACTACAAGGATGTTCGCTCATACTACTCACAATTTGAGAGCGATTTGAAAAGTGGTACAACAGAAATTTATCGCTACGAAATTCCTGGAGGACAATATTCCAACCTCAAACCACAAGTAGAATCGTTCGGACTTGGAGAAAAATTCGACGAAGTAAAATTAATGTACAAAAAAGTCAACGACATGCTAGGTGACATCATCAAAGTTACACCATCATCCAAAATGGTTGGAGACATGGCTATATTTATGGTGGCAAATGGACTCACTCCTGAAAACATCTACGAAAAAGGCAAAAACCTCGACTACCCAGACTCAGTAATATCATTTTTCAAAGGAATGATGGGACAACCTGAAGGTGGATTCAACGAAAAATTACAAAAAATCGTATTAAAAGGCGAACAACCAATCACAAAAAGAGCGGGACTTTACATCGACCCATTTGATTTTGAAAAAGACAAGAAAGATTTACAAGACAAATACAAAATGGAATTCGACGAAAAAGACATCATATCACACGCACTTTATCCAAAAGTATTTGAAGATTACCTAGACTACAGAAAAACAAAAGGCAACTTCACTTACATGGACACTCCGACATTCTTCGAAGGAATAAACGAAAAAGAAACAGTCGAAGTCCCAATAGAAGAAGGCAAAATCCTCATCATCAAACTTATCGAAAAAGGAAGATTGGAAAAAGACGGCTACAGAAACTTCACTTATGAAGTCAACGGAAACAGACGTGAAGTCAGAGTGTTCGATGAATCTGCAAAAATCACTGAACGTGAAGAAGACAACCTATCAGTAGCAGATCCTAACAACGACAAAGAAATCGGAGCATCAATTCCAGGAAGAGTCGTAAAAGTATTAGTCAAAGAAAACGACAAAGTATCAGTCAACGACCCATTAGTAGTAGTAGAGGCCATGAAAATGGAAACCAACATACTATCCAAATCAGAAGGAATTGTAAAATCAATCCTAATCAAAGAAAATGACACCATCGACACAGACCAACTTCTTATAGTTTTGGAATAAAAAAATGGATTGTAGAGTCAAATCTACAATCCATTTTTATTTTTTGAAATAGTAAATGCTTTCTTTCAATGGCTTATATTTTAATGTAGCAACTTCCTCGTCACTAATATACTTGTACACATCATCATATTCTTTCTTACTAATGTTCAATGACATGTTGTCTTTTTTCAAATTATATCCATATTCAAACCTATAATTTTCCAAATCTTTTAACACAACCCAATAAACATAATCGTCCGTTTTTGTGGATCTGAAAGCCCTCACACTTTTGATATCACTTCTTGGGATTTTCTGCATATCCATGTACTTATACATCCTGTCAAAACCAATGTGTCTGTGCACAGGATATTTTATAATTAAATTGATACAAAATATAATCAGACCTGCCCATAAAACTAGTTTCAATATTTTTCTAAAGTTTGTTTTTGTTGTTTTTTGCATCTTTATATCTCCTTCGTGTCTGTATTATAATTATACTATATTTTTGATGGAGGAATATCAAATGACATTCAAAATTTTTTAAAAAAAGTATATACTATATATTAATAAATTAACGTTTAGGGGGGAATTATGAAAACCAAATTATATAGGTGCGGAATTTCTCATGTGTTGCGAATTCCAAGGTCGATTTTGGATGTTTTAAATTGGAAAGATGATGATATTTTGGATTTAAAAATTAAAGGTAATAAACTAATAATCGAAAATTCGTCTGATGATGAGATGAATATTGAAGATTTGTTTGAAGATTTTAATGGTCAATATGAAAAAGAAGATATTGATTGGGGAAAAATGATTGGAAAAGAAGTATGGTAGTAACCGTCCTAATAAATACAACAAGCCATAACTAAACGTTATGGCTTTGACTTATTTCTTATCAAAAAACTTTTGTAATTCTTCTGGTGTAGTCCCCACTTTGTCGTCGATGTTCATTCTATCGGTGATTTTTCCGTCTTTAACTCGAAATACTGCTGGTACTGTTTTGAGGTCGTTGTCGGTTCTGAATTTCTTCAAATCTTCTGGAGATTTTTTGATTCCAGCGACGCTATCTATGTAGTAGATTTCATATTTGGATACGAATGGTTTGAATACTTTTGAAAACTTCTGACAATCTGGGCATGTTTTTCTTCCAAGATACACTGTGATTTCTTTTCCGGCACTCACTTCATCAAGCTCTGCAACTTTGATTTCCTTGACGCCTTTTATGTTTTGTTCGTATTCTTCGATTTTCTTTTGTTTGTCTTCTTCTGTGGTTACGTTTTTAGATTCAACTTCTGTGGCTTTTTTGGTAGGTTCGTCTTGTTTTTGGTTGCAACTTGCAAATAATACCAACATAAAGCTCACGCAAACGATTAATTTGAATTTGTTTTTCATATGTTCCCTCCTGTTTTTATTTATTTTATAATATTTGCTTATAATAATCAATCTGTACGATTGTAGACAAAAACCACCAACAATTGTTGGTGGCCGTTGTTTTAGTAATTCAATTTTGTTTGTTTTTTGTTTTGTTTTAAGATATTTCTGATGGTTATTATTGCACTTACTGCCATTAATACCAACTGTAATATCCACCCGTATAAGCAGAATTTCACAAGCATTGTGTCATTTGCACCTATTCCATCGTGTAGCAAAGTTATTGTAAAGTTCATGTTCAGCATTGCAAATGATATTGCTATTTGAAATACACTTGTTACGATTCCTAACAAATGATCGTCTTTGCGTTTTAATGATAAGTAAATACCGAAAACGCTGACCATTAGAAATACCGCTGTGACTACAGCATAATTTCTCGTAATTTCGTAAATCTCTTGTTCTGACATGATATATGTTCCTTTCTTATTTGATAGTTACATTATATCATTATTATTTTACAAACTAAACATATTTTCGTAGTTGTTCATTTGAACCATTGCTAATCTGTAGATTGTTTCATTAACTGGTGCTTCAAGTCCAAGTTTTTTCGCTTGTCTTACGATTGCTCCGTTTAAGAATTCTGCTTCTGTTTTTCTGTGTTTTTGTGTATCTTGTGCTGCAGATGGCAATATGTCTCCGTATTCTTCGAACGCATCTGTGACGTATTTTCTGAAAAGCTTGTCGCCGTCAAAGTTGTAGCCCAATTTGTCAGTAACGGCTATGAATTCGTCTGAGATAGCTTTTAAAATTGCTACGGAATTTTCGTCAGTTCTAGTGTATTTTGTGGACAAATGCATTACTGCGCAAGGTAGGTTGTAGATTGCGTTGATGTATAATTTTCTCCACATAATTCTGTCTACATCTGGATTTAATTCTGTTTTGATGTCGTTCATGCTGAATGCTTTTTCGATTTCGTGGAACAATTTATCGTCGTGGTTTTCATTGATAGCGCCAAATATTACGTTGATTTTATCGCTATCGTATCCTGCGCTGATAACTCCAGGCGCTTCGATAGATGCAGATATGAACATGATTCCTTGTGCGATGTTTTCTTCTTTGATGTATTTTTTCAAAATGTCGACATTGCCGATACCATTTTGAAGTGTCATCACAACTGTTTTGTCACCTACGATGTTCATATTTTCCGTCAAAATCTTTTCTGTGTCGTATCCTTTTACAAGGATTACAACAACATCTTGAACTTCCAAATCTTGTGAAGATGTGTTTGCAGATGTTACTTTTACTGTGCTTTCGCCGCCAGTTCTATCGATAATTCTGATTCCATCTTTTCTGATTTTTTCCATGTGAGCTTCATATGGATCTACTAAATTGACTTCGTTACCAGGAGATTCGATTGCTTTTGCAAGCATACAACCCATTGCTCCTGCCCCTAAAATTGTAATTTTCAATTTATCTCTCCCTTTCAAATTAATTCTCTTGGATATATTTTAACACAGCTTGGTTAAGTTTTGGGATCATTTGTTTTTTTCTTGAAAGAAGTCCCTTTGCCAAGAATGAATTGTTGTCGATTTTAGTATCGAAGGCTCCTGCCAATTGTTCTTGGAACATTCCAGAAACCAAAACTTCGCTTTCTTCTCTGAAGATATCTGTAAGAATTAGTACAAATGTAGCTTCTTTCTTGTCGTTTCTAATTTTGTTCATTTCTTCAAGTAAACTGTCTTTGATTTTGCCAAGATTATCCAAATCCATTGAGAAGATTTGCGCTACTCTACAAGTGTATGATTCGATATTGAATGTCTTCACATCAGTGTTCAACAAATCTGCTGGTGATTTTCCTTCTAATGATGTTCCTGCTTTGAACATTTCCATCGCAAATTCTTCTGGGTTGATGTTGGCGATTTTTGCCATTCTTTCCAAAATCATTCTATCTGTTTCAGTTGCAGTCGGTGATCTGAACAATAATGTGTCGGAAATTATTGCTGAACACAACAATCCCGCAGTTTGTCTTGTAGGAACAATTCCTTTTTCCAAGAACATTTTGGAAAGAATTGTACAAGTTGAACCAACAGGTTCGTTTCTGAAATAAACTGGATTTTGTGTAGCGACGTTTGCAACTCTGTGGTGGTCGATGATTTCTGTGATGTCGCAGCATTCCATATCATCAACTGATTGGTTTCTTTCGTTGTGATCCACCAAGATTAGCTTTTTCTTTTCTTCATTGATAACGTGATATCTGGAAATATTTCCCACAACTTTGTTTTGATTGTCAACTACCGGATATGATCTGTATCTTGTCTTGGACATTGTGTTTTTCACATCTTCAACAGTGTCTGTCAATGAGAAATTAACGACATCGTCTCTTGTCATGACGTAATTTACAGGCACAGATTGTGGAAGAAGACGTGCTGCCATGTATGTTTGAAATTCCGTAGAAATTACTATTATGTCTTTTTGTTTTGCTTTTTCTATCAATTCATCTGATAATTTATTGCCACCAGTAAGTATAATCATGGACACATTCTTATCTATCGCATCTACTTGTGAGTCTTCTCTATTACCCAAAATCACGATGTCGTTTTCTTCCAAATATTTAGCCATTTGTTTCGGATCCATCGCTCCTACTACCATTTTCCCGGACAACGCCCTGTCTTCTGCTGGAATATTCAAAACATTCGCTCTCAAAACATCGATTATGTTTTCCACTGGAGTTTCTGAGTGGCGAAGGATTTGATCATCCCACACTTCCATGTAACATTTTGTAATATCAGAAATTGACACAACTCCAAGAAGTCTTTCCTCGATGTCGATTACTGGCAAACTAGCGACGTTTTTTTCTTGCATAATATTAGTCGCTTTGTAAAGGCTCGCGTTTTGGGACACGCATGTTGCCACATCGAAGTTCAAATCTTTGACTTGTGGCTTCATAGAATCCATGAACGTAGGCGCATCCACCCCAAAATAATCCAACACGAATTGAGTTTCCCTGTTGACATCGCCAAGTCTTATAGCTTCGACGTTTTCTTCTCCAGTTCTCTTCTTCAACTCTTGATAAGATAACGCCGCGCAGATAGAATCTGTATCAGGGTTCTTGTGCCCAGTTATATATATTTTATCCATATTTTCTCCTTCATAAAAATCAACCAAACATTATTTTTCTGCCGATTGATTATTTAATTTTATTTTCCTAACCTTTATGATTATATACCAATCTTTTGATAATTTAAACACTTATTGTAAAAAATTTTGTATTTGCGATATAATAACTTAAAGGAGTGACATTAATGGACAAACTTTTAATCGTAGTAGATTTTCAAAATGATTTCGTAGACGGAGCTTTGGGATTTGACGGAGCAGATAAACTCGAAGATAGAATCTGTGAGAGAATCAAAAAAGCAAGAGAAGACAATGAACAAATCATATTCACATTCGATACTCACGAAGAAAATTATTTGAACACACAAGAAGGCAAATTTCTTCCAGTAGAACACTGTATCAAAGGAAGTAACGGACACAAATTGTACGGAAAAGTAGCAGAATTAGTAGGAAAAGAAGACATATTAATCGAAAAACCAACATTTGGTAGCATCGAACTTTGTGATTACTTAAGAGAACACCAATTCTCAGAAATAGAATTGTGTGGACTTGTATCCAACATCTGCATACTTTCCAACGCAATATTGGCGAAAACATTCAACCCAGAAGCAACTGTAATAGTCGACGAGAACTTGACTGATAGCTTCGATAAAAAACTAAACAAAGAAACATTCGACATACTCAAAGGAGTACAAGTCGTAGTAAAGTAGTGTACTAAAAAACATGTATTTTTATCAAAATTTTTCACAAAGGAAATAATTATGCACGACATTTACGTTATTTTAGGATTATTTTTAGCTTTTTGTGTAATTCTTAAGCTCTTGCTACCACGTCTAAAGGGAGCCATGGGTGAATCAGCTGTAAAAATCAAACTAAATAGTCTTGATAAAGAAAAATACAGAATTATAAACAACCTTGTTTTAGAAAACAAACAAGGCAATACAAAAACTACACAAATTGATCACCTAGTAGTTTCAAGATATGGTATATTTTCAGTCGAAACCAAAAATTATAAAGGTTGGATTTATGGATCAGAACACGGAAAAAAATGGACGCAAAATATTTATGGAAATAAAACAAACTTCATGAATCCTATTTTGCAAAACTACGCCCACATTAAAGCAGTTGAATCAATTATAAAAGATTCTTATCCTGACATGAGATATTTTTCAATAGTAGCTTTTTCACCAGAAGCTGAAATCAAATTTGAAGTGAAAGATTCTGTAGTTTGCAAAATATCACAAGTAGCTAAAAATATTGAAGAACTTTCATCAACAGAAATAATAAACGAAACAGATGTTGATAATATATTGAAGTTAATCGAAGAAAACAAACTAATTATTAGCAATAGAGAGCATGTCAAAAATTTAAAAGAAATAAAAAAATAACATTCGACATACTCAAAGGAGTACAAGTCGTAGTAAAGTAAAATAGCAGCCATGAGCTGCTATTTTTGTTTGTTATTTTATATTGTCATCTGAATAACCGATTGATATGTTTTCATTGAGGACGTATTCTTTGGCGCCCTTGTAGTCTTGGTTTTTGTTGAATTCCAACAATTTATCTTCGTGTTGTTTGGTTACGTCTTTGCCATCTTGAGTCAATACCAAATGTTTTTCGTCCTTGGCAAATTTTTCTAATGTGCTTTTAATTAAAGTATCGTCTTCTTTTTCGGGATTTTCCTTAACGTATCTTTCAATTATTCTATGAGTGTCAGCTTCGTCAGCCTTTGTCATGTTAGTTAGAAAATACGCATTGCACACAAGTGATATTGCAAAAAGTATTGCCACAATTGTAAATCTCTTATCATTTTTCATGATACTCCTCCTTTTGTGTAAACCTTTCTATTAAACTTAAACACCTATCCCAAAATTTTTTTACAATTTATTGTATTCTTTTGTTAAGTTATCTCTCAACATTTCAATATTTTCCAAATATTCATACGTTGAATCGTACACTTGATTAATTTCTTTTCTAATTCTCCAATCTGTAAATGGATTGTCGAACACAATGTCAAGCATGAACTCCTTCATTGAATACAAATCTCCAAAATCTTCCAATTCCACGTGAATGTCCTACAATTCTTTTTGCAATCTTAGTGACAGATTTTCGATTAAGTGAAGTTTGCTTTGAGCTTTTTCCATTTTACTTCTCTTGAAAAAACCAATCATACCATCGCCAAATATAAAATCTGCCATAGCCCAGTTTTTCGCCGATTTCAAATCGTTAAGTACATCTTCAAGTTTTATTATTAAATCGTCACACACATCAATTGCTTCTTTTATTTCTTCTTTTTGCATAGTCTACTCTCCTTCTTATACAATATTTACCACAAATATCGTCAATTTATTCACCATTTGACATATTGTAATAATTCAACCAAAAAATCCACCAGATTTTACAATCTAGTGGACTGTTTTATACCATTAATTTTTTATCTCCATTGTACACTTCGTCTATTATCGCAGATCCGATGCACACTTCGCCGTCGTAGAACACTGCTGCTTGTCCTGGTGTTACGGCTTTTGTGTCGTCATATGTGACTTCCACATGAGTGTCGTCGATGAATTTGACGTGCGCTTTGATGTCTTTTTGTCTGTATCTGAATTTCGCTGTGCAATCGAACTCGTTTCTGTCCAAATGATTAAGCGATGTTTCAAATTGACTGGCGTATAATTTATTGGAGTACAATAGTGGGTTGTCTTCTCCTTGGCATACGATTAATTCATTTTTCTCCAAGTTTTTCCCGCACACAAACCACGCTGCTCCGTCTCCGCCAATTCCAAGCCCTCTTCGTTGACCGATTGTGTGATACATCAGCCCATTGTGTTTGCCCATTATATTTCCATCGACATCAACGATGTTTCCTTGTTTTGCTGGTAAATAATGTGACAAAAATTCATTGAAATTTCTCTCTCCTATGAAACAAATTCCCGTAGAATCTTTCTTGTCAGCTGTAGCTAAGTTATATTTCTTCGCTATCTCACGCACTTCTTTTTTTTGAAGCTCTCCAACTGGAAACATTACGTTTTTGATTTGGTCTTGCGTAAGTTGGCTTAGAAAATACGTCTGATCTTTGTTATTATCAAGCCCACGAAGTAGCTTCACTCCGTCATCTCCTCGTTCGATTCTAGCATAGTGACCTGTCGCCACATAATCCGCGCCTAATTTCATCGCAAAATCCAAGAACGCTTTGAATTTGATTTCCTTGTTGCACATTATGTCGGGATTGGGAGTTCTGCCCTTTTTGTATTCGTCCAAGAAATAAGTGAACACTCTGTCGTAGTATTCCTTCTCAAAATTAATCGAATAATAATCTATGCCGATTTCATTCGCAACAGCGACCGCATCCTTGTAATCTTCTTCTGCTGTACAGACGCCATCATCATCTGTCTCGTCCCAATTTTTCATGAAAATTCCCACGACATCATACCCTTGTTGTTTCAACAAAAGTGCCGCAACTGACGAATCCACGCCCCCACTTATTCCTACTACTACTTTTATTTTCGAATTATCCATTGTATTTTCCTTTTTCGTACAAATCATTTAACACATTTACCGCTTTCAATATTTCTTCTTCTGTATTTTTAAACCCAAAGCTAAACCTCACCGAATGTTCTGCCCTTTGTCCGTCGTACATATTTTCAATCACATGTGAATTCGTGATACTACCTGCAGAACAAGCAGAGCCTGCCGATACGCAAATTCCGTGCATATCCAAATAAGTCAACAAGAAATCATTCTTCTCAAATGGAATGTACAAGTTCAAAATATGAGATGCAGAATTGTCCACGTTACCATTAATTTCGTAATCAAAATGGATATTTTCAATGAAAATCTTCTTCAAATTTGCAATATACTCACGTTCTTCGACAGATTTTTGCAAAGATTTCTCTAAAGTAAATGCCCCCATCACAAAAGAAGTGCCACCTCTTCTGTAATTTTCTTGCTCACCTGCATAAATCAGATTATCCAAATCCTTCCTTATATACAACACCCCGAATCCGTTGAGTCCTCCTAGTTTGTGTCCCGAAAACGACAACGAATCGCAGTGCAAATCCTCAACATCGACATCCACATGACCCACCGATTGAGTCGCATCGATATGATACCAAATCTCCGTATCCTTCAAATATTCGCCAAGTTTTTTCACAGGTTGAATAACTCCCGTTTCATTGTTTACATGTTGAAGAATAATTAGTTTTGTATTAGGTGTGATATTTCGAATAATTTCATCGCAATCAACCACACCGTTTTGTTGTGCATCTATCAAAATTACATTAGATTTGTTGTGATCTAGTGGATTCAAAATAGATGGATGCTCTATTTGCGATGTGATAATATCGTAATTTTCATCAGAAAAATTATTGATAATATAATTGTTGGATTCGCTCGCACCGCTTGTGAACACAATCCTATCATCCGTAGTATTCAAAAACTTCGCAATCTCATGACGGGAATTCTCCAAAGTCTTCTTCGCTAACCTTCCCATTTTGTGAATACTATCAGCATTCGCATCAAAATCCATCATATTATTCATAATATATTCAATAAGCTCCACCCTTTTCAAAGATGTCGCCGCATAATCCAAATAAATCATAATCTAACCTCTCTTACATGCTATTATACTATAGTTTTTCAACAAAAAAATCAACACTAACAATTTCACAATAAAAAACCTCAATGCGAATTAACGCATCAAGGTTTGTCGATAATTTCAAATTTATTCTTTTAAATCTTCGTAATTCAAATGTCTGAGTTCTCTCTTCTTCTTGAAATCCTTCAAGAAAACAAACATCAAAACCATACACACAAGCATTACAATTCCAAAAATCGACGCAAAACTTTGAAGCACAGCCTCATTCGAAGAAATAACCATGCTGAAAGTGTTGTTAATCATGTGAAGAAGAATGGATGCGTAAATGCTTTCTGTGTAATAATACACCGCACAAATCACAATCCCTCCGATTAATGCATACGCTCCTTGGAACAAATTAAAATGGAACACTCCGAACACAATTCCATTCAGAATAATCGCCCATTTATAAGGAAGAAGTCGTTCGTTTTCTGTGAATAAAGTCCCACGCAACATCAACTCCTCTGAAATCGGAGCGAAAATCGTAACAGCAAGAACCGACAACATCATATTACCCTTCATCAATTCTTCAGATGCCTTGTTGTAAACTTCAAGGCTTGCCACAATTTGTGGGAAGAATTTGCCCAAATACATCATCAAAGCAACAGTAATATTGATAAGACCAATAAGACCAATTCCCACCACGAAAAGCTTCACGATTTCAGAAAAAGAAATCTTTCTTTTCTTTAAGTAATCCCTATTGTATTTCGTTTGAAAAATCTTCGTTCTAAATTTAATGATTAAAAGGAAAATAATAATCCTCAGAATTTGTCCACATAAAAGAAAAGCCCAAATACTTGTCGTGACTGACAACTACGATAGTTTTTGATTTTCTTTTCAAAACTTCGATATATTCTATCAGCTTGTCCTTCATTCTCAGATTAAGCGTGTTCGAGGGCTCATCCATCAAAATAACAGATGGCTCATTCACCAAAGCTCTTGCAATGGTCACTTTTTGTCTTTCCCCTCCTGATAGATACTTTACTTTTTTGTTCAAAATCTCCGTTATTTCAAATTCTTCGCTAATCTCTTGAATTCTTTGTTTCCTATCAGCTCTCTTGTATTTCGATGAGTAAATTAATGGTATGAGGATATTATCGTAGGTAGTCTCTGATTCTATCAAATTGTATTCCTGAAAAATAAACCCAAACACTTCATTCCTATATTTAGACATATCTTTTTCGGCAAAATCTCCAACTGATTTGGAATCCAGAATATAATCTCCTGAATATTTCCTATCCAACAAACCCACAATCTTCAAAAAAGTAGTCTTACCTGCTCCGTTTTCTCCTGAGATAATGATATTGTCCCCATCATTTATATTCATTTCAGCATTATCCAATACAAGAAGTTTTTCACCATTTGTGCTGAATTTTTTGGTCAAATTTTTTATTTCTATCATAATCAATCACCTATCAAATCAATCAGATCGCTTCTTTTCAAAATCAAATACATAACTATTTCTAATATCAATATACATAAAATCATGTAAATAAACGCCACTACCGAAAAAACATTAATTGCAAATCCATTTAATACGAAAAGCAAACAAAATGCTGCAACATTTACTAAAACTACAAAAACGGAGTTTCGTGCCATAATATCCTTGGTTCTAGCTCCTGATAAAATGTGGATTTTGTATTCTTTTTGTAAGCTTTTTAGCATATATTTGAAGAAAATCACAAAACCCAATATTGTTATCACAGTCATAATCAGACAATACGGAACAATGTATTTGAGGATGAATGTATTTTCATCGTCGTCGTGTTTTTTATTTGTATTATTAATGACCATTAGCTTGTTGTCGTCGAAAATCTTCTCAAATTGTCTGTCAATGCCTCTATTTATCTCATCTTCTGAAAACTTTGCATTCTCAATTAAATCAAGTATATCTGAATCACGAAACTTGTAGCCACTAACATTTTTATATTTATCAGATTTTATTTCCAATAATACTCTTTTGTCATAATCAATATAGCTTTTGATTTCTTGATTCATCATATCATAGTCCATCGCATCATGAGTAACCACTTCAAATTCCGCCTCATTCTTCAAGTCAGTCACATTTTTATTACCAACTAACCAAAAAACTCTGCTATTAGTGTTTTTGTTGAATTTTCCATACAACACAATTATATCTGTATCGCAATTTCTCCTGAGTGATGAATTCGTGGTATAAGTGCGCCCGTTTTTCGAAAATATATCGTCCAGTTTTTTTCCATAAGTATTCGAATAATCGTATCCCTTATCATCAGTTGTCTGTAACACAACAGTGCTATATGAAGGCTGTTCACTTAATTGAAATTTTACGAACGTATTTCTCAAATAAGCATCTGTTGCAGATTCCACAATTGTTCCCAATGAGAAAATTAAAAGAATCATCAAACAAGACACAACTTTATTTCTGAAAACATCCATTAGTCCTAGTTTAATATTATCTCTTATCATACAAGACCTCTTTTTCAAACTCATTGTAGCTGAGTTTAACTCTTAAAGCACTCAAAATCACAGTCAATATTATTAGAATAATCTGCAATTGCAATATAAGAAAAATCGTGATTTTGTTTTCATTAATAATTGCAAGATATCCATACGTCAATGCTGTTGATATCGCACATGTTATAAAACTATATCCCAGTGCTTTTTCAATGAACATCTTCATGATGTCTTTTAGTTTTGCACCAAAATTTGCGCTTACAATTACGAATTTCTTGTATTTGTTCAAAAACATCCACAATGAAATTGCATACATTGCCACAGCCATGACCGTGCTATTAGTAATAAACTGAGCATACACCTTGTATTCTGGATATGATTTTATTAAATCCCTTAGAGTAAGCTTGTCGTACATTTTGATTTCTTTTCTCTTGTATCCGATTTTTTCAAGAGAATCTGTAATCGATTTCAAAGACTTATCATCACTAGAGTCCATGTAAAGTGTTGAAATGTTTTCTGGTTTGATTGTGAATAGATTTCTCACTACATCGACTTTTCCATCATTAGCAATGTCAGATTGAACATCAAACATATTAATTATCTCAGTATGATACTTATCTTCTACTTCTTTTTTATCGTAATCCGATATTTTCCCTTCTACAAAATCAATCACTGGATATATCAAAATAGACACATTTTTCTTGTTTTTGTAATCTTCTTTTGAAAAATACCTAGAGGTAGTGGGATCAATTATTTTTGTAGAACCCATATAGTATTTCATCACTGGGTCATATATTGCAACATCCTTAGAGTTTTTTATTTCAGCTACAACTGATATGTTTTCATTCATATTAAGAAAGTCAAGGCTATGATTATTATTGTTTGATTCAAAAGCTATAAATTTGTCACTCATAAAATAAGGAGAAGGTTTTCTGTTGTTCCCATATAAATAATTAAATCCAAATATCAGTATCGAACTAGTCAGAAATATCAATAGTATTATTATTTTATTGTCTTTAAGTCTCATATTCCCCTCCTTTGATTTTGCACATCGTTTTCTTAACCCGATTATATATCTTATTATTGTATTTGTAAATCATTTGATATATTATTTTAAAATTTTGGGTAATAATCTATTAACAACAAAATAAATTGAGGAGATTATTATGAAACAAAAATACGAATACAAATACGTTGAAGTGAGAACTTGTGGATTAGCATCAGATGATTATAAAAAAATCATAGATGATCATGCCAAGGAAGGTTTTAGGTTTGTGACTACTATCAATAAAACCAAAATCGGTATTGGAAACAATCCTAAAATCGAATTGGTGTTTGAAAGAGAATGTGAGCAATAAAAAAATCAAGCACTAGGCTTGATTGTTTTAAGCTTTTGATATGGCTTGATTTGCCATTTTGATTTCTGAATTTGGTAGTTCTACTTCGAATTGTCCTATCAAAAATGATGATATTACAGTTGTCATGCCAATGCGTCGTCTCCACCTGCTGCTCCACCTTCACTTACTACAAGTCCGCATCCCAATCCGATGCAGATTCCTCCGACAATACTTGCTAACAATGGCATATCGTACATACTTGGTAACACTGGCCCTATAATATTGAAAAATTTTGCAAATACGGCAAATGATATTGTGGCTACGAAAGCTTTCTTCACAAAATCAAATCCCATTATTGAAAATCCAAGAACGTAGCAGCTTACATCTAATATTACTGATGTTATTGATTGATCAAATCCGAAGACTTTGTTCAAGAACAACATCATTCCAAGCACTCCGCCCTCTGTTACTCCTGATTGTTTATGTACGTTCACTACTGCGAACGCCATTATTGCACATCCTAGGATTATTTTAAGTAATCCTTTTTTAGTTAATCCGAAAAATTTTAGCATTCTACTAAGCATTTTATCTTCCCCCGTTTAGAAATTAGGAAGTTAAAATTGACCACGAAAAAAAGACTGCGGTTCAAGTTTAACTTGCCTTTGCAATCTCTGGTTTTGATGCTTTTTTGTTTGCTGATTTTTTCTTGTAAAAACTCTGAACCTTATTGTTCTTTTTAGCCTATAAGAGTATCACATCAGATCCTTTCCAGGCTCTTTATCGAGCAATAGTCATCAGATAAAAACTACCAAATATTGGCTATCACAGACAATTTTTGTCAGATTTATCAAATGTCGGTAAATTAGAAAGGCTACGACCAGGAGTTTACCAAGTTAATGGTGAATTGACTGATGATTTCGTTCTGATTTCTTCTAAAAGCAAAAGGATTGTTTTTTCACATCAAACAGCTCTATACCTTTATGATTTATCAGACAGGACACCAAATATTTTTCATATATCCGTGCCACAGGGTTACAATGCAAGTCATATCAAAAAAAGATATGGTAATTTGAAGTTACATTATATTCAAAAAGATTTTTTTGATGTAGGCTTATCAGAAATTGAAACTCCACTTGGAAATAAAGTCCCTGTCTACGATATGGATAGAACGATTTGTGATATTGTAATGAATAGGGAAAAAATTGATACTCAAATTTTCACGAATGCAATTACAAGATATTTCAAATCAAACAACAAAAATCTAAGAAGACTTATTAAATACAGTAGGATGTTTAATATTGAAGAGGATGTAAGAAAATATATAGAGGTATTATCGTGATTAATATTGAAAGCATCAAGGCAAAGATAAGAAATTTAGCGAAGAATAATAACTTGAGTTCTCAAGAAGTGTTACAAATGTTTCTCTTTGAGAGATTTTTAGAAAGATTATCTAAGTCAGAGTACCGATCTAATTTTGTAATTAAAGGTGGTTTTCTTGTATCATCTTTAATCGGAATTATTAATAGAACTACTATGGATATGGACAGTACTATCAAGGGAATTCCTCTTACTGAGGAAAATATAACAAAAGTTGCGGATAGTATCATCAATATTGAGGTTAATGACGGAATATAATTTGAAATTAAAGATGTAAACTATATTAGAGAAAGTGATGAATACGAAAATTTCAGAGTATCATTAGTTGCTAATATTGGCAAAACCAAAAATCCTATGAAATTGGATTTAACAACTGGCGATGCAATCACTCCTAGGGAAATAGAGTATTCTTACCCTTGTATTTTCAACGAAAACAATATTGAAGTTCTTGCTTATCCAATTGAAACTATTATCGCGGAAAAATACGAAAGTATTATTAAGAGAAACATAACAACAACTAGAATGAGAGATTTTTATGACTTATACACTCTCTACAATTTAAAAAAGTGTGAAATAGACATTGATATTCTAAGAACAGCAATTAAAAGGACTGCTTCAAAGAGAGAAAGTTCACAAGTAATAAGAATTGCGGAAGAAATCATTGAAGATATAAGAAATGATTCTTATTTAAAAGAATTGTGGGATGTTTATATAAGTGAAAATAAATATATAGGTGAATTGAGTTTTGATAATGTTGTCGATATAGTAAAAATTATTTCTGAGAAAACTGAAGATATGTAAATAATAAAAGCCCTCAAAAGTTAGAGAATTAACTTCTGAGGGCTGTAATTTTTTGTACTAAAAAACCTCAAAAGCTATAAAACTTTTGAGGCTTAATTGTCTAATTTTAATAAGTTTCTTTGAAGATTTCGAAGAATCCTTGTGGGTGATCACACGC
>QWCJ01000168.1_pt1 | contig 26558 bp, 22 predicted proteins | sample 1972501 | NCBI WGS metagenome assembly QWCJ01 (sample SAMN09866711, study PRJNA288562) | Human vaginal metagenome isolate term2_vaginal, whole genome shotgun... | isolation source: vagina | host: Homo sapiens | place: USA: California
CGGGTGCGGGACCGTCAGCACCGGGTCGTCGGAGGTGTAGCCCTCGATCCAGACAATGTCCACGTCTAGGGTGCGAGGGCCCCAGCGCTCCACGCGCACACGCTCGGCCTCGTTTTCTAGGCGCTGGCAGCGATCGAGCAACTCGTGTGGGGTTTGGTCCACCTCCACCAGCAGGCTTTGGTTCAGAAAGTCCGGCTGGTCGGTTTTTCCCCAGGGTGCGGTGGCGTAGATGGAGCTGGCGGCAACGGTTTCGTCGGCGAACTCGTCCACAACCGCGCGCAGGTGCGCACGCGCATCACCCATGTTCGATCCGGAGGACAGCACTGCGCGCATGGGCATCACATCCGTTTCCGGGAACGGCGCGCCACCACGGCGACATCGTCGAATACTGCCGGGATCGGCGCGTGTGGCTTGTGCAGGGTCACCTCGATCGCGTGCAGCGCGTCGTAGGTGCGCATGGCGGTCTCTGCGATCTCGACAACCACGGTCTCAATCAACTGACGCGGCGTACCGGTTGCAATCGCCAGCGCGGTGTCGGCGAGTTCGGCGTAGTTGACGGTTTTGGTGAGGTCGTCGTCACGCGCGGCGTCTGCAAACTCCAACCAGCACGTGATGTCCAGCGAGAACGCCTGGCCAAACTCGGTTTCGTGCTCGAGTACACCGTGGTTGGCGTGGAACTTAAGCCCTTTGAGTTCGATGCGGTCAGCCATGGTTCCACCTTGCCACCACATCCACCGCGTCGCGCGAGACCGCAACCTCGTGCACACGCACGCACCACGCGCCGGCCTGGGCGGACAGTGCGGTCACAGCAGCGGTGGCCGGGTCCGCATCCACCGGGGAGTGCTCCAGACCACGATCCGCGCGGATCTCGGTGAGGAAACGCTTGCGCGACGCACCCACAAGAATCGGGAACTCACCGGCGATGAACTCCGGCAGGACGTTGAGCAGCGCCCAGTTATCGGCCGCGGTCTTAGCAAAGCCCAACCCCGGGTCCAGCGTGATCTGCTCCTTGGCCACACCTGCGGCCAGGGCGTTCTCGACGAGTTCCGCTAGCACCTGGTGGACGTCCTTGACCACATCCCCGCCGTGGTCAGCCGCGCCCGAGGCGTTGACAAACGCGTCCGCACGCCAGTGCATGAGGCACACCGGCAGCTGCGTTTCCGCCATCACGCGGTACATGTCCTCATCCGCCAGGCCACCGGAGACGTCGTTGATCAGATCCACGCCCTCTTCAGCAGCGGTCTGCGCGGTGGCAGCACGCATCGTGTCAATCGAGGTCCGGATGCCATCCTCGTGCAACGTCCGGATCACCGGGCGAATGCGCTCCGCTTCCACCTCCGCGGGAACGCGGGTGGCGCCGGGTCGGGTGGATTCGGCGCCGACGTCGATAATGTCCGCGCCCAACTTCACCAACTCGTGGGCATGGGCGATGGCATCGTCGGTGGCGAGCCACTTGCCGCCATCCGAAAACGAATCCTCCGTGACGTTGACAATCCCCATCACACTCGTGCGTCCGGACAGTGTCAGGTCGGCGACAGTGGTCATTGGTGTTCTATCCCCTAATCAGGCTCATGACCTCGGCACGCGAGGCCGCGTTCTTCTGAAAACCGCCGCGCACAGCGGACGTGGTCGTTGTCGCACCCGGCTTCCGAATTCCACGCATTGCCATGCACAGGTGCTCGCATTCGATGACGACGATCACCGCAGACGCATCAAGCTTTTCGACGATCGCGTCCGCAATCTGCGCCGTCAACCGCTCCTGCACCTGCGGGCGCTTCGCGTACATATCCGCCACACGGGCCAGCTTGGACAGGCCGGTCACCTTGCCGTCCTGGCCAGGGATGTAGCCAATGTGGGCCACGCCGTAGAACGGCACGAGGTGGTGCTCGCAGGTGGAGTAGATCGGAATGTCACGCACGAGCACCAACTCGCGGTGGTTCTCCGAAAAGGACTTCTCCAGGTGCACCTTCGGGTCCTCGTGCAGGCCCGCGAACACCTCGGCGTAGGCGCGCGCCACACGCGCTGGCGTCTCCACGAGGCCCTCGCGGTCCGGGTCCTCCCCCACCGCGATGAGCAGCTCACGCACGGCGGCTTCGGCGCGGGCCTGGTCAAACTTAGACGTCGTCATCGTCGTCCCTCCTGTGCTTCGGCTCCCGCGGCTCGCGCGGCAACTGGGTGGTCTCGTCTTCAGACGCAGTCGGACGGGTTTCCGGCTCCGGACCACGCGCTGGGTGGTCTGGGCGTTCGTGCTCCGGCAGGCGGAAGCCGATCTCCTCAGTCTCCCGGGTCGGGTAGTTTTCCGTGCCCGGGTGCTGCTTCGGCTCGGGCTGCTTTGGTTGCGGTCCGCCCACGTAGGTCCAGTCCGCCGGTGGTTTCTCACCGCGGTACTGCGGGGCCTTGCCCTTCGGCGGCTGCCAACGCGTGGAGCTCTTCTTCTCTGCTGCCTTCTCTTCCGCTTCGCGTTCTTTACGACGACGCTCACGCGTCGCCTTCGACGCCTCCAGAATGGAGAAGCGCTTCGGTGGCTCCTCGCCACGCTCCTTCGCAATCTCCACCGGGGTCTTCACCGGCTCGCGGCCAACCTGGCGGCCGAAGCGCACGTCGTGCTCCGGCAGGGTCGGGCGCTGCGGCTCGATCGAGTCGAAGATCTCCTCCAGATCACCCCGGCGCAGGGTTTCCTTCTCCAGAAGCTTCGAGGCCAACATATCCAGCTCGTCGCGGTAACGCTCGAGGGTTGTGTAGGCGACCTTATGGGCTTCGTCGAGAAGCGCCTGCATCTCCTCGTCGATCTTCGCGGCGACTGCCGGCGAGTACTCGAGCGTGCCGCCGGAGCCTCGGCCGGAGAACGGATCGCCCTGCTCCTGGCCGTACTTCACCGGGCCAAGCGAGGAGGTCATGCCGTATTCGGTGACCATCGCACGTGCGATCTTCGTGGCCTGCTCGATATCGTTCGAGGCGCCCGTGGTCGGTGCGCCGAAGACCAGTTCCTCGGCGGAGCGGCCACCCATGGCGAACACCATGCGGGCAAAGAGTTCGTCGCGGGTGTACATGCCTTTGTCGTCCTCGTCGGCCGTCATGGCAAAGCCGCCGGTGCGGCCGCGGGCAAGGATGGTCACCTTGTACACGCGCTCGATGTCCTTGAGCGCCCACGCAGACAGTGTGTGGCCGCCCTCGTGGTAGGCGGTGACCTTCTTCTCGTGCTCGGAGATGATCTTGCTGGATCGACGCGGGCCGCCGATCACGCGGTCCGTGGCCTCCTCGAGCGCATCCGCGGTGATCACGTTGCCGCCGATGCGGGCGGTGAGCAGCGCGGCCTCGTTAAGCACGTTGGCCAGGTCCGCACCCGACATGCCCGCGGTGCGCTTCGCCAGAGCATCCAGGTTGACGTCCTTGGCCAACGGCTTGCCCTTTGCGTGCACCTTCAGAATCTGGGCACGACCAGCGATGTCCGGGTTGGACACCGGAATCTGACGGTCGAAACGGCCTGGGCGCAGCAGCGCCGGGTCCAGAATGTCCGGACGGTTCGTCGCAGCCAGCAGGATCACGCCCTCGCGGCCAGAGAAACCATCCATCTCCACCAGCAACTGGTTCAGGGTCTGCTCGCGCTCGTCGTGGCCACCGCCCATGCCGGAGCCGCGCTGGCGGCCGACGGCATCGATCTCATCGACAAAGATGATGCACGGAGCGTTCTCACGCGCCTGTTTGAACAGGTCACGCACGCGGGAGGCACCCACACCAACGAACATCTCCACAAAGTCAGAACCAGAAATGGTGTAGAACGGCACGCCCGCCTCACCAGCGACAGCACGCGCAAGCAGGGTCTTACCGGTGCCCGGCGGGCCATAGAGCAGCACACCACGCGGGATCTTCGCGCCGAGCTTTTCGTACACGCTCGGGTCGGTGAGGAAGTCCACCACTTCATGGAGCTCGTCGACGGCCTCGTCGGCACCCGCCACGTCATCGAACGTGTTCGTCGGGTTGTCCTTAGTCAGCTGCTTCGCCTTCGAACCACCAATGCCAAACGGTCCGCCGCCGCCCGACTGCATGCGATACATGAAGTAGAACAGCAAGCCGAACACCAGGATCATCGGCAGCATGAAGCCGAGCATGGACATCAGGAACGAATCCTGCGTCACATTCGTCTGGTAGGAATCCGCCTCAGAATCACGCACCGCCTGGAACACATCCGGTGCGGTACGAGCCGGGTACTGGGCGGAAATCGCCTCGACACCCTCGCGCTCGTCCACAGTAATCGGCTCACGCAGATCAATACGCACCCGCTGCTCACGGTCATCGATCTGCACTTCCTCCGCGTTATGTTCGCGGAGCTGCTGCATCGCCACCGACGTATCCACGTCCTGGTAAGCGCGGGAATCGTCCCCGATCAGCGTCAGCAAATAGAGCACAATAAGCGCGATGGCGCCCATAATGCCCCACCGCATGACGTTTTTATTTTTGCTCATAAACCTTTGTTCTAGTCGGCTTTACTCAGCGTCCGAGTACACGCGCGGATGCAACGTGCCCACGTACGGCAAATCACGGTAGCGCTCCGCGTAATCCAGGCCGTAGCCGATCACGAACTCGTTCGGGATATCAAACCCGATATCAAGCAAGTCGATCTGCGCCGTCTGCACATCCGGTTTGCGCAATAGAGTAACGACCTCAAGGCTCTTCGGGTTCCTGTTGCGCAAATTACGCAGCAACCACGACAAGGTCAGACCCGAATCGATGATGTCCTCAACCACCAGCACATCACGGCCAGCGATCTCCTTATCCAGGTCCTTCAGAATGCGGACCACGCCGGAACTCGTCGTCGAGTTGCCGTAGGAGGACACCGCCATGAACTCCATCTCAGCCGGGATAGACAGCTTGCGTGCAAAGTCCGTCAGGAAGAACACCGCCCCCTTCAGCACACACACCAAAATGAGGTCCTCTTCGGAGTCGCGGTACTTCTCCGACACCATATCCGCCAACTCCTGGATGCGCCCCTGCAACGATTCCTCGTCGATCAGGATCGCCTCCACGTCGTCGCCGTAACGGTTCGGCGGAACGTTGAAATCCTTCGTGTCGTGCAACTCAGTCATGGGCTGGCCTTTCCCTTTCGCTGTGCCTCGCGGACGTCACGCAGTTCACCTGCGCGTAACTTCCTCATCTTGCCACTAGATTCCTACAAGGCACAACCACCTGGGACATTTGGGCTAGGTCAGGACCAATTTCCCGTCGACTCGCACCACCGCGCGCCCGCCGCCGACTGCGATCGGCCCCTGCCCGCGCCAGTTGGTCACCAGCGCTTCGATCGCCGCAAGTTGGTCGCCTTGGACCCGCACTCCTTCATCCAGGAGCCATCTTGCTAATCGACGACACCTCACCGGCCCCGCATCCCCCTCCAACTCCACACACGACGTGGTCGGCGTGAGGTCCGCGAGTTGCTCGATGAGCGCCTGGTCGGCTGCGATCCGATTCGCGGTGGCTGCAAGCGCCGGCACGGCATCGCCGCCCAGCAGGTCGCTCAGCGCCGGGATGATGCTCTGGCGCATTGCTACGCGACGATACGCCGGGTCGTCATTCATCGGATCGTTCCAAACTTCGAGCCCGAGTTCCGCGCACGCCCAGACGGTGTCTGCGCGGCGGATGTTCAGAAACGGTCTGACGATGTGTCCGTTGCGCTGCGCCATGCCCGACGGGTTGCCCCGCAGTGCGCCAAGCAGCAGAGTTTCTGCCTGGTCATCGGCGGTATGCGCGACCCACACGTCGCGGCCCTGCTCGAGCAGCGCGGCGTAGCGGACCTCGCGCGCGGCGGCCTCAACGTTGCCGGGACCTACAGTCACGTTGGCGACCGTAGAGGCAAACCCGAACTCGCGCGCTACGGCCGCGGCGCGCTCGGCGACGTCGGCCGATCCGGGCTGCAAACCATGGTCCACGACCATCACCGAGACGTCCTTTTGCTCTGCTGCTGCTGCCGCAACCAGCGCCAACGAGTCCGGCCCGCCCGACAGCCCGATCACCGCAGGCCCGTCGAAGGGGCGCACAGCCCGCCTGCACGCGAGGAAGTGCGGGGAGCGGCGCGGCCAAAACGGTTGCATTAGAACTCGCGCAGCGCCGAGGTGAACTCGTCCATGGCCCGGCGCGCCGCGAGCACGTCGGCGTCGTTGCAGATCAGCGCAAACGTATAAATGTTGCCGTTCACGCTGGTCACCGTTCCGGCCAGCGAGGCGGTGCCGTCGAGCGTGCCGGTTTTCGCGCGGACCCAGCCACGCCCCGGGAGGTCGCCGTAGCGGTCCGCCAGCGTGCCCTCGCCTGCTGCAACCGGCAGTGTTGCCAGAAGCGGGCGGAGTTCGGGTTTGGTCGTAGCTTCCACGAGCACACTATCCAGCACCACCGGCGGGATACGGTTGTCGGTAGACAGGCCCGAGTTGTCCGAGAGCGCCACACCCGACGTATCAATGCCGTGCTCCTGCAGCAACGACAGCGTCGCCGACGGCGCGTCCTTCACCCCGCGCGCGAGCGCGACCTCACGCCCGATCGCCTCGGCGTAGACGTTGTCGGATTCCTTCATCATCATCTCGAGGCGCTCCACCAGCGTCGGCGATTCCACCTCAGCGACGACTTCGGCGCCGGCGGGTGCCTCGCGCACATCCACAACACCAGCACCGAGTCGGTTCGCCAGCGCCTGCGCCACGTCGAGGGCCGGCGTGTGCGAACGCGGCACGTCCCCAGACGTCTCGCCGTCCAAGCGCCCACCGGACAGCATCGCGGGCTGCAGGGGTGCGACGTAACCGCCGTCGATATCCAGCGGGTCCCAGCCCGGCATCATCTCCGGCATGCCAGCCCAGGCAGACGTGTCCACATACACCTCGGAGGCTTCGCCGATCTGCCCCGCCAACTCGTCGAGTGCCTCGGCGTCCAACCACACGTCGCCAGCCGCCTTGATCGTCACCGCACCCGAATCCGCAGCGCGCACCACCTGTGTCGTAATCGTGTCGCTTTGCCCCAACTCGATCAGCGCCGCCGCGGCCGTGAGCACCTTCGTCACCGACGCCGGACGCAGCGCATCCCCGGAGGCCTCGTCAAACACCACGCCCCCGCTTACTGACGACACCCGCGCATGGAACTGCCCCAAACCCGGATTTTGAGCTAGATCGATGAGGGTCTGGGTTAGCAAGGTGTCGTCGATAAGCGAAGGCTCTGCAGGCACAAGCGGAAACGCCGCCTGCTCAAGCCGAAACGCCGGCGCATGCTCAATACGCGACAACTGCTCATGCGCCGCCACACCAAACCCAGCAACACCACCAACCGCAGCCAACGCCAACGTGCCCGCAACCCAAGTCCATACCTTCATCGGCAAAAAGCGTAGCCCACGTATGATGATTTGCGGACAATCACCGAACAAAGGAGATCCCATGTCTATTGAGGTCATCATCGAAATCCCCAAGGGCTCGCGCAACAAGTACGAGTTCGACCACGAAACCGGCCGCGTCTACCTCGACCGCTACCTGTTTACCCCGATGGCATACCCCGCCGACTACGGCTACATCGACAACACCCTTGCCGACGACGGCGACCCACTCGACGCCCTCGTCATCCTCCCCGAACCCGTCTTCCCGGGCGTCACCGTCAAGGCGCGTCCGCTTGGCGTATTCAAGATGACCGACGAAGCCGGCGGCGACGACAAACTCCTCTGCGTCATCGACGACGTCCGCTACGACCACTACCAGGACATCGACGACGTCTCCGACTTTGTCAAGGACGAAATCGAGCACTTCTTCGTCCACTACAAGGACCTCGAGCCGAACAAGGAAGTCACCGGCTCCGGCTGGGGCAACAAGGCAGAAGCCGAGAAGATCCTCCAGGCCTCCATCGACGCATACAAGGGCGACAAGTAAGACGTTTCTTGTTTTAATCCCGGGCTCCGCGACTGTGCGGGGCCCGGTTTTTGTTGTTCTGTGGTGGGTTTTCTGGGGTTTTCTGGGGTTTTGCGCAGTCGTCTAGCTCCCCCGCAGATGCAGCTAGACGATCAGCTAGTGGGCTTCACATTTCCCCAGGTCATGTTGAACATGATGGTCACTATGTGTGTGATCGTCTGGTTGGCCTCGCGGCGAGCTAGACGATCAGCGAACACTAGACTGCGGCCGGCGTCTTCTTCGACTGACGCAGCACCATCACCGAGCCGAGCAGGCCCAGCAGCAGGAACAGGGCGGCGAACCCGATCGACCAGGCGGCGGCATCGGCGAACCCGCTGGCCAACTGCTCTACAACCACAGTGCGGGCGTCGCCGAGGGGTGCGGTGAAGGGGTCGGTGGGGTTGGCGTCGCGAAGTTGCCCGATCATCGAGCCCGCGGACGCCTGGGTGGCGTCGGACAACCCGCCGAGGACCTTGTCGGGCACCCCGACAACAGCGTCGAGGGAGGACGGGATGGTGCGCGCCATCGCCGCTGCCAGGGCGGATCCCGCGATCGCGGCGCCCATGGCGGAGCCGAGTTGGCGCACCGTGGACTGGGTGGCCGAGCCCGCGCCCGACTGCGCTTCGGGGATGCCGGCGAGCACCGTCGAGGTCAACTGTGCGGACGCAAGGCCGAGCCCTACGCCGTAGACCACGAGTGCGCCGACGGTGAACCAGGTGGAGCCTTGCGTTGCGACGACCCCCGCCAACAGCGCAACACCAACCACCTCAAGCGCAAGACCAAGCACGACGACACCCGGCGCGCCGAGCCGAGCCGCGAGGTGGCGTGCGGAAGCGCCGGAGACGAACGCGCCGAATGCCATCGCGGCAAGGACAAGGCCGGTGCGCACGGTGGAAAGGCCCACGGCGTTGACCAGGAACAACGGCAGGACAAACATGAGGGCGAACTCGCCGACGGCGACCATGGCGGCGGTGAGGTTGCCCCAGGAGAAGGTGCCGACTTTGAACAGGGAGAGATCCAGAAGCGCATCGCGGCCGTTGCGAGCGCGGTGCAGTTCCCAGCGCAGGAACAAACCGATGAAGATCAGGCCGATACCGATGGCGAACGGCACGGGCGAGACAGTCCAGCTCTCCGGCCAGGACCAGGAGCCGATGCGCAAGGTTTCTTTCTTCTCCCACCAGCCGAGCGTTGTCGCCTCGATGAGCCCGAATACGACAAGCCCGAAGCCGATGGCGGAGGTCAGCAGGCCGTCAACATCGACACCCCGGACGTTGCGTTTACCGTGGGTTTGCGGCACCCAGGCGTAGATCCCCAGCAGCACCATCAGGCCGAGCGGCAGGTTTACCCAAAAGATCCACTGCCAGGAGAAGTACTGTGTGAGCACCCCGCCGAGCAGCGGGCCAAGCGCCGCCGTACCGCTCATTACGGCGCCCCACACACCGAACGCGGCGGCACGATCCTTGCCGTGGAAGAGCGAATTTACCGACGACAACGTCGCCGGCAGCACCAATGCACCACCGACGCCTTGGACGGCGCGGGCTGTGATCAGGGTGGTTGCGGTCGTCGATAAGCCTGCAAGCAACGAGCCACCAATGAACAGCGCAACGCCGGCGGCGAACGTGGTGCGGCGGCCGACGCGATCACCGAGGCGACCGGAGCCGAGCAGCAACGCCGCGAAGATGACGTTGTAGATCGCGTTGACCCACTGCGCGTTGGTGAGGCTGAGGTCGAGGGCGGTGATCATCGTGGGCAGGGCGACGCCAACGATGGTGCCGTCCATGACAATCAGCGCCAGCCCCGCGGCGAGGACTGCGAGGGCCTTCCACCGACCGGGGTGTTCGGTTGTTGTGTTTGGGGTGTGCACTGTAGTCATGGGGTTCCTTTCGACCTTCACGACAGTAGGCCTGGGAACCACCCGGATTCATCAACCGATCGGTCGAAAAAATGCACACCCTTTCGGGTTAGAAGTAACGCTTGTACAGGTTAAACCCTGCGGCGCCGAGGCCGGTAAGCACCAGCAGAATGCTCGGCACGATGATCGCAAGCGGCGAGGTGCTCGAGGACTTCGCCGAGCCATCTTCCTTCCCAGCCGGGATCTCCAGCGATTCCGTGATTGTTGTCGTTGCGCTCGTACTCTTATCGACGACCGACCCCTCCGGAATCTCCACCACCGTAGTAGCCGCTGCCGTGGTGCTCTCGGTGGAAGTGGTTTCGGTGGACGCGCTCGTTGTCGTGGTTACCGTGACCTGCGCTGACGTACGCATCGTCGTGGTTTCCTTCGACTCTGCCGACGGAGTTGCTGCGGACGTGTTTGTCTTCTCGGCGGAAGTAGACGGTGCAGCCTCAGACGACTTCGTGGTCGTGGTGACCTTCGTCGCCCGGGTCTGCGTAGTTGGCGTGGGCTTCAGCGTCGGAGACGTAGTCGATGTGCGCGAGGTCGTGGACGTCGTAGTCGGCGCCGACGAGGTTGCCTTCGCGGTCGTCCTCGTTGCTGGCGCAACCTCCGAGGAATTTGTAGTCGGTGTGGTCGTTACTGCCGAGGTCTTGGTAGACAAACGCGGAGTCGTGGGCTTCGTAGCCTTCGTGGTCGTGGTGACCTTCGTCGCCTGGATCTGCGTAGTTGGCGTGGGCTTCAACGTCGGGGACGTGGTCGATGTCCGCGAGGTCGTAGAGGTCGTAGAGGTCGTCGTCGGCGCAGACGTAGTTGCCTTCGCGGTCGTGGTGGAACGAGGCGTCGTCACCTCGGGCTTGGTGGTTACCTCAGACGTCGGCTCCGGCACCTGCGTTGGCTCCGGCTCGAGTTCGGGTTTGGTCGTAGGAGTTGCCGTCGGGGTTACTGACTCCTCCGGCTCGAGCGTGGCATCCGGGTGCTGCGCCTTGAACTCCTCAAGATTGTTCTGGGCAGCCTGCAAGACGCTCCAGGCAGCATCCGCAGCTGCCTCGGCTTCGTCGATGCCTTCGCCCCTTTTCTGCGCTGCCCTAGCTGCCTCATCAGCAGCCACGTACTGATCCTTCGCTTCCTTCACCGCATCCAACGCTTCCTGCAGGGTGGTCGGCTTCGGCAATTCCTCGACGGGAGCCACCTTGGTGGTCTCCTCGGGGGTCGGCTCCGCAGAAGTGGGTTCCTCAACCACGACAGTTTCGATCACCGTCGTCTCGGTGGTCGGTTCCTCACTGGTCGGTTCCTCGGTGGTCGTTGTGGCCGGGACCGTCGTAACGACGGTGCTGACCTCAGGCGTGGACGGCTCAGGCGTGGACGGCTCAGGAACCACAGGTGCGGGCTCAGAAGTCGTTGGCTCAACCGGCGCAGGAGCAGGCGCAGCAGTCGTGCTCGGCTTCGGCGGGCGGCCGCCGTACTGCTTAAGGTTGTTGTGCTGGATGAGCACCTGTGCGTCCAGGGCCTGCGGGGTAGTCGCGGACTTGCCGCGGTTGTTGCCCACCTTCATCAGCGCACCGTCGCACGAGTGGGCAAGGCCCATGGCGTGGCCGATCTCGTGGGCGAGAGTCATCGTGATGCTCGGTTTGTGGCCGTTGCTAATCGTCGCCGGATTGATGAGCACCCTCATGTTGTGCACGTTGCCGGTGACGCGACCTACGGAGCCGCCGAGGTTAGCCTCCTGGACGGTGACGACTTTGTAGCCGGGTTTGTCCACGTACTCGAAACGCACGAGTTCATTGGTGGCCTTGACCCATTCGGCGGTGGCGCGGTCGATGTGCTTCTTCAGGTGATCCGGCGCGTAAAGGTACAGGGTGTTTTCGACGAGGGCGTTTTCGTTGTCGCTAAACACGAAGCGGTCCATGTGCGGGATCGGCGCGCCCCTCTTCGCAGCTGCAGTGGCTTCCTTGCACTCACGGCTGAGTGGGTCGATGTCGACGTGTGCGTGGGCGGTTGCAGGAGCTACGACACCGCCTGCGATCACAGCGGATGCACAGGCGGTGGCGATCAGATGTCTATAATTCACGAACTAAGAGAACATCATTCTCAGCCGTAAATCAAGTCGGGTGTCCTAGATAAGACGACGGCGCGCGAAGGCGTATACGCCGGTACCCAGCACAGATGCGAGCAGCAGCGCGAATAGTGCGCGCACGAGGGTGTTGGAGCCGGTCTCGGCGGCGAGGCCGCGCTGGGCGGTCGCGGCGGTGTCAGCGGCGGCCGCGTCAACGGTTTCAGCGCCGCCACGCTCGGCGGCATACGGGGCAGCCGGGGCGACGTCGACGTTCAGGTCGCCGGCAGCGCGAGCGGCCTCGATACCCTGGCGCGCGATTTCGCCAGCAAACTTTGCGACGAGCCCATCACTCAACGCAATCTCCTCCGGCGTGACATCCGAGTTCACGCGCAGGACATCGGCGACGAAGGTGTGACCGTTTTTGTTCAGGAAGTAGGTCACGCCGTCCAGGGTGGCCACTGGCGGGAACTTGACCAAGCCGTTGGCAACCGGGTCCGGGTTGGCCGGGTCGACGTTGTCGGCGCCAAGCGGCTTCTCAGCCGGGGCCTGGGTGGCCTCGCCGCCAGACTGCGCCTCAGCCTTCTCCTCTTCAGAGAGCTCCGGGGCGGGAGCGGGTGCCGGTGCCTGCACAGAAGTCTGGGCGTCGCGGATGACGCCGGTATCGATGAGGCCGGCCACGGCGGCGTCGACAATTGCAACTGCCTTCTCCTGCTGTGCGGAGTCGAGCTGCGCGAACGGCTTGAGCGCCTCCTGCGCGTCAGGCACGTAGTGGGTGCCTTCCTCGTTGAGGAAGTAGGTTTCGCCGCGCGCGTCCTTGGTTTCCTTGGGCAGGTCCTGCGCGTTGGCGTTTGTCATCGGCAGGGCGGCCAGGGCGAGAGCGCCAGCGGCGGCTGCGGCGAGAAGGCGGTTCATTGTGGTCTCCTGAAGTTGAGAAAGTCTAAAGTTCAACTTGAAGTCTACAGTGTCTTGACAGTTTTTACACCAGTCACACGAGAAACTTTTGTCACAATTTGGCAAACGGGCGCGACAACGCACCAGAAATCAACGTGGCTGGAAGACGGTTTCCACCTCGTCGTCAGTGGCGGTGCCCTCGAGCTGCCACCCCACCACCGCATTGCGCACCGAGTTGGCCAGCAGGTTCGACGGCTGCACACAACTGATGGTCAGCAGCCTGCCCGGCATCGGCCCGTCACCCCAGATCTCCGGGTTGGAGGCAAGCGACTTCTTGTCAGGATCGTGCAGATCGGTCGCGCGGTAGACCAGCCAGTCCTGCCCGGAGGTTTCGGTGCGCACGTAGAGGTAGTCGCCGACGGCAACGTTGTGGTGCTCGGTGGTGCCGTCGTAAAGCTTGTTAAACACCGCGCTCACCCCCGCACCCGTGTGACCCGCGATGACCACAAGATCCTTCGCATCCGTGCCAGGCAGCGCGTACGGGTACCCCTCCCCCGTCAGCGCACACGCCTTATCCAGGCTCTTCGGGTCGATCGCACCATCGACCACCCGGCAATCCTCGGCCTCAAACCCGGCGCGCATCCCCAACACCGGCACAACCATCTCCACCGGCCGTCCCGCTGGAATCTGCGCAGCTGCTTCTCGACGAACCGACGCCTCCGACGACGTCTCTTCCGTGGTGGGGGTTTCGGGGGAAGGCGTGGTGTCGTCGAAAAGCAATATGCGCACGACGAACACAACGATGAGCAGCGCGACAATGCGGCGCACATGATAAACCCAGTGAGGAGTGGACGTCACGGGCGCTATCATACGAGCCATGGAGAATGTCCAAGTCACTGAAGTCCCTGCAGGCGCGCAACTTATCGACGTCCGCGAGGCCGACGAATACGCCGCCGTCCGCGCAACCGGCGCCAAGAACATTCCGCTGTCCGAGTTCGTGGCACGCTACAGCGAAATCGACCCGGATCAGGACATCTACCTGATCTGCAAGGGCGGCGGCCGCAGCGCACAGGCCGGCGAATACCTCGAGCAAGCCCTCGGCTGGGACGGCATTTACAACGTCGCGGGCGGCACCACCGCCTGGGTCGAACAAGGTTTGCCGCACGAAAATTAGGCCGTCCCAACCATTGGGACGCCGCAGGGAAGTATGGTGGGGGTATGTCGACGCTTCCTGAACTGCCCTCCGCTCTGCTGAAGTCTCCCCACTTCCAGATCGAACGCGTGCGCAGGCACACCAAGGACGAAGTCGAACGCACCCTGGCCAAGCACGACACCACCATGCGCGAGTACTGGGTGCTGTCCTGCGTGGACGTCGCTCCAATGTCGCAGCGCCAACTGTCCGAGCTGCTGATCATCGACGCCTCCGACATGGTGCGGCTCATCGACTCGCTGGAGAAACTCGGCTGGGTCACCCGCGACCGCGACCCGAAAGACCGTCGCCGCCAGATCGTCGCCGCGACCAAGAAGGGCACGAAGGCGCTGGCCAAACTTGGCGACGACGTGGTTGCAGCCGAGGAGCGCGCACTCGAAGCGTCGTCCCAGAAGCAGCTGAAGAACCTGAAGAAGCTGTCGCAAGCGCTCGAGACGGAATAGCCGTGTAGTCGCCGTGTAGTCGAGCGATGCGCCCCGGATAGGTCTAACCTAATCCGCATGGTTCAAGCCGAGCCCCTTCCCAATCCGCTCCTGCGCAGCCACCTCGCCCCGCCGGAGCGGACACTTATTGATGTCCTTTTCGCCTCCGCCGAAGCCCACCCCGGCGCGGCGGCCATCGACGACGGCGAAGTAATCACGTACGCCGAACTCGTCGAAGAAATCGACCAACGCGCCACCGCCATGCGCACCCAGGGTGTGCCGTACCGGGGCCGCGTCGGCATCCGGATGACGTCCGGCACCCGCGAGTTATACCTCGCTATCTTGTCGACGATGCGCGCCGGCTGCGCCTACGTCCCCGTCGATGCGGATGACCCGGACGAGCGCGCCGAAACCGTGTTCACCGAAGCGGACGTGGACGCCATCTGGACCGACGCGGGCCTGCGGATGGTGAAGGCGCCGGTTGGTGGTGGTGTGTTGGGCGGCGAGCTTGGCGCGCTTGCAACAGTCACCCCCGACGACGACTGCTGGATCATCTTCACCTCCGGCTCCACCGGCAAACCAAAGGGCGTAGCGGTGACCCACCGCTCGGCCGCCGCCTTCGTGGATGCGGAGGCGCGCCTGTTCTGCCAGGACGAACCGCTCGGGCCCGACGACCGCGTGCTTGCGGGCCTGTCGGTGGCGTTCGACGCGTCGTGCGAGGAGATGTGGCTGGCCTGGCGCCACGGGGCGTGTTTGGTGCCGGCCCCGCGCGCGCTAGTGCGCTCGGGTCAGGACTTGGGCCCGTGGCTGATCCGTCGCGACATCACGGTCGTCTCCACCGTGCCTACCCTTGCTGGGCTGTGGCCGAAGGAAGCCCTGGACAACATTCGCCTGCTCATCGTGGGTGGTGAGGCCTGCTCCCAGGAACTGACCGACCGGCTGGCAGACGGCCGCGAGATGTGGAACACCTACGGTCCCACCGAGGCGACCGTGGTGGCCAGCGCAACCCGGCTCTTCCCCGGCAAGCCGGTGACCATCGGTTGGCCGCTGGACGGTTGGGATCTCGCCATCGCAAGCGACGGCGAGGGAGAAGCAGGTGAGTTGATCATCGGCGGCGTGGGTCTCGCGCGCTACCTCGACCCGGAAAAAGACGCCGAGAAGTACGCGCCGATGGGTGATTGGGAGCGCGCGTACCGCACCGGCGACCACGTGCGACTCACCGAGGATGGCCTGGCGTTTATCGGCCGCGCCGACGACCAGGTGAAAATCGGTGGGCGCCGCATCGAGCTCGGCGAGGTGGAGGCCAACGTGGCCGCGCTCGAGGGTGTGTATAACTCCGCCGTCGCCGTACAAACGCTGCCCGCAGGCGACAAGGTGCTCGTCGGCTATGTCTCCCCCGACGACGGCGTTTCGCTGGACGTGCAGCAGATGCGCGAGCGCCTCGCCGAGGTCATGCCCGCAGCGCTCGTGCCGCGCATCCACGTGATGGACGAACTACCGATCCGCACCTCCGGCAAGGTGGACAAGAAAGCCCTGCCGTGGCCGCTGCCCGCCAGCGTGGACGCGGTCGGCATGACGCCGACCGAGCAGTGGGTTGCCGAAGCATGGGTGGCGGTGCTCGGCCTGGACGTGCCGGGCAAGGATGCGGATTTCTTTGAGTTAGGTGGGTCGTCGCTAGCTGCCGCCTCGCTCATCGCGCGTCTGCGCGAGCGCGTGCCCACCATCGCGGTGCGCGACCTCTACGACCATCCCAGGTTGGAAGCGCTTGCATCGCTTATCGACGACCTCACCCACACCGCCAAAACCTCCACCCGCGAACGTTCTGTGGCTCCGGTCTCGGGCGCGACCCGGCTGGCGCAGACGCTGCTCATGGTGCCGGTGATGACGCTGAAGGCGTCGGCGGCGGTGACGTGGGTGGCGATCGTCGCAAATGTGCTGGGCCTGACCACGCTGTCGTGGACCTGGCTCGCGGTGGCGTTCGCGGTGCTATGCACGCCGCTGGGACGGATCCCGATTGGCGCGCTCGGGGCGCGTGCGATCCGCGGCCGGATTGCGCCCGGCGTGTACCCGCGCGGCGGTTCGCAGCATCTGCGGCTGTGGGCCGCAGAGCGGTGGCTGGCTGCCTCCGGCGCGATGAACATCGCCAGCGCGAACGCCGCCAAGATCACGGCTCGACTGCTGGGCAACACGGTGGGCAAGGACGTAGACATGCACGCGTTCGCGCCGGTGACCGGCCTGGCCACCATTGGCGAGGGCGCCGCCATCGAGCCTGGCGTGGATCTCGGCGGGACCTGGCTCGACGGCGATGAACTCCACGTCGGCACCGTGGTCATCGGCCCCGACGCCCGCGTGGGTGCGCGCTCCACGCTCATGCCCGGCACCGAGATCCGCGAGGGCGCCCACGTGGAGGCGGGCTCCACCGTCACCGGCGACAAATCGGTGAAGAAGCACGCCCGCTGGGCCGGCTCGCCCGCCCGCAAGAAGGGTCGCTCCAAGCACCGCTTCCCCAACGAACGCCCGCCGCGCCGCCCCATGTGGGCGCTTGCGTACGGACTGACCTCCCTGGTGTTGTCGGTGCTGCCCGCGCTGGCGGTGCTGGGTGGTGCGGCGGCGACGCTCGGCCTGGCGCGATTGGTTGACACCCGCTCCGTGTGGGGCCTGCTGGTCTTCGCGCCTGTCGGCGGCGTGGTCTACATCGGCCTCGGCCTCGCCCTGACCTGGGCCGGCGTGCGCCTCGCGCAACTTGGCGTCCAACCCGGCGTGTTCCCCGTCCGCTCCTTGCGCGGCTGGAGCCTCTGGACCGTCACCCGGCTTATGGACGACGCCCGCACCCGCTACTTCCCCATCTACGCCGGCGCCGCCACACCCGTCTGGCTGCGCCTGCTCGGCGCCGACATCGGCGAACACGCAGAAGTGTCCACCGCGGTCATGGTGCCGAAACTCACCGAAGTCCGCGAAGGCGCATTTCTTGCCGACGACACCCTCGCCGGCGGCTACGAAATCGGCGGAGGATGGATACGGACCGACCACGCCGTCGTGGGTAAGCGGTCATTCGTGGGCAACTCCGGCATGGTCGCCCCGGGCCGCAAACTGGCCAAACACTCCCTGGTGGCCGTGCTGTCCGCGAGCCCGAAGAAGTCCAAGGCGCACTCGAACTGGTGGGGATCCCCGCCCGAACGCATGCGCCGCGTGGAGGTCGAAGCCGCAGGTGAGGCGACGTACGAACCGACGAAGGGGTTGGTGCGCAGGCGTGGTGTCGTGGAGACGATGCGCCTTTTAGCCCCGATGACCCAGGCGGTCCTTGCCACCCTGTTCGCGGCTTGCGTGGTGACGTTGCTTGAGCGCATCGGCTGGTGGACGTACCTGCTCGGCGGGCTTACCTGGATGGGCGTCGGCGTCGTCGCAGTTGCCTCCGCCGTAGTGGCCAAGTGGGTCCTCGTAGGCAAACACCGCGCCGGCGAACACCCGCTGTACTCGTGGTTCGTGTGGTTGAACGAACTGCAAGACCAGTTCATCGAAGTCATCGCCGCACCCTGGTTCTTCAACTGGGCCACAGGCTCCGGCGAGATGAACCTCGCGCTGCGGGCGCTGGGCGTGAAGATCGGCCCCGGCGCGTGGGTGGAGTCCTACTGGTTCCCCGAAACCGACCTCTGCTCCGTCGGCGCCGGCGCCACCGTCGGACCGGGCACCGTCGTGCAAACGCACCTGTTCCAGGACCGCGTGATGTCTCTGGATACCGTCACCATCGAGGCGTCGGCCACCCTCGGCGCCCACTCCGTTTCCCTGCCGGGTTCCGTCATCGGCGCCGGTGCGACCGTGGGCCCCGGCTCGCTGGTCATGCGTGGCGACGAGGTGCCCGCCAACACCGTCTGGCAAGGCAACCCCGTCGAGCCGCGGTAGGGGTGAGCTTCGCCCCTTCCGCGGAAGTCGGGGTCCGATCCCGACTCATCGCTTCTCGGGCGGTAAACGCGGCTGAATCAGCTCAGGTACTGATATAGGCCCCCGGGGACGCAACCGTCTGATCTCTTGAAGAGCCTCGCTCCAATGTTCCTGGTCCAAGGGCAGCCAATTCTCGACGTTGGACATGTAGGAACTCGAGAGAATGTTGTTTACCGCAAGTCGCTCAGATTTTGTCAGCTCTCGTTTTACTTCTGTCCTATTAGCGCACGCCAGTAGTGCGAGCGCATCTTGAACGTGACGTTCACGGTTTCCGTCGGCGAGCCGAAGGGCGTGGCCCTTTATTGAGATGGCAGACCAAACGTTTGGCAGGCGGACCGCCCGCTCGTCACTAACCGGTACCTCCAGAACATCCTTGAGCGTCCCATCTGAAAGGATGCCGAGTGCTGATTTGGACCCGGGGCACTTTACGACGTTGTACCCGCGCCATCGGTCGGGCGTATTTTCACTGTCCTTCCCCATCACATCAACACGAAATCCCTGGCCACCGAGAAACTGATGGAGGAACCCTTCTCTAGTTAGTGGCAAGACTGGCTCGTATCCGCTTTCCTCCAATTTTTGTGCCACACTGCCCAGAGTCGAATGGTTGACCGGATCCACGACTATGTCGACATCTGCTGTTGGCCTGGCGTAGCCAACCTCATTCAACGCGCAGTGCAAGTGGGTCATCGCCCCACCAACGAGCAACCAGTCTTCCCCATCAAGCGCAGACGCAACCTTGAGGAGCAACAGACGAACGTGGTCCATAGTGGCTACGCTACAAGTGTCGAGTGCTCTACCACATACGCTCGGACCGCCTGTTGCAGCCGAGCATCCCCAAGCATGTAAGCATCAGCGAGAGCTTGTTGCTCAGTGCAATCTGTTTCCCTGATGAGGACACCTACACGGGATGTTTGATTACACAGCCCATAGATCCCCGCATCGATCAGCTCGTCTCGCGAGGATGCTTGCACATACCGGCGTCCCCCTGGCGCAAGCCCCATTTCCCGGGTGTCCAGTAGTCCTGTCTCAGCCGGCCGGAATTGATCCACGAGGTTGAAATAGGTCGGCTCGACATAAACGAGATCCCAGGCAACAAACGATTGCTCAGCGCCGAAAAGCCTAGTGAACTCCTCGGAGACGAATCGAGACAGCGCTTGCGCGAGCATGAGGTTAATGGTTCCGTGCTCATCCAACACTGCGCGTCCGCTCTTGACCACACGTCTCATGTCTTCTAAATCTGCGTGGAAGTTTTCGGCAGCTTGCTCCAACGTAACCCTCACCTCGCACCTCCTCACTGGCAGACATAGGGGACGAACCACTTTTCAGGACTTTTACCTGAGCCTAGTGGTTCGAGCTGCACCTTTCTAGTCCCCGTCTACGAAACTCTCGGGGATCGCTGTCAATCGGGCTCGGTGTAGACCCGTCTCGTTGTTCTCGGCATCTAAGGCAATGCAACCCCGTCGAGCCGCGGTAGGGGGAGCGGGTCGGCGGTGCGGGCCGTGGTGCGGGTCGGCGGTGCGGGCCGTGGTGCGGGCCGCGCGCTTTTCCGGCGGCCTTCCCCGCCCCTCCCCGCGTAAAGGTCGTTACCTGGAGCCCGTTAATGCGACCCTAACCCCGTACTAACGGGTTCCAGGTAAAGACTTCTAGCAGCCGAAACGCGGCGCCAAATATCACCTATCTCGAGAAATATCCCCTTTTCTAGAGCTCCGCTGCAATGTCTTCAACGAATAATTCGACCGGCCCATCAACGCTGCCGAACTGTTTCACCACTTGCTCAATGTCTTGAGCATTCCGTAACCCCAGGTGTTTCGCGAGAACAACCGCATCATCGAGGTCCTGCTCCGCTTGGCGAGTCGAAACCACCTTGGTAAACAACAGAAACTCTGCTGACGCAATCTCGACAGTGAGATTCGGACCGATAACTAGGAGATCCGGACTGTGATCGGCCGAAAAAGGTAACCCGAGATCGTGCACCTGCGAGTTCACCCAGTCTGCAGGCAACCCGAGTTTCACGGCTGTTTCTTCAACCGCATTTCGAACTTGCCGGTAGTTCTCAAAAACAGAATCGATATCTGCGGTTGCCCTAGTCGCGTCGTACCTCAGAGCAATCGCAGCGCCTCCAATAACGCGGAGCGTCGCATTCGTGCCCTGATTTCCCAACTGTTTCTCGAGCTCTGCAAGCGCGTGCAAGAGCTCATCTCGTGTTAGATCCACGGGCGATCGTGATCCTTCGCCGTTCGTAGATTTCCCTCACCCAAGCAGATACTTCTTTTACGGAAGGAGATCGGAGTCCGTTCAAGGTTGAAAACGAACCGAGAAGGACGACTCGTCGGGTAGAACCAGGCCTCAGGAGGTTCGGAAATCTCAGCAGACCATCCAGGGCTCTCCCCAGGGAAGCGTTCGGAGTACGTCATCTCAGCAGCAGCTCGAATGACACGATCCCAATCTGCATCTCCAGTCGTATCCGGTTCACGGTGCGCCGCTATGAACTCCTTGTGATCTTTAATATCCCGGATCTCTGACACAACACGCTTCAGCACACGCACCACAAAAGAGGAATCATTCTCGGCAGCAAGTTCACATTGCACCCATTGTGCAAAGCGTTCATAGGTATAAAACTGATCCATTTGCGCCTCCTTCCTCAATTCGAGCCTTCGGCTTCGATTATGACCCACTAGCGCCACTACGTACAGACCAAACTCGACTGCCATGCAGCGATGCCGACCGCTTGACTGCACCGTACTTCCCAGATGTCGAGTGGGCACCCCTCTCCGCGCTCCCTTCAACCCCGTACTAACGAATTCCGGGTAACGACTTCTAGCAGCCGAAACGCTCCGCAACGAATGCAAACCCGACAAACTGGTTCACAAACTAGACCGAGTGGTGTACTTTTACTGAACCAAGCGGTATCCGCCGCTGTAGATTTACAAGAGAAAGTTCACTGTCATGTCACTCTTCCCGTCCCGCAACGCACGCGCAGCAAGCGCAGCACGCAATCCGCGCACCGCACGCAAGGGCCTCGCCGCCAGCGCCGCCGCTCTTCTCGCCGCCGTTACCCTGACCGCCTGCTCCGCGGAGTCCGGCGACACCGACGCAACGAACGGCGCGGAGCCGGCCGCGGGCTTCCGCGATGTGGCCACGATCCAAGAGGACGGCTCGGTAAAGATCGGCGTGTTCTCGGACAAGTCCCCGTTCGGCTACGTGGATTCGAACGGCGAGTTCGCCGGTTACGACATCGAGTACGGCAACCGTCTGGGCGATGACCTGGGCGTAAACGTCGAGTATGTGCCGGTGGAGGCCGCTTCGCGCGTGGAGTTCCTGGACACCAACAAGGTCGACATCATTTTGGCTAACTTCACGGTCACCCCGGAGCGTGCGGAGAAGGTGGATTACGCCAACCCGTACATGAAGGTGTCGCTGGGTGCGGTTACTCCGGACGAGGCACCGATCGACAGTGTTGAGGGTCTTGAGGGGAAGAACGTGATCGTCGTTAAGGGTACGACCGCGGAGGCGTACCTGGAGAAGAACCACCCGGAGATCAAGCTGACCAAGTTTGAGCAGTACACCGAGGCAACGAACGCGCTTCTCGACGGCCGCGGCGACGCCTGGATCACCGACAACACGGAGGCTCTCGCATGGGCTGGTAAGACCGATGGTTTCTCCGCGACGATCCCGACGCTGGGTGAGACGGACACCATCGCGGGCGCGGTGGCGAAGGGTAACGACGACCTGCGCGAATGGATGAACAACGAACTCGTCGATCTCGGCAAGGAGAACTTCTTCCACAACGCATACGAGAAGACCCTGAAGCCGGTGTACGGCGACGCGGTTTCCGCGGACGACCTGGTCGTTGAGGGCGGCCAGCTCTAACTCATGGACGTTTCGGTCATTACCGAGAACATCCCGGTTTATGCTTCGGCGGCAGTCCTCACGGTGAGGGTTGCCGCCAAAGGCATTGTGCTCGCCTTTATCGTTGGCGCGCTGGTGGCCGGGGTGCGGTTTTTCAAGGTGCCCGTGCTGAGCCAGATCGCGCGGGTGTACATCGAGCTCTCGCGCAACACTCCCCTGCTGGTGCAATTGTTCTTCCTGTACTTCGGCCTGCCCAAGATGGGCGTCGTGCTGGAGAGCGAGACCTGCGCCGTGGTGGGCTTGGCCTTCCTGGGTGGCTCGTACATGGCGGAGGCGATCCGCGCTGGCCTGGAGGGGGTTGCCCCGATTCAGTTGCAGTCCAGTTTAAGCCTGGGCATGTCGCGGATGCAGGCGCTGCGCCACGTCGTCGCCCCGCAGGCCACGGCGCTTGCGCTGCCGGCGATTACGGCGAACATCATCTTCCTGATCAAGGAGACCTCGGTGGTCAGCATCGTGGCACTGCCGGATTTGGTCTACACCGCCAAGGAGCAGATCGGCCAGACCTACGAAACGCGCGAGGCGTTGCTGCTTTTGGTCACGTTCTACCTGATCATTTTGCTGCCCGTATCGCTGATCGCAGGACGACTGGAGAAGAAGGTGCGCGCGAATGTTTTCTGATCTCCAAGTCCTCGCCGACGGCAACAACTTCCAGCGCCTCGTCTTAGGCCTTGGCGTGTCCATCCAGATCGCGCTTGCGTCGATGGGTTTGTCGATTGTGTTGGGGACGCTGTTGGGGGTGGTGATGTCGTCGCCAAGCAAAATTGTTCGCGTGATCACCCAGACCTACCTGCAGTTTGTGCGCATCATGCCGCAGTTGGTGCTGCTGTTTCTGGTGTACTTCGACGCCACGCGCGCGTGGGGGCTGAACCTGGATGCGCGGGTGGCGGCGGTGATTGTGTTTACGCTGTGGGGCACAGCTGAGCTCGGTGATTTGGTGCGCGCCGCTATCGAGTCGGTGCCGCGCCACCAGTACCTCTCCGCGGCGGCGCTGGGCATTGAGGGGCGCGCGCTTTATCGTCACGTTGTGCTGCCGCAAGCGCTGCGCGGTCTGATCCCCGCGACGATCAACCTGACCAACCGCATGATCATGACCACCTCGCTCGTCGCGCTGATTGGCGTGGTGGAGGTGCTCAAGGTGGCGCAGCAAATCATCGATGCCAACCGTTTCGAATACCCGTCCGCCGCCCTGTGGATCTACGGCGTGGTGTTCCTGCTGTATTTTCTCGTCTGTTTTCCCATCTCGCTCGCCGCGCGCAAGCTGGAAGAAAGGTGGAGCTAGATGTCGCTCATCTCGCTCGAGCATGTCTCCAAGACGTACCCCAACGGGCACAAGGCGCTTAACGACGTCTCCGTGGCCGTCAACCCCGGCGAAGTCCTCACCATCATCGGCCCGTCCGGCTGCGGCAAGTCCACACTGCTGCGCACCGTCAACGGGTTAGAGCCGGTGGACTCCGGCCAGATCCTGGTCAACGGCCGCGACGTGACCGCCTCCTCGACCAAGCTCAAGGACGTGCGTTCCGACGTTGGCATGGTGTTCCAGTCCTACGACCTGTTCCCCCACCTGACCGTGATGGAGAACCTGCTGCTCGCACCGAAGGTGGTCAAGGGCGCGGACAAGGACGAGGCCCGCTCGCGGGCGGTGGCGCTGCTCGAACGCGTGGGGCTTGCCGCCAAGGCTGACGCTCGCCCGCGCGAACTTTCCGGTGGTCAGAAGCAGCGCGTGGCCATCGTGCGTGCGCTGATGATGCAGCCGAAGGCATTGCTTCTCGACGAAATCACCGCCTCCCTCGACCCCGAAATCGTCCGCGAAGTTCTCGACGTGGTGGTTGGCCTCGCCCGGGACGGCATGACCATGATCGTGGTCACCCACGAAATGGCGTTCGCCCGCGCGGTTGCCGACCGCATCGCGTTTATGGACGCCGGCCGCATCGTCGAGATCGCCCCACCCGAGGAGTTCTTCGCCGCCCCGAAGTCCGAACGCGCGCAACGCTTCCTGGACCAGTTGGTGTTTTAGGCGGTTGCGGGCTGGGTCATAAACTGTTTGATGCCTCTAATCGGTAGCAAGAGATGTAACGGTTGCTCCGGCATCTCCTGAAATTCTGCGTACTGCATGTAGAACCGTTTCGCGTGTTCATCCAACGCGTGTACAACCACTGCCGCGGCTCCAATTTCTCCAGCCACAGTGAAGCACCGCGCTAGAGCGTCTCTCAGCAGCGCTTTCCCAACTCCTTTCCCCTGCGCATTCACATCTACCGCCAACCGCGCGAGAATTAACACTGGGATCGGATCGGGACGCCCCTTGGCAAACGCTTCTGGCGCGGCTCCAGCAACCATCCCACCCGTACAGACCGCATAGTACCCAGCGACGCGGTCATTCCACTTGGAAACGTAAACAACACAGTTGTGTGCCCGTTGATTCTGCATGGCGTAGCGGCGAAACCACACATCGAGCGACACCTCCCCACAATGAAAACTCCAACGATCATCCGCCTTAACAAGTTTCCGAGGCGGCTGAAGCACACCGTCAGTCGCCAAATTGAAACTCCTTGCCAAATGGAGTCTCCTCAGCGAAAAGTTTGCCAAGCTTAGAGAAGTCGGCCGGCTGGTCGAGAAGTTCCTCAACACGAGAGAAACCTTCTTCCCCCAACACAAAAAGCCGCTGATCAGCAAGCACCATCAATGCACGCTCCACGGCACTGTCGAGCACAAACTGTGACACCGAAGTGTTTGTCACCTCAGCGGCCCTGCGGAAAAACTCCTCTTGGTGTGCGGATGTACGCAAGTTCAAGCGCCGGTCTTTAACTGCCATTTCAAACTCCTTAAAGCGATGTACTCACAATGTACTCACGATCGAGGTCGATAGCAAGAGTGTGATGCCGTCTAATCCACTCGAGCAACACACCTTTAGTTCAAATATGCTCCAAGAACACTCCACCGGTGTGCCTTAACGAAAGTTTTGCTCGCCGACACTGACAGAAGTGAAACTTTAAGACATAGAACGAAAATCACCCTCCCCACTAGCCACACTACGATCGAAATCGCCGAGCAGCCCCAATCAAAACAGTGGCCACTTGCTTGCTGCTAGATCATTGACAAAACCGACCCCCTTAGACTTCCCATTGCACACTCCGGCCCACCCTCCAAGCTTCAGCAATACATCCTCACAGTTTTGCTAGGAATGTATAATTTATAACGTCCTACAGAAAATGCGATCCTCTTCAGCCCAACACTTCTACGCTCCGAACGGTGAACCTAATCACTCTTTACCCGAACAGAACGTGCTTGCATCACGGGGCATCTGATCGATCGCTCTCCTCTATCCAAGGAACAGGCAGTGACCACCCATTTGAAGCACCCTTCCAAAGCTCGCCAAGACGCAGAACAGGGCATGACCGTCGTTTCAAATCTAATGAGCTACACGGCAACAGGAGCAGGTAAACCTCGCAAAGAAGAAACCTCTCTATATCTCAGTACGATGGTTTTCCTTTATGCGGTTTGGGAAGATTTCGTGGAACAGCTGGCCATCGAAGTGAATGGGCATCTAGCGGACGCTATCAATCCCTCGTTAATCTCCACCGAGGTTCGGAACAATTTTGTCGCCGATGCAACCCCGTGGGAGCTTAGTGTTGATCCCGGCTGGCGATCACTATGGAAATCGAGAGTCAAACAAATGGCGATCGGCAATAGCGCCACGGAAGGCAAAGGAGGATTCGGTTTAAACAACGCGACACTCAAAAACGTGAATCATCTATTCCAGATGGCCGGATTGACCACAGTGAAAGACACAATCAAAGGGCCAACTGTTTCACAATCTGTCCGCCTTCCGGCAGTTCTAGGACACGAAAACGAAAACGCGATTCCAACCAAAGAAATGATTGAAGAGCTCTTCCTAATCCGCTGTCAAGCGGTCCATTCGGCCAAAACTATTTCAACACTATATAAACCAGAAGTTAGATGGTGGATTGAAGCAGTGCGAAAGCTTATCCAAGATACAGATAAGCAGATGAGAAGCTACGCGTTAGCAAAGGTTATTTAGGTATACCTACTTTTTGGAAGGCAACTTTGCGGATCGGGCTGTTTCGCACCAGAACATCCCAAGTCGCGCAGTTCACAAAACTCTGACGTGCCCGTCATCGATGATGTTTCGATGGTCAAGTTCCGTGTAGTGATGTAACCCACCCGAAAGCGTCACCAGACACCGCCAACACCGCTACCAACTAGCCGGTCACAACATCAACCACCTGTCAGATGCGGGTTTTTGGTACCGGTGTTCCGGAGACCCGGTACTGCTGTGTTCCGGGTAGTTGGTACCGGGGCCGGGCCGACGGAGTCGGCCCGG
>QWCJ01000270.1_pt1 | contig 26475 bp, 21 predicted proteins | sample 1972501 | NCBI WGS metagenome assembly QWCJ01 (sample SAMN09866711, study PRJNA288562) | Human vaginal metagenome isolate term2_vaginal, whole genome shotgun... | isolation source: vagina | host: Homo sapiens | place: USA: California
GTCTGCATAGGTCTCATCGTCTGTCGGTCGCGCAAGGTGATGTGGGTGGCATGGAGTTTTGTCGCCATCCTGTTGCTGGTGTCGGTATTTCCGGTAAACCTATCAAGTTATACCCACAACCATTTGCAAAAACAGGTACGCGAATTGTTGGCCAAGCACAACATGACCAAGTTTCCGATAAGCAGTAAAACATACACAGCTTTATTGAAACAGGTAGGATACCAACAGGCGAAAAGCCTTGCGGGTAAGCTGAACTACCTGAACAGCACATACGGTAGTCAGGCCATTGAGGATATCATCAACCCCAGGTATCTCATCGCCGTCTATCAAGTAGAAGAGATGTACAGACAGCCAATGGCAGGTAGCTCTTCAACATCCATACCCGAAAAAACGCTCATCAGCGACAAATGCGAAGAAAACATCCCATTACCCATTCCGCCGGGTTACCGTTATTTTCAGACCATCGATCAATATCCTCCGCAAAAAGACGCTAAAGTTGAGGGCGACAAACTACTTGTGACCATGAAATATCAACTGAATGGTAAAACACTGACAGACCATTACCAAATGAGTTTGACGGAGATTGAACGAAAGGTAAATGGCAAAGGTAAGTTCTGCATGACTGCCACTGGCAAACAGACACAGCTTGTCATCACTTACCTGTACCTCTTGTATGGCGAAGACTTCATCAACATGAAATGCCAGGGTACGCTCTTCGTGAAATAGCGCACGGCAATGGTCATGGAATGTGCCTAACCAAGTCAGCCTCAAGGATGCTTCCACGGGTGTGAGCGGCGCATCATGTTGTTGATTGAGGGTTCGCCAATATTGGATTCTAATGGGTAACATTACTAAGGAGTCTGGTAGAATTTTGAATCAAATTAAACCAGAAATATTCTGAGTAACTTATTCTAAGTAAACGTTTACACCATCATTGCGGCCCATGATGTAATCTGGCATTGTCATGCCATCTCTGATAAAGTCAGTTGCTAATAGTGGTTTGTCGTTTTTTATTTCTGATAACTTAAAACTATCGCCTACTATAAGTTGGCTATTCTCTGAGGCAATAACAATTACTCTACGCGATCCTTGATTCTGTACTTTGATTTTGCGATTGGGATTCCACTGTATATACAATGTGTCACCTATCTTTGTTTTGGTCAAGACATCATCTATATTTGATAGAAAGCCTGATGTTTGTTTTGCAAGTGTTGATTGGAATTTTCTAAATGTATCCCAGTCTTTGTAACCAATAAAGTGCGCTAAGATAGTTAAAGTCTGCTGGCTTGGTTCATGGCTTGAGTTGATATATTTATACAATCTCTTTATTGTTGATATACTTAAAGATTCATAGCCCTTACCCTCTTTACTTATTTGTAATGAAAGGTATTGGAAATCTGTTGGTGTCCTAAGTGTCCTACCTATTTTACGCTCAACTTCAGCGAGCAGAGTTGATATTAATTGTTGTTTGTCCATATTCTTTACAAAAATACATAAAATAAATAGTTTACCATTCTTAAACTTATTATTTGAACCAACTTGAACCATAAATTATTGTTTGTGGAAGATTTTCTATCATATCTTTGCAAAGATGTTTTGAATAAACGAAATGAGGAATATCCACACTCTTTTCTTTGAAACTTATTGTTTGTTACACAAATATTATATATATTTGCAAATGAATAGTCACAAGAAGTACTTGTGTTCCCGTTCAGATATCGACGTTCAAAAAGTAGAATCTGGTAAATTCAAACTAATAACATTGAACAAAGATATGTCTGGGCGAGTTCACACCTGCATAGGGTGTGGATTCCTCTTTCATGTTTTCTTTGTTATTGGGTTTTACCAGAGCCTTACTTTGAGAAAGTGTGGATTAGGGTCCACACCTCACTTTATAACTTATAGACCTGTATGAAGGTTGCGCACTACTTTATCCTTAATTAATAATCAAAAGCGAATTTAAAGCAATGGTAGAACAAAGTTTAAAACGAAGCATTGAAAAGTGTTTGTCTTCTGGAAAGGAGACCAGTAAAAAGGTCTATACCGCTGGTACCATAACAGACGAATTATTCGAAAAACATTGTAGTCGCTATGCTAACGGTGCTCAAGATGAGTGCCCTATCCTCATCGTAAATAACAAGATAGCGGGCTCTTACAAAGGTTACAGCTGGTCAGGCTTAATGATTACCAACAAGGCTTTATACTATAAATGTATAAAAGATACTTCAGTTATGGACATGACATGTCGCTCTGAATGACATGCCCTTTACAATAGACTTATTGACTTTAAAGCAAAATATTAATCATATATGGCTACAAATACGACACGCTGTCCATTTTGTGGGGAAGAAATATTATCGACAGCGAAAAAATGCAAGCATTGCAAGCAATGGATTGTACCAAGACCAGATGCAAGCCCGACAGCATTGACATCCAACAGCGCCTCGAAGCCTAAACCCGTTGCACAACCTATTGAGACAGAAGAAAACGAGTCAAATGGTGTGGGAGAGAATCTGAAAGAAATCACCCAGTTGTCATTTATCATTGCCGTAGCAGGCGCCTTGTTTGGTGCCTTAGCGATATGTCCTGACTTTTCAGGTGAGCCACATAGTGGACTTAAGACAGGTATTGTAATTTATGCGCTTGGCTTTATACAGTCAATAGGCATCAACACCACGATTGCAGCCATCATCGAAGCAGTGGGTGCAATAGGTCTTTGGTATGGACTCATGAAACGGTTGGAGGCAACAGGTCGTCCTCAGACGGTTTTTATCATTCTTTCTATCGTACTGTCATTATCAGAAATTGTCAAGGATAATGATATAATAGATGTCCTGGTTATTTTTCTTTTCATTGCAGAAGTGGCCTTTAGCATTGTTCTTGTCGTCAAGTATACAAATTCCATTAGAAATGCAGGAATAGCCATGTTGGCAGCCGAAGTGGCCGCAATACTCATTTTAGTGACACTCCCTTTTATCGGCGATGATGAAAATTACGTTTTTTATTTCGCGCTGATTTCTTTCGGTTTCAGCTGGATACAATACAAATTTTTACGAGACGCCATCATTGAAGAGACAGATTAATCTTAACCAAAACAATATCATTATGAAAAAACTGAGTATTCTATCAATTGCAATTATTGCATCGCTAACAATTATCTCATGTAATTCTAAGAAGACTAATTCTGCCAAAGGGGTTGACACTGTCCAATCCTCAGCTGATCAATCTTCTACCGAAACAGATGCACAGTCGGCTGGTATAGCCGGTATTTATACTTCTACTGGGGATTTTGAAGGCTGGCACTGTGTACTGGATGAAGATGGAACCGGTATGGAGTCAGCTGTCTATAGTAATGGGGATGAAGAGATTGATATTCCATTTAATTGGAAAATATCAGATGGTAAGATAATCTTTACTTTCGATACCGACGGTGCTTCTGTAACCAATCAAGATGCAAAGTATGAGGAAATTGTCAATGCTGCTATGCAAGGTTATTCGGAGCCAAGAGAATGTAATATTAAGGTAGAAGGCAAAAATGTGACGATAGATGGTGAAGGTATCTATCCTACCTACGAACTGAATGTCTTGGGAGATGAGTAATCAGTCTTCAAAATCCATAATCACGCTTCAGTACTTCCTGCCTACAATAAAACTATGTAGGGCGGAAGTCTGAAGCTAATACGAATTATATAGAATATGGAAGAAACAAAAATTTGTCCACACTGTGGCTCTGAAATTCTGGCAACTGCTAAAAAATGCAAGCATTGTGGAAACTGGCTTGAGAAGAAGTGCCCTGCCTGCGACGAATGGGTAAACATTGATGCGAAAAAATGCAAGCATTGCGGAACTTGGTTTAGTTACAAAGACAGGAAAGCCTACGACATAAAGACTGGCGCTCTCGCCCCTCAGCCAGCTTCTGTTCCAGCAGATGATGATGGCAATGAGACTTTAGAAGAAGTTGTTGAAGGCTATTCTTCTATAACGGGCTGTTTGTTGTCGGTCGAATCCTTACTGTTAGGCGGTTTGTTATGGTACGTCTATGATTGGAAATGGTGGGAAGCTCTGATAGCTTACTTTATATTTACGATACTGATGAGTTTCCAGATACTTAGAATCGTTTATTGTCTGGGTGCTATTGCCACATGGTTTTTTATTGGCTATGCAGTTTATGACATGACAGGTGGACTTGTTGCCGGCGTAGTTGCCTTGTTATTCCATTTGCCAGCTTTCCACAGTAAATTTGATGAGTTATGAATGATACAAAAAGATGTCCCTATTGCGGAGAGGAAATTCTTGCGACAGCAAAAAAATGCAAGCATTGTGGAGAATGGCTGATTAAGGATGTTGTCATATCTCAGCCTAACCCTAACACAGAACCAGTAACACCTGAGCCGGTGTATGAAGATACAGATTCTGATGAAATGGATCCTGAGGTGAAGAATATGATTACCAGTTTCATTGTTAAAGCATTCTGGATAGTTGTTTTTTTACTCATTGCACATTTTACAATACCTAATGAGGCTAGACTCTATAACAAAGTTTTAGACGGAGTTCATGAAGCTGTACAAGACGAGGTTGCCTCCTGGGGCGATTTACTCATTCCAGGGTTAGGAACATTGGGCGCCATGGCATTAGATACAGAAACGATTAATGAAGGTATAGATAAAACCTTCAATCAATATAATACCATTAACATAGAGAAGCATTGGTTCTGGAATACGGTCTCTATAGTGAACAATCAACATCCTGATGGTATAGATGTCGGTTTTGGCGTATTAGGAATGACTTTCGCAAGTGTAGATTGGGATGACTTCATGCTCACAAAAGATGGAGGAAAGGAGTTCTATGACAAACTATTAAATAATTAACAAATCTAAATCAATACTTTCAAAATGAATGATAAGACTAAGACATGTCCCTATTGTGGTGAAGAAATAAAAGCCGTCGCCAAGAAATGTAGATATTGCGGAGAATGGCTTACGGAGAAAGCGGAAAAGGAAGAACCGGTAAAGATGATACCCTGTCCGGCTTGTTCTGAACTTATTCCGGAGAATACAACGGTCTGTCCACATTGCAACGAATCCTTGCAGAATGGCACGAACATCCCTCACGAGAGGGAAGAACAGCAGGGACAACCAGCGCCTGTCACCAAGTCTACCCCAATTGTCATGGACGAACATGAGGGTACAGAGAGAAATGTCACGACATCCACTTCGCAGCCGACACCTGTCACCGGCACTCTTCTTTCACCTGATGATGCGAACGACACCAATGATGATACAGATCTTAATGATGACATCAAGAAAGGATATTTCAACAACTACTTTGTTAAGCAGTTCATAGGGAAGTATCTTGATTTCAGCTCTACCATAGGTCGTGAGCGTTTCTGGTTAGCATACTTATACTACATGCTCGTATTGATAGGGGCTGTTGCAGTAGATATAATCTTAGGTGATTGGTTCTTCATCATCACAAGTATGGTTTCATTAGTACTTGCCATCCCGTCAATTGCTTTGCAGGTTCGCAGATTGCACTCTATCAACAAGAGTGGGTGGTGGATCTTGATAAGTGTCATTCCGGTGATTGGAGCGATATGGCTTCTCGTCCTATATTGTAAGAAAGAAGAAATAACGAATGAAGAGGACCGAAATTTCGTAGTACGATCCGATACAGACCTCATTTTTTGGGTAGTCATGACAATATTAATTTTCTCTAGTGCTTTAATAATAGGAGAAATGATTAACCGTAACGGAACAACGCCATTGGATATCATGTCTACAGACCCAAATAATACAGAAGCATCAGATTCCCTTGCATTAGTAGATTCCGTTGTCGTTTCTGATGACACATATGACATGGTTGCATCTGATATGAAAGATGATGTTAAGCGAGCAGTATTGGAAATGTATAAGACTGATTTCAATTCTCTTGACCAATCTGTAACTATCAACGCTTATAGTACCGATATTCTGAAGGAGCTTTGGAACAAAGTAATGGAGTACGATAGGATCTACCATCAAGGCGAGTGTGGCTTCATCGATTCTGATCTTTTCATGCAAGCTCAAAACTATTCCTCCGATATACGAGCGGAAGTGGAAAACGTAGATCTAAGTCAAGACTCTAATGGTGATAACGTCGCACATGTTCGAGTAAAAATTATTGATCCGCCATTTGATGATCCTGTTCGAATAGCTCATGTCACCATGAGACAGGAAAATTCTATCTGGAAAATGGACGACCTTGGAACAGAGGGAATGCCATCGCTTACAGCCAGTTTACGTCAATACCTAAATGATGACCCGGACATGGCTGAGTAAGGGACGGATGGGCCAGAAAGACAAATCTCGATATAATGCCAATTAATTTTTGCGTATTTACAACTGGTTGGGTGGAAGCTCCCAAATATGCAATTTTTGTCAATGTTTAGTAAATCGTTGTTTTATAGATAGATATGAGCTTTTCAATATAAAAGGGTGAATAAAAGAAAGAATAAATAGTGCCATTAGTGCTTATTCGCCATGCGTTTAGTGCCTATCCGTTGGGCGATCAAGGCTGAAACGACGTCCCTTTACGGCTCAAACGCGGTGCCAATAGACTTTAATCGCAAAGCGCGCATGCTGTGATGATTGAAGCGGTCGAAAAAAATGGCCCGTCGTCTCATCATTCTGCTTCTAACAGGACATGTGTCGACCCACTTGTTTTTGTGATTTTTTCATGACACAATAAAACGAGGCTCGCTTTTTCTTGCATGTTCATTTATGCGGCTCTCTTCGTTTTTATTCTGCCTTGAGCGCCATAATTTCCTATCCGCTCGTTGAGCCACGCGCGATAGTCTTTATTTTATAGTATCGTCAGCAATGCCTCTGTTTGTTCTTTCTTTTAATTTTTTTTGCTTGAACAAGTCTGTTTCCCGACATTTCTTCATATATTTGCACAAACTATCTACAAAATAATTATAAAACGAAAATGAAACATTCGCTCATCACTCTGCTGTTGCTCACAGCTCCGTGCGGGCATAATGTTTGGGCGCAAACGCCCAATCGTTATAGTCCTAAGTTGAAAACCTACAACCTTCCTAAAAACAAGATTTACCGTCAAGGGTGGATAGACTATAACAAGAACGGCAAAAAAGATGTCTATGAAGACCCCAAAGCCAATATAGACGACCGCATCGACAACCTCATCAGCCAAATGACGCTCGAGGAGAAAACTTGCCAGATGGTGACGCTCTATGGCTACCAGCGCGTGTTGGAAGACGATTTGCCCAATGAAAGTTGGAATCAGAAATTGTGGAAAGACGGTATCGGGGCAATCGACGAGCACCTCAACGGTTTTCGTCAATGGGGATTGCCACCCTCTGACAATCCGTGGGTGTGGCCCGCTTCCAAACATGCGTGGGCCATCAACGAGGTGCAACGCTTTTTCGTGGAGCGTACCCGTCTTGGCATACCCGTCGATTTCACCAACGAGGGTATACGAGGCGTGGAGAGTTACAAGGCCACCAATTTTCCCACACAATTGGGCTTGGGAACCACGTGGAATAGAAAACTCGTTCGCAAGGTGGGCTATATCACTGGTAGAGAGGCTCGGCTGTTAGGCTATACCAATGTGTATGCCCCCATATTAGACGTGGGGCGTGACCAGCGCTGGGGGCGCTACGAGGAGGTTTATGGCGAGAGCCCCTTCCTTGTGGCTGAACTTGGCGTGCAGATGGCCCGTGGCATGCAGACCGATTGGCAAGTGGCATCCACGGCCAAGCATTTCGCTGCCTATAGCAACAATAAGGGCGCGCGCGAGGGTATGGCGCGCGTGGACCCGCAGATGCCGCCCCGAGAGGTTGAGAACATACACCTTTACCCATGGGGCAGGGTGGTGAGAGAGGCCGGATTGTTGGGCGCCATGAGCTCTTATAACGATTACGATGGCGTGCCCATACAGGGCAGCCGGCATTGGTTGACCGATGTGTTGCGCCATCGTTTTGGGTTCAGGGGCTATGTGGTGTCGGATAGTGACGCATTGGAATATCTCTATTCCAAGCATCACACTGCCGCAGACATGAAAGAGGCCGTGTACCAAGCCGTTATGGCCGGGCTTAATGTGCGTTGCACTTTTCGCTCGCCCGACTCGTTTGTGCTGCCCCTGCGCGAGTTGGTCAAGGAGGGGCGCATACCGATGGACGTCATTGACGAGCGCTTGAGAGATATTCTCCGCGTCAAGTTCATTGTTGGCATCTTTGACCACCCCTACCAGATGGACCTGCGAGCGGCCGACAGGGAGGTGAACAGCAAAGAAAACCAGCAGGTGGCTTTGCAGGCTTCGCGTGAATGTATTGTGCTGTTGAAAAACCAAGACAACTTGCTGCCTTTGGATAAAAGCAAAGTGAAGCGCATAGCCGTGTGCGGCCCCAATGCCGACGATGCGGCGTATGCGCTGACCCATTACGGTCCGTTGGCCGTAGACGTGACGACAGTACTCAAGGGCATACGCGACAAGGTAGGCCGCGACGTGGAGGTGGCTTACGCCAAGGGGTGCGAGCTCGTGGATGAGCATTGGCCAGAATCAGAGTTGGTCGATTACCCGATGACAGCGCAAGAGCGTAACGAGATAGACCGGGCCGTAGCTTTAGCCCGCCAGAGCGATGTGTCAGTGGTGGTACTCGGTGGCGACGCTCGCACGTGTGGGGAGAACAAGTCTCGCTCGTCATTAGACTTGCCCGGCAGGCAGCTCCAGCTCTTGCAAGCCGTGCAGGCAGTGGGCAAGCCCGTGGTGCTCGTCCTCATTAACGGCCGACCGTTGTCCGTCAATTGGGCTGACAGGTTTGTCCCCGCCATATTGGAGGCGTGGTATCCCGGGTCGCAGGGAGGAGTCGCTGTGGCCGACGTGCTTTTTGGTGACTACAATCCCAGTGGCAAACTTACGGTGACATTTCCCAAAACCGTGGGGCAGATACCTTTCAATTTTCCCTCCAAGCCTGCCGCGCTGGTTGACGGTGGCAACACTCTGGGACCGTTGGGCAATGCCTCGCGTGCCAACGGCGCACTCTACTATTTTGGTCATGGTTTGAGCTACACCACCTTCGCTTATTCCAATTTGCGACTATCGGCCAAGAATATTGGCGCCACAGATACTATTGTTGTTAGTTGCGACGTGTCCAACGTGGGGAAGCGCGCCGGCGACGAGGTGGTGCAACTCTATACGCGCGACGTTGTCAGCTCGGTTACCACCTACGAGAAAAATCTTCGCGGATTTGAACGCGTGCACCTTGAGCCAGGACAGACGCGTGCGGTATCTTTTGTTCTGAGGCCCGAGCACCTGCAACTCATCAACGAGCGAAACGAGCGTGTGGTCGAGCCGGGTGATTTCAAGGTGATGATAGGCGCGTCGTCGGAGGATATCCGTTTGGAAGATACGTTTACTGTCGTGGACCGGCGCGCCTCGTCCACTGGCAGTAAGCGCGCCTTCAAACTCGACGTGGTGGCAGAGCCTGCCAGCGTTGACGCTCAAAAGGCCGTTGACGGAGACACGGCCACTTTTTGGCGTGCGATGGAAAGCGCCATGTTGACCATCTCGACGCCAGCCTCCGAAAAGATAGGGGCCCTGACATTTCATTGGGCGTCCGGCAGCTCGGCAGACGCCACTTATACCATCCAATTGTCTTCAGGTGGAGGACAATTTCTCGATATATACACAGGACAACGCTCGGGCGATTGGCAAAGGTTTCAAATTAACCGCTCGGGTATCAGTGACATCCGGCTCATTTGCCGCAAAGGTAAGTTGAACGTGGCCGAGATAAAAGTCGAGAAATAATTTGCGACATCCTTGTTCGCGACAGACGGCGCGTCAATGCCTGCTCCGGATTTAATGGCATGGACACATTTGGCGTTGCCGCCTACCTGATGATTAGACGTGGCTATATCAAATAAAATATTTGGATGGATGTTTAACGCTGTCATACCAATGCATCATGGGAGATACGTAGCGCGCGTGTCTCACCATGATGTATACGTATAAATGATACTGTGTTGATGGTATCGTGAACCTCCCAAAGGCTCGTTAGATGGCTCGAATATATACGCTTGCCATGCCTTTACAAGGATAACATGGAGTGCGGGGCTTGTATCATTTATGACACGATATGTTTTGTCGCGCCGGTGACGCGTCTATTTTCCGTCATGGGCGTTTTATACATCTTGATTATGGGTGGAAATAACTAATCATTCGCATGGGCGAATAATGACGCTGCGCTTTTTTTTGAACGTGGTCGGTTGAAAATCGCAAGGTGTTCTTGGTATTCTCGTTGGATATATCTAACTTTGCGAGCGCTTAATTTAAAAATAATATTAGTTTAAGGCAGGATGATTTATTTAAAAAGAGAAGCCAAATTGTTGACGATAACAACTTTGGTGTTTTTTCAACCATTAGTCCCAACGTTTTTGTATGGCAATAATGGCACATTGTCAAAAAAATTGCCAGAAGCGTACAAAGTGAAAAAAGGACACGTGGAGAGTGCTGATACCATGAGTTTTAACATGCCTGTTGACCTTAACGAAGTTGTCGTGACAGGTCAAGGTGGCGCGATTGAGAAACGCAGATTATCTTCCAATGTGACCAAAATAGCGGGCAAAGACTTGCTGCGACAGTCTGTTGGTCGTATGGACGAGATGCTACGCAATGCCATTCCCGGTGTGCAACTTTCACTTTCGGGCGCTCAACCGGGCAGCACGTCTATCGTCAAGGCGCGTGGTCTTTCGTCGGCTTTCTCCAATGCGACACCTATTATATATATAGATGGTGTGCGCGTGGACAACCTAAACACAGGTTCCTTTCTCAATTATTCCAAGCATGGCTATGGCGCCAATCCCTATACCATCGGCGACATGCCCATGGGAGAGATGGCGTCGTCGAGTGCGCTGAGTGACATCTCAATGGAAAACATTGACCACATCGAGTATGTAAGCGGTGGAGCGGCCACCACTCTCTATGGTTCCGACGCGGCCAATGGCGTGATACAAATCTTCACCAAGAAAGGAAGCGCGGACGGTTTTCATGCCTCAGTGGGCGTGGATATGGGCTGGGACAAGGCCACCACGCAGTTTTATCATTTCAAGCGCACGGCCGACTTGCTCAACCAAACGGGTTTTGAGCAACGTTACCGGTTGTCACTGAGCGGTGGAAACGACAAGTATGGTTATAGCTTGGGCGCCAACATGGGCGAGAACACCGGTATCGTGATACACAATAACAACGCGCAGAAGAGGTACGACTTGCGTTTTGGGTTGCACGCGCGCATTACGTCTCAATTGGAATACCAAAACTCTTTTGGCTTTGTCGCTGAAGATTACAAACGTAGTCGCAATGGCAATCAGGGCTTTTATACCGGTTTGTGGTTTGCCGAGGGTAGCGCGGCTTGTAATTTTAAATACACGGATGCCAATGGTAAAGAGCGAAACTATCCGGCGGACATAGACGCGGCTGGCGCCGACGTGTATGCGCGGATGCGCTCTTTTGTTCACGGCGCGGAGGCCATGCAAGACTACAAGGAGAGCACCAAGCGTTTCCAGACATCGCATATATTGATTTACAAGCCATGGAGGAATGTCACGCTCAAGAGTACTTTTGGCATAGACTACAGAGCCAATAACAACAAGGAGATTGTGACCAACCAATATTTGATTCACACGCATGTAAAGCCTGTGGGTACTACCGATGCCGGTCGCATTAACAATTTTGACAGAAACTATTTCGGTCTTACCGCGGATGTAAACGGGCAATATAAGTATTATTGTCGAGACTGGTTGAGTAATATTCTCACGGCAGGCTTTCAATACTTCAACACGCGCGACCATCAAGCCATCTATCATGGTACGAACGTGCGCGACGGCGCCAGGGTGATGTCCGGGGCAGGGGCCGTTCAAGCTGACGAGTGGCTTAATTACCTCCACAGCTATGGGTTTTATGTGCAAGACAACATTGGGTTGTGCAATAAATATTATTTGGATTTTGGCGCCCGTGTAGATTACAACACGGCTTTTGGCGAGAATGTGAAGTGGCAGTTTTATCCCAAAGTGGGGTTGTCATATGTGATGAGTGACGAGTCTTTCCTGTCCTCATGGGTGAAAAACGGAATGATTTCCACGTTGCGTTTGTTTTGCAACTATGGTGTAGCCGGAAGCTATCCTCCACCTTTCGCTTATCAGAAAACAATTAGCGTGATGGGTTTTCTTGGTAAGCAGGCTGCCACATTTGGCCAGTATGGCAACCCAAATTTGGGTCCGGAGAAAAAACATTCGTTTGAGGTGGGCTTCGAATCGTCTTTTTTTCATGATTTCGCCACGCTTGCTTTTACTTATTATAACTCGCGCACCAAAGACGCGCTCTTTACCATCCCCACATTGCCATCGGCTGGACGAGCTGCCACCCAGTTGGCCAACATCGGGGAAATAGGCAATCAGGGTGTTGAAATCAATTTGGGACTTCATGTCATTCGTACCAAGGATTGGCTCGCGACGGTGCGTGCCGCTATCAACACCAACCGCAATCGAGTGCTGAGCGATGGCGGAACGGTGCCTTTCAGCATAGGAGGGTTTGGGCCGGAGACCATCCAAACTGCTGTCGAAGAGGGCAAGCCAGTGGGCTTCTTGCGCGGAAACAAGGCGGTGCTCAATGCCGATGGCACGCTCAAGGAGGTGCTGCGCATGCAAGATTTGGGATCTACCATACCTACATGCTATGGCAACGTTTCATTGGACCTGCGTTACAAGGATTGGCAACTGTGGATGAGCGGTGATTATCAGATGGGTTCTTACGTACATTCTTTCGACCGACAGTTTCGCTTCTCCAAAGGGCTGAAAGACAATGCCATCCCCGAGGCTGCACTGATGGGCAAGTCGCAGAGAAAGGCGTGGCTCAATTTTACCAACTATTTCGTGGAAAAGGCAGATTTTTTCAAGGTGCGCAACATTGGATTAAGCTATCTATATCGAGCCAATGGCAAGCTTCACGTGCTTAAGAGCGTACAAGTCAGTTTAAACATCAACAATCCGTTGAGCTTCACGGCGGCGTCGGTAGACCCCGAGGCTGTCATTTCGGGAGCGCATTCGCAGGGCGCCGTCGCTACGGGTGGATTGAACTATTCCACTTTCTCTTTGCCCAAACAATATATTTTCTCACTTAAATTCAATATGTAAACTATGAAATTTTACAATACATACATTGTTCTTTCGGTGGCGTCATTGCTTTTGGGCTCATGCAATTTGATAGAACCTAATGATATTGAAAATCCGAATGTCACGGAAAAAGCCTATCTTGAGGGCGGAAACGCCATGGATACATGGGTGAATGGCCTTGACAGGACGTTGGCGATGACCGTGAGCAATTTCTGCTTGCAGACCGAGATCATATCTGACAATTATTTCAACAATTATACAAGAGAGAGCAAGCTCTTTGACAGACCGCAGCTATTAAATAACGACCCTGACGTGAATGGCATGGAGCGCGGTGTGGCCCAGCTGCGTTCGGCGGCCGATTATGGACTTGACGTGGTGCGCCATCGTGATAAAAATGTTACCAAAAACCATCTCTTCAAACTCTACTATATCAAGGCTTACTCTTATCTGCTCGGTGGTGAGAATTTCATGGCCTTGCCTGTGAGCGAGGGTGGTGAGGTTAAAACGTGGAAGGAGCTTTTGCGACTGTCCCTGAAGTGTCTTGAAGAAACAGAGCCATACATTGGTAGTGACACCGAACGCTCGTTGGTTCATACGCTTAGGGCGCGGGCGTACTATCGGCTGGGTAGCGTGGACGATGCGTTGAAAGAGAGCGAGGAGGCTTTGCGATTTAGCTCAAACTTACTTTGTCAGGTTGCTTTTGATGGTGTAAATGGCGTGGTAAATACGATGCAGGACGATATTTGCAAGGCCATGTACCAGCCCTTGCCACGATTGAATTTTCTCAATCCCAAATACGTGCAGCGCACATCCATCTATGAAAGCGCTATCTGTATTGCTAAAGCCGAGGAAAACTACCTTATCATGGCCGAGGCGCTGCTTGCCAAAGGCGATGAACACGCATGCAAGGCCAAACTTCATGAGCTGCTCAAACTTGTGCAATCGCGCCCTGTGTTGTCTGGCGTGAAAGACTGGGCTAAGACGCGTGCCACCGGCGGCATCAAAGAATATCCTGATAGTGCCATATACCAAGTGGCCGCGTCGCCAAACGATCGTTTTCGCGATGGATTGGTATTAAGCCGTAAGAAACCGCAAGTGATAAGTGTTCCGACTGTTTCCGGCACGTCGGTGACACCCCAAATGATAGACGATTGTCAAAAGCATGACGACCTCCTTGAGCTAATCTATCTGCTCAGACAGGAAATTTTCATGGCCGAGGGGCGCCGCATGAACGATTTGGGCATTAGGTTGCCTATTAGCGAGGTGGAGGCTAAAAACACTTCCACGGCCGCGCCATTCGTCCAAGCCGAGATACCCCCGTTCATACCGAAAGATCAAGGCATGGATGCTTTCGAACTAGACAAGAAAAATTTTCGGGTAACCATTAAGTATAACATGAACCGAATAATTGTCGAGAACAAGTCTACGCCTTTTGTCGTGCCTTTCGAATAGACAAACCACCACGGTTTTTACGAATCCACGAGTATGCTATAGACGTGCGTACGCTGCTTGTCAGCAACTCGTGCGATTTGTAAATGAGATTTTCTCTGAGCGAGATTATGCGGTAAGGCGGCTACCCCTGTTGTTTCTCGTTAAATTATAAACTTAAAATATAAACGATGGACTATCTTCCAAAAGACCCCGCCATCCTTGTGTCGAGCGTCAATATGTTGCTTCGAGACGAGGAATTTGACAGTTTGGCAGCTTTGTGTTACAATTTTAACACGACACCAGACGATATCAAGAGTTACCTCTTGCGGCATGGCTTTGTGTATAGTGATACACAGCGGCAGTTTAGGCCCATGGGCTATGACAAGGGGGATGGATAAGATTTCACATCCCTCTTCTTGTCTGAACACATGGCTCTCAATGATGGCGATTTAACGATTTTAATATGTTACGAATAAAAAAAAAGATCTTGTGATTTATTTTTTTTTATTTAAAAAGGCTAACTAAAAGAGCTTTTTCGTAACTTTGCGCCAACAAAAATACAAGAAATCATGTGTGGAATAGTGGGATATATCGGCAAACGGCCAGCGTATGACATTTTGATAAAGGGCCTTCGCCGATTGGAGTATCGCGGATATGATTCGGCAGGCGTGGCGCTTGTCGATGATACCAAGAATCTGAAAGTGTACAAGGCCAAAGGAAAAGTGAGCGACTTGGTGGCCGCGACTCAAGAAAAGGACTGTAGTGGAACCGTTGGCATAGCGCATACACGCTGGGCCACTCATGGGGAGCCATCTGTAAGGAACGCGCACCCACATGTGTCCGAGTCGGGCAACTTGGTAATCGTGCACAATGGTATTATAGAAAACTTTACCTTGTTGCGTGAGCAGCTGGTGAAAAGAGGCTTCCATTTTCAAAGCGATACAGACACGGAGGTGCTCGTGCAACTTATCGAGTATGTCTATCAGAGCAATGATTGCACTTTGGTTGAGGCTGTTCGCCAAGCGTTGGGAATGTGTATAGGCGCTTATGCTATCGTTGTCTTGGACCGCCGCCACCCTGATACGATTGTCGCCGCGCGCAAAGGGTCTCCCTTGGTTATTGGTATCGGAAAAGATTCAAGCGAGTTTTTTATAGCCTCAGACGCCACGCCCATCGCTGAATACACAAAAAAAGTGGTGTATGTGGATGACGAACAGATAGCATTGTGCCATCCGGGCAAGGATTTGGAAATAATAGACCTCAAAAATCAGCATGTGGACGTCAATGTGAAACATATAGATATGGACATTGACATGCTTGACAAAGGTGGGTATTCTCATTTTATGCTCAAGGAAATTTTTGATCAGCCACGCTGCCTGAAAGATTGTATGAGTGGACGATTGATTGATCAAGATGTTGTTTTGAGCGCTGTACGGTATAATCGCGAACGTTTGTTGTCGGCATCAAGATTTATCATCGTCGCTTGCGGAACAAGTTGGCACGCGGGTCTAATAGCCAAACAGCTTATCGAACATTTTTGCAAAATACCCGTAGAGGTGGACTATGCGTCAGAGTTTAGATACCGTGACCCTGTCATTCTGCCTACTGATGTTGTTATCGCGATTTCCCAAAGTGGCGAAACCGCCGATACTTTGGCAGCCATTCAACTGGCTAAAGCCAGTGGAGCTTTTATTTTTGGTATTGTCAATGCCGTTGGCTCGAGCATAGCGAGAGCCACTCAAACGGGTGTGTATATACATGTAGGGCCAGAGATAGGGGTGGCCTCGACCAAGGCATTTACAGGTCAATTGACGTGTTTGACATTGCTGACGTTGGCATTGGCCAAAGCCAAGGGCACGCTTGAGGAAGCGGAATTTAAGGCCTTGACGGCCGAGCTGTCTAAAATTCCTGAGAAAATCAAGGCCGTTTTGGATCACAATGACGAAATCAAGCAATTGGCACGTACCTATACTTATGCCACAAATTTCTTATATTTAGGTAGAGGGTGGAACTATCCGGTGGCTTTGGAGGGAGCGCTTAAACTAAAGGAAATTAGCTACATTCACGCCGAAGGATATCCTGCGGCGGAAATGAAACATGGGCCGATAGCTTTGGTTGATAATATGATGCCTGTTCTTTTCATCGCCACTCACCATGAGGGATATGAGAAAATCATCTCAAATATGCAGGAGGTGAAAGCGCGCGGAGGACGTATTATAGCTGTAGTCACGGAGGGAGATGAGCAAGTTCGCAAAATCTCTGACGAGTGCATATATGTGCCACAGACATTGGCTCCATTGGCTCCACTGCTTTCTGTCATACCATTGCAGTTGTTGGCTTATCACATCGCGGTGGAAAAGGGCCTTGATGTGGATATGCCTCGAAACCTCGCTAAAAGTGTGACCGTGGAGTAAAAACATTGATGGAAGACAGCTGTCTGTAACATATAACATCCGCTATGAATTATTTTATCATCACAAATGGTGTCCAACAAGGGCCGTTCACATTGGATGAGCTTCGTCAGCATAACATATCCTCAGAAACATTGGTTTGGACTGAGGGGATGTCCCAATGGGAGCCAGCGTGGCAGATTGAAGAGTTGAAAGCGCTGTTCTATAACAATGAGTCGTGCGTCACAGGCGCGACACCTCCACCACCACCACATGAGGGTAACGGCCAAGTGGCGGAATTTTCCGCGCGACAACATTGTTGCCATCGCGATGATACGGTGTCAAACGCTTCTTTGCCTCCAAAAAGACGTGGCGGTTTGTCGTGGATACTATTGGTTTTGTTCGGCTTGTTTCTGGCAATGGTATTAACCAATCCGTCCAAAGAGGCCCATCGCCAAGTGTTAAAAGAAAACATTACCCGTGCGTTGACCAAGACTGTTGCTGACGACAGTCATGGCTTGTTTGCGCGAGGCTTAAATATGTTTGGCCAATTGTTTGCCGGCCCACTCGTCGATGAAGTTCTAAATGAGGCGCTCGAATATCACAATTACATCATTTTTTCAACAACTTCTGTGCAAACTGACAAGGGTAATACCACCACATCATATGGCATGTTTGGCAAGGTGCTTGCCGCGGACGAGGAGGTGATCGTTCAGGCCATCAACGCCTCGAATAAGGAGGTGGAACGTGGGGCTGTTGACGATGATTTGATAGACAAGCGAAGCGACGGCAATCAGGGGAATGAGGATTGGCCAGATGTCTCAAATGCCGATACCGCCACGATTAAAGGTAAATCGGGAAGAGCCATCGTGAAACAAGTGCAAAAGCTGTTAAAGGATAAAATAAAGCAGAAAACTGACAGTATAACATCTGATGATGTGGAAAAAATCGTTGACAAAATTTTTGAATATGCCAAAGGTTTGTGACACAACCATCAATTGTTGGTTGCTGCCATTAATATAAGAGCGTTTCCAACAACTATGCTGTTAACCCATTAATCAATCGCCAACAATGCGGTATGCGTGTCGTGTCTTTCATAACTTACATACCGCAGTGTTCGTGATTATTATTTTCTTAGACTACTAAGCCAGTCAGTTGGTTGCGATACCCGATGGCATGGGACACGCGAAAAGAACCGTATGTGTGTGACGACTCGGTGTTATTTGGTATCGTTAAAGCGGTTCAGTATTTCTCCATAGGCGTCTATCCGCCGGTCCCGAAGAAATGGCCACCAACGCCTTACCTGTTCGCCATGCGCCAAATCCACCTCCACGACGAGCCTTTCCTCATCCTTGTCGCTTGCCCTGCAATATAGCTCGCCTTGAGGGCCGGCTACGAAACTCGATCCCCAAAACTGTATACCCTTGGTCTGCCCACTCGAATCAGGTTCAAATCCTACTCTGTTCACTGCCACCACGGGCAATCCATTGGCCACGGCGTGTCCTCTTTGCACCGTTGTCCAAGCCTCCCGCTGCCTCTCTTGCTCATCCTCTGGGTCGCTGCTTTCATAGCCTATGGCTGTCGGGTAAATCAGTATTTCGGCTCCTCGCAGTGCCATTAGTCGGGCGGCTTCAGGATACCACTGGTCCCAGCAAACCATAACGCCCAACCGTCCTGCCGACGTGTCGATGGGCATAAAGTCCAAGTCGCCCGGCGTGAAGTAAAATTTCTCGTAGTAGGCAGGGTCGTCCGGAATGTGCATCTTGCGGTATTTGCCAGCGATGGAGCCGTCTTTTTCTATTACCACCGCCGTGTTGTGATAGAGGCCCGGCGCCCGTTTTTCAAACAGCGATATTACAAGGACCACGCCACATTGCTTGGCTATTCTCCCAAATAGCTCCGTGGATGGCCCGGGTATAGGCTCGGCCAAATCGAACAGCGACACATCTTCTGTTTGGCAAAAGTACAATGAGTTGTGCAATTCTTGCAAAACAATGAGCTGTGCGCCTTTTTGGGCCAAATCTCTGATACCCTGCTCCAGTCTGTTAAGGTTGTCTTGTATGTCCGCTACATTATGAAGTTGCAACATTCCAATTTTTATTTTCATATCATTGCGTTGTTTGTTCTTTTGTTTTTGTCAATTTGTGTATTATCTGACAGGCCCATCATATGGCCTCGTGTCAAGTTGATACTTTTGCGGCGATTAGTCCTGTTCCCCATCTCTGAGTATGCCTTGTGGATATTGCATGGTCAGACAGTGTAGCGAGCCATGCTGTCGAATCACGGTCGTGGCGTCTATTCCCACGATTTCTCGGTTTTCAAAGGCCATGCCAACCACCTCTAATGCTTTCGCGTCAATATCAGGCTGTTGATAGGTGGGTACGATGACGGCTCCGTTCAGAATGACAAAGTTGGCGTATGTGGCGGGCAATCGCTCGCCGTTATCATATATAGGCCGTGGCATGGGCAGCCTCAACAAGCGATAGGGTGCGTCGTTCAGCGTTCTCAATGTTTCCAACTGTCGTTCCATGGCTTTTAGGTCCGCGTAGTGTTCATCCTCTATGTTGTCGCACCCCACATAGAGTAGGGTGTCATTTGGGGCCATGCGCACGATGGTATCAATGTGCCCATCTGTATCGTCGCCTGCCAGATGCCCATGGTCTATCCATATCACCCTCTCGACACGAAGGGTGTCTTTTAGTCGTCTTTCTATTTGTTGCATGTCCATGGGCTGGTTTCGATGCGGAGCCAATAGGCACGAGGTGGTGGTCAGTATGGTACCTTCCCCGTCGCTTTCCACCGCCCCTCCTTCAAGCACGAAATCATTGTGATCCTCTATTTTCGCGGAAAACAAACCTTGCTGGTAGAGCTTACGAGTGATGGCGTTGTCCTTGTCCCAACCAAATTTTTCTCCCCAGCCGTTAAATTTGAAATCAAGTAGTGTTTTGTCACCTTCTTTGTTGTCGTCCCTCAGAGGGCAAGCGAGGGTTATCGCGGCGTGATCTCTGGCCCAAGTGTCGTTGCTGTCACATTCTGAATATATCACGTTGGCCATTCCATCCGCTCCCAGTCTGTTGGCAAGCAGCTTTTTCACGGCGTTGACATGTGGCGTCACGACCAAGAGTTTTTCGTGTCTTGTGATTTTGTCGGCCAAATCAATGAATGTCTTTTCTATGTCTTTGAGATACGGTTTCCAGTCTGTGGCTTCATGCGGCCAAGTGAGTTGGATTGCGCTTTGTGGTTCCCATTCGGCAGGAAAGATGAGTTCGCGGTGGTTTTTTGTTGTCATAGCAAGAATAGCTTTGGACGGTGGCAGATTGTCCACGCCAATTTCGGCCGTGATTAATCAAGGCGAGATGGTGTGCGTTAGTGGTCCGGTAGCCTCGGGCAAGAGTGGGCTGTTGAGGGCGGTCATGGGGCTGGCGCCTGTGCAGTCTGGTCATATCACCATTGACGGCGAGCTTGTGGCTCCCGGAGCTTCTGGCTATTTGCGAGGAACCATGTCTTATGTACCCCAGCAACTGCCTGACGTTACAATGAAGGTGTCTGAGTTATGCCAGTATGTGTTTCGCTTGCAGGCCAATCAAAGTAAGAATCTTCGCGTAGAGGCCATGATACCATACCTTCAAGAGCTTTCGATGTCTGGGACAGTGCTGCGACGTGATGTCAACGAGATGGATTCGCGGCAGTTGCAGTTAGTTATGATAAGCATGTTACCTCTCTTGCGCCGCCCCATTATTCTTGTTGACAACGCCCCTCAAATGCAATGCGTGCATGATTTCTTTTGTCATCTCACGGCCAATGGCTCTGAATTGCTCTATACTTGTGAAGAGAATCAGATGGATTGCGACAAACTTTTAAAACTGTAGACTATGAAAATAACATGGCTTGGCTTTTTATTCAGTCTTATTTTTGTGCTGTTTCCGTTGTATTTCATATATAGATTTGACTTGCGGAGCTTTCGCCGTTTCCTTGTCGCCGCGCTCACCATGACAGGCAGTGTGGCTGTCACGGCGTTGGGCATATATCTGCTAACGGTATGGAACAATGTGTTTTTCACCATTCTCTCAGGCGTTGTGATGGCGATAGCCGGAGCCGTTTTCTCTATCCGTAAGGCCAAACTAAAGGTCGGACGCTTGTTTGTGCCGGTGCTATGTGGTGTCATTATTGCTGTGTTTATAGTGGGTTTGTACGCGCTTTTATTGGTTTTGGGATTAAAAACGACATTTCATGCACGTTTTTTTGTGCCCGTGTTCGGATTGCTTGCAGGCAGTGTCATAGGTCCAAATGCCCGTGCGCTTCGCATGTATTATATGGGATTGACCCATCACAACCAACTGTATTATTACCTTTTGGGCAACGGCAGCAGCCATCGTGAGGCCACAAGTCATTTTGTCAAGCGTGCCTTTCAGTCGGCTCTCAATATAATGATTCGCCAAATGAGCGCTTTGGTGTTTGCCAATGCGCCTGTTTTGATGCTTGCTTTGATACTGACGGGAACAGACGTTTTGACAGCCGCGTTATTGCAAATCTTGCTGTTTTTCATGGTCCTCACGGTGTCATTCGTGTCTCTTTGCATTACACTGTTGGTGGCACGGCATTATAATTATGATGAATACGAGCGTTTGCGCCCTGTCCAAAAAGGTACGTCCGCATCCACTAATGCATCTCAATCTTCAACGTCTTCAACCAATCTTTCAACACAGAGCCATACTGGTTTTGAGAATCAGCCACAAGAATCAACACCCGAGAGCCATCTGCCAGTTTAGGCCCAAGACACATTCCCTCATAGTTGGCCAATGTTCTTGATAGCAATGTCAATTTTGTTCGCCATGTGGAGAGTAAGTTCTTTTTTGAGTTCTCAACCGTAAACTTGAAGAGTTTGCAGTTGACAAACGCTCCTATCTTTTTTTTAGGCACATAAAACTCGCGCTCAAGCATCAATAAGTTTCCGTCATCTAATGCGCACATGGCCACCGCTCCATGTGCGTATAGCCACGCCTTGTCCGCGTTGGCAATGGGAGAGTCAAGGTGGTAGACATATAGATGTCGTGGACGATAGAGAGAGTCAAACGACTGTATGAATATAGTGTCGCTTTCGTTGCAGGTCCATAGCGTCCGCGTGCTGTCGTTGAACGACAACGCTTCCAAACCGAGATTGGCTGGCAGATGTCGGTACACTTCCGGTAGTTGCGCTTCTTTCGACGTTCGGTTTCCATCCAGTTTGTATTCCAATATTCTGTTGTCGCGCTCGCCTGATATCAAAATGGTGTTAGATAGAGCGTTAAATGCAATGCCCTCGTTGTCGCGATTCTCAAAGCCAGAAGACCTGAAACCTAAGTTTTTAGCCGACAGAAGCTCGCCCGACACAGAGTCCACGTCTATTTCAAAAACAAAAAATCCATCCTCCTTGCTTTTGTCACTCACCACGGCATAGTGATTGTTTCCCAGCCATGCTATGCCGCTGTAATTGCCCGCTGGAATGGATTGTGGAAACGCGAATTGCTTATTTTCGGTAATCTTGCATTGCGCCAATCCTCGTATGGCTATTCCCGCAATCAATAAATACAGTATAAATCTCTTCATATGTTTATAGATATAAAACGAATCTATATCTTTAATTATTGCCCCAAAAAGCTGAGTATTTGTTTGGTTGTACAAAACTATTGTTGTAAATTTGCATCATAGCAAGGAGATAAAATCGGGGGGTTGTATCGATTCGATCGGGATACTCATCAAATTACATTGAAAACCGAGACAACTTCTCTTGTCAATGGCGGGCCACATAAAGCGCGTCGCGCCTAAGCCGCAAGGCCAGTGGATTACAAAGACGGGGAGCTCTCATCACTTTTATAGTAGGAGTTTTCATCACATCATCGTTACGATCCCCTTTAAAATAATGGAGAATTGAGTTTGGGGAGATTTCCTTTGGCTCGGTTCTCTTTTTTTGTTTAATGACTATCCTGCGTGGGCAAATTGCCTGCAAGGTATAACACATCGTAAACCAACAGATATGTTTAGTGGCATCGTAGAAGAGATGGCTACCGTTGTGGCCATCAACAAGTATCAAGGAAACATTGATTTCACCTTGAGGTGTTCTTTCACATCCGAGTTAAAAATAGACCAGAGTGTCGCTCACAATGGCGTTTGTCTCACGGTGGTAAGTATAGAAGGCGACACTTATACCACCACGGCTATGAAAGAGACGCTCGACCGCTCTAATTTGACACTCCTCAAGGTGGGTGACAAAGTGAACGTGGAGCGATCGATGATGATTAATGGCCGATTGGACGGGCATATTGTACAAGGGCATGTAGACCAAACTGCAAAGTGTGTGGCTTTGGATGACGCTGATGGCTCAACCTATTTCACGTTTGAGTATTTGGCTGATCAATCTATGGCGCGCCGTGGTTATTTCACCGTGGACAAGGGGTCTGTCACCGTCAACGGTGTGTCGCTCACCGTGTGCCAGCCAACAGCCAATAGCTTTAAGGTAGCCATCATTCCTTACACGCGCCAAAACACCAATTTTTGTAATATCAAAGTGGGTAGCATTGTCAACTTGGAGTTTGATATCTTGGGCAAATATATAGCTCGGCTAAACGACTTTTCTTGACGTCGCACGTTTCAAAACAGGGTTGGAGAAATGTTGCCGCCGCAAGTTTTTTCACTAATCAATGTTAAAATTCGAGTCTGTTCCCAACTTTATCCCTTCTGTTAGCGTCTAAACACCAAATCAGTAATTAATGCGTACTTTATGAAAAAGTCATTCCTCGTTCCAGTCTTTTTGTCGTGTTTTATCACTTTTTCGCATCTTTGCGAGGCTAAGGTGTGGACATTGCAAGCCTGTGTAGACTATGCGTTGAAGAACAATATCACACTTCAGAAAAACAATCTCAAACGCCTTGCGGCATTAGAAGACGTCAAACTGAGCCAAGCCGCCTTGCTGCCGTCGCTCTCGGCCTCCACCTCGCAGAATGCCACCTACAACCCTTGGCCTGAGACGGGCAGCTACATGCTCGCGGGTTCCAAGGTGCAATCCAATGTTGACAAGGTATACTACAATGGCTCATATATTGTGAGTGGTAATTGGACGGTATGGAATGGAGGGCGCAATCGAGATCAAATCCAATCCAATCGTCTTGTCGCGGACCAAGCAGCGCTTGATAGTGCCACCACATCCAACAGCATACAAGAGCAGATAGCTTCTCTCTATGTGCAGATACTCTACTCGAAAGATGCTATGGAGGTGAGCCGCAGTACATTGGAAACTTCAAGGATGAACGAGAGCCGTGGACGTGAGTTTGTCAAGGTGGGTAGCATGAGCAAGGCCGACTTAGCGCAGTTGGTGGCGCAGCGAGCTGCCGACGAATATGCCTTGGTGCAAGCTGAGAGTGGTGTGCGCGAGTACAAACGGCAATTGAAACGATTGCTCCAAATCACTAACCAAGAAGATTTTGACGTGGTGGCTCCCATGACTACCGACGAGATGGCATTGCGTCCCATTCCCGACGTGCCGTCTGTCTATGATCGTGCGCTGCTCTCGCGTCCCGAAATACAAAGCGCGCTGCTCGCGATCAAGAACAGCGCATTGCAGATACGCATGGCCAAAGCACAGCGATTGCCCACTGTTGTGGCCAATGCGGGTTTGGGCACCAACACCACTTCCATGAGCAAGAACGCTTGGGGGACGCAGGTAAAAACCAATTTCGGTGTCAATGGAGGCTTCAGCGTGAACGTCCCTATATTCGATAACCGACGCATCAAAACCGATATCAGCAAGGCAATATTATCCAATCAGAGCTACCAATTGGATTTGAAAGATCAGCAGACCAATCTTTATTCCGTTATCGAAAACTATTGGGTTCAGGCCGTGAACAACCAAGCCCAGTTCAAAAGTGCGCGCGTACGCACGCAGAGCGCACAGGAAAGCTATGATCTTTTGAGCGAGCAGTTCAGGTTAAAACTTAAAAACACCATAGAGCTAATGAACGGCAAAGACGCCCTTCTCAAAGCTCAACAGGCCGAGTTGCAAGCCAAATACCTTGCCATTCTGAACATTTATATGCTCGAGTTTTACCAAAGTGGAAAGATTGTTTAGATCATCTTGCGGAGCTGTCCTTCTGCGTTGGTATGCCTTATAAGGATGGCGAGAGATTATTGTCAGTTGAACAGGGCACCTCTTTTTTTTCAAAGCGGCAGGCAGACTGATTAAATTGGCATGAATATAGTGGCGATTAGTTTGTGTCGCCTTTTTGAAACAACAGCACTGATAGGCTTTAAAAATGAGAAAACCGAGTTGTAACAATGTTAACAACTCGGTTTTTCTAATAGGTGTAGGGACAATCGGGCTCGAACCGATGACCTCTGCAATGTGACTGCAGCGCTCTAAACCAACTGGGCTATGCCCCTATTCTTCAATGCCCATCTGTTGTAAGGGTAGCACAAAATTAGACATTTTTCAGGATATGGCAAAATTTTAATCCATTTTTTTATCGCCTCAGGCATGTTTTGTTTGTTGAGAGGCACGCGATCAAGGTTCCGTTGATGGGCGTGGTCGCTTCTTGCGGAGAGTCAAGATATTCAGAAAGCCTATGACGCGGGTAGAAACCATGCCTTGACAAGCAGGTTTGTGTCGTCTGTGATATTGTTGGATATGTTGATAAAAAGTCATCAAAAAATGACAACCAAAACTTGTTGTCCTGCAAAAAAAAATTGGCAAGAAATTGTAGCCATGTTCACTTTGCAATACATTTTCGCGTTCCAGCCGTCGCGATTAGTATCTATTGACGTTGCGTCAAGGCCTTAAAGGGCGGGTGATGGCATGTTAATCGAGCTGCGTTTAATGCCTATTCTCATGGTGAATAAGCACTAATGGCAATTCGTTATCATAAATTTTTAAAAGAGAATTGATGAAAATCTTTGCAACGCAGTGAGTTTCAGATTGTTATTTAAACGTCTCATGCTTCGCGTATTTGCGAGCGGCGCTATGTCTGTCTGTAAATAATCGATTTCTATACAACGTTTTGTCAGCTATTTTCATGAACAATATTTTTTCATGGACGTGCCATGTAGGGTATGCCGCATGTGAAATTTTTAAATAAAAACTCATTATCGGCTTTGTTGATATTATAAGTGTTCTTGTCGCATGCTTTAACTTATCACGCTTCACAGCCAAGTCGCACACACTCGCAATAATCAGGGGGGCGATGGCCAAGTGTGACGAATAATGTATAAACATGCTTCATTTCTTAGTTTCGAGTCTTTACCATACGTCTGCAACGGTCATTCTTTGTGTGCAACCTAAATGGTCTACCTCTCTTGATAGATATTGTTTGGCATTTTATGTTGTAATGGAAAGATTTGCTGGATAATAACAAAAACTTAGAGCCGTAGAGTCAACCAGCAAGTGCAAAATTACAAAACGTGTTTGAAGAACTCGCACTTAGGTGTAGAAAAGTTTAATTTTTCTCTCGGTCTTTCGTTCA
>QWCJ01000170.1_pt1 | contig 26316 bp, 22 predicted proteins | sample 1972501 | NCBI WGS metagenome assembly QWCJ01 (sample SAMN09866711, study PRJNA288562) | Human vaginal metagenome isolate term2_vaginal, whole genome shotgun... | isolation source: vagina | host: Homo sapiens | place: USA: California
GACCGGGGACGGGATTTCGGTGTCGACCTTGTCGGTGGAGACCTCGAGGAGTGGTTCGTCGACCTCGACGGTGTCGCCGACGGACTTCAGCCACTGGGTAATCGTGCCTTCGGTGACGGACTCACCAAGCTCCGGCATCTCCACGTCGGTGGCGTCACCAGAAGCGGCCGGGGCCTCAGACTCAGCGTCCTCAGCAGGCTTGTCCGGGGTCTCAGCAGCCTTCTCGGAGGAATCCTCGGACTCCTCAGCAGCCGGTGCGGACTCGCCCTCATCACCGATGATGGCGATGACCTCGCCCACGTCTACGGTGTCATCTTCCTCAGCCTTGATTTCGAGGATGGTGCCGGCGACCGGGGAGGGGATTTCGGTGTCGACCTTGTCGGTGGAGACCTCGAGCAATGGCTCGTCGACCTCGACGGTGTCACCGACGGACTTCAGCCACTGGGTAATCGTGCCTTCGGTTACAGATTCGCCCAGTTCGGGCATCACAACAGAGTGTGCCATAAGTGTTAAGACTCCTCGAAAGTTGGAATTAGTGAAACGCTAGTGATTGATTCTACAGCGTGTTTATAAAAGCTGCGCATGGGTGGGGTGAATTGGGGCATCCTCCGCACGAAGAAGCTGAAGGTGGCCTCCGGTAGGCTAAAGAGCCATGTTCAACCCCTTCCGCCGCAATAGCTCTAAGTCCCAACTGCGCCCGCCCCGCGCACCGGGGGAGACCATTCGCGCAGAAGACGCTCAGGAGCTCCAAGCTTGGGCGCAGGGACGCGCTTATATTGAGGCATTTGTGGAGCCGGAGACCGTGGTCAACGAGATGTCGGTCGTCGTGGTTGATGAAAGCGGCGCCTTCATCCGCCGCCGCATTGGTGGGCCCAAAGGGATTGACGCGGTGGCCAAGCTTCTGCGCTGCGATGTTTATGACGTCGAAGAGACTGGCTATCCCCAGCGCATGCGCGAGCGCATCGAGCGAGAGCGTATTCTGCGCAAGCGGGAGGAGCAGCGCGAGCGCCGCGAACGCTTTGAGCAGCGCCAGCAGCAGAACCAACAGGGCGATAGCTAAACAGCCACAACGCCTGTTGCCTATTCGCTAACGATGGTGGCGCCTGCCTTGGCCAGTTCCTCCAGGGCGGCAGCGCCGCGGGTCTCGTCGACGGGCGCGCAGTAGTCCGCCAGAACCCGCACGGTGAAGCCTTCCTTAAGGGCGTCGGCAGCCGTCGCGCGCACGCAGTGGTCGGTGGCAATGCCAACGATGTCCACGGCGGTGACATTGTGCTCGCGCAGCCACTCTGCCAGGGGAACACCGTCGGCCGCGCCCTCGAAGCCCGAGTAGGCGGCGGTGTACTCACCCTTCTTGAAGTAGGCCTGGGCGGGTGCGATGGCCTCGTGCATGGCGGCGCCGAAAGAATCAGCTACGCAGTGCGTGGGCCAGGTATCGACGAAGTCGGGATTCTCAGAGAAGTGGGTGCCTGGATCGATATGCCAATCCTGTGTGGCTACGACAGTTTCATAAGAGGCTTGGAGAGCGCCAATGCGCTCAGCAACTTCGTTGCCGCGTTCGGTGCCGAGGGCTCCGCCGGGGCAAAAATCATGTTGGACATCGACAATGATGAGTGCAGGTGTCATACGGGGCAATTCTATACTCTGGGAAGCAATGAAGACACCGATTCCTTTTTATCTACAGAAAATCCTCGATGGCGTTCACGATCACGATTCCGGAGAAGTCGCGGACTATATCCCAGAACTGGCCAGCGCAAACCCAGACCAGTTGGGCGTTGCTCTGTGCTCTGTGACAGGCCACCTGTATAGCGCCGGTGACGCAGAAAACCGCTTCACCATCCAATCCATCTCCAAACCCTTCGTCTACGCCCTCGCTTTGAGTGAGCTGGGCTTAGACGCGGTGCGTGACGTCGTCGGCCTCGAGCCTTCTGGGCAGGCCTTCAACGAGCTTTCCCTCGCCAAAGATCACCGCCCGGTAAACCCGATGATTAACGCCGGCGCCATTGTGGTCAACCAGCTCATCAACGGAGTGGACTCCAGCGTGGAGGACCGCGTGGAAAAGATTCGTTCTTTCGTTTCAAAATTGGCGGGGCGCGAGGTGGATGTCGACAAGCGCCTGTGTGACTCCGAACTTGAGCATGCCGAGCGTAACCTCTCCCTCGCACACATGCTGCGCTCCTATGGCATCATTCAGGACGATGCCCACGACGCAGTACTGTCCTATACCTCGCAGTGCGCGCTGTCGGTCGATGTGCGCGACCTTGCCGTCATGACCGCGACCTTGGCCAATGGTGGGCGCCAGCCGGTAACAGGAGAGAAGATTCTAGACGCCGATGTCTGCCGCATGACCCTGGCGGTGATGAGCTCTTGCGGCATGTACGACGGCGCTGGGCGCTGGATGGCGGAGGTGGGAATCCCCGCGAAGTCCGGCGTATCCGGCGGGCTCATTGGTACGCTGCCGGGGCAGAGCGGCGTGGCGACGTTCTCGCCGCGCCTTGATGAACAGGGCAATAGCGTGCGCGGCACCGCAATCTTCCGCGAGCTCTCCTCGGACATGGGCCTGCACCTGATGTCCACAGAGAACCGCTTCGGTGTGCACCCAGTACGCAGCGTTGATGAAGATGATGAGACGGCGATCATTCGACTGCAGGGTCATATCAACTTCACCGCCACGGAAGCCATCCTCCACGAGCTGGAGGAGCGCCAGTTCTCCGGCAAGCGCTTGGCCTTGGACTTCTCCCAGGTCTCTGGGCTGCACAAGGTGGGCCGGCGCATGCTCAAGGAAGGCCTGCGCCGCCTGCGTGAGGAAGGCAACGAGGTCGCGCTTGTCGACGATGACGGGCTCGTCACCGACCGCGCCATGTCAGATGGCACCGTCCTCCCGTTGGCGGACAAGGAGGACTACGTCATCGCCGGCGAAGAAGTGTGAGCGGCCTCAAGCCGCTCACACGAAGGGCCGAATTGACGACGCTCTGATCTAGGCTTCTGCGATCTCGCGTAGCGCTGCCACCACGGTGCGCACCGGCACACCGGTAGCGCGCTTCGGGGTGTAGCCGCGCGGGGCGGAACCATTCCAGGACGGGCCGGCGATATCGATGTGGGCCCACTCGATGCCCTCGCCCACGAATTGCTTGAGGTAGGTGCCGGCGAATTCCATGCCGCCCTCGCGCTTAGCGTTGATGTTGCGGATGTCTGCGGCCTGGGACTTGATCTCCTCGTCGTGCTCTTCCAGCAGCGGCATGGCCCAGGCGCTCTCGCCCACCTCGCGGCCGATTTCGGCCAGGCGATCGCGGAAAACCTCGGAGCCCATGATGCCGGAGGTGCGCGAACCCAGCGCCACGATCTGTGCGCCAGTCAGCGTCGCGGTCTCGATGAGGTAATCCGGCTTATCCTCGCTGGCGCGGGCGATGGCGTCCGACAGCACGAGGCGGCCCTCAGCGTCGGTGTTGAGGACCTCGGAGGTCAGGCCGCCGTAGTGGGTAATGACATCGCCCGGGCGGGTGGCACCAGAGCCCGGCATGTTCTCCGCCAACGGCAGGGTAGCGGTGATCTGAACCGGCAGCTTCAGCTTGGCCGCAGCAATGATGGTGGCCGCCATGGCAGCGGAGCCGCCCATATCCGAAATCATGTCCCACATGCCATTGCCCGGCTTCAAGGAAATACCGCCGGTATCGAAGGTGATGCCCTTACCCACGAGGGCCACGTGCTTCTTGGCCTTCTTGGGCTTCCAGCTCAGGCGCACTAAGCGCGGTGGGCGGGCCGAGCCCTTGCCCACGGCCAAGATTCCGCCGAAGCCCTGCTTCTCCAGCTGCTTTTCATCGAGAACCTCGACGTCAAGACCGGCCTCCTTGGCCTGGCCGGAAAGGAAGTCGGCGTAGGACTCCGGGTAAAGCTCGTTGGCGGGGGCATTCACTAGGTCGCGGGCGAGCAAGACGGACTCGGCCACGGTGCGGGCGGCCTCGAATTCCTCGGAGACAGACTTATCGGCCACGACCACGAAGGTGGCGGGCTGTTCCGTGTCCTTGAGATCGGTGGAGCGGATTCCGCGGTAGGCGTAGCCGCCGAGGATGAGTCCCTCAACGGCGGCCGTAACGCCGAAGTCCGCCAACGTGGTCACGATGGTGCCGACGCCCGCAGTGGCGCGAGCGGCGTTGCCGGCGGCGCGGCGCAGAGCTTCATCGTCGAGCACCTCAACGTCACCCAAACCCAGCGCGATGACCTGGGCGGCACCTGCCTTCTGTGGGGCAGGAACCTTCACGAGCTCCCCGGCCTTACCCGTCGCGCCCACGGCGGCGAGAGCCTCATACGTTGAGCGCAGCGCGGAGGAACCGAGCAGAGAGGTACCCGGCACCTCGAGCCCCTCCTCGCCAGCAAAGGTAGCGATGAGCAGGGCGTCTGCCTGCTTGGGGGCCTTCTTGGCCAACTCAACGGTGGGGAATAAGCCGCGTGCGGGCAGTTCGAACGTGGAAGAAGCCACGATGTCCTCCTTGAGAAAATGACAATGGGATACTCCTCACACCCTACCCGTGTCCATGACGTGGAACGCGGAGGGGCAATGTGCACGAAGACTGACTATGTCACTCGGTATTTCGCTTGGGCATTTCTGCACTTCTATAGGTGTCTGGGGAGTACGCTGTGAGGCATGTTGAATTACACCGTGACGCGAACTGAAAACCCCACCTCCCCGGAGCGCCTGCAGGAGATTCTGGCGAACCCGGGCTTTGGTAAGTACTTCACCGACCACATGGTGACGATTGACTGGACTGAGGACAAGGGTTGGCACGACGCGCAGATACGCCCTTACGCGCCGTTTAGCATGGACCCGGCCTCCACCGTCTTCCACTATGGCCAGGCCATCTTCGAGGGCATCAAGGCTTACCGCCAGCCTGACGGCAGCATCGCCACCTTCCGCCCAGAGCAGAACGCGCAGCGTCTGCAAGCCTCTGCTGAGCGCATGGCAATGCCGCAGCTGCCAGAGGAGGAGTTCATTGAATCCCTGCGCCAGCTTGTCGACGTCGACCAGGCCTGGGTCCCCGAGGCTGGCGGCGAGGCAGCCCTGTACTTCCGCCCCTTCATGATCGCTACTGATGTCTCCCTGGGCGTGCACCCGGCGCATTCTTACCGCTATGTCGTCATCGCCTCCCCGGCGGGCACGTATTTCTCCGGTGGTATCAAGCCGGTGTCCGTCTGGCTGTCCACCGACTATGTACGCGCCGCTCCCGGCGGCACCGGTGCAGCGAAATTCGCCGGCAACTACGCGGCTTCGCTGCTCGCGCAGGCGCAGGCAGCGGAGAAGGGCTGCGACCAGGTGGTGTGGCTGGACGCTATCGAGCGCACCTATATCGAGGAAATGGGTGGCATGAACCTCGCCTTCGTCTACGGCGAAGAGGGAAACCAGACCCTGGTCACCCCAGAGCTGTCGGGCTCGCTGCTGCCGGGTATTACCCGTAAGTCTCTGCTGCAGGTGGCCGAAGACATGGGGCTGAAGGTGGAAGAACGCCGCATCACCTACAAGGAGTGGGAGCAGGACGTTGCCTCCGGCGCCATGGTGGAGGCCTTTGCCTGCGGAACCGCAGCCGTTATTACCCCGGTGGGCCACGTTATGGGCACCGATACCGACTTCCACATCAACAACGATGAGGCGGGTGCTACGACGATGGCGCTGCGCGAGCGCCTCACCGGCATCCAGCGCGGGTCCGTGGAGGATACCCACGGCTGGCTGCACACGCTGGTTGAAGCGAAATAAGTGGGCTGCCTAGGCGAGCTCGGCGGCCAGCTGCACCAGCGGCAAGGCCGCGAGCGCGCCGAGGGGGAAACCTTCACTCAGGTTTAAATCAAGCAGTGGGTTAAGCCCCAGCTCCTTGAGAGCGAGGGCGTGCGCCGGTTCGGGGGTGGTGGTTCCCGCGCGAAGCCAGCCCTTCACACCGGGCGCAGTGCGCTCGGCTAGGACGGCGGCGGTGGCTGCCAGGGGGCCGTCGATAAGCATCGGCGTTCGCCGCGCCGTGGCCTGCGCGATGAAGCTCACCAACGCCGCGAGAGCCGGGGAACCGATGGTCTGCACGACCTCCCAGCCCTCTAGGTTGCGGGCGCGGAACATGGAGTCGCGCACAACGCTCACGCGGGCCTTCCACATCGCATCCGTGATACCGCTGGCGAGAGTATTCGTTCCCACGATCGCTACCGGTTCGGTGTGGGTAATCCGGCCCATAACACTGGTGGCAACGGTCTCCGTGTCGATTCCACAAGCGGACGCGATGAGCAGGTCGGCGCCGGAATCGATCTCCCGATCTGCCGTGGTCATGCCTAGGCTGAGGAAGGACTCGCACTCCGCAGGGGACATGGCGGTAGTGCTGTCGTACGGTTCAGAGTTTTCGGAGTCGCCGCTGGTGCACTCGACGAAGTCGATGCCCGACCCTGCCCGCTGCGCAGCGCTGAGGAGATTATCGCGCCACTGTTCTTCATCAGTGGGGGAATGTTGCGTGATACCCACGCCGTCGACAGTGCGTTCAGCGGTGGGCCGGGCGTCTTCAAAGACGATGGCCCGGGGCCGCTCAAGAGGTGTGGCCTGCGGAGACTCCTGCGCTGCCGCCAGCCATGCAGCAATCTCTGCCATGCGGTTTGGCTGTGCTGCGGTTGAAGGGCGCAGCTGGGGAACCGCGGTGAATTCAGGCATGTGTCCTCCGGCTTAGACGGTAGCTCCGCGCTCCACCTGCGGACGCGGCGTGCGCCACTTGCGCGGTTGGGAGGCGCGGGAGTACGCGTAGAACCCTAGACCAAAACCGGCCTCGGTGGTGCCGGGGAACTTCAGGCGCACTGCGTTGTTGCATTTGCGCGCGAGCCAGAAACCCTCGACAGCGAAAACCAGGATGACCGCCATGGCGCCAATCGAGATGATTTGCGACAGGCGCGGGTCCCGGGTGCTGACGAACATGAGCACCAGCAGCACGATGGCAAAGGGCATGACCCACTCGTTAATGAAGCGGTGGGAATCTACCCAATCGCGCACGTAGCGGCGGACCTCGCCCTTATCGCGGGCGAGGAGGTAGCGCTCGTCACCAGCGGCCATGCGCTCCTGTGCCACCTTGTTGCGCTCGCGGGACTCTTGGCGCTCCTTGCGCTTATATTCCTTCCACTCTGCCTTAGACATGGAAGCCTTGAGTTCCTTGCGGTGCTGGTAGCGCTGCGCGTCCGACATTCCCCGGGGATCACGCTTGACGCCGCGGGCGATTTCCTGCGCATCACGCTTGGGCGTGGGGCGGCCCTTCGGCGGCGTGTAGCCCTTTCGGTGCGGTTTCTCGGCGGCGGGTTGCTCTTCCGGCGCCGGGGTGTGCTCGGCGGGGGAAGAAGTCTTGTCATCTTTTTGCCACGGAAGTTTCACGCTGTTTAGCGTACAAGGTCGCGCGGACATAACGGGAATAGGCCCGCGGGAGATAGCGTTGTGGTGAGGGAACAGGGCACCAGTGAACCACTAGTGAACTGTGAGGCATCCTTTCTTCCTCTTGTATGAGGGGGTAGGGTGGGCTCCAGAAAAAATTCCGTAAACATAAGAGGAGAAATCATGACCGCTCCCGCGTCTGCAACCGGAGTTATCCTGACCGAGGCCGCTGCGGCCAAGGCAAAGTCCCTGCTTGATCAGGAAGGCCGCGATGATCTGTCACTGCGCATTGCTGTCCAGCCGGGCGGCTGCGCGGGCTTGCGCTACCAGCTCTACTTCGATGACCGCACCTTGGATGGTGACAAGGTGGACTCCATTGGCGGTGTCAACCTCGTCGTAGACAAGATGTCCATCCCGTACCTCACTGGCGCCAAGATCGACTTCTCCGACACCATTGAGGCCCAAGGCTTTACCATCGATAATCCCAACGCTGGCGGTTCCTGCGCTTGCGGTGACTCCTTCAATTAAAGTCACATAGACGATATGCCGAAGCCCTCGCCTTATGGCGAGGGCTTCATTTTTGATTCTCTATTTTTATTAGAGCTTCACGGGGTAATCGCGCTGCTCAATCTTCGGGTCGATGCGCTCTTCCACGAAGATGCCATGCCAAATCATGAAGGACAGCGCCGTCCACAGGCGGCGGGAGTGATCGGTGATTCCGTCACGGTGCTCCTTGAGCATCTCCAGAACTTCCTTCTTGTTGAAGATGTCCTCGGTCTGGGACTCCGTGATCTGATCCTGGGCCCATCCATAAAGCTCATCGCCGGCCAACCAGTGGCGCATAGGAACCGGGAAGCCCAGCTTCTTGCGGTGCAGTACGTGCGGCGGGACGATCTGTTCCATGGCTTTGCGCAGCGCGTACTTGGTGGTGCCGTGCGAAATCTTGAGGTCGTAGGGGATAGTTTCCGCGACCTTGAATACTTCTTTGTCCAGGAAAGGAACGCGCAGCTCGAGGGAGTTGGCCATGTTCATCTTGTCGGCCTTGACCAAAATATCGCCGCGCATCCACGTAAACAGGTCGAGGTGCTGCATGCGGGCTACCGGGTCAAAGTCTTGGGACTGCGCATAAATCGGAGCGGTAACCTCGCGGTGGTCCCACTCCGGCTTGGCCCACGGGAGCACCCGCTGGAGTTGCTCGAAGTTGAAGGAGCGGGCGTTGCCGTAGTAACGCTCTTCCATGGTCATGGAACCGCGGTTGAGCAGGGACTTGCCCTTCATTCCCTCGGGGAGGACCTGTGAGAGCTTGCCTAAGCCGCGGCGCAACGGGGAGGGGATCTTCTCGAACGGAGCTAGCGAGAGCGGCTCCTTATAGATGGTGTAGCCGCCAAAAAGCTCGTCGGCACCTTCACCAGACAGCACCACCTTGACGTGCTTACGGGCTTCCTGGGCCACGAAGTACAAGGGGACAAGAGAGGGATCTGCCACGGGGTTGTCCAGGTACCACATGATCTTCGGAACAGCCTCAGCGTATTCCTCGGGGGAGACAATCTTAACGATGTGCTCTACACCAATGGCGGCGGCAGACTCGGCCGCGACGTCGACCTCGGAGTAGCCTTCGCGCTCGAATCCGGTGGTGAAGGTGAGGAGGTCCGGGTTGTGGCGCTTGGCCAAGGCTGCGATGGCGGTGGAGTCAATGCCGCCGGAGAGGAAGGAACCGACGGTCACATCGGCACGCATGTGCTTCTCGACGCTATCCTCCAAAGCCCGCGCAATCCTATCGAAGAGCTTCTGCTCCTCGCCCTGCTTCACAGGTTGAATGGGGAAGCGGGGCTTGAAGTAGCGATCCGATACAACTTTTTCGCCAGGGCGAAGCGTTACGGTGCAGCCAGACTCGACGCGGCGAATAGTGGCGTGGAGGGACTCCGGCTCAGGCACGTACTGCAAGTCCACATAGTGCTCGATGGCGCGCTTATCAAGGCTGAGATCTAGACCCAGTGAATCGGCCATCGACAGGATGCACTTCATTTCAGAGGCGAAAACGGTGCCGGCGTCGGTGGTGGCGTAGTAGAGGGGCTTGATGCCAAACTGGTCGCGCGCGGCGAACATGGTCCGAGTTTCGGTATCCCAGATGACGAAACCGAACATGCCGCGCAGGTGCTCGACAACGTCCTTGCCCCAATGGTGGTAGCCGACGAGGATGGGTTCGCCATCGCCCTCTGTATTGAAGGTATAGCCGGCGGCACTAAGCTCTTCGCGCAGCTCCACGTAGTTATAAATTTCGCCATTGAAGGTGAGGGCATAGCGCTCGGGGTTGTCTTCAGGGCCCCAGCGAAGTGGCTGGTTTGAGTGTTCTAGATCGATAATGGATAGACGGTTAAAGCCGAAGGCTGCATCCTCGTCATGCCAGGTGCCAGCAGCGTCGGGGCCGCGGTGGCGCATGCACTGGAGGGATTGCTCGAGGGCCTCCAGGTGCTGGGCGGCATTGCGATCGGCGCTCAGTAGCGCGCAGAGTCCGCACATATACTTGCTTCTCCTTATATATCAAGCTTCATCTTTGACACACTTTACGGCCGGATCTGGAGGATCTGCGAACCCCGCGCCGCGCTCCCCGTTAGGGTGCGAACTTTCGGATGATGTACAGCTATGTGCTCTGTGAATTGGGTCATAGCGGGTAGGGGGAGGGTGGGGTAGTCGGTGTGACCTTGTGCAGGTGGGCCGGTAACATCCCGTACGTTCACTATTTATAGAGCGGAGCCAGCGTCTAATCAGTCCAGTGAAAAGGTCTGAAATTCAGGCAGGATCCTCTATCCTGATTGGGTAGGAATGCTCTGTGAGTATTCGAGAAGTTTGTGTGCACAGAAAGGCAGAACACACGTGGGACAGCGTAAGCAACGCAACCTCGGCCGTAAGGCGGGCCTAGCGGGCGTCATCGCTCTGGGCGGTCTAGCTCTGGCAGGTTGTGACGTCGCAGCACCGACGGCCGTTGAGAACCTCCTTGGTATGGGTTGGCCGAAGGGCGTGACCCCTGAGGCGACCTCGATGTACAACTTCTGGATCTGGGTCTGGGTTGCTGCATGGATCATCGGTTTCATTATGTGGGGTCTGTTCCTCACCGCTATCTTCCGCTGGAATGCGAAGAAGGCTGAGAAGGCTGGTAAGGGCGAGTTCCCCAAGCAGCTGCAGTACAACGTGCCGCTGGAGATGGCTCTGACCATCATTCCGATTCTCATCATTATGGGCCTGTTCTTCTTCACGGTTCAGGCACAGCAGAAGGTGACGGCATTGGATAAGAACCCTGAGGTTACCGTCGATGTCACGGCTTTCCAGTGGAACTGGAAGTTCGGTTACGCCGAGAACAAGGTTGATGGCGAGAACTACGATGGTGCCGATGCTGAGCGCCAGAAGCTCGCTGAGGAATCTTCCATGGATCCGGAGGGTACTGAGAACCCGAACCCGATCCACGGTAAGTCCATGGGCGATATCTCTTACCTCAACTTCAACAAGATTGAGACCGTTGGTACCACCGAAGAGGTTCCGGTGCTGGTTCTGCCGGTAGACACCCCGATTGAGTTCCGCCTCGCCTCCGGCGATGTTTCCCACTCCTTCTGGGTTCCGGAGTTCCTGTTTAAGCGCGATGCTTACGCACACCCGGAGAACAACTCTCAGGAGCGTCGCTTCCAGGTAGAGAAGATTGAGGAAAAGGGCGCCTTCGTTGGTCGCTGTGCTGAGATGTGCGGTACCTACCACGCCATGATGAACTTTGAGATTCGCGTCGTTGACCGCGCAGACTTCAACGAGTACCTCAAGTTCCGTGAGGAGAACCCGCAGGCAACCAACGCCGAGGCTCTCGAGCACATCGGTGAAGAGCCCTACGCAGTTACCACCGCTCCGTTCAACTCTCTGCGCGACACCCGCGATGCCGACAACTTTGTCGACACCGCTGAGGCGGCATAAGAAAAGGAACTGATAGAAAATGCGTGCAACATCTAAGGTCTTTTATTCCATCGCGACCTACCTCTTCGTGTCGCTCATCGTCTACATCATTGGCGTTAACTACGTCAAGGATGATGGCTACATGTACGGCACCGAGTGGGTCGGCATCGTGGGCATGGTCCTCGCTATGCTGCTCTGCCTCATGCTGGGTGGCTACCTGCACTTCACCGATAACCGTTCCGACATCGCGCCGGAAGATTGGGAAGAAGCGGAGACTGAAGACGCAGCTGGTATTCTCGGCTTCTTCTCTCCCAGCTCCATCTGGCCGCTGTGCATGACCGGTTCAATCGCAGTTCTTGGTCTAGGCATTATCTTCCTCTACTTCTGGATGATCATCTTGGGCGCAGTCCTGCTCGTCACCTCCGTGACCGGCCTGTCTCTGCAGTATGGCCTTCCGAAGGAAAAGCACTAAGGCTTAACCTTTTCTGCCGCGCTTTCTAGCGTCACGACTTCTCAAGCCTCCGCCACACCTCGTGGCGGAGGTTTTGTCGTTGATAAGACTGCGTCGTACTGCGTTGCGGAAAGTTCCCAACAAGTCGAGAAAATATCGCTATGGGTGGGGCGCTGGGGGAAGCAGGCGGCCGCCGAAAGCGTGTACCTGGAGGTCTGGGCTTAGAATTCCAGCACGTTAACGGCCATTTTTACGGGGGTCAACCGAAAGTTGCAGTCCTGCACTTTCGCCTATGGGGGTGGGTGTGATTTATCTCATTAGGGAAGGACCGCCCCGTGCCGGATTGCGGGCGAACCGTACCTCTTCTTGTCCTGTTGCTGGCTTCACAACATGCGTTGCCAAGTCTCACTACCTGCAGGGATGGGGCGTCGTAAAGCGCGCTAAAAAGTTCCCGACTACTTCCTGGAAGATTTATGGTTCCTGTCCGGGGTGAAAACTGTGAAGGTCTAGGTCGTGGCCTCAAAAAAATCGGGGGGAAATGAGATGACTTATGCGGTCAGAGCAGCCATACTGTTAGGCGTGACGAGCGTAGTTTCTAACCAAGGTATGGCAGCACCACGTGTTGCCGCGCTGAACCGACCCAACATGGTCAGCGTCGGCACCATCGTGTTCCTGTCTCAGGAATTGATGTTCTTTGCTGGACTGTTCGCGATGTGGTTCACCTCGCGTGCGAACGGCCAGGAGGGTGACTGGGCAGAGCACACGGCGCACATCAACGTGCCCATGGGCTTCCTCATTACGAGTGTCCTGGTTCTTTCCTCCGTGACCTCTCAGTTCGGCGTGTTTGCAGCAGAAAGGGGTGACGTTTACAAGCTCCGACTCTGGTACTCGGTAACCATCGCGTTGGGTGTTGTCTTCTTGGGCATCATGGCGTTCGAGTGGACAGAGTTGATCATGGCAGGTCTCACTGTTCAGTCCAGTGTCTTCGGATCGGTCTTCTACATCCTGACCGGTTTCCACGCGGCACACGTGACTGCGGGTCTGATCGCCTTCGGAACTATCTTGGCGCGCATTGCTCGCTCCAAGTTCACGCCTGCACAGGCCACCGCGGCAATGGCAGTGTCTTACTACTGGCACTTCGTTGACGTTGTGTGGATTGGCGTGTTCGTAGTCATCTACCTAGTTCAGTAGGCCGTAGTCGCCGGAGAATAGCCGGCCTACAGTCATTCATCTCCATGTACGAGTTATCTAAAGGAAAATGATGGATAACATCCAGCAGCCCGCCGCAGTGGAAGACACCGCTGCCGCGGCTAAGAAGACCCGCCGTCGCCGCAAGGCGAAGCGCACGCTTGCTGGCGTCTTTGCATTGAGCATCGGGCTCACTGGCGCAGGTGTCTTGGCTTCCGCCCTGACCCCTGACGCACAGGTGGCCACCGCCGCAAAGGATGACCAGGCACTCGTTCAAGAGGGCAAGGACATCTACGAAGTCGCTTGTATCACCTGCCACGGTGCGAACCTGCAGGGTATCCAGGACCGTGGTCCTTCCCTCGTTGGTATTGGCGCCGGCTCCGTGTACTTCCAGGTTCACTCCGGCCGTATGCCGATGATGTCCAACGACGCTCAGGCTGAGCGCAAGACTCCGCGCTACACCGAGCAGCAGACCCTGGCGCTTGCCGCCTACGTCGCTGCCAACGGTGGCGGTGCCGACATCGTCTACGACGAGGATGGCTCCGTTGCGCAGGAGTCCCTGCGTGGCGCTAACTACAACGGCCAGATCCAGGCCGAGGACGTAGCAAAGGGCTCCGAGCTCTTCCGTATGAACTGCGCGTCCTGCCACAACTTCACCGGTAGGGGAGGCGCTCTTTCCTCCGGTAAGTTCGCGCCGCCGCTCGACCCGGCCAACGAGCAGGAGATCTACCAGGCAATGCTGACCGGTCCGCAGAACATGCCTAAGTTCTCTGACCGTCAGCTGACCGCAGATGAGAAGAAGGACATCATCGCCTACCTCAAGTCTGCGAAGGAAACCCCGTCTCCGGCTGGTTGGTCGCTCGGCGGCCTCGGTCCGGTGGCTGAGGGCCTGGCAATGTGGATCATCGGCATCAGCCTTCTGTGCGTTGCCGCTATGTGGATTGGATCTCGCTCATGAGCAACGTAAAGAAGAATTACTCTCGTAAAGAGCTCGATGCTATGAGCAACGACGAGCTCGCAGCGCTCGGTACCGAGCTGGATGATGTCACCGTCGCATTCCGCAAGGAGCGCTTCCCAGTCGAGGGCGATCCCGCTGAGAAGCGCGCTGCTGGCAATGTCACCTTCTGGCTGATCATCTCCGTCCTGATGGGTATCGCTTTCCTCGGCGTGTACCTCTTCTGGCCGTGGGAGTACAAGATGTTGGGTGAGGATGGCCTGTGGTGGCACACCCTGTACACCCCGCTGCTTGGCCTGACCTCTGGTCTGTGCATCCTGGGCCTGGGCTTTGCCATTGTTCAGTACGTCAAGAAGATTCTCCCCGAGGAGATTTCCGTTCAGCGTCGTCACGATGGCCCCTCTGATGAGGTTGACCGTCGCACACTGACCGCGCTGCTGAATGATTCCTGGACCACCTCGACTCTGGGGCGTCGTAAGACCATCAAGGGTCTGCTCGGTGGTGCCGGCGTTCTCTTCGGCCTGACCGTTATCGCTCCGCTCGGCGGCGCTATTAACAACCCGTGGAAGAAGCGCCACGACTTGGACTACGCCGGTGATGGCACCCTGTGGACTTCCGGCTGGACCATGCACGAGAAGGGCGTCAAGCTCTATCTCGCTCGCGACACCGGTACCATCGCAGAGATGCACGAGGGTGAGTCCGGCTCTCACTACACCACGCGCGGCGTCACCCGCCTGGTGCGTGTTCGCCCGGAGGATCTCGCTGCCGGTGGTATGGAGACTGTCTTCCCGCTGGCTGCTGAGGATGTCAATGATGGTGCGGAGTACTCCGAGGACAAGGACGTCTACACCAACCACATGCACTCCATCCATGGCAACCGTAACGCCGTGATGCTCATCCGCCTGCGCAACGATGACGCCAAGAAGGCTATCGAGCGCAAGGGACAGGAAGACTTCCACTACGGCGATTACTACGCCTACTCCAAGATTTGTACCCACATTGGTTGCCCGACCTCGTTGTACGAGGCTCAGACCAACCGCATTCTTTGCCCGTGCCACCAGTCGCAGTTCGATGCTCTGCACTACGGCAAGCCGGTCTTCGGCCCGGCCGCCCGTGCGCTGCCGCAGCTGCCGATTGACGTGGACGAAGAGGGCTACCTCATTGCTAAGGGCAACTTCATCGAGCCCGTCGGACCTGCATTCTGGGAGCGTAAGTCATAATGAGTAACAAACTTGCACAGATGGGTAACAACATGGACGAGCGGTACTCCGCCGCCGGCGTCCTGCGTACCCAGCTCAACAAAGTCTTTCCCACTCACTGGTCCTTCATGCTCGGTGAGATGGCACTGTACAGCTTCATCATCTTGGTGCTGACCGGCATCTACTTGGCGCTGTTCTTCGATCCTTCCATCACGAAGGTCATCTACGACGGCGGCTACACTCCGCTGAACGGCGTCGAGATGTCCCGTGCTTATGCAACGGCTCTGGATATTTCCTTTGAGGTGCGCGGCGGCCTGTTCGTTCGCCAGATGCACCACTGGGCAGCACTCATGTTCATGATGTCCATGATTGCCCACATGCTGCGTATTTTCTTCACCGGTGCGTTCCGCCGCCCGCGTGAGGCCAACTGGATTATCGGTTGCGCTCTGATCCTGCTGGGCATGGTCGAGGGCTTCCTCGGTTACTCCCTCCCGGATGACCTGCTCTCCGGTGTTGGTCTGCGAATCATGTCCGCCATCATCCTGGGTCTGCCGATCATCGGTACCTGGCTGCACTGGGCCATCTTCGGTGGCGACTTCCCGTCCGACCTGATGCTGGACCGCTTCTACATCCTGCACGTGCTGGTTATCCCGGGCATCATCCTGGGTCTCATCGCAGCGCACCTCATCATGGTCTGGTTCCAGAAGCACACCCAGTTCCCTGGACCGGGTCGCGCTGAGAACAACGTTGTCGGTGTCCGCATTATGCCGGTCTTTGCCACGAAGGCCATCGGCATGGGCATGATGGTTGCCGGCGTGCTGGCTCTTATCTCCGGTCTGATGACGATTAACGCCATCTGGAACCTTGGCCCGTACAACCCGTCCCAGGTCTCCGCTGGTTCCCAGCCGGATATCTACATGCTGTGGACTGACGGTGTTGCTCGTGTCATGCCGGCATGGGAGCTCTACATCGGCAACTACACCATTCCGTCTGCATTCTGGGTCGCACTGCTCTGTGGCCTGATGGTTGTCCTGCTCTTCGCCTACCCCTTCATTGAGAAGAAGCTGACGGGCGACGACGCTCACCACAACCTTCTGCAGCGCCCGCGTGACGTTCCGGTTCGCTCCGCTATCGGTGCGGCTGCCATCGTCTTCTTCCTGCTGGTAACGCTGTCTGGTGGTAACGACCACGTGGCACACTTCTTCCAGATCTCGCTGAATGCGATGACCTGGGTTGGCCGTATCGGTCTGATTGTCCTGCCGCCGATTGCATACTTCATGACCTACCGCATCTGCGTTGGTCTGCAGCGCTCCGACCGCGAGGTGCTGGAGCACGGTATTGAGACCGGCGTTATTAAGCAGCTGCCGAACGGTGCCTTCATCGAGGTTCACCAGCCGCTCGGCCCGGTCGATGACCACGGCCACCCGATTCCGCTCGAGTACGCTGGCGCCCAGGTTCCGAAGCAGCTTAACCAGCTTGGTCTGGCTGACTCCGAAACGCAGGGTATCTTCTCCACCGATGACCCGGCCATCGTGTCCCGCGTCAACGAGATTCGCCACGAGAACCACGCTGAGGAGACGGAGATGTTCCGTCAGCTCAACGAGGCTAACCGTCGCGATGACGAGGAGAATGGCCGCATCTAGCGCCTTCACTCACTGAAACACGCTCACAGAGCCCGCACCGCCTTCCGAATAATAGGGAAGGGTGCGGGCTTTCAGCGTTTTATTGTTTGAGGTGTATTAGGTGAAGTCTCGTCAGGCTTTTCCTTACCGCCCCCCGAAAGGCATGTGCGGTCTTCCGCTTGCTTGGCTTCCCTCAAGCTGTGATCTCCACGAAGTAAGTGGGGTAGGGGGCCTTCTATCTGTGCGTGTGTAGCGCGGGTAGAGCGTGACCTATATAGAGCAGTGAGTCTCGTCCATGCGATGGACGGGACGCTTTCTCATTCTTGCCGCTTATGCGGGCCGCTGGCGGGTGCTAGTAGGGCTAGAGGGCCGTTGAGCCCTTTTGCATTCCCTAATCTGTTCTTTCGGCGATACCGTCGCGCGAGATAGAGCGCGGGGCGTCGGACGGAAGAGTTTCAAGGGAAAAGTTCGCGCCAACTACTGAGTCAAGCGGCAAGCCCCGGCGTTCATTATTCTCTTCGGCTTCGCGCGTTCTTAGTAGTTGATTTCGAATGGAACGCTGAGTCCCTTGATTATCGTCGCTGCGTTGAGCGTCCTGCTGACTGGACAGTGTGCTTCCCGTGCTTCTCTCTATATATATGGCTACTGTTGCATCAGCGTTGTTCGCTAGTGATGGGAGGCGGAATGCGTGCGGGCCTGGGAGGGCGGATTTCCTTCTGCGATTAGTGTCGTTTGAAGCTCGGATGAGAGTTGGTGGTGGGTCAAATGGGGCTTTTGTTAAAGCGCATTACGGCGGTGTGACGAAGGTTACACAGCCAGTTTTGTGGAGCTTTTCTGTTGGCGTAGTGTGGCAATGGTCTAGGGGGCGGCGCGTGTTCCTGAGGCTCTGATATCGCTGCTCAGGGCAAGCTTCCGGCGATAGTTATTGTGCATTGGAGTGGAAGAATTGTGAACTATGTCGTTTAGGTTGCCATTTGATAACAGGACGGTAACGGAGTCGGTTTTGCGTTTCTGACTCGACATTGCTTGTGATGGTTTCGTAACCTATTCGAGACATTGAGTTACCGACACGGTGTACACATCACCGGTGCTCAATACGAACTGAAGATTTAAGCGCCGCGTCTGGCCCCTCCTAAAAATTCGGGGGCCGAGTGGAGATGGCTCTACAGGAATGGGTCATCGTCGAACACTAGGCCCGTCCCTTGGGTCAGAGCTTTCATCCGCGTTGCAGAGAAGATAAACGCAAGGTTGTCCTCTTGGCGGAGAAAAGTAGGCGCGCAGGAAGATTTGGAGTTTAAATTCGTGGCTAAGCACCGTCGTCAGGGCAACCTGAACACCCGTCGCATTGCATCCACCGCTGCTATCGCAGCAACCGCAGCGGTTGTCACCCCGGCAGCCGCCAACGCCGCCGAGGTTGTCGTTCCGAACACCGACATCCGCTTCGACGTTGCCGGCCTGGAGAGTGTCCCGAACATTCAGCAGCTGCCGAACGTTGACCGCTACATCCCGGCTTTCAAGGCTAACCAGGGTGGCGGCTACGCCGCTGCTGTTGAGACCCCGGCCGCCGCAGCCCCGGCCCCGGCACCGTCCCAGTCTGTTGGTGAGAAGGTGCTCGCAGCCGCTCGTTCCGCAATCGGTTCCCCGTACGTCTACGGTGCTAATGGTCCGAGCGCCTTCGATTGCTCTGGTCTGACATCCTGGGCCTACCAGCAGGCTGGCGTGTCCATCCCGCGCACCTCCCAGGCGCAGGCTTCCGCCGGTACCCCGGTGTCCCTCGATGCGCTGCAGCCGGGCGACATCATCGTGTACTACTCCGGTGCATCCCACGTCGGCATCTACGCTGGCAATGGCACCATCATTGACGCTCTGAACTCCGGCACCCCGGTGGGCGAGCGCTCCCTGCACTACATGCCGATTCACTCCGCAGTTCGCTTCTAAGCGCGCTGGGTAGTCTTTTCAACCCCTTCCGCTGCTCTTGCCATGTTGATGGTGAGGGTAGGGAAGGGGCTCGGCTATTCTTGTAGCCGTTATGTTTTTGCTCGACTGAGGGTATGATCCAGTCAGCTATTAACCTTCTCTAAGTTTCGGGGGTACCCATGTCGCGTCGTGGCCTTGCGTGTGCGGTCGCTGCACTTGCCTTGAGCACCGTTCCAGTAGCCGTCCTTTCACCATCGGCTATGTCCCAGGAGGTTTCTCCGGAGCAGCAAGAAAGCACCCCGCAAGCGCAGGAGCCTGAAGATCTCCCTGGCCTCATTGAGCGTATGGCGGACGTCGCCCAGCGCGTGTCTGCCAAGGGTGAAGAGGTCAAGGGGCTTGAGGATGAGCTCGCCGAGTCGGAGAAGGCCATTGAAGAGTTGGACCGCAAGGCCGAGGAAGCGCACCGCAGTTCCGAGGACGCCTCCGCGGCGGTAGCTGCGCAACAGGAACGCATCGATGCGCTCGCGCAAAAGCGTTATCGCAGGAATGCTGCATCGACCTCAGTTTCGGCTGCTCTTAACGCCAATGACGTCGCCAGCGCGGTCGAGCGCATGGGCTACCTGGGCGCGTTGTCCAAGGCTGCGAAACGTGAAGAAGTTGCGATGGTAGCTGCCTCTGCCGCCGCAGATGATGCGCACCAGGAAGCTGTCGATGCTGCCGCGGAAGCCCGCCGCAAGCGTGATGAATTGCAGGAACAGCGGGATACTGTTCTCAAGGAAAAGGCCGAGCTGGAGGAACAACAGAAGGAACTAGAAGCCACCGTTGATGGCCTCAGCCCCGAAGCGCGGGAGGCGTGGATCCAGCACTTCGGCGGGTCTTCCGGTCTTGACCTAGCCGCGTTGGCTGATGGCTCTGGCTCCGCCGCCGTCGAGGCCGCTCTTACCCGCATCGGCGCTCCCTATGGGTGGGGTGCTACCGGTCCCGATGCCTTTGACTGTTCGGGTCTCATGGTGTGGAGCTACCAACAGATGGGCAAGAGCATTCCACGTACCTCCCAGGCGCAGCTTGCCGGTGGCACACCAGTGCCGATGGATCAGCTGCAGCCAGGGGACATCGTGGGCTACTATCCCGGCGTGACCCACGTGGGAATGTATATCGGGGATGGCCAAGTGGTTCACGCCTCCACCTATGGTGTGCCCGTGGCCGTGGTGCCGCTTAATTCCATGCCCGTCCAAGGCGCCGTTCGTTACTAGGTTATGGCGCGCACCCTCCTCGTTACCAATGACTTCCCGCCTACTATTGGCGGGATTCAGTCCTATCTTCGAGATTTTCTAGCCAACCTCAACCCGCAGGATGTCGTGGTCTTCGCCTCGACTCAAGATAGTGACGCTGCCGCGGAGTATGACGCGACGCTGCCCTATACCGTGGTCCGCTGGCCACGCAGCATTATGTTGCCGACGCCCGCCACAGCTCGTCGTATGCAGCAGCTCATTCGTGAAAACAACATTGGGACAGTCTGGTTTGGTGCTGCAGCTCCGCTGGCGCTTATGGCGCCGTCCGCGCGTGCGGCTGGGGCAAGCCGCATTGTGGCAACGACGCACGGGCATGAGGTGGGGTGGTCCATGCTTCCCTTGGCGCGGCAAGCCTTGCGCAGAATCGGTCAGAATGCCGATGTCATCACGTATATCTCTGAGTACACGCGCAACAGGCTCGAGCCCGCGTTCGGCACGCGTGCCCAGTGGGTGCACCTGCCCTCGGCGGTCAACCTAGAGGATTTCACCCCGGCTACTACGGAAGAGAAACAAGCAGCACGGGAGCACTTCGGGCTAGGCCCAGGCCCGGTCATCGTCTGTATCTCCCGCCTGGTCCCGCGGAAAGGCCAAGACCAGCTGCTGCGCGCAATGCCGGAAGTGCGCGCGCGAATTCCAGATGCCCAGTTGCTCATCATCGGGCGCGGTCGTTATGAGTCGACTGTGCGTGAGCTTGCGCGCCTGTACTGCCCGGACGCCTTGGTGCAGGAAGCACGGGATACGGCGGAATTGAGGATGGCGCTACACGCCGCCGACGTGTTTGCCATGCCGGCGCGCACCCGGGGTGGCGGCCTCGACGTCGAAGGCCTGGGAATTGTCTACCTAGAGGCGCAGGCGGCGGGCCTACCAGTCGTTGCAGGGGATTCCGGCGGTGCGCCGGAGACAGTAACGCCGGAGACGGGCATAGTTGTGCGCGGTTCCTCGGTGCCGGAGCTTGAGCTAGCGTTGTGCACGCTGCTTGGCGACGTCCCCGGAGCCCACCGTATGGGGGAAGCTGGACGGCGCCACGTGGAAGAGCATTGGACGTGGGAGATTATGGGCGCACGATTGCGTGAGGTTCTTGAATGTGATCGTGGGCAGGACGCGGTATATCCTACTAGTCATGCTTGAACACTTTCCCTCCGCTGAAGGCGGCCACGCTGGCCTCACCATCGGGTTCGATATCGGTGGAACCAACCTGCGTGCTGCGGTGATTGATCCCTCCGGAGAGATTGTGGATTCGCTGAGTGTGCCCACCGCCACGGATGCGCAAACACTCGAAGATGACATCGTGCGCTGCGTAGACAATCTGGCCGCATCCCATGACATCGAGGCCGTGGGGCTTGCTCTCGCAGGCTTTTTGGATCCCGAGTGTGAAGTCGTTCGTTTCGCACCGCATTTGCCGTGGCGTGATGCCCCAGTACGCGAGATCCTCAGCAACCGTATGGACATCCCGGTTCGCCTAGAACACGATGCCAACTCGGCTGCTTGGGGGGAATGGCGCTTCGGTGCTGGACGGGGTGCGAAGGACTGGGTCTTTTTTGCCGTGGGAACCGGCATTGGTGCCACGCTTTTTACAGACGGCACAATCTACCGAGGAGCTTTCGGTACCGCACCAGAGTTTGGGCACCTTGTCGTGACACCGGGTGGGCGCCTGTGCTCCTGCGGCAAGCGTGGTTGCCTCGAGCGTTACGCCTCCGGCACCGCATTGCCGGATACCTGCGAGGAATTGCGCGGCGACTATGATACCGCCCTTCCGCTAAACCCCTCCGGCGAGGAGATCACCGCTGCGGCTCGACAAGGTGATCCACTGGGATTGGCCGTCATGGAGAACTTCGGCCAGTGGCTCGGGCAGGGGTTGTCCATGGTGGCAGATGTGCTCGATCCAGAGCTGATTGTAATCGGCGGCGGGGTGTCCCAGGACGCGGATCTTTACCTAGATCGAGCGCGGGAGTCCATGGCTAGCCAGATTGTCGGGGCCGGTCACAGGCCCCTGGCCCGAGTCGCAACCGCGAAGTTGGGTTCGGCTGCAGGTATGATCGGAGTCGCTGATCTCGCCCGCCAGGAGCACCGAGGTTAACACCGCACATTTTTCTTTCACCGGGCAGCACTGCCTGTTCGGCACATACAGATAGGACTATAAGCGATGCGAAACAAGTGGTACTGGGCCTTCAAGCACATCTTTTTCGGCCCGGCCCTTCGAGTGTGGAACCGCCCATGGTCCGAAGGAATGGATCGCATCCCGGAGTCCGGACCGGCTATCTTGGCCTCCTCCCACCAAGCGGTGATGGATTCCTTCTACTTCCCGCTTCTGTGCCCGCGGCAGATTACCTTCTTGGCAAAGAGCGAGTATTTCACTACCCCCGGCTTCGTCGGCCGCATGCAAAAGTGGTTCTTTAGCTCGGTCGGGCAGGTGCCGATTGACCGCGTCAACAAGGACGCTAGTGACGCGATGCTGGCGAGCGCGGAACGCATTATTGGCCGCGGAGATCTTTTTGGCATCTACCCGGAGGGAACTCGCTCACCTGATGGGCGTATCTACAAGGGGCGCACCGGCATGGCGCGCATCGCGCTGACCACGGGTGAAAAGGTCATTCCGATCGCCATGATCAATACCCGGAAGGCCAACCCGATCGGTTCGTGGATTCCGCGCCCAGTTCGCGTCGGCATGCGCGTGGGAGAGCCCATCGACCCCCGAGCATGGGCCGCTGAGCGTAACCTCGACCCGCAAGATCACGCCACCGCTCGTGCCTTTACGGATTACGTGATGAAGCAACTCTCGGAATTGACGGGCGAACCTTATGTCGACGTGTACGCTTCCGATGTCAAGGCTTCCTTGCAAGCCGGACACGGCTACCCGGAAGGGGCTGAGCCCGGTTCGGAGGCGCGGTAATCAGTGACTTCCTCCCCCAAACAGCGATTAGCCTGACCCGATGTAGCAAAGGGGATCTCCATCTTGGGCGTCGTGCTGTTGCACATCACGCTCACGGTTCCAGAATCCAAGGACACGTGGCTGGCTGCCTTCAACGTGTGGCTGGACCCCTTGCGTTTGCCTTTGTTCTTTTTGGTGAGCGGCTTCTTCGCACAAAAGGTGTTTCGCTTCAGCTTCGCAGAGCTTTTCACGCGCCGCCTATTTCCGGGATGCCATTGCTGCATTCACCTCTGCCATCGAGGCACCGTTTAAGGGAACGTGGGATCATCGTAGCTTCTGGGCATATTCCGGGATGACCGTGGCCTATGCCATCGGATTTTTCACCCGCCGTGCGTGGGATAACTACTCAGCGCCTGACCGTTCTTTATGGCTACCCCATGGCGCTCCACCCGCGGGAGGTCACCCTGGCGGGTCAATGGCCACTGGAAAATACTTGGTTCTGGCTCAGCATGTGCGTGCTCTATTGCGCTGTTGCGTCCTTGGCCCTATGGGCCCTAGGCAAGGTACCCGTCTTGGGCTGGACGCTGACCCCACCGCCGATTGGAGCCAGTCGGCGGAAGAAGGAACCTTCCTCCGCAGGTGTGAGCTTGAGCCAGCAGCTCAACGCAACGAGGAATACGACAAGCAAGAAGTAGTCATTGCCCGGAATCTGCTGCCACCACGACCACGTCAGTTCGAGTTGCTCACCGTGGGGGACAAGCCAGTGACCGCGGGCTAGAAGAACTAGCCATGTGAGGCTGGCAATGAACCAGCGGCGGCGGGCAGTCAGATACACCGCCGCCAAGCACAGCCACGTGAAGTGGTGCGACCACGAGACAGGTGAACACAGCAGCGCTGCCGACGAGGCTAGCAGCAGAAGCTCAATCTGTGAGGATGTGCGCTCCATGACCCACCACAACGTCGCCACGATGATGAGGCACCCGACTACCCAGAGGGCTGTTGCCTGCTCAGGGATGACGCGGCTGAGCAGGCCCCGGAGGGATTGGTTGCTGGAGTAGGCCAGTGCGCCGATGCGGGAGGAATCCCGGATGGTATCGCTCCAATACACCGTGGAGCTTGCCGGTGAAGCGAAGTGGCCCACCACGCCGCAGACCGTAAAGGAACCTAGGGTCGTAGTGAAAGCACGCCACTCGCGGCGGATGACAAAGACCGCAAGGAAGACCGCCGGGGTCAGTTTGATAGCCATAGCCACGCCGCTAAGGGCCCCACGCCACGGGCTCCGCGAGTTCAGCAGCAGGCAATCGACAACGACCATCGCTGTCAACAGGAGATTGACTTGGCCGAAGCTGAGAGTATCGATAACGGGCTCGCACAGCAGACACACACAGAGCGCCCACAAAGACCACCAGCCGGGCCTGTGAGTGGTGCAACTCCGAGAAAGGACGGCGTAGAGGCAGCCCCAGAGCGCTGCCACCGATGCCGCAGTGAGGAGAAGTGAGAGTAGCCACAGCGGTATCCACGACACCGTGGCAAAGAGCACTGCGGCAAAAGGCGGGTACGTAAAGGGCAGTGAGACGCCGTTGTCGAGTACATAGCTTTGCGTGTAGAGATTCTCTCCGCGCAGCAGCGCGCGCCCTCCTTCACGATATACATCGAGGTCAACGTGGTAATAGGGAAGCACGGAGCCGTCGCTGAATAACGCTGCAGGCTGGATAATCCACGGTAGGGCTGCCAGCCCAGCGATGATCAGGGGGAGAAAGGGAGAGGAAAGGGCTTTCTTCACGCCGCTGAGTATAGGCCCCCAGTGGCAAGGCAGCTCTAGGCGGCAGACTAGGATACGGGGCGTGCGCTACTTCTACGACACCGAATTCATTGAGGACGGATCGACCATCGAGCTGGTCTCCATCGGAATTGTCGGGGAAGACGGAAGCGAGTACTACGCGGTGTCCACAGATTTCGATCCTGCGAAGGCTAATGCGTGGGTGCGGGAGAACGTCTTGGATAAATTGCCAAGCCCCGCAGACCCAGTTTGGAAATCACGTGAGACCATCCGCAAAGAGCTCTTGAAATTCTTGGGCCAGCATTCCACGCCCATTGAGCTGTGGGCTTGGGTAGGAGCCTATGACCATGTGGTCCTCGCACAGCTGTGGGGAGACATGGCTAGCCTGCCCAAGGGGATGCCGCGCTATACCCGCGAACTGAAGCAGTATTGGGAGTTTGCTGGCCGCCCTAAGCTGCCTCCAGTACCCAATGGCAACCACGATGCGTTGGTCGACGCCCGCCATAATCTGGCTAAGTTTCGAGTCTGCGAGCAGCAATTGCCGCTGACTAGGGGCAACCGCGTGCATTAATCGTGAATTAATACCGCGGCCGAAAAGTCCATTAACTAACGCGTGACAGGCCCAAGATGGTTAAATACTGGGTGTGAGTTGGACAGTAGATATTCCCAAAGAAGTGCTTCCTGATCTGCCGCCGCTGCCGGAGGGGATCAATGAGAAGTTCCAAGACGCCATTTCCCGCGAGGCAAAACAGCAGCCGAGCTGGGATCAGCTGCAGGCTGATAACGTGCGCAAGATTCTTGAATCCGTACCGCCTATCGTCGTGGCCCCGGAAGTTGAGGATCTCAAGCGCAAGCTTGCCGACGTCGCCTTGGGCAAAGCCTTCCTCCTCCAGGGTGGCGATTGCGCCGAGACCTTCGAATCCAACACTGAGCCGCACATCCGCGGCAACATCAAGACGCTGCTACAGATGGCCGTGGTATTGACCTACGGCGCGTCCACTCCGGTAGTAAAGCTGGGACGTATCGCCGGCCAGTACGCGAAGCCGCGCTCCTCTGATCTGGACGCGAACGGCTTGTACAACTACCGCGGTGACATCGTTAACGGCGTGGAAGCTAACGAAGAGTCCCGCCGCCACGATCCTGCCCGCATGATTCGCGCCTACGCGAACTCCTCGGCGGCAATGAACCTGGTCCGGGCGCTGACCCACTCCGGAACCGCAGACCTGTACCGCCTCCACGAGTGGAACCGCGAATTCGTGGCTAACTCCCCGGCGGGTGCACGCTACCAGGCGCTGGCGGATGAGATTGAGAACGGCCTGGCCTTCATGAACGCCTGTGGGGTTTCGGACGAGACCCTGCGCTCGGCGGAGATTTACTGCTCCCACGAGGCGTTGTTGAAGGACTACGAGCGTTCCATGCTCCGACTGGGCACGGATCTCAACGGCGAAACCAAGCTTTATGACTTGTCTGCACACCAGCTGTGGATTGGTGAGCGTACCCGTGGTCTTGAGGACTTCCACGTGGCCTTTGCTTCCATCATTGGCAACCCCGTGGGCATCAAGCTTGGCCCTGGCGTGACGCCGGAGCAGGCAGTGGAATACGCGGAGAAGCTTGACCCGAACCGTGAGCCGGGCCGCCTCACCATGATTGCCCGTATGGGCCACGATAAGGTGCGCTCCGTGCTGCCCCCGATCATCAAGGCAGTGGAGGACTCCGGCCACAAGGTTGTGTGGCAGTC